>ERZ761609.306-NODE-306-length-61894-cov-24.468523_pt1 | contig 61894 bp, 58 predicted proteins | sample MGYA00511163_ERZ761609 | MGnify/ENA primary metagenome ERZ761609 (study PRJEB28899, sample SAMN02445070) | bioreactor sludge metagenome | biome: EBPR sludge | place: Australia: Brisbane, Thorneside Wastewater Treatment Plant | collected 2011-12-16 ... | reverse complement strand
GGATCCCACGCGGGGGAGCATATGAAAAGAAGCCCTAGGTTTTAACCTAGGGCTTCTTTATTACATTTTCTCAAGAAGAGAAAATGTAAGTTTATTGCGCAGTTTGCTTCTCGAGGTAAGGCAGTAAATCCGTATGATGACCGATCATCTTCCACTCGCCGTCTTCTTTGCGGAAAATATTTGTTGCCCGGATTGAAACTTGTTGGAGATTTCCGTCTTGGTCAAAATTTTCTCCGACTTCGTAATTGTGGGTGATGGCAACATCTTGTCCGAGCGTCATTTGCATATGCTCAGGAGTCACCTTGCCGCCCAGTTTCATGGCTGCGGTTTCTTCCCATATCGGAAGAATGTTCAGCCATCCTTTTTGGAATCCACCGGCGGGGCCCATGTAGGTTACATCGTCTGCGTGTGACCAAACAGCCTTCATCGGCTCGGAATCTCCTGTGAACATAGCATTCAAGGCGACATAAAATTGATCCGCGGCGGCTTGGACTGCATCAGCGGGGTCATTTTCGGCAAAGGCGGGATTCGTGAAACAAAAACTTGTTCCTGCCAACAAGAACATGAATAACCAAACCATTTGTTTTTTCATCATAAGTCCTTTTGTTGATCGGGTAATGAAGATAGCTGTGTTATTTGTATTCAAATACTGCCCCATGAGAATAAAAATAGCAACTAAAAGCAAGAAATAATAGAGCGCTTTTGCACATAATTTTTAATATCTGCTATCATTATTTGAAAGGTCAATAAATCAAGCAGGGAGATCAAGCGTGTCGATTCAGAAAATAATTAATTCGGGTGTCCGTGTTTCAGATTTGTTAATGTCGCGGCAGGATAAAATCTGGTCGCGGCATAGCCGGGATAAAGTCGACATCGGCGAAACGCTTGCTCAAATTTTAAGAACGCTTGGAAAGTCTCTTCCTTTGGCGCGATCAATGCGCGCGCTTTCGATAGGCTCAAGCAACGAACCGCAGTTTAGAATTTTACAGACGGCTTTTCAGGGCGGGCTTTATCTCCTTGATATCGAAAAAGAAGCCTTGTCCGCGGTTAAGGAAAGAGCGCGTCGGCAGGACACCAAAAATGTTTTTACCGCGCAGGGAGATTTTAACAAGCTTTTTTCGAAGCCTGCCCCAGCCCAACAATTTTTTAAAAATAAACTTCACGGAAAAAAAATCGAGCTTGTCGCGCTTCAGCACTCTATGTATTACTGCGAAGAGGATAAATGGGGCGATTTAATCCGGAATTTGTACGGAGAGCTTTTGGCCCCGACCGGCGTGGTGTATTGTGTTCTTATGGCGTCAAAAAGCGACGATCCTACCAGCAGTACATGGCTTTATAATCATTTTGCGAAAAAGTTTTGCGGGCATACCAACAACCAGGATTTAATCAGATTTGCGGCGGCACTGCGAAAAGATGCCGTCTTTAAAAAATCTCAAATCGTTTCCAAAACCAGCCGCGTCAAATTTTTTGTAAATGACTTTCAGGAATTCATGGCTGTGATTTGGATGATTCTTCTTTATCCGCATGTGCATCAATATACGCTTGATCAAAGGCGGGAAATTACCGAGTATGTTTACAGGAATTTTTTTGAGAAAAAGAAACCTCTTTTTCAGCATCAGGATCATCTCGCAATTTATCGCGGTATTTCTTTCAAAGGATTGATTTAGAAGGCAGGGGGAGTTATGAGCTTACACGAAAAGTTTATGAAAGCCGCGATCGAAGAAGCGCGCAAGGGTCTTGCCGAAGGCGGCATCCCGATCGGTTCCGTGCTGGTCAAAGAGGGTGAGATTATCGGCCGTGGGCACAACCGACGTGTACAGAAAAAATCGCCAACATTACATGCGGAAATGGATTGCTTGGAAAACGCGGGCCGGCTCAAAGCCGCTGATTATCAAAAGTGCGTGATTTATTCCACGCTTTCACCCTGTGATATGTGCACCGGTACGATTCTTCTCTACAAAATCCCCGTGGTTGTCATCGGAGAAAATCAGACTTTCAAAGGTCCCGAAGACTATTCCCAGAGCCGGGGCGTGCAGTTGATCAACGTTGAATCCGAAGAGTGCAAACATCTCATGCGTGATTTTATCCGTGCGCGTCCGGAGCTTTGGAATGAGGATATCGGTGTTTAAGCTCGCGTTGCGATTTTGTAAGGATCAAGCCACATAGTGATATTTATCCGCCTAAGGCGGAACGAGTTTCGCGCTGTCCCTTCTGCCCGCCGGGCGGTCCTCATCGTTGCCGTGATATTTTTTTCCGAATTATGTAAAACAGCTGTAGCATGAGTCGTCTCGCTTTCGCTTATCACAATCAGCATAGGAGTATACGCATGTCAATTTTGAAGACGGTTGCTTTAATGGTCTTTGCGGTTTTGGCTGTGGCGCAAATCGCGCAAGCCGGCACGTGCCGTGATCCTTGGGTGACCCAGGCGATTACGGAAGTGGCCGGACGTGCGCCGAATGCCAGCGGTGAATCGGGTGAATGTAATATTTACAACTTCAATGGCGGGCAATGGAGCGATTACACGCAGCTCAAGCGCGCTGTGCGGGGTTATTTCGCCCGCAACCCGACTTACACCCAAGCCATGCCTACTGCAGCGTCAGTCAATTCGGCTTATAACCAATCGCAGATTGCAGGTAACGCGAACCGCGCGAGTTTGATTGGTGACGGCGGCGGAACGCTTATTGGGCATGACGGCGCCACACTCATCGGTGATGGCGGGGGAACATGATCATTTGCTGTCGTTGATATTCTTGATCTGAATCTCAAAAAAGCCCGCTTGATTCAAAAAAATTAAGCGGGCCTTTTTCTGCAAGCACCAATCTAAGATTTAAATCGAAATGCGGTAAAATAAGAGGCTTACTTTAAACGAACTTTTTTGATGGCAATAATTGTGAGCAGGAAAATACCGAATTCAATCGCGATGGTTGACATGGCTGCGCCCAAATACGAGTAAGTAATCGTCATTCCCAGCAATAAAGGCAGACCGAAGCCAGCCGCTAAAATGTGGATTTTGGCGTAAAGATCAGGGCGTCCCGCGATGAGAAGAAATTGAACGCGGAAAGCATTTGATCCTACCAGAAGAACCGAGATTAAAATAATTCTTAGCGTCCAGATCGCTTCCTGAAAATAGTTTCCGCACAGAACGCGCACAATGACCGGTGCAAAAACAAATCCGATCGGAATGCAAATTAAAGAGATGGCAACGGTAATGCGCTGGATGTTCTCCATGAAGTCAAACGCGCGCGTTTTGTTTTTGTGAAAAATTTTGCTGAGGCGCGGGAATAGCGCTTGTGAAAAGGGCATGAGCGGAAACGTTTGAAATAAGCCCGCTATTTTTTCTCCCGCGGAATAGAGTCCGGTGAGTGTGTTGTTTGTGAAAAGACCGACGGCAAAAATGCGCGTGGTGGTGTAAGCGTTAATGGCGAGCACCGAAATAAAAACATGCCAGCCCGCGGATAATTCTTTTTTAAGGTCTGCCCAGGGCGGAAAACGGAAGGGGACTTTTAAGATTTGCAGGACAAGATATTGCCCCCAAAGTCCGGTTGTGATTAAAACCGCGGATTGAATGAGCGGAACCAATAAATAGTCTTCAGGCGAATGAACCAAAGCAAAAATCAGCACTGTGCTTAAAACGCCTCCGAAAATATTGAGATCCGCGATGGGCTTCATTTTTTCAATTCCCTGAAAAAACCAATGTGGAAAAAGAGCGCTGCCTGCGACTGTGCCGAAGCTTAAAACATAAACCAGCCAATCCGCTTGAAAGCGGGGAACCCATAAAACCGTTGCTAATAAAATCGCGGCGCTGAGCGCCAGCAGAAACACTTTAATGGTCATAACAGCATGGAAGGTTTTATTAATGAGGGCTGGTTCCTGATGCCTGACGGAAATTTCTTTGGTAGCGGAAATATTGAAGCCGTAGTCGGTTAGAATGATGAAGTATTGCGAAAATGCCTGCGCGAAAGCCAAAAGTCCAAATTTATCCGGCCCAAGTACCCGAAAAAGATAAGGGAGCAGTAAAGCAGGTAAAAGATAAGTTATGGCTTGCAATGCTGAAAGGAAGGCGAAATTGTTAAGGACGGCCTTGCGCTCTTCGGGCTCCGCCAAGCCGTATGTTTTTTTGATTTGATTAAATAGAAATCTCATGCCATTATTTTCGGCTTAATCGGCATATTTCTCTATATTATTTGCACTTAAAGGGTTTTATTTATGATTCAATTTCCGAAAGATTTTATTTGGGGTGCCGCCGCGGCCGCTTATCAGGTGGAAGGCGGCAATTCCAACTCCGACTGGTGGCCTTGGGAAATAAAGGCGGGTAAGGAGCCTTCCGGCACGGCATGTAACCACTATCAAGTTTATGAGCAAGATTTCGATCTCGCTAAGAGCATGAACCATCAGGCGCATCGGTTGTCGATTGAATGGGCGCGCATTGAGCCCAAAGAAGGCGAGTTTTCTGAAAAGGAGCTGAAACATTACATTGATGTTATTTTGGCGTTGCGCGCGCGCGGCATTGAGCCGATGGTGACACTGCATCATTTTACTAACCCCATTTGGCTGAGTGAACAGGGTGGCTGGGAAAACAAAAAAGTTGTTGCGCTTTTTCAACGCTATTGTGAGTTTGTCGTCAAGGGTCTCGCGAAGCATGTTCATTACTGGATTACGATCAACGAGCCCACGATTTATATTTCGCATTCTTTTATTTTGGGCTGGTGGCCGCCTCAGAAAACATCTTTTTTGGCGGCTTGGGCGGTTGAGCACAATATGGTTGCCGGACATATCGCGGCATATCGAGCGATGAATAAAATTTATCAAGGGCAGGGGTTGAAAAAACCGGCGATCAGCATTTCGCAGCACGTCACTTCGGTTGTGCCTTGCAATCAGAAATGGATTAACCGTGTTTCGGCCAAGTTTCGGAACTATTGGTTTAATTTGAGAATTTTAAACGCGCTTCAAAGAGCCAATGCGCTTGACTTTATCGGAGTGAATTATTATTCACGGCAATTGGTGGATTTAAAGAGCTGGTGCCCGAAAAAGTTTGTGATGGAGTGCAGCGCGGGGCATCCTGATTTTCCGTCCGACAAAAATTTTCTCGGCTGGGATATTTATCCGCAAGGGTTGCATGAGCTGCTTTTACAGCTCAGGAAATATGATACTCCCATTATGATTACCGAGAACGGAATTTGTGCCGCGGATGATGCTCAGCGCTGGGAGTTTATCAAGATTCACCTCGCGACTATTCATGATGCGATGCAAAAAGGCGCCAAAGTCGTGGGTTATCTTTATTGGTCTTTGCTTGATAATTTTGAATGGGCGCATGGTTATGGCCCGCGTTTTGGTTTGATCGAAATGGACTACAAAACGCAAAAGCGCACGATTCGCGAAAGTGCCAAAAAATACGCCGAAGTTTGTAAGACAGGTTTACTTTCCGATTAAACCAACCCGGTTGTCTATCCGCGGATCGGTTCGAAGCGGGTAACGGAGGGATATGAAGCAAGGTTGGCATTCCGCAACTCACCAGGAAGTTCTCGCGCATTTGGAAGCGACGCCCCAAGGGCTTCATCCGGACGAGGCTGTCCGCCGCACTGCAATCCACGGAGCAAACTCCCTAGTCTCTGGAAAAAAGCACAGCCCCTTCCGAATGTTTTTTGATCAGTTTACGGACTTTATGATTCTCGTGCTTTTAGGTGCGTCTCTTTTATCCGCATTTCTGGGACATTACAAAGACTCCATCGTTATTCTGATCATCGTTGTTTTAAACGCGGTGATCGGCTTTATTCAAGAGTTCCGCGCCGAGAAGGCGATGGAAGCACTGAAAGCCATGTCATCGCCCACGGCGGATGTTTTGCGCGCCAATCAAAAAAAAGTGATTCCCGCCGCGGAGCTTGTTCCCGGCGACATTGTGATGCTTGAAGCCGGACGCATTGTTCCGGCCGATCTTCGCTTAATGGAAGTGGCGCAGTTGAAAGCCGATGAATCCGCGCTGACGGGCGAGTCGATGCCCGTTGAAAAGAAAACAGAGGCGATCCGCGCTGAAGGCGAGATTCCGCTCGGCGACCGGAAAAATATGGCTTACAAAGGCACGACTGTGACTTATGGCCGCGGTTTGGGCGTTGTCGCGGACACGGGGATGAAAACGGAGTTCGGAAAAATTGCGGCATCGCTGGGATCAACCGAAAGAATGCCGACACCGCTTCAAAAAAGATTAACGCGTCTCGGGAAAAGCTTGTCATGGGCGGCGATGGTGATTTGCGCCGTTGTTTTTATTACGGGAATGCTGCGGGGCGAAGAATTTTTTTTGATGCTGATGACCGCGATTAGTTTGGCGGTGGCGGCGATTCCGGAATCATTGCCCGCGGTGATTACAATTTCATTGGCGCTCGGTGCCAAACGTTTGGTGAGCAAAAAAGCTTTGGTTAAAAAATTACCCGCGGTTGAAACGCTGGGATCAGTGACTTACATCTGCACGGATAAAACCGGGACGCTGACACTCAACCGCATGCGGGCAGAGGAATTTTACGAGGAAGGAAAACTGATTCAAGGCGGAAGCGTTGCCGGACTTTCTCCGGATTTTCTGACTGCGATGGCGCTTTGTAATGATGCAACAGCACAGGAAAACGGAGCGGTTTTAGGAGACCCAACGGAGGTGGCTTTGTTTGAAGCCGCGCGCGCCGGAGGGTTTGAAAAAACGGAAGCGGATAAAAAATTTCCGCGCATAGCTGAGCTACCTTTTGATTCTGAACGGAAATGTATGACCACTTTTCATAAAGCCGCGGACGGAAAAATTATTTCCTACACCAAGGGCGCGGCTGAAATTATTTTTGAAAAATCCACACCCGGTCCGCTTGTGAGTCAAAGCTTGCTTAATCCCATTTCTGAAAAAATGGCGGTGGATGGTTTGCGTGTTTTGGCGCTAGCCATGAGAACTTGGGATGCCTTGCCTGACCTTAAAGTGGTTCAGGACATTGAATCAAATCTTGTTTTTCTGGGAATGGTCGGGATTTTTGATCCGCCGCGTGAAGAAGCACGGAAAGCGGTTGCGGCTTGTAAAACTGCCGGCATTATCCCCGTGATGATTACCGGAGATCATCCCAGCACGGCCAAAACCATCGCGGAGAGGCTTGGAATTTTAGAAGAAGGGCGCGAGGTGATGGCGGGACCTGAACTGGCGCAGATTTCTACGGAAGAACTTAGTCGGCGCGTCGGAAATATCCGGGTTTACGCGCGGGTTTCACCCGATCAAAAATTAAAAATTGTGGAAGCTCTGCAAGCAAAGGGAGAATTTGTGGCGATGACCGGCGACGGGGTGAATGACGCGCCGGCGCTAAAGCGCGCGGATATCGGAGTTGCCATGGGCGTAACGGGCACGGATGTGGCAAAAGAAGCCAGCTCAATGGTTTTGTTAGACGACAATTTTGCCACCATTGTGCAAGCCGTGGAAGAAGGCCGAAAAATTTACGACAATATGCGGCGGTTTATTAAATATGCCGTCACAACTAACTCGGCTGAAGTTTTGATTATTTTTACCGCGCCTTTTCTGGGACTTCCGATTCCTTTTATTCCGATTCAAATTTTATGGATTAATTTGCTGACGGACGGTTTGCCGGGGTTGGCTTTGGTCGCTGAGCCGGGTGAAAAAAACGCCATGAGCCGGCCGCCGCGTAAGCCGGATGAAGGGCTTTTTGCCCGCGGCTTAGGATGGCATGTCCTTGTCATGGGTGCGCTTATGGCAGCGCTGACTTTGGGCAGCCAAGCCTGGCTCATTGCACATGAATATGAAAATTGGAGATCCATTGCCTTTACCGTGCTTTGCTTTTGTCAGCTTGCGCATGTTATTTCGATCCGCTCGGATACGGAGTCTCTTTTCAAGCAGGGGATTTTTTCCAACCTGCCTTTGTTCGGCGCAGTCAGCGTTACCTTCGCGCTTCAATTGGCGACACTTTATGTTCCCTTTTTAAATCAAATTTTTGAGACTTCGCCTTTGAGTTGGAGAGAACTTGGCGCGGTGCTGTTGATTGCTACGATTGTTTTTATTGCGGTTGAAGCGGAAAAAACTGTTCGACGCTCAAAAAAATAAGGAGGCTCCCGCTTTTGGCAGGAGCCTCCTTGGTATCTTCGGTATCTTAGTCTTTGGCGTACATAACCTTCAGCTGAGCCAATGTCGGCTTTGATGGGTAAAATTCGCCTTCCGGCCCCACAAAACCTTCGCTTGATTTTAGAATTTTGACTTTGGTAAAGCTTCCGTTTTTATTCGGAATATTGTATTCAAACTCTTCTTCTTTTTCGGGCGCGCCCGCTTCGGAAGAAGACTTTGAATACATCGCTTTCAGTTGTTCAACCGTCGGATAGTCCGGGTAAAATTCACCGTTTGGGCCGGTATACCCGTCGCTGTATTTTTGTAATGTGATCGGCATATAACTTCCATTGGCATTCGGAACGTTGATTACTACCGATTTTTCAGGCGCTTCCGAAGCCTGCGGATTGGAAGCAACAACCTGAGCCGGGGGACTTACGACCGAGTAACCCGCCGGTTCCTGAATGTAATAGGTGTTGTTGTAATAGTAATAGTCGGTGTCATCATGCACGATGACTTTATGTCTGGAGGGCAAACTTCGAATCACCGCTCCGCGCGGAGCCGATACAATGACATATCCCGACTGGGTTGACTGATAATAAAGTCCTTCCGAGTAATAGTAAGTCAAGCCGGCAATATGAATGGGTAAGTATCCTCTCGGTAATCTTGGATAATAAAAGGGTCGATGCGATGGGCCGTGAAAGTGCGGTTCACGAAAACGGCTTCGCTCATGACCATGCTCAGGCGGCCTTGCGAATGCGTCCGTGGAGGTGCTTAAAATGAGAACTCCCGTGATCAAACCGTAAACGAGACCTTGCTTGCGTGAAAGCGCGTTCATAACTTGAACTCCTTTTTAAAACGGCCGGATTGGCCTTTGTTTCTTAATAGCTTAGACGCATCTTTTTTAAGAAAGTGTCAAAGGGGTAGGCGCCTCTCTGCGCTTGCTATTTAGGGCTGAGAACGCTATTCTTTGCCTACATTTTTAGCGTTTTAAGGAGAGTTTATGGGCGATTACGGGCCTCCGAAGAGAGTCACAAAATGGGCGGGTGTGGTGTTGTTTACGGTGCTGATTTCATGCGGCGTGATCGGGACGCCTATTTATATTTATCATCATGGACTGGCTCTTTCTGAGATTTTGCTTTTTACCTTTTATTTTTTCGCGACCAGCTTTTCCATTACGATGGGCTACCACCGTCTTTTCTCGCATGTGACTTATAAAACCAATAACTTTGTCCGTTTTCTTTTGTTGTTTTTTGGTGCGGCCACTTACGAAGAGTCTGCTTTAAAGTGGGCTTCCCAGCATCGTCAGCATCATCAATTTACGGATACACCGTTGGATCCGCATAATTCTAAGCGCGGATTTTGGTATTGCCATATTGGCTGGATTATTTTCTATAAGCACGCCGTTAATTGGGACAACGTGAAAGATTTGATGCAAAGCAAATTAGTGATGCATCAGCACAAGTACATTGATTTATGGTCGGTTACCGCCGGCATTTTTTTGCCGCTTGCGATCGGCTGGGCAACCGGACACTTACTGGGCGCTTTTTTAATGTCGGTTTGTCTGCGCATGTTTCTCGTCATGAACTCCGCGTTTTTTATTAACTCTTACGCGCATATGATCGGTGACAATGAATTTAATCGTGAAGAATCTGCCCGCGATCATTGGTTGGGAGCGATTATCACTAACGGTGAGGGCTATCACAGTTATCATCATAAATTTCCCAATGATTACCGTAATGGCATTCGCTGGCACTATTGGGACCCGACGAAATGGGCTATTTTTCTTCTCTCGAAACTTGGTTTGGCTTGGGATTTAAAACGTACGCCGTCATCGCTTATTCAATCCGCCTTCGCCGCGGCGCAGCGTTAGATTTTCGTCACGGCCGCGCGCTTCGACTTTTAGGTTAAACTAACCGGCATGCGCATGAAAATCTTATTTATTTTAGCGGGAGTTTTACTGATTATGACCGCATTCTCTTTGTTTTCCATTCCAAAAGAACTGTTGATTCCGCGCGAAGTGCTTTTTGGAAATCCGGTAAAAGCCAATCCGCAAATTTCTCCGAACGGCCAAACTATTGCTTATCTTGCCCCCGATGAAGGCGTTTTAAATATTTGGCTGAGGCAGGTTGACGGCGGCGAAGACCGTGTTATCACACAAGACCGGGTGAGGGGCATACGGCAGTATTTTTGGGCGCAGGATAGCCGCCATTTATTTTTTCTGCAGGATGAAGGCGGTGATGAAAATACGCATCTTTTCTTAGTCGATTCCGAAACCGCGGAGACGCGTGATTTGACCCCTTTTCCCGGAACGCGCGTGCAAATCCTTCAAACCGACAAAGAGACTCCCGAGCAGATTTTGATCGCGATGAACCGCGACAACCCGAAAGTTTATGATGTTTATCGACTGGCCTGGAAAACAGGCAATATAGAGCTTGCCGCGAAAAATTCCGGTTCAGTGTCGCGTTGGATTGCTGATTCTCGGCTGAGTGTATTGGGTCAGGTTATTGCTGACGGTAAGGGCGGCTATCAGGTTTTTACCCGGGATACGGAAGCTTCCGAGTGGAAGCCGACTGCCGAATGGGGAGTAGAAGACAATCTTTCCTGCGGAGTGATCGGTTTTTCGAAAGACGCTAAAGATCTTTTTTTGATTGATTCACGTGATTTTTCCGCCGGGCGGCTGGTCAAACTGGAAAGAGCCTCGGGCAAGAAGCAGATGTTGTCACAAAATCCGGACTATGATGTGGTTCAGGTTTTGCTGAATCCCGAAACGGATGAGCCGCAAGCCGCGATCTATTTTCGCGAAAAACCGGAATGGGATATTTTGGATGAGGCCATTCGCGCGGATTTAAACTTAATCGGAAAGAATCACCCCGGATTTTTTTCAATCGCAAGCCGTGATGATGCTGACCGTTTTTGGATTTTACGTGTTGAATCGGATATTCAGCCCGCGGCTTATTTTCTTTATAACCGCGCATCTAAGACGGAAACATTTTTGTTTGAGCAGTATCCTGATCTGAAAAAATTCAGATTATCCGCCATGCAGCCGGTCAGCTTTCAGTCGCGCGATGGATTGAAACTGAACGGTTATCTGACTTTGCCTGCCGGCAAAAAAAAACCGGCCCCCATGGTTTTGAAAGTTCATGGCGGTCCCTGGAGCCGTGATATGTGGCGTTATGATTCGTCGGTGCAATGGCTGGCGAACCGCGGCTATGCCGTGCTGCAAATTAATTTTCGAGGGTCAACGACTTACGGTAAAGCTTTTGTGAATGCCGGTAATCGGGAGTGGGGCGGAAAAATGCAGGATGATTTAACGGATGCCGTTCAATGGGCCATTGATGAAGGGATTGCCGACCCGAAAAAAATCGCGATTTACGGAGCTTCTTACGGCGGTTATGCGGCATTAGCCGGCGCAGCTTTTACACCCGATCTTTTCCGCGCGGCTATTGCGGTGGTCGGCCCCAGTAATTTGATTTCATTTTTAAAATCCATGCCGCCTTACTGGTCAAATGAAGCCGCGAACGTTTATCATCGGGTCGGACATCCGGATCAAGACGCTGATTTTTTAAAAAAACGCTCCCCGCTTTTTTCTGCCGAAAAGATCCGTATTCCGATGCTGATCGCGCAAGGCGCGAATGATCCTCGTGTCAAAAAAGCAGAGTCAGAGCAAATCGTTGAGGCGCTTCAAAAGCATAAAATTGAGCATCAGTATCTTCTTTTTCCGGATGAGGGGCATGGATTTGCGCGTCCGGAAAATCAGTTTCGATTTTATGCCGCGGCGGAATCTTTTTTGGCGAAAAATCTTGGCGGACGGAGCCAAGATTGATGCTTTTATGTCCGTTTGACATTCAATACAAACAAGCTTAACCTGTTCACCTCGCAATTTATTTAACTCTTTAAAGAGGGGTCTTTATGATTAAAAAGCTAATCGGAATCGTATTTTTTGCCGTGATCATTCTCGTTTTTACGGCGGTGATATTTGCTAAGGTTATTTTGGCTTCCGTGCTCACGAATGTGCTGGGCGCGCCGGTAAAAATCGGCGGGCTTAAATTGGGTTCCGAAACCGGCATTTATGGACTGGTTATCGGAAATCCCGCGGGTTTCCAGGAAAAACGCCTTGCCTCCATTCCTGAAGCTTCGGTTTCGATCGATATTGGCGCGTTGTTTAAGGGCCGAATTCATGTGAAAAGAATCAAGCTCGCGATGGAAGAAGCTACCATTGAAAAGGGCGCCGGAAATAAAATCAACTTGCTTGAATTGAAAGTCATGCAAAGTCAGCCAAAAAAACAAGAATCGGCCAAGCCGCAAGAAGAGCCTCAAACTAAGCCTGCTCCTTCGGAGCCGGCTAAGCCCGGGAAGCCCTCCCAGCCTGCGTTTACGGTTCAAATTGATGAGGTTGTGCTTGATTTGGATAAAGCGCGGTATGTTGATTCCGGTGTGACTCCGGCTTCAGTCAAAGAGTATAGTTTGGGTGTGCGCAACCAATCTTTCAAGGATGTTACTAATGTCGCCAGTGTTGTTAAACAGCTCGCTTTTTTCATTCTTAAAAAAGTAGGTATGTCGTCACTGACAGAAAACTTTGATGTTTTGCTCAAAGGTGTTGGCGGGGAAGTCGGCGAAAAGCTGGGCAAGCTGATGGAAAAGCTGAATAATGTTTAAGGCTGATGCGGCGCGATATTTTCTTTAATCAGCTAAGCGGATTTTTCGTATGAAGTTATTCCGCCGCGCTGTCTTTTTTCTTTTTGCGGCTATTTTTTTGATCGGCGCGCCCCAGCTTGTTTTTTACACGCTGGGCTATAGTTTTAAAGCCGGCTCTGAGCAGGGAATTGTTCAGTCCGGATTGATTTTTTTATCGACCGCGCCTCCGGGAGCAGCTATTTACGTGGGTGGACGCCGCTACCGCGAAACCACACCTTCCATTATCCGTGATCTTATGCCCGGGCATTACCCGATTCGCCTCGTGCTGAAAGATTATTTCCCATGGGCTCGTAATGTTCCTGTTGAAGCAGGCAAGGCAACTGTTTTAGGAAGTGTTTTGCTGCGCCCGCGGCAGCCTGATTGGAAAACGCATATTTTACAGACTTATGATCGGCTCATTTCAATTCCGGCAACGCATCATTTACTCTTACAGAAAGACGGTGATTCAGGGCCGGTTGAAATTTATGATTGGAAATCAAAAAAGAGATATCCCCTTTTTACCGCACCGGAGCTCAAAAGCCATTTCCCTGAAAATCTGTTTATTTCGCCCGGGAGTTTGGCCGTGCTCGGAATCGGAAAATTTGACGGTAAAATTCAGGTTCGATTGGCTAAAACGGGAGAGGAAGAGTCAGGGGTTTCATGGACCGGAGCGGAGAAAGATTTTAACCCAAAGCAGGTCAAGTGGGATGAGCGTGATGAGCGGTATCTTTTTATGCGGCAGGAGAACGAATTAAAACGCGCTGATTTATATCAAAAAAACGCATCTGATTTTTTATCCGGAGTCCGCGGCTACGCGGTGGATAATCGCCGGGTGCTTTATTTTTCCGGGCAAGATTTTTTAAGCATTGATGTTACGGGGAAATCTCCTAAGGCGATCTGGAAGGATGCCGACAGCTTTTTGGGAGAAGAGGGCGAGATTGAAATTATTCCCGTATCGCCTGATATGGTTTTCTTTTTGACCGCGAAAGGGCGACTGGTTACGAATCATCCTCCGAGAATTATTGCTGATGAAAAAGTTCAAGGGGTTCAGTTTGATAAAAAAAATCAAAAACTTCTTTATTGGACCGAGACGGCAGTGGGTTCCGCTGAGTGGATTTCTCATAAACCGGCTATGGGTGCCCCCGCGCTTGAAATTACCAAAAAGACTCTTTTAGAGGGGGGGCGCCGGATTCAAACCGCGTTTTGGGCTCATGACGGAGCTTATGTTGTTTATCAGGATCAAAATAAAGTCTATTTGCTTGAGCCGCAAGCTTTTGCCGACCCGCTGGTGTATGAACTTTTCGAAGTCAAAAACGGAAGCCAGGCATTTTACAGCGATGATTCCGGAGAGGTTTTTTATCTGGATAAAAATACCGGGCACCTTATGTCGCTTGAATTGATTCCGAAGTGGAAAGTGATGGAAGTTCCATTGGCTTTAATTCGTGAAAAAGAAATTGAGACTTTAAAATGAGCCAATTTCATTTTTCACGCAGAAAATTAAGCGGCGGGGCTCGTGTATTTGAGCGCGCGCTGGAGATTCTTCCGGGGCTCACCAGTTGGAGTATTTTAATCGGGTTGATCTTGCTTTCTGTTTTTCAGCCCGTTTGCGCCGCGATCATTATTATCGTGTTTGAGTTTTATTGGCTGCTGAGGCTTTTTTATCTCACGTTGTTTTTGATGCTTTCGTATACGCGCTTGTCGCTTGAAGATAAAACAAATTGGCTTGAGCGGGTTCGAAAGGTTGATGATTTTATGCGCAACGGAGCTTTGTCCGGTTCCGGGGCAGCTTCAGGATGGAAAAGTAAAATTTCGGAATCTATTTTTCAAAAGGAGTTGAAACGCTTGCGCGCTGCTTCCAGTCCACCTCCGCTTTCAGCGGATATTTACCATTTGGTAATCGTGCCCATTTTGAAAGAGACCGCCGAAATTCTTGAGCCGAGCATCCAAAGTTTTGTTCAGGGAAGTTTTTCACCCAAGCAGATTTTTGTTGTTTTGGCCGTGGAAGAACGGGCTGAAAAAGCCGTGCATGAAGCCGCGTTTGCCCTGCAGGCTAAATATGGCAATCGTTTTTTTGATTTTTTAATTGTAAAGCATCCCGACGGTTTGGAAGGAGAGGCGCGCGTAAAAGGAGCCAACGCGTCTTTTGCCGCCAAAGCAGCTCATCAGGTTTTAGTTTCGAGAAGTATTGCGCCGGAGCAAGTGATCGTTTCCTGTTTTGACGCGGATACGGTTGTGAGTTTTGATTATTTCGCGTGTTTGACTTATTGCTTTATGGTTTTTCCTGACCGTCAGCGTGCCAGTTTTCAGCCTATTCCGGTTTATCACAATAATATTTGGGATGTGCCCGGGTTTGCCCGCATCTTGGAAACAGGAGCTTCTTTTTTCCAGCTGACGGAAGCTTCGCATCCCGATAGGCTTGTGACTTTTTCAAGTCACAGCATGAGCTTCAAAGCGTTAGTGGAAGTGGGCTATTGGCCGGTGGATATGGTTTCCGATGATTCCGCAATTTTTTGGAAAGCTTTTTTCCACTATGACGGAGATTATCGTACCGTGCCGATGTTTACGACGCTTTCCATGGACGTGGTGAATGCGGGCGGCTGGTGGCAAACTTGTGTCAGTGTTTATAAACAAAAACGCCGGTGGGCATGGGGCGTCGAGAATTTTCCGATCGTGACACGCGGATTTTTGCAGTCAAAAAAAATACCGATTTTTGAACGATTGCGTCACGGATGTAAGCTTTTTGAAGGGCATATTGCCTGGGCGACTTGGCCTTTTATTTTGGGAGTTATCGGATGGCTTCCGCCTTTTTTCACAAGTCGTGAATTTTCGGATTCGGTGATTTACTACACCGCTCCGCGCATTTCGGGAATTATTTTTAACTTGGCTTCTGTTTCACTCCTGACAACGATCGTTCTCAGCTTGATGCTGCTTCCCAAAGCCAAAATAAAGTATTCATTTTTTCGCCGTGCCGTGCATGCTTTAGAGTGGTTGGCGATTCCGCTGGTTGCGATCTTTTTCAGTGCTTTACCCGCGCTGGAAGCCCAAACCCGTCTGATGCTTGCGAAGTATATGGAGTTTTGGGTGTCGGATAAAAAACGCTGAAGGGTTTCTGAAAAAAATCATCCCCAGCGTTGTCAACTTCACTTCCTTGTGCGGCGCAGGTTTCACTGCGCCTCCGCGGGCGTTTGTTGACGCCTTGGGGCTGAATTTTTTGAGTAACCCTTTCTGGCGGCGAGGCGCTTGTGGTCGTAGACCATTTAGCTCCAGAGCCGCTAGGCTCCGGAAAGCATCTTTTGCTACGGTGTTTTTTGAATAAAAGATTTCATTCAAAAACACCTGCCGCTCAGTAAATAATCGATTTTATTTTTAAGGAATTATTTATTTCCGCCATGCCGCAAAACATTGCTTTCCTGGATCAAAAAAGAGGTTTTAAATTTCCGTCCTGATTTGTTCTTTTGGAGTCTGCGGTGCTGAAGTAGAAAGTCTTGCTTATTCAAGTTGAGAGACCGCTTTAGCGGAGAGACTCGGCTTGAATAAGCTTAGACTTTCACGAAGCCGAGAGAGCAGCCGACAAAAAACAAACAGGACACGGCCCCACCGGCCCGAGGTGAAAAGAGGGTTAAAGGGAAACTTCTCTTTAAAAGCCCCGCGGCATTTGAGTAATTTTGTTTGACGAAGAGCCTGTGTCGATTTAGTCTGTTCACGGTTACGACCTATTATTTAAAAAGGGGATACAAATGAAAAGAATGATTTTTGCCGCATTTTTAGCGGTTGCTTTAATGGGTTCAAGTTCAGCTTATGCCGCAGAGGGCATGTGCAAAGAGAACGTCCTTGATAAGGCGTGGGACTGGAGCCAGACGCTCGGAAAATCAGGTTTGGATAAAGAGAGCGTTCTCATGAAAAATAAAGCGGAACGCGCTCAGCGTTGTGCGGAAAAGCTTGCTAAGCAAGCTAAGAAAGACGCGGATAAAGCAGCCGGAGATATGAAGAAGAAGCTCGGACTCTGATTCGTTTTTTCTCTGCGGGTTAAGCCGGAGCTTGCTCCGGACCTATGGTCGTATGACCATGCCGCAACCGGGAGAAAAGCCGCAACCCTTTATAGGTTTGCGGCTTTTCTGCTTTATCAAGGCTCTGCGCTTTAAGCCGGAGTTTACTCCGGACCTATGGTCGTATGACCGCGCGCAACCGCCGGATAAGGCCGTGGAGTAATCCAGGGCCTTTTTTGTTTTAGGAAACGGATAAAAATCCTAAAAAATAAAATCTTCGCAGTATAATAACTGCATGATTGCCATTCTCTTTCTGATCATCGCCAATGTTTTTATGACTTTTGCGTGGTATGGTCATCTGAAGTTTAAGCACGAAGCACTTTGGAAGGTGATTATCATCAGCTGGTTGATTGCTTTCGCGGAGTATTGTTTTCAGGTGCCCGCCAATCGTTGGGGATCTTATCAGTTCACGACCCCTCAGCTTAAAGTGATACAGGAAGTGATTACGCTGGTTGTTTTCTCTGTTTTTTCCGTGCTTTATTTGAAAGAGCAATTTCGCTGGAACTATGCCGTGGCTTTCGTGCTGATGATTGCCGCTGTTTTTTTTGTTTTTAAAAAGTAAGCCAAAATTAAAAATGATACTTTCAAAAATTCCAAAATGGATTTTAACGGGCGCCGGCATTTTAGCTTTTGTTTCGGGGTTGGTGAATGTTGTCGCAATTTTGGCTTTTACGCATCACGCCGCGACCCACATGACCGGTATTTTCAGTCTTTTTTCAATCGCTTTATTTGAAGTCAACCGGATTTCTCTGCTTGAACTTGCCGCAATTATCTTTTGTTTTTTTGCCGGAGCGGTTATTACGGGGCTTATTTTGCATGATGCTCATTTGAAAATGGGTCCGCATTATGAATTGGTGATGATTTTGGAGGGAGCGCTGCTTTTCGCTTCGGCATGGCTTTTTTATAAAGGGTTGATGTGGGGGGAATATGCCGCGGCAATGGCCGCAGGGCTTCAAAATGCGATGGCAAGTACTTATAGCGGCGCAATTATTCGAACCACACATTTGACCGGAATTTTGACGGATTTTGGTGTTTTGATCGGACATCGTCTCAAAGGTGTTCCCGCCGATGGGCTTAAAATGAAATTATTTGCTACGCTCATTTTGGCTTTTGTCGCGGGAGGATTTATAGGCGCATGGGCTTATCAAGGTGCGGGAGCGATGGCGATGACGATCCCCGCGTTTTTGATTTGCTTTTGCGGAGTAAGCTATCGGCTGCTTCGAAAAAAATCGCCCTAATCTCCGGAAAAAAGAAGTGAGTTTTAATTTTCATGGCCAAAACGATGCGGCATGGCTTGATTTATACAAACGCACTTTTTTTCAAGTGAAAGATTCGGACGGAAAGCTGATTCGTTTTACCGCTTTGACCGCGGATCAATATCCTTTTCTTAAGCAAAAAAAATTCGCGATTATCACGGCATTTAATCCCATGAATCAAACCGTTTCGCCTGAGGAAAACCGGATACAGAACGAGCGTTTGGCGGCGGATTTGGCGGCGGGAGGTTATGTTTTTTATCCAACGGTGGGCGAGCTGGACGGGCATGTCGAGGGCAGCTTTACGATAGAAAATATTTCACAAACCCAAGCGGTCGAAATCGGGGTAAAATACCGCCAGCACTCCATTCTTTACAATGACGCAAAAGGCGTCCGATTTGTGCGCTGTTGCCCCGCATGAATTATTCCGTTATGGCAATCGTCAGGAATTCATTTGAAGCCGAACTATCAGGGTAACAAGAAACGCAAAGAAGAGCAGCGCCGTAAAAAGCAGGAAGCCAAAAGACTCAAGCGTCTTAATAAAGGCAATGAGCCTTTGTCGAATGGAGCCCCAATGGCGGATGATTTACCTCCGCCTTCGGTGGGTTAAGCCGTAAATTCGATCAGCGTAATTTCAGCGGGGACGCCGAGGCGCAATGCCGGCCCCCAAAAGCCAGTTCCCCGATTGACGTAAATCCACATTTTTCCATGTTGGTTGAGCCCTTTGCTGTAGGGATTGACCAGCGCTACAATCAAGTTGAATGGAAAGAACTGTCCTCCATGCGTGTGGCCTGAAAGCATAAGGTTAAACCCCGCTTTTTCAGCGTCAAAGCAGCTTTTAGGTTGATGCGCCAAAAGTATTTGAAGTGTGGCGTCGGTTTTTAAAGTACCCATCGCTTTTTCAGCGTCGGGGCGGTGTTCGGGAATGAAATCACCCGCGTCCGGATCTGTAATGCCCCCCAACCATATTTTTTTATTCGCAATCCAAGTTCCCTGATTGATTAATGGGGTTAATCCCAGATCGGAGAAGACTTTAATCCAGGCTTTGGCATCCCAATAATATTCATGATTGCCCGGAATATAAAAAACGCCTTCGGGCGCGGAAAGCTCCTGAAGCGGTGCCGCGTCGTTTCCAAAAATAGCAGGGTCGCTGTCGCCGATATCTCCGGTGAGCACAATGAGGTCAGGCTTCAATTTTTTAATGCGGTTAACCGCTTTGGCAACGTATCCGCGCCGAATCAAAGGGCCGATATGCAGATCGCTGATTTGCACAATCTTGAATCCGTTCAAATTTTTTAATTGAGGCGGCAGGGGAATGTGTACACGCTTGGTTAAAGGGCCGCGCAAAGCACCGTGAATGCCAAGAAAGTTAAGCATGAGCGCGATCAGCCCGAACCATCTGCAAATGGTTTGTTCATGAGCAAGAAGGCCGGGAATCCAAATGAGAGCGTCTTTCGTGAGCGCGGCACAAAGCAAATGAATGCAAAGACCTCCCAGACCAAAAGTAATAAAGACACGGGTTGCGCTTGGTTTCTTGACGTGAATTCGGAGGAGATGCCACGCTAAAAGAACGAGTGCCAGAACTAAGACTGCTAGCGGGACATGGCTTAGGGGGCTTGGCAGATGCATGGGTAAAATCAAATCTATCCAAACGAGCAGCCCGGCTAAAAAAAAGGCCGTAATCATCAAAGCGAAAAAAAGAGTCCGTCGGAATTTCTTCATACATTTAAAGTATAACGGGTGAAGCGGGCAGGGGCCAAAATAATTACACACCGGTTGCGTCAATAGCCGCAGAGTAAGTAGAAAAAAAGCCGGTCATTGCTGACCGGCTTTTCTGTTTTGCTTTTGCTCTGAGCAAAGCTCAACCGCGTTTAATCGAGAGCTTCTTCGGCATAAGAGGCAACATCCGCCCCCTTTTCGCCTTTTTTCGGCTCAGCTTTCTTTTCGATGATCGCGCATTCCATCGTTAAGATCAGACCGGCGATACTTGCGGCATTTTCAAGCGCGGCGCGCACCACTTTAGCCGGGTCAATCACGCCCTTCGCGACGAGATCTTCGTACTCACCGGTAGCGGCGTTAAATCCAAAATTGCCTTTTTCAGACAAGATTTTTTGGACAACGACAGAACCTTCTTCGCCCGCGTTTTCCGCGATTTTGAAAGCGGGAGCTTTGAGTGCCTGACGCACAATTTCCACGCCTGTAGCTTCATCGCCTTCCGCGGTTACGTTTTTAAGCGCAGCGATAGAGCGCAACAACGCGACTCCGCCACCCGGGACAATGCCTTCAGCAATTGCCGCGCGTGTCGCGTGTAACGCGTCATCCATGCGGGCTTTCTTTTCTTTCATTTCGATTTCTGTTGCCGCGCCGACCTTGATGACAGCAACGCCGCCCGCGAGTTTCGCGAGACGCTCCTGAAGCTTTTCGCGGTCATAATCGGAGTCCGTCTTTTCGATCTGACTCTTGATATGCTCGCAACGAGCCTTGATATCTTTTTGCGCGCCAGCTCCGCCGATGATGGTGGTGTTCTCTTTGCCGATGACAACGCGGTCCGCGCGGCCGAGATCTTCCACTTTCACGTTCTCAAGCTTGATGCCAAGGTCTTCGGAAATAAAACGGCCTTTGGTCAAAGTCGCGATATCTTCGAGCATCGCTTTACGGCGATCACCAAAACCCGGAGCTTTGACAGTGCAGACCTGAAGTGTTCCGCGGATTTTGTTCACCACGAGAGTCGCAAGTGCTTCGCCTTCAACTTCTTCGGAGATGATCAAAAGCGGACGGCCGGATTGCGCGACGGCTTCAAGAACCGGAATCATTTCCTTGATCGATGAAATTTTCTTTTCACAAATCAAAATATACGGATCTTTCAGAATGGCTTCCATGCGGTCGGCATCGGTCACGAAATAAGGCGACAAATAGCCGCGGTCGAATTGCATTCCTTCAACCGTGTCTACTTCGGTTTTAAAGCCTTTGGCTTCTTCAACCGTGATGACGCCGTCTTTACCGACTTTTTCAAGCGCGTCCGCAAGCAGCTGACCGATTGAAGCATCGCCATTGGCGCTGATTGTGGCCACGGCTTTCCAATCTTCTTTGCCGCTGACTTTTTTTGAAAGCGTTTTGATCGATTCAACGACCGCTTTGACAGCCTTATCGATACCGCGTTTTAAAGCGGTCGGATTGGCGCCGGCAGTGACGTTTTTCAAACCTTCGCTGACAATCGCTTGCGCGAGCACGGTTGCGGTGGTTGTTCCATCGCCGGCTTCGTCATTGGTTTTTTCGGATACTTCACGAACCATCTGGGCACCCATATTTTCATACGGATCCTTCAGTTCGATTTCTTTGGCGACCGAAACACCGTCTTTGGTGATGATCGGCGCGCCGAATTTTTTATCGATCACCACATTGCGGCCTTTGGGCCCCAGCGTGACGCCGACGGTCTTGGCGAGGATATCAACGCCGCGTTTAATTTTGTGGCGCGCGTCCTCGGAGAACGATAATTGTTTAGCCATACTGTTTCCTTTTGCCTCTGCGGTATTTACCGCAACCGGCATTTAGTTTTGTTTGTGCGCCGCGGTTGTACCGCAGGTGCAGAGCTTAAATATTTACTGAGCGTCGACGACTGCGAGAATGTCGTTTTCGGACAAGATTTTGTGCTTCTTGCCTTCAACTAAGATTTCATCGCCGGCATATTTTCCGAAGATAACGCGATCGCCTTTTTTAACCTGAGGCTCCTGCACTTTACCGGAATCAAGTGTCTTGCCCGGACCAACGGAAATGACTTTGCCTTCGGTTTTTTCTTCTTTAGCTGTGTCGGGAAGAATAATGCCGCCTTTGGTTTTTTCTTCAGCTTCGAGAATTTCAACAAGAACGCGATCGCTTAAAGGTTTAATTTTCATTTTTTTGTCTCCTCAATTTATTTGTCTAAAAATTTTTCAACTAGCAAGCCTAGAGAGGAAGCTGATTGATCCGGCGCGCGCAGTTCCGCAGGGCGAAGCCCGAGGACTGTTTGAGCACGCGGATCGATCAGCTGTAGCTCCCTACATCATTCCGCCCATACCGCCCATGCCACCCATTCCCCCCATACCGCCGCCGGGCATTGCCGGAGACTTGTCTTCTTCAGGGATGTCAGTGATCAAGGCTTCCGTGGTCAAAAGCAAACCGGCAACGCTGGCTGCATATTGCAAAGCGCTACGGGTTACTTTTTTCGGATCGATGATACCGGCTTTAATCAGGTCAACATACTCGCCATTCGCCGCGTTATATCCGATGTTACCGGACTCGCTGAGAACGCGCTGAACCACAACCGAGCCCTCATCGCCGGCGTTTTCAGCCAGCTGACGAAGCGGAAATTCAAGCGCGCGCTTGACGATTTCGGCGCCGATTTTTTCATCGCCTTTGAGCTTGATGGAGTCGAGGCCCGCGGAAGCACGGACCAAAGCAATGCCGCCGCCGGCAACAATGCCTTCTTCAACGGCCGCGCGTGTCGCGTGCAACGCGTCATCCACACGGTCTTTCTTTTCTTTCATTTCAGTTTCGGTCGCGGCTCCGACATTGATGACCGCAACGCCGCCCGCGAGCTTCGCGAGACGTTCCTGCAGTTTTTCTTTATCGTAATCGGAATCCGTTTCTTCGATTTGCTTGCGGATTTGTCCGACGCGTCCTGCAATTTCTTTCGTATTGCCGGCACCTTCGATAATGGTGGTGTTGTCTTTATCGATGGTGACGCGTTTCGCACGACCCAGATCCTTCACGGTGATATTCTCAAGCTTTAGCCCAAGATCTTCCGTGATTGCGCGTCCGCCCGTCAAAATCGCGATATCATCCAGCATCGCTTTGCGGCGGTCGCCGTAACCCGGTGCTTTGACAGCGCAGATTTTCAATGTGCCGCGAATTTTGTTGACCACGAGTGTCGCGAGAGCTTCACCGTCAACATCTTCAGCGATAATCAAAAGCGGCTTGCCTGATTTAGCGACGGCTTCAAGCACCGGCAGCAAATCTTTCATCGCCGAAATTTTCTTTTCGTTGATCAAAATATACGGATCTTCGAGATCCGCTTCCATGTTTTCGGTATCGGTCGCAAAATAAGGCGAAAGATAACCCTGGTCGAATTGCATCCCTTCAACCACATCGAGCGATGTTTCGGTTGTCTTCGCTTCTTCAACCGTGATCACGCCGTCTTTACCGACGCGGTCCATGGCTTCGGCAATAATGTTGCCGATGGTTTCATCGGAGTTCGCGGCGATGGTTGCGATCTGCGCGATTTCTTTTTTATCTTTACCGACCGGTTTTGCGATTTTGTCGAGTTCGGCGACAACCGCTTCCACGGCTTTGTCGATACCGCGCTTTAATTCCTGCGGATTCGCGCCGGCAGTCACGTTCTTCAAACCTTCGCGGTAAATTGCCTGAGCGAGAATCGTTGCCGTCGTGGTTCCGTCACCGGCGATATCGGCGGTTTTGGAAGCAACTTCCTTGACCATCTGAGCGCCCATGTTTTCATAAGCGTCATCCAGCTCAATTTCTTTGGCAACTGTGACACCGTCTTTTGTAATAGAAGGGGAACCGAATTTCTTTTCGATTACCACATTGCGGCCCTTAGGCCCGAGCGTTACTTTTACCGCATTGGCGAGCTTATCAACACCACGCTGAATTGCTTTTCTTGCGTCTTCATCAAACAGTATTTGCTTAGCCATTTGTGTCTGTCTCCTTGATTAACTTGGTCATTCCCCTGAAAAAATTCATCCGCGGCGTTGGCTGCTTTGCCACACTCGTGCGACGCACCTTTTACAGTGCGTCTCCTCGGTGTCTTGCAGCCGCCTTGCGGCTAAACTTTTTGAGCGGAATAACGCGCTTTTATTATTAATATTGCTGTGAATTAGCAGTCAGCTAAGCCGACTGCTAAGGGCGATCATTCTAGTCTCCCTTACCCAAAAAGCAATGAGTTAAAAGGAGGGAGTGATCATGACTTGCAAATCAATTCCCGTGCCAGTCTTCTCTAGAGGGAGTGGGGTGGTTCTAAGCTGTGCGGATGGCTACTTTTGGCACATTTTGTGGGTAGTAATGCGCCAAGCTCAGATGCAGTTTAATCTCTCCAGTTGAGATAAAGCGTAAGCATTGACTCAAGCGTGTGATTGGGATTAACGAGCGCCTTCGACTGGATAATTTCCCCAATGAAGGAGGAAAATCCGCCGGTAATAATGACATGGGGTTTTTTCTTAAACTCTTTCGAGAGCTTAGCAATCAGACCGTCTGTTATGGCGGCATAGGCTTGAATGACGCCATGCTGAATGCAATCTTGGGTGTTTCTTCCGTAGGGGCGGCCGGTTTCAGGCTTAATTTGGAATACTTTGGGTAATTGAGCCGTATTATTCAAAAGAGACTTAAGCGAAGTTGCCGGTCCGGGAATAATCAACCCACCTAAGAACGTTCCCTTTTCGTCAATGAGGTCGCAGGTAAGCGCTGTCCCAAAATCAAACACCAAACAAGGCAGTTTTTTTGACTTTATAGCACCAAAAGCATCAATTTTACGGTCTATTCCCAATTTAGACTCTTTTTCGTAGAGGCTTTTAATAGGAACAGGAATATCTTTTCCGATTTCATAGATTACAAATTTTCCGCGCGCATTGAGTTCAGAAATCAAATAATCGGTACTTTGTGGGACGACGGAAGATATAAGAATGATATTTTCTTGTTTCAACCCACTCTTATTATTTTTTCGGACTAATTCTGGGATTTGATTAATTAGAAGGGATTGGGACTTGACTGTTTTGCTATCGAGGGTGATTCCATAAGTAGCGCTTGTATTTCCAATATCAATCAGATGAATTTTTTGAGTCTTATTCACTTAGTTCACTCCACAAGGTGATCAAAATCGATTTTAAAATGGGATGTAAGCTCATTTTTAAGCTGAGAAACGATTAATTTTAGTATTTTTTCCCTATTTTCTTCTTTTCCTGATTCAATTCGAATTGAAGTTGCTTCCGGAAGCAAAGTCTCTCGGTTTCCGTTCACATTTAAGCCGATTCCGATGATGATATGGTTCAAATGTTTTCCGCTGGAGCTGGCTTCCGTCAAAATACCGCAAATTTTTTTACCATTCACCAGAATGTCATTAGGCGGCTTGATCATACATGAAAGTTTTAAATCAGTTAAGACAGTTAAAACGGCCCGGCATGCCAGTTGTGTGATCGGAGCAGCCTCGTCCGGCTGAATTCGGGGTTTAAAATAAAATGAAAAGAGCAAATTTTCATTCGGGGAGGAAAGCCATTTTCTGCCGAATTGCCCGCGTCCCTGAGTTTGGTGATCGGCTGCGAGCACCAGTGTTTTCAGTTTTTCGCGCTCAGCGATTTCAATCACCGCAGAATTAGTGGAAGTTGTTTCGGGAATCCAACGAATAAGAGTCTCTTGAGTTTTGGAATCAGAGCTCATCACACGATTATTCTGGGGAGATAGTTTTGCAATGCGGTGACGATTTCATAAGGAATGGTGCCTGCCCATGCGGCGATTTCATTGGCGGTGATGCAGTCATCGCCGTCTTCCCCAAGCAGTGTCACGGTGTCGCCGGCACGCACATACTGGTCGCCGAAATTGACGGTCATATAATCCATGGAAATTCGTCCGGCCAAAGGAAAACGCTTTCCTTGATAAAGAATGTGCGCTTTTTCCCAGGCGGAAAACGAATATCCCTGCGCATAGCCGATGGGCAAAATGCCGATGGTTGCGGGATCTTTTGCGGTAAAACGGCGGCCATAGCCCGCAGTGGCTCCGGGCGCCAATCGCTTAACATGAATAATTTTAGCCTTGAGCGAAAGCACAGGCTTCAGTTTCGGCATTTGAGGTTGGGGCGTAAGCCCAGAACTAATACCGTATAAAAATAGCCCGGGACGAATTAAATTAGTGCATTTTGTTTTGACGCTCAGGCAAGCCGCGCTGTTTTGCAAATGCTTAAAGCGAAGCTTAATGTCTTTGGCTTCCAGCGCGCGCACAAGCAATTCAAAGTCACGAATTTGTTTGGTACGAAAAGCATCATCCGTTTCCGCAGAAGGGAAGTGCGAATAAACCCCTTCGAGTTCAATCGCGGGCAGTTTGGAGATTTTTTCGATGTCCGTCAGCGCACGGTCAAACGGAATACCCATACGGCCCATGCCGCTATCCACCTTAGCGTGAATGCGGACATTTTTTCCGAGGGCCTGCGCCGCCTTGGAAATATCATCCGCTTCAGAAAAACTCGAAACGCTTAACGTGATGCCATCCAACAGTGCGGCGCCGATTTCATTCGGGAAAATCCGCCCAAAAAGAAAAATCCGTGACTTTAATTCCAGGTCTTTCAGCTCAAGCGCTTCTTTGATAGAGGAGACTCCTAAATAAAGAACATGCCCGTCTAAAGCACGCGCCACTTGGCGTAAGCCATGACCATAAGCGTTAGCTTTGATGACGGCGAGAACATCATTGTCAGATCCGGCGGCAGCACGAATCAGATTCATGTTTTCAAGCAAACGTCCAGCTTTGAGTTCAACCCAGACATTGAATCCGAGGTCTTGTTTTTCGGAATGATTCTGCAGTGTCATTTTAATTTGAGTTCCGCTTTGCGTTCTTCGGGTTCAGAAAGCCGGAGATAAACCGGCAGGAAATCTTCAGAGGATACCAGTTTTTTTACCGCCGGCGAATCATTTTGATAAAGCCGAATCAGCGAAGATGCGCGCGGCGACCATAAGTCTTGGGCGGCGAGGACAAATGATTTTTGGGATGCTTCAAAAAGGTTTCGGTACCGGTCGAGCGCGTTTCCGGAAATGAAAGCTTTTTCCGGAATGAGCTCTAAGGCTTGATTCATTTCCAGGGCTTGCGACGACCCGCAAGCTTGCCATTGATTATTTTTATTCTCAAAAATTTTGGTGTAAAACTTTGAGCGGAAAGCGTCCAGGCAAACCGCCAAATGAGAATGATTTTCACAGGGAATGCGTTCCGTAAGCAGATCTAATGAATCGACTCCAAAACAGGGTTTGGGGTTGGCCGCGATGAGACCCAAAAGAGTGGAGAATCCGATGCGTAAACCCGTAAATGATCCGGGACCACGGTTAAGCAAAAAGCTCTCAACGTCGGTAATTTTGAGGTTTCTTTCGCGTAGAAGTTCATCCGTAAATGGGAGCAATTCTTCCATGTGTCCCCAAGCGGCGGAGCGGACCTTTTCAAGGATGGGCGTATTTCCGCACTTGAGCGCAACGCTCATGACCGGGCCGGAAGTATCAAAAGCTAAAAGATTCATGCTGAATTATATGCGCCGGAGGCGATGGCGGTCTATGGGCTCTTTTTACTCTTTTCATTATGTTAGTATTATGGAATGAATGAAAGTTGCTGTCATATTCCAACGCGGTTTGAATGGAAAAAATCCCGGTCACTTTGGAGTATTGTTTTGCTCCTCGTTATTTGGACGGTTTCGGTTTTATTGCCCGGACTCGAGGCGTTTCGCCGGGTTTTAGAACATAATTTTCATGTTGTTCTTTTACCATTGATGGCAGGATTGGTTGTGGGCGGTGCTGTGGATGCTTGGGTTCCGTCAGCCTGGATTATGGCGTTGCTTTCGGGGAAGCGGAAACGCAATCTCCTTTATTCCGTTGGGTTAGGTTTTTTGATGAGTTCCTGCAGTCATGGGCTTTTGGCCATTGCGATACAGCTTTATAAAAAAGGTGCTTCCCGCGCTTCCGTTGTCAGCTTTTTGTTGGCGAGTCCCTGGGCGAACTTAGCCATGACTTTTCTTTTAATTGGGTTTTTCAAGATTTGGGGTGTTGTCATTATCTTTTCAGCGATCCTAATCGCGTTGACCACCGGTTTTCTTTTTCAAAACGCGGACTGCCGCGGCTGGTTGGGCGCGGTTAAACCAGTCGCGGATCAGGAAGTGATCAGCGCTTCAGCGTGGTGGTCCGAGTTTCGGAGCCGGAGCGGAGCGGCGCATGTTTTCGCGATTGCCCACGGAACAAGAAATTTGTCCGAGATGGTTTTGCCCTGGATTTCACTGGGAATGTTTTTGGCCGCGTTGTCTTCGGCGCTTATTCCTCAGGAATGGTTTAAAAATTATTTAGGTCCTGATATTGGGGGTCTTTTCGCGACGCTTGGATTAGCCACCGTGGTTGAGGTGTGCTCGGAGGGAATGTCTTTTCTCGCGTTTGAACTTTATAAGCAAACCGGCGCGATGGGGAATGCGGCGATTTTTTTAATGGCGGGCGTCGCGACGGATTTGACAGAAATTACGTTGATGTGGAAAAATCTCGGATGGAAGTCTGCTGTGCTTATGATGCTGATTGCGATTCCTCAAATTGTTTTTCTGGGCTGGGCGATTAACTTAGCGACAACTTAAATGAAACGACCCATTTTTCATCTCGCATTTCCCGTGAAGGATGTGGAGTCAACGACAAGCTATTACCGTGACAAGCTTGGCTTTCGGATTGATTTGGTTGAGCCGGAGCGTTGCATTATCGATTTTTTTGGGCATCAGGCGGTGGCGCATGTTTCCCTCAAAGATGTGCCCGCCCGCGTCTCAATGTATCCGCGTCATTTTGGCGTCATTCTTGATGACGAAAAGCAGTTTGATGAGTTTCATGCGCGGCTGACCGCTTCAAACGCAGATTTTTTTCAAAGACTTTTTGTTCGCTTTCAGGGCACTCCGCGTGAGCACAAAACATTCTTTCTCAAAGATCCGTCCAACAACCTGATTGAATTTAAGTGGTACCGCGATCCGTCGTTGGTATTTAAGTCTCATCCCGATAGTCCGCCGCTGTCACACTGACTTTTTTTGCTCTGTGCTTTCAGCGCAGCCGCATAGTCCATTCGAGATTGCAAAGCATCCGCCGGTTGTGGTCATACGACCATGGGTCCGGAGCAAAGCTCCGGCTTAAGCCGAAGGCTCAGAGCTTTAATGTAACAGCGCCTCTATTTTCTTTAAAAGCTGATGGGCGTCGTAAGGTTTGATGACGTAGTCATTGGCTTCATGGGCCCGCACGGTTTGTTTAAGCGCGACACTGGCATCCGCGGTTGAAAAAATAACCGGCACATTTTTCAGCGCCGGGTTAGCTTTAAATTTTTTCAAAATGTCATAGCCCGTCATGTCGGAAAGTTTGATGTCGAGTATCGCGAGGTCCGGGGTTGTTTTTTGCGCTTCAAGGAGCGCGTCTTTTCCGTTTTCACACGCCGTAATTTGATACCCTTTTTTTTCGAGGCGAAGACGGAGCAGTCTCAGGGTGTCGGTTTCATCATCGACAATCAGTATTTTTTTAGGCGGTTGGGGAGTCATGCGCGCCTTGCTTTAAAGGCAAAAGAACATGAAAAACGCTTCCGAGCGGCTTTTTACTTTCGGCCCAAATCTTTCCTTGATGCTGAAGGACAATTTTTTTTGAAATAGCGAGACCTAAACCTGTTCCTTGAGGAAAAAATTTGCGGGATGACTCAGTTTGACCGAATTCACGAAATATTTTGTCAGCATCCGCCTGTGAAAAACCAATACCGGTGTCGCGAACGGAGATTTTGGCGAATCCCTGTTCTTTACGGGTTTTGACTGTAATGGCGCCCCGTTCCGTAAATTTAACCGCGTTATGAATCAGATTGGTGAGCACTTGAATCATTTTATCCGTATCAATTTCCGCCGTAAGTTCGCCCGCGCAAAGCTCCAGTGCAATAGACAGATTTTTTTTCTGGACATTAGGAAGTTCTATACCGGCAATTTCCCGAATCAGCTGGTTTAAGTCCGTTTTTTCGTAATCTAAGTCTAAAATACCTGCGTCCATTTTTTGAAAATCTAAAACGTTGTTGATCAGGCGCGTCAGGCGATCAATGCACAGGCGCGCGGTCTCAAGTACTTCGGTTTGCTCGGAATTAACCGAACCGGTTAAACCTTCCAATATGACACTGATGCTTTCTTTGATCGTGTGCAGAGGCGTTCGAAGTTCATGGGAGACCATGGAAATCATTTCGGATTTAACTTCCAGCGCGTGCTTTTGCTGTTGTTCGGTAATGTCCCAGCAAATACCGGTCAGAGAGACGGCTTCTCCGACTTCATTGCGGTCAATCATGCTGCGCACCGCGATTCCCCGTTCTGATTTATTCGAAAGAAAAATATTGAATTCCTGATTGTATTCTTTCCCTGCGAGCAAAGCGGACGTAAGGGTTTTTTTGATGCGCTCCTGGTCGCGGGGGCAAATAAGATTCATCACGCTTGCGTAGTTGGGGGTAAATTTCTTCGGCGTGACACCAAAGAGCTTATAGCTATTTTCATCCCAAATCAGTTTATCTGCCTGAACCTGCCAACACCAAGTTCCTATTTGAGAAGCCTGCAGCGCGAGAGAAAGCCGTTTTTCGCTTTCCGCAAGTTTGGCTTCAGCGTCTTTTCTGTCGGTGATATCCTCGGAGATACCCAGAAGATACGCCGGTTTTCCGTTTAAATCGTAAAGCGCGCATTTTTTTGTGTGTAGAATTCTTAATCCTTTTTTTCGGGTTTGAATTGGTTCTTCCGTAATATCAAAGACGTCTTTACTTTTTAAAACCTCTCGGTCTTTTTTGGTGAAAAAATCCGCTTCGTCTTTTGGAAAAAAGTCGTAGTCATTTTTTCCGAGTAAGTCTTTTTCCGTGTAGCCCAGCAATTTTTCTCCCGCACGGTTAAAGCGGACAAACTTCAAGCTTTTAGCTTCTTTGAGAAAGACCATGTTCGGAATATTGTCGATCACGGAGTTAAGAAAGGCGACTTCTTGGCGCAGTTTCTTGATCTCAGACGGAGACTTTGAACGGACGCCCAGCTTTTTCTTTACGGCTTTTTTATTTTTCATAAAACGAAAAATTTAGGCAGGTATGCTTAAGTGATAGCCTTGGCCCAGTGTAACGCCCAGCTGAACCAGCGTTTCCAGATCTTCACGGGTTTCAATGCCTTCAGCAATGACAATCGCGTTCAGATCTTTCGCAATTCTTAAGAAATGCTGCAATGTTTTCTGCATTGTAGGCTGATAGGAAATACCCATCACGCACTTTTTGTCAATTTTAATCACATCGGGCTCGATGTGAAAGAGATTTTCAAGACATGTATTGCCGAATCCAACATCATCCATGGCGATTTTGATTCCACACCGTTTTAAAACCCGGATGGTTTCGGCTAAATGGGTTGAATCACCCAGGATTTGCTGTTCACTGATTTCAATGCAGTATTTTGTTTGATTCAATCCCGATAGTTTTTCAACAAGCTTTTCCGCGGGAATATCCATGATCGTTGACGGAAGCAAGTTGATGTGACGGTCGGTCATGTGAGGCGCGGATTGGGAAGCGGCAACGCAAGCGTTGAAGCAATGGTGATCCACGAGCGTGATCATATTGTTTTCAAGCGCAGCCTTGAGAAAATCGTTCGGCATCGCCAATGTGTCGTGACGCATGCGGGTTAAGAATTCAAAAGCGACAATCTCCTGAGTGAGCAAGTGGTGAATCGGCTGTTTAACCGCGAAAAAATGCTCTCCCCGGCGTAAAGACGAAAGATAATCCGCTAAGTGTGTGTCGCGGTGAGAGATCCCCCGCGGAGCCCCGGCGGACTCATAATAGATTTGGTTTTTTCCGTTATGTTTACTTTCCATTAAAAGAGGATCTGTGATGCCCAGAATTTCATCTACTGAGATGATATGGAGCGAAACCGGCGCGATTCCGATACTGACGGTAATATTGATCCGCTGTGTTTCGGATATGTGAAGATGCATATTTGAAATGGAAAGACGCAATCTTTCAGCCAGTTTTACGCCTTCTTCGAGGCTGGTTTCGGGAAGCAATAAAACAAACTCGTCGCCCCCGATGCGGCCGACATAATCCGAGATGCGAATCGAGTCCTTTATTTTTTTTGCGACTTCTTTGATGACGATATCGCCGGAGGGATGACCGAGTGTGTCATTGACCTTTTTAAAATTGTCGATATCCATCACCATTGCCAACAGGGAAGATCCTTTTCTTTCGGCTGAATGAATTTCCCGCGTCAGAATTTGCTGTAATCCGCGGCGGTTATAAGTGTCGGTCAAAGGATCTAGCACGGCGTATTTTTCAAGCTGCGCGTTTACCTGACGTAATTTTCCGGTGACAACGCGCAGTTTCTTTTTGATTTGATAGCGGTCAATCGCGTGGCGGATAATCCGCAAAAGCATTTTAGGCTGGGTTTCACCTTTGACAATGTAGTCTTCAGCGCCTTTGCGGATAGCATCAATCGCAATTTGATCATTATCGAGACCAGTCATGACCACGACAGGCGTTTGCTTTCCGGCCGCGATAATTTGAGATAGTCCTTCAAGCCCTTCGGCATCCGGCAGCATCAGATCGAGCAAAATGATGTCAAAGTATTGAACAGGCAGAATTTCCAGTGCACTTTTCAGCGAAGAAGTGGAATGAACTTCAAAACGGGGCTTTTCCGAATGTGCGAGCCTGAATCGGGTTACTTTCGCGAACTCAATGTCGTCATCGATAAGGAGAAGCTTATATTTGGCTGATGAAACCATACTTCCTTTAGTTGCGAAAAAACCGGACAAAATCCTTTTGTCCAAAGATTAAAACTATTTAAATTATGCCTTTAGAGGTTTAAAAAATCAAATAAACAAACAAACTATTTCAGTGGCTGTCTGTTGTATTTTTTGATCATTATAAGACTTATTTTAATTAAAAAACTAATTATAAGTTGTTTATTTTATTATAGTTATGTAAATGTTATAAATTGATAGTTGATATTTATAGGACGTAATATAAGTTTAATAGTGGGGATAAGTTATTGAGATGGTTAAAGGGTTCTCAGAACCCGGGAGGTTCAATATGAAAAAGGTAATAGCATTGGCTTTAGTAATGATGATGGTTGGGGCAAGTCCCGGCTTTAGTATGCTGGAAACAGCAGACCGTATTTTGGTGAAAGATCGTGTTGCTTCGGACTTTCGTCCTGAGCATGATCTTGGCCGTTTGATTGGCTTCACCAAAGACAGCTTGTTCAAAGGTTTTGACATGCTGATGAAGCCGATTGCACCGGTCAGTGACCCTGTTCGTAAAGTAACGGGGGAAGTGATCAAGGCTCCGATCAAAGTTGTGAACGCAACTTATGATCTTGTGACAAAACCCATTCCCGGCTACAAAAGATAAGTTTCGTTCCCAGCCGGGAAAAAGAACGAGCGCAGCGGAAGCTGCGCTCGTTTCTTTTTCTTAGAAACAGTATTATTTTCGCTTTTTGTAACAAAAAGCGTTTTTTGCGCGGGCAAGCTTAAGCTTGCCCGCGTCTTTTATTTCCCAAAGGGGGCTATTGTATCTGCCGACTATAACATGGTCGGCTTACGTTTTTTTTTCACTACCATGTTTTACTTTGGGCTGAGCCCAACCGCGAGTTGCCTTCCAATAAGTTCGGAATCCACTTTTCTAGTATTGATCCTTCGGTTTTTTGCGTTCACTCAGGATAAACTCAGACAAACAAGTTATGCCCCCATAACTTGTGTCGTCATTTATAATCAAGCATGTCTTTTCCTTACACAAAACCCATGGTGATTGTTGACGTTGAAACGACGGGAGGAAGTCCCGGTGCGAATCGTCTGATTGAAGTCGGAATTATCCGCATTGAGAATGGCCGTGAAGTAAGCCGATTTCAAAGTTTGATTAATCCGGGGCAATCGGTTCCTATATTTGTACAGGGGCTCACCGGAATTTCAGATCAAGATCTTGTCTCTGCGCCTCCTTTCGAAGCTGTTGCAGATCAGGTTGAAGAACAATTGCGGGACGCGCTTTTTATTGGGCATAACGTGCGGTTCGATTACGATTTTATCCGCTATGAGCTTCGTCGGCTTTCCCGCCGCTATCAAGCTTCAACGCTTTGCAGCGCGAGATTATCGCGTGCGCTTTATCCTGAATACAAACGCCATAATTTATCCGAAATTATCGGTAGACATGGGTTGTCGGTTTCCAGCCGGCACCGCGCGCTGGATGATGCCCAAGCCGTGTGGGATTTTTTTCAGAAGAGCGCTCAGGATGTCGGTGCGGCGCGTTTTCGGGATGTGTTTGAAAAGCTGGTTGCCGGCAGACCGGTAGAAAGCCGCATTCCCGCCGAACGTTTTATGAATGTTCCCGAAGCTCCCGGGTGCTATCTTTTTCGCGGTGAGAAAAAAGAAGTTCTTTATGTCGGAAAAAGCGGTAATTTGCGCGAAAGAATTTTAGGGCATTTTTACGGTGATTTTGAAAGCACCAAAGACGGGCTTTTGCTTCCGCAGGCGTGTGATATGGAGTGGTTTAAATCGCCGGGTGAATTATCCGCTTTGTTTCTTGAGGCTGAGTTGAATGAAAAATATCAGCCTGTTTTTGCGAAAAAACCCAAGCTGCAGGGCGGAATGGTTTGCGCGGTAAAACAACCCGACGGTGTTTTTCCGTGGATTCAGCTTCTTCCCGAGAGTGAAGTTTTAAATAAGGAAGATGCGCTCGGTTTTTTTCGCGGGTTTCGGGAAGCTAAGCAAGCCTTATTAAGCATTGCGGAAAAAAACAGAATTTGCCGCAAAGGACTGGGTATTGAGAGAGGTTCGGGGGTCTGCGCGGGTATTGGGCTGGGGCAATGTGACGGAGCTTGCAAGGATGCCGTAAAAGCGGCCGAGCACATTAAAAAACTCGCACGGGCTTTGCAGCGCTTTGGCGCCGCGGCTTGGCCTTTTGAGGGCGCGATCATCATTGATGAGCGTGAGAATGAAACGTCAGAGGGAGGGGAGGCCTATATCGTTAAAAACTGGCTCCTGATGGCACGCATTCGTTATCAGGGCGACTCCCGCTCTGTTTTTAAAGTCCGTCAGGGATTGGATCGCGATCAATTTAAGGTGTTGAAGAAAATTATTCAGGCCGATGCCCCTCCCATACGAAGTTTGAACGACGCAGAATACGAAAACCTAATGAAGGAGGTTGCTTTTTAAGCTGAAGCTGTTTTGAAAATGAGCCGTTAATGAAGACAGTCAAATCATTCATTCACTTAGGCTTGATCAGAAGGGGGGCTCATGCGGAATTTTCCGGAAAAATATTCCGATTCATGCTGTTGGAGTCTGCCCCGCTTTCTACGGACCCCTTCGCGCTTTTTCACGCTGCTTTGCCTTCTTTTTTTAAGCGTGCCTTCTTTTTCTTCCGCCGAGCCGGTTTTTTTGAACCAAGAAGATGCCCAATGGATTGCCAAAATGATTTTCAAGAATGAATGTAGTTTGCGCACGGAGTGTTTGACGACCTGGAATGAAGGCGAAGATTTTCCATCACTTGGAATCGGGCATTTTATATGGTATCCGCATGACCGTCGGGGACCCTTTAGGGAAAGTTTTCCGGAGTTGATGCTTTATTTGGAAAAGCAAGGGCGTACGGTGCCGGCATGGCTCTCAGAAATGATCCGTTCAGGAATGCCGTGGAAAAATCGTGAGGCTTTTTTAGCGGATCAATCAGGCGAAGCAATGGTGGGGCTCAGACAATTTTTGGAAGAAACGATGGATGCGCAGGCGGTTTTTATGATCCGGCGTTTTCAAAATTCCATTATTCAAATGGCGCAGTTTGTTCCCGCGGAAGAAAGGACTGTTTTTATTGAAAAAGTTTTTGCTTTGACCCGTACGCGAAACGGAATTTACGCGATGATTGATTACACAAATTTTAAGGGCGACGGCCTTTCTGACAGTGAAAGGTATCATTCTCACGGCTGGGGTCTTTTTCAGGTTTTGCAGGAAATGCATTGGCCCGCCAAAACCGCGGGTGTTGAAGCAGGCTTTGTCAGTGCCGCACGTAAGGTCTTAAGGAGACGGGTAGATAATGCACCGTCTGAACGGTTAGAAGAACGCTGGATCAAAGGCTGGGAGAATCGTGTTGAAACCTACTCAAGCGGGTTAACGGTCGATTTGTTTGCTCTTTCACCCCAGGAACGTCAACCCCAACTTTTTTCAGAGGCGGTTGAACCCATTGAAGTAGTTAATTTTTCAGAACTTGCCGTTTAGGCTTGAGTCCGTCATTCACTTCCGCCTATAATTGCCCACTTCCAATTAAAAATAGACAAGTGTTAAGGAGTTTCTTATGAAAAAGCTGTTTTTGCTGGCATTTCTAATGATGCCTTTTGTTTTGTCCGGCTGTGCTGAAATTCAGTCCGGCGAAGTGGGTGTTAAACGTACTTTGGGAAAAATCTCAGAAACTCCGATGAATGCCGGATGGCATCTTTATAACCCTTTAATTACACAGATTGAAATCTGGGATATTAAGACTCAGGAATTGAAAGAACAAGCCCAGGTTCCTTCGTCCGAGGGGCTGATTTCCAATTTGGATGTTTCCGTACTGTTCAACGTTCCGGCTGACCGCGCCGCGCAAGTGCGCCGAACCATCGGCTATTATTATCGCAACACGATTCTTGAGCCGTATGTGCGCGAAGCGATTCGCAACGTTGTCAGCGGCTATGAAGTGAAAGCGCTTTACAGCGAAAAAGGACGCGGTGAAATCACCAGTAAGATTTTTACCCACCTGAAAGAACGTTTAGAGCCGCGCGGAATCATTGTGCAGGATGTTTTGCTGCGTGATGTAAAATTGCCGCCGACTTTTTCGATGAGTATCGAAGCTAAGCTGCGCGCCGAACAGGAAGCGCTGCAAAAGGAATTTGAACTTCAAAAAGCCAAAAAAGACGCTGAAATTGAAGTTGCGCGCGCGCGCGGCGTTGCTGAAGCCAATGAAGTGATCGCGGGCAGTATCACTTCCAATTATTTGAAGTATCTTTGGATTCAAGGGCTTCAGAAAAACGAATCCCAGGTTGTTTACGTTCCGACAGAAGCCAATCTGCCGATTTTAGAAGCAAAACGCTGGGATCTTACAAAAGAAAATTAATCAATGGGGCGGGCTGTAGCCCGCCCCATCATTTTAATGCGACTAAACTCTTTTCCTGAAATCGAAGACTTCCGCAAGCTTCCCCGCGAAGTGGTGGTGAAGGGCGCTATCTCTGAAACGAGCCTTGAAAAAGGCGTCGAGATTCGCGGAATCGTCATTAATAACCTTGGACAGGCGATAAAGAATATCCGTGTTCAGGTGGTTGTTTTTGATGAGTATCATTTACCTCAAATGAGCACGGGCATTTCACCCTCTCCCGCAAAGCTTCAACAGGGCGGAATCGCGAATTTTATTTTTACTTTTCAGGGTCTTGAAAAACCGGTTAAAGATTTTTATCTTCACGCGAACTGGGGTTTTGACACGGGCGAGCCTGAAGAAGATGAGGAAGAGGAAGAAGCCGCTTCTGAATCCTAATCTGTGACGAACGAAAATGAAAACTTTCATCCTGCTCAGACAGTTGCGTCCTTTGGCGCAAAACTCGCAGGGCTGAAATTTTTCATTTTCCGTTCACGCGGCAAAAAAATGTGAGGCATAAAAAGGTGCTTTGCCTGAAATGATTTGTGCTCGTAAACTCGCACTATGAGATTTAACGGGGGTTGATTTAAAATGACAAATCCGCAAATTGATGTTTTGCTTTCCGAAAAGCGTGAGTTTTTTCCTTCCGAGCAGTTTAAGTCTCAAGCGCATATTAATAGTTTGAGTGTTTTCACCGAAGCTTCGCAAAACTCCGTTGCTTATTGGGAAACTTGGGCAAAGCAATTAACTTGGTTTCAGCGCTGGAGCCGTCCTTTGCGCTGGAATCCTCCGCATGCGGAATGGTTTATCGGTGGAAAGCTGAATGCGTGCTTCAATTGCGTGGACCGGCATGTTTTTGGCGCGCCCGGCATTGAAATCAAAAAAGACAAAACTGCCATTCTCTGGGAAGGTGAGCCTGGAGATGTCCGCCGCCTGACCTACGAGGATCTTTGGATTGAAACCACGAAGTGCGCTAATGTTCTTTTTCGGCTTGGGGTGCGCAAGGGCGACCGTGTCGCGATTTATATGCCTATGGTTCCGGAAGCTGCGATCGCGATGCTGGCTTGCGCGCGGTTGGGAGCCGTACACAGCGTTGTTTTCGGCGGTTTTAGTGTGGATGCTTTGCGTGACCGTATTAATGATGCGCAAGTCAAAGTGGTGATTACTTCCGATGGCGGATGGAGGCGCGGGAAAAAAGTCGGATTAAAAGCGATCGTGGACGACGCTTTGAAATCAACTCCGAGTGTTAAAAAAGCGCTTGTGTTTCAGCGCACTGGCGAGCCCGTTGTGATGCAGGAGGGGCGCGATGTTTGGTGGCATGAAGCCATGGCAAAGGAAAACACGGATTCTCCCGTGGAGCCGATGGACGCGGAGGATATGCTTTTTATTCTTTATACTTCCGGCACCACAGGAAAGCCGAAGGGGATTGTGCACACCACAGGCGGTTATCTCACCGGAGTTTTTGCGACCACAAAATGGGTTTTTGATTTGAAAGACAATGACATCTTTTGGTGCACGGCGGATGTCGGCTGGGTTACGGGGCATAGCTACGTGGTTTACGGGCCTTTGTCGAATGGGGCGACGGTGATGATGTATGAAGGCGCCCCCGACTTTCCGCATCAGGGGCGCTTTTGGGAGCTCATTCAAAAGTATAAGCCCACTATTTTTTATACGGCTCCCACTGCGATTCGCGCGTTTATGAAATGGGGCGAGGATATTCCGGCGCGTTTTGATTTAAAAAGTTTGAGACTTCTGGGTTCTGTGGGAGAGCCGATTAATCCCGAAGCGTGGATGTGGTATCACGAACATATCGGAGGTAAAAAATGTCCGATTGTGGATACGTGGTGGCAAACGGAAACCGGCGCGATCATGATCACCACTTTGCCCGGCGCGCAAAAAGCGAAGCCCAGTTCCGCGGGAACGGCTTTTCCGGGAATTTCCGCTAAGGTTTTAAATGATTCCGGTGAAGAATTAAAAAGCGGCGGCGGTTGTGTCGCGATCACCGAGCCATGGCCTTCGATGCTCCGCACGGTTTTTGGAGACGACAAACGGTATCAGGAAACTTATTGGGCGAAATGGAATGGGCGCGCGTATTTTCCCGGCGACGGAGTGCATTTGGATGAGGACGGTTATTTTTGGTTTATGGGACGGGTGGATGACGTGATGAAAGTTGCGGGACATTTGCTTGCCACAGCTGAAATTGAAAGTGCTTTTGTAGATCATCATTTTGTGGCGGAAGCCGCGGTGGTGGGACGTCCGCATGAAATTAAAGGTCAGGGCATTGCGGCTTTTGTAACCGTTAAAAAAGGAGTCGACGCGACTCCCGCGTTGGCGGCGGAGTTGAAAGAGCATGTGGCTAGAAAAATCGGACCGATCGCGCGGCCCGATGACATTATTTTTACCGCGGATCTTCCCAAAACACGCTCCGGAAAAATTATGCGCCGATTGCTTCGTGACATTGCCTGCGGCAAAGCTTTGGGCGATACGACAACGTTGGCCGATCCGGCCGTGGTTGAGTCATTAAAAGCCAAGTACGCCGAGGATTAACCTTAAAGTTGTTTTGCCGCTAATTCTGCTAGAATGAATTATGAGTAATCTTTACCCTTCCGATAAAGCGGTGCTTATTTTTGACGGAGTTTGCTATACCTGCAATGCCGTGGTCGACGCAATTATCCGTTCCGATAAAAAAGATGTATTCCGTTTTGTTTCGCAGCAGTCGGGGAAGGGGCAAAAAATTTTAGAAACAGTAGGAATGGAGTATTCACCCGAGACAAACACAATGGTGCTTCTTTTCGAGGGTAATACTTACCGGTATTCGTCGGCTTATTTTCAGATTTGCCGTCTTTTGCGCGGGCTTTGGACACCGGGGCTTATCTTTTCCGTTTTGCCGCGCAGTTTTACGGACGCGTGTTATTTGTTTTATTCCAACCGCAGGCACGCTTTCGGAAAGAAAGAAATTTGCCGTATTCCCACCGAAACCGAACGAGCCCGATTTTTATTATGAAATCAATCGAATATTTAACCGCGTTTGTTTTGGCTCAGCGCAGTCTGAATAAGAAGCCGGGTCCGGAAATAGTGCTTTGGGCCGATTTGCTTTTAGCGCAAGGCCTTGAGTTTGACGAAGTCAAAAATATTATTTGTCTGGAAGCATCGGCGAGTGATGCTCAAAAAGAAAAGGCTCTGGATGATTGTTTTACTAAACTGGGCATATCTTTGTTGGATGAAAAATCAGCTCATTTGCTTTTAATTTGGGCTTGGGTTCAGCGGCTTTTGACGACGGATTTGGGAGCGGATGACTTCCTTGAAGGAATGTATCAACTTTGCGTGCAACATCAGCACGAGCCTGTTTATATGCAGTTTTATTTGCTGCGTTGCGCGAAAGGCGATTTATCAAAGGGCAGTATCGTGTTTCACGACCGGGAGCTCAATGAACATAACTTCGAGCAGGTTTTGCGCTGGGAGGCGTCGCTTTTTTTAGATCAGCATGAGCATGAAATCTTAAACTGGATTCAAATCAAAAATGAGTCCCGTTAGAGTCTTAACCCAATTAAGAAAATAATTTTTTTATGTTTGAATGTAAAAGTAAAAATCTGCGGATTGATTTTAATGTGAGGAGCCTCTAACGGGATGAAAAATAAAATATTGTTTGAAGCCGCAAAGAAAGTGATTCCGGGCGGAGTTAATTCTCCCGTGCGCGCGTTTAAAGCCGTCGGCGGCTCTCCGGTTTTTATCAAGCGCGCTCGCGGCCCCTACCTTTACAGTGAAGAGGGGAAGCGGTATATCGATTTCATCGGCTCGTGGGGGCCGATGCTTTTGGGGCATGCTCCGCGGGGATTGATTCAGGCTGTTTCAAAAAAAATAAAAGATGGCACCAGCTTCGGCGCTCCCACAAAAGAAGAGACTTATCTCGCCGAATTAATCCGTGAATTTTTTCCGATGGTTCAAAAGGTGCGGTTAACTAACTCGGGCACGGAAGCGGTGATGAGCGCAGTGCGTCTTGCGCGCGGATATACGGGCAGATCCCGCATCGTAAAAATCGACGGCGGTTATCATGGACACGTGGATTCGCTTTTGATTCAGGCGGGTTCCGGCGCAACCACTTTCGGCGTTCCGGATTCGAAAGGAATTCCTTCAGGGCTTTCCCATTTAAGTGTTTCCGTTCCGTTTAATAATATCGCCGCGCTTGAGAGGGTTTTTAAAAAAGCAGGAAAAGAAATCGCCGCTTTTATTTTGGAGCCAGTCCCGGGAAATATGGGAACCGTTCTGCCGGACGAAGGTTATTTGGAAGCGGCGCGTTCAATTACTAAAAAATACGGAGCCCTTTTAATTTTTGATGAAGTGATGACCGGGTTTCGCATTACGGAAGGCGGAGCCCAAAAGTTTTACGGCGTGAAGCCTGATTTAACCGTGTTAGGAAAAATTATGGGCGGCGGAATGCCGTTGGCGGCTTTTGGCGGACGCGCTGAAATTATGAATTTTCTCGCACCGCTAGGACCGGTTTATCAAGCCGGTACTTTGGCCGGTAATCCCGCCGCGGTTTCTGCCGCGCTTTGGATGCTTACTGAAATCAAAAAAATAAAACCTCACGCCCATTTACATCGAAGATGCGCGAAGTTTTATTTCAATTTACATCAATTTATCCGTATTAGAAAAATTCCCGTCACGCTCAATCATATCGGATCGATGTGGACTCTTTTTTTTACGCAAAAACCGGTCACGGACTATGTTTCCGCAAAGTATTCCGATACCCGGGCTTATGCCCGCTTCTTTAACCGCTGTTTATCGCGCGGGCTTTATCTTGCGCCGGCTCAGTTTGAAGCGAATTTTATCTCAACGACTCACTCCGAATCGGTGCTCAATCAGGCTTCGAAGGTTATTTGCGATAGTTTGACTTAACCTAACTCTTTGGTATGTATTGGGATAAAGAAATAAAATAAAAGCAGAAACATTTTTCGGGATTCACCGTCTAAAACAGTGAGATCATCATTGGGATTAATCCCGGAAGGATAAAAAATGAAAAGTAATCAATTGGGTTTGTTTATTTTGATGTTGTTAATCGCCGCGTCCGCAGGATACGCGCAAGATCAGGCGGGTACTCAGCCTGAGGAGCAGGGCTTGAAAAAGCGGCACCCCGGATTTTTTGAGAAAATAGATTTAAACGGCGATGGGCATATTGATGCTGAGGAGCAAGCCGCGGCGAAGCAAAAGAGGGAAGAGCATTTTCAGAAAATGCTTGAAGAAAAACCTGAATTGAAAGCAAAGCTGGACGCGAACGGAGACGGTGTGATTGATGACGCGGAACTTCAAGCCGGGCGTAAAAAAATGAAGGAAAACAGAGAAGATCGTTTTGATAAGTTTAAGCAAAATCATCCCGATGCCGTTGCAAAATTAGACACGGACGGCGATGGTCAGATTTCCCCAGAGGAAAAAAAAGCCGGATGGGAAGCCATGAAAGCCAAGCGCGAAGAAAAGCGCGAGGGCTTTCTTGAAAAACATCCTCAAGCCAAAGAACGGTTTGATCTGAATCAAGACGGTGAGATTGATCGAAAAGAGTGGAAGCAAGTCCGTAAAGAAAAGCGTCAGAAAAAGTCCGCGGAATAGTCATCAGATCGGAATAAGATAAATAGAGTCCCGCCGTGTTTTACGGCGGGGCTCTGCTTTTTAAACGAGAGGGAATATGAAAAAAATAATCATGATGCTTTTTAGTTTTGCGGTTTTATCCGCTTCCGCATTCGCGTTGGAACCAATTCAGGAGTCCGCGGCTTTTAAAAAATATCAAAATCGGACGCCCACGGAGCTTTCCAAGCTGATTTATTTGCTCGATCGTTTTAACACCACGGATACGGAAATTCAAATTGACGGCAACATTTACACTGCCGAGAAAGCCTTTCCGTACGGAAAAAGTTTTTTAGCTAAAAATTACAAGAAAGAAAACGCGGCGGATTGGCTTCGTGAGCATTGCTACCGTACCAAAGACGAAAACAAAGTTATTTATATTCGTTTTCATGAGGAAAAATTCCGCCCGTTCCGCGATGTTCTGATTGAAGAATTGGAGCGTTTGAATCAAATTTAACCGAAGCGCATTTTTGGGCGGGGAGCTTGAACGAAAGAAGATGTTGCGGTATTTTGCGGCTATGAAAAATTTTTTCGCCGTTGTTTTTTTGTGCGTTTTTTCCGTTTCTTCTTTAGTTTCCGCGGAGATTCCGCCGATTCAGGATTCGAGCGCTTTTATCCGCTACAAAAATAGAATTAAAACTGATTTATCTAAATTGGTTTATTTAATGGAGCGCTTTAATATCCAGGGGCTTGAGATCAGGATTGACGGCAATATTTATCCGGCCGCGCTCGCTTTTCCTTTTGCCCGCGCCTACCTGGCGCTTAATTACAATCATGAAAAAGCCGAAGATTGGATTCAAAAACACTGTTACCGCTCTCCGTTTACCAATGAAGTGATGCTGGTGCGAATGGATGGCGGCCCCTATGAAGTTGGCCGTGACTTCTTGCTGCGTGAATTGGAAGCTTTGAAAGCCGCGGAACGCGAAATAAACGGCTAAAGCTGGTTATTTTCGGTTCTGTCCCTGGCTTTCGGCTCATGCTAAAATTACGCATGAACTTAAACTCAATTACTCCCATAGCGCTGCCGCTTTCAGGGAATTCCTTTGTTTGTTTTGAAAGCCGGCAAGCGGATATTTTAAGACAGGTTTTAGAGAAAAACGGCGCGCACGTTTTATCCGCGCCGTCCGTTCAGGAAATTCCTTATGAACAAAATCCCGAAGCCTTTGATTTCGCTGAAAAATTGCTCGCCGGAAAAATAGATATGGTTATTTTTATGACCGGTGTTGGAACACGTTATTTGATGCAGGTTCTGGAGAAGAAATTTAACAAATCCGAATTGGTAGAGGCTCTGCGGAAAATAACTTTGGTTGCCCGCGGCCCCAAATCCGTGCAGGCGCTGCGGGAAATGGGATTGGTTTCCGCGGTGACTGTTCCTGAGCCGAATACATGGCATGAAATTTTAAATGAACTTGATGAAAACCCGCGCGGAATCGAGCTCGAGAACCGGACGGTGGCGGTGCAGGAGTATGGAGAAACGAATACGATTTTTGTTGAGGCTCTTAAAAAACGCGGAAGCCGGGTAGTTCAGATTCCGGTTTACCGTTGGGCGTTACCGCAAGATCGTAAGCCATTGGAAGAAGCCATCCGTCAAATTATTGCCGGAAAAGTTCACGCGGCGGTATGGACCAGCGCGATTCAGATTAAACATGCTTTGAAGGTTGCTTCCGAATTGGGAGCGGAAGCTTCTTTCCGCGCAGCCCTTAAAAAAATAGTTTTGATTTCCGTCGGACCGACGACAACGGAAGCTTTGCGGGATGCCGGTTTTTCGCCCGGTTTTGAACCTTCTCATCCCAAAATGGGCACACTCGCGAAAGAACTCGCCGAACAAGCGGCTGTGCTTTTTAACCGGGAAAGTTTCTCCGTAAAGACGGGTGAGATTATTTTTCAGGCCGCAAAAACCAATACCTCCAATCTACTGCGCGACTCAATTTTTCTTCGGGCTTGCCGCAAAGAGCCTGTCGAGCGCACGCCCATTTGGCTGATGCGTCAGGCGGGCCGATATCAAAAATCTTACCGTGAAATCCGCGGAAAATTTTCATTCTTGGAGCTTTGTAAAAACAAAGCGGCTGTGGCGCAAGTGACGCTTAATGCCGTGCAGGAATTGGGCGTCGATGCGGCGATTATTTTTTCGGATATTTTGGTTGTTTTGGAGCCGATGGGGTTTGGTCTTGATTATGTCGCGGGAGACGGGCCGGTAATTCAAGCCGATTTTCGGGGAATGACCAGTGTTCGGAAAATACCCGATTTTGATCCCGCGGAAAAATTAAGCTATGTGATGGACGGTATTCGTCTCACGCGCGCGAATTTACCGGCGAATATTCCGCTGATCGGCTTTTCCGGCGCGCCGTTTACCCTGGCGTCTTATTTGCTGGAAGGCGGAGCTTCAAAGAATTTTATCCGCACAAAAACATTGATGTATTCGGATGAGACCGCTTGGCACGGATTGCTTGAAAAAATAACGCGCTGCACCGTGAAGTATCTTTTGGCGCAGATTTCTGCCGGCGCGGATGCCCTGCAGATTTTTGACTCTTGGGCGGGAATTTTGAGCGCGGATGACTATGCTCGGTATGTGTTGCCGCATAGCCGTGAATTACTTAAGCAAGTCAGCGGGCAGGTCCATTCGGCAGGCTCAGGACAGGTCCCTGTTATTCACTTTGGCACGGGGACATCACCCTTTTTAGATGTGTTTGCGGGTGCCGGTGCCGATGTGGTCGGGGTGGATGCTCATATCGCGTTAGATGAAGGCTGGAAAAAAATCGGAAGCAGGCAAGCTATTCAGGGAAATTTAGATCCGGTAATGCTGTTTGCCTCGCCCGAACGAATCCGTGAAGAAACGGCTAAGATTTTAACGCAGGCCGGCGGCCGGGCGGGGCATATTTTTAATTTAGGGCATGGCATTTTGCCGGGAACGCCGGAAGAAAATGTGAAGTATCTGGTGCAATGCGTGAAAGAACTTTCAACAAGATTGATCTAAGAAGAAAGGACTGCGTGTGTTTGAAAGAGATTTAAGAAAATATTTTGAAAATAAAATTGGCGCCGCGGAGTTAAAGCAAGTTATCGATCGGATGCTTCAGGATGAAGATTTTGAAGACCGCGATAATTCTTTCGGAACGGAAATGGAAGTAACGTCGGAACATCTTGTTAAAGTTTGCGATGATATTTTGGCGGGTAAATTGCCGCCGGATTATGCCGAACACATTGGCGCGGAGCTGACCACTTCCGACCAATTTGTTTTTGAAGATTCCGAGGAAGGTGAGCGGGCTCAAGAGGCCGCTTTCGATTGGGACGAGTATGATGAAACATATCGCCTCAACTTAGACACCATTCAAAAATTTAAAGTTCGTCTTTTGACCGGAGAAGATTTGTTTACGGACGAAGATTTGTTTGCCCAAGAGTAATTGAAAGGCTTTGTGAAAAAAGTTGCCGTTATCGGCGGGGGTGTCTCCGGACTCACCGCCGCTTATTATCTTCGTAAAAGTAATCCCGATTTAGAGATTCAGATTTTTGAATCCGAAAACCGCTGCGGAGGATTGCTGGAAACCGTCCGGAGTCCCGATGCCCTGATGGAATGCGGCCCCGACGCCATTTTTAATGAAAAACCCTGGGCGATTGAGCTTTGCCGTGAAATCGGACTCGAGGCGGAGGTGATCTCAACTCGTCCTGAAAACCGCCGCAGTTTTATACTCAATCAGAAAAAACTTTATCCAATTCCGGCCGGATTTTATTTAACCGCTCCGCGCTCTCTGAAAGCATGGTTCAATTTGCCCGGTATGAGTTGGCTCGGCAAATTACGCATGCTGGGAGATTTGTTTCTACCGGCCCGCAAAGACGATGAAGATGAAAGTGTGGCTGATTTTGTGCGCCGCCGTTTTGGAAATGAAACGCTCGAGAAATTAGCTCAGCCTATGATTGCCGGAGTTTATACATCCCGTCCTGAAAACCTGAGCCTGCTCGCGACTTTCCCCCAGTTTCGCGCTATGGAAAAAAAGCACGGCAGTATTATCCGCGCGCTTGCCGCCTCAAGCGGCGCTCAAACCGCCAGCGGCCCGCGTTACGCACTTTTTTCCAGCTTGAAAAACGGCATGGGGTCCTTGCCCGAAAAGCTGTATGTCTTGCTTGAGGATGTGATTTGTCGATCGACGCCCGCGACCAAAATTGAAAACGAAGGCGGGAAATGGCAAATCAACACACCGTGGAGTTCTTATGAGGCGGATGCGGTTTGTGTCGCCGTGCCGAGTTACGCCGCGGCCAATTTACTTCGCGGGGATTTTCCCGAGCTGTCTCTGCGGCTGGATGAAATCCGTTGCGAGCCGGTTGCCACGATTAATTTTCTTGTCAGTCGTAACGCGGTGGGACACCCCTTAGACGGGTTTGGATTTGTTGTGCCGGCCACGGAGAAAAGCGGGCTTATCGGATGCAGTTTTTCTCATCAGAAATTTGAAGGGCGGGCGGTTCACGAAAACCATGTTTTGCTGCGTGCTTTTGTCGGAGGCGCGTACGGACATCTGATTTTTGGAAAATCCGATGACGAAATCGTTGCGGAAGTTTTTTCAGAATTGAAAAACATTTTAAATATTACCGGAGAGCCCATTCAAACTCTTTTTCGGCGTTATCCGCAAGGGATGCCGCAATACGAAGTGGGGCATTTGAAAAAGATCGACGCTTTGTTTCAAACTGCCGAATCTTACCCGGGTCTCTTTTTAACCGGAACAGCTTACCGAGGCATCGGCATTCCGGACTGCGTAAAATCCGCCAAAGAAACAGCCGCAAAAATGGCTTCTTTTTTAACTTCTTCGGTCTCTGAGCTTCGACCTCAAGCCTAACTCATGTACACGATTCAGATTGTTGGGGCGGGATATACGGGCGCAAGAATTGCCCGTTTTTTCAAAGAGAAAAAACAGAAAGTTTTTGCCCTGACACGTTCCGCGGAAAAAGCAGGAGCATTTCAAGCGGATGGAATTGAACCGATTATCGCGGATTTAACCCGTCCGGAAACGTTGAGCAAAATTCCTCCGGCACATTTTGTTGTGATTTGCCCAGCTCCTGACCGCGTTTCTTCCGGCTCCGCGACGGCTGCCGAAAAAGCTTATGAGGAGGTTTACTTAAAAGGGATCGGCAATTATTTGGAAGCGATCAAAAAAAATCCCAAACCTTTTTTGATCGTTTATCTTTCAAGTACCGGTGTTTGGCAGGATCAAAGCGGTGATAAGTTTGATGAAAGCGTGGTGCCTCAGCCGATTTCGGAAAAGGCAAAAATTTTAGTGCGTGCTGAACAACAGGTTTTAAACTCTGGTTTTTCTTCGGCCGTTTTACGTCTTTCGGGAATCTATGGACCGGGCCGCAACCGTTTGCGTGCCTTTCGTGAAGGAAATTGGCCCCCAGCGCAAGATCGCTGGATGAATATCATTCATGTTGATGATATTGCCGCTGCTTTACCGGTTTTTTTTAAAAACGCCAAAGAAGGCCAGGTCTACCTCGGAACGGATGACGAGCCGTTTCGTGTTTCTGATTTAACACGCTGGCTGGCTCAAAAAACAGGGGTTTCAAAGGAATTTTCTTTTGAATGTCAGGCAGGCGGGCGGCGTCTGAGTAATCAGAAGCTCAAATCTTTGGGAATTGAGTTAAAATACCCCTCCTTTCGCGAAGGTTATTCACAAATACTGGAAGAGGAATCAAAATGAAAAAGTTTTTTGTCACTGGGATTTTTTTGATGTTATGCGGTTTTATCGCTACGGCATATGCCGAAGATAAAGTCGAGCTGACTATTTACAACCAGGATTTTGCTTTGGTGAAAGAGGTTTTTCAGGGAGATTTGAAAAAAGGGGTTTCTCCGCTCGCGCTTGAAGGCGTTGCCGCGCTGATGGATCCGACCTCGGTGCATATCAAATCTTTAACCGCCCCATTGAATTTTCAGGTCGTAGAGCAGAACTTTGAATATGACCTCGTGAACTATGGGCGTTTGCTTGAAAAGTATGTCGGCAAAGAAGTGGAAGTGCATCAGGTTAGCGATGACGGTAAAGGGCATACCTTCGTGCAGAAGGGACGCTTGTTAAGTTCCGGCTATCAGCTGCAGCCGAATTACGGCGGCGGGCGTATTTCCAGCGGATATCAATATGTCGCGGGCGGAAGCCCGATCGTTGAAATCGGAGGAAAAATTCATACCGCGGTCAATGGGCATTTGGTTTTGCCGGAATTACCCAAAGACTTTGTAATTAAACCGACTTTGCGCTGGCAAATTCAAACCGGCAAATCCGGAAAACATGATTTGCAGCTTTCCTATTTAACCTCGGGAATTCAATGGATCTCTGATTATGTCGCGACCGTGGATGACAAAGATCAAAAAATTGATTTAGTCGGCTGGGTAACGATTGATAACCGCAGCGGAACCGCCTATGAAAATGCCAAGCTGAAGCTTGTAGCAGGCGATGTAAACCGGGTTCAAAACAATCAGCCGATGATGGTGAAAACGATGCGCGCGGAAGCGATGATGATGGATGCCGGCATGGCGCCTCAATTTCAGGAGCAATCTTTTTTTGAATATCATCTTTATACTTTACAGCGCCCCGCGACGGTTAAGAACAATGAAATGAAGCAAATCGAAATGATGAGCGCGGCTGCGGTTCCCGTCAAAAAAATTTATAAGGTTGAGAACGGAAGCAAGCCTCAGGTTAAATTGGAGTTCAGTAATAAAAAAGAGAATGGAATGGGACTGCCTTTACCCAAAGGCCGCGTCCGTTTGTATAAAAAGGATAGCGACGGCAGTTTGCAGTTTATAGGCGAAGATCAAATTGAACATACGCCCAAAGATGAAAAGCTGAGCTTGCTGCTGGGCAATGTTTTTGATTTGGCCGTGGAGCGTCAGCAGACGAACTATAATCAGATTCAGCCCGGGAAAATCTGGGAAGAAACTTGGGAAATTAAACTGCGCAACCGGAAGGAAGAGAACATTCAGGTTCTGGTTTCTGAAAATGTTTACGGCGGACGCGAATGGAAAGTAGTTAAAAACTCCCATCCGTTTGAAAAGAAAAACGCGCAAACCCTTGAGGCTCTTATTGATGTGCCGAAAGGGCAGGAAGTTGTTTTTAGTTATACGGTTAAATACAACGCCTAAATGATCGGCGCGTTTACAAAACCGGAAGCCTGTGTTATAAACGGCAATCCCTTAGATTGATTAAATAAGCCTAATTAATTTGTTTTTGCGGGGATGAGTTTGCAAAATGAAGGAGAAAGAAATGAAAAATAGTTTATGGTCTCTGCTTGTACTTATATTGATGTTTGGTCTTACTTTTTCAGCGTGCACGAAGAAAGAACAGCCTGCTGAAACAGCCATGGAATTACCCGCGGAACCAACCGCAGATGATTTGGATCAAGATGCTGCCTTAGACTTGGACGAAGACATTTTTGATCTTGATGAGACTTTATTGGATGCGCAGGAAGCAGCCGATGAAGTTGCCGAAGATTTGAGCGGAGCCGCTTCTGACTTTGCCGATGAAACAACCGGCGCCTTTGACGCGACAATGGATGCGACCGCGGAAAGCTTTTCTGACGCGGCTCAAGAAGAAGCGTCTTTGCTTTTGGGAGACTTGCCTGAAGACGTCGAAGCTGCTTCAACTGAAACAGCCGCAGCGGATTCAGAACAAGAGAACGAGGTTCCCGCTAAAGCGGCGGCAGAGCCAGTTTCCTAAATTCTTTTCCCTTTTTCCTTAAGGCCGGTAGATTTTTCTACCGGCCTTTTTTTATTTCAAAATTGGCGGCATTTTGCCGATGATGTAGAGATTGTTTGTGTGTCTTTGTCCCTGCTAGAATGGGAAAACGAGTATCTTGGGAAGAGGGAGCCGTGTTTTAATGTTGGATGGGGCTATTTTTCAGCAGGAATGGTTGGGTATCGGGTTTGCCGCGCTCATAGTGGTGGCGGTGCTCTGGCTCATGAAAACTTTGATTAAATGGCTTTTGATATTTGCGATTGTGGGTTTTTGTCTCTGGCATTTTTGGCTCTCATAAGTTTAGAAGGATGTGAATCCCGTTAGAGTCTTAACTGAAACTGCTTGGTGGCGGAATGTTTGGCCAGGCTTAAAAAAAGGGTTATTTTGTTGTGAAATGCTATTCGAGGAGCCTCTAACGGAATGAAGTTTTTGTCACGTTTCATCAGTATCGGCGCGATTTTGACTTTAGCGGCTTTCGGTGCCGTCAGCTGGCATTTTTGGCAAAGCGGCGAGCATTTAGTTCGTCAGATTGAAAATGACCTTGAACTGCAGCGTTTGACCGATGAAACAATCCAATTAGGAGAAGTTTTAACTCTTTCCGCGCGTATGGCCGCGACCAGCGGCGATTCTAACTGGGAAATTCAGTATGAAGAATTTGTTCCCCAGCAAAGCACTTCAATTCGGCGTTTATTGGAGCTGACACCGAAGATGGATCAGAAAAACGGGGTTTTGCAAACTTACAAAGCTAACGGCAGAAAAATTCAAATCGAACGCCGCGCTTTTGAGTTGGTGCAGAAGGGAGAGTTCGCGGAAGCAACCAAACTTCTATCCAATCAGGAGTATCATTCTCTGCGCAAACAATACCGCGATGGAATTCAGCGGCATGAAATTGATCTCAAGAAGAAGGTGTATGAGCGGCTTCGGATTTATCAAAAAACACGAGCCGCTTTTTTCTTCGCGGCATTCGGCGGTATTTTGCTTTTGGGTATTTTTTGGAGCGTTATTTTGCTGCTTTTGAGCCGTGAGTTTAATCGCCGGCTTGAAAGTGAACAGGCCTTGCGCGGTAGTGAGCGTAAGCTCAGAAAAATCATTGATTTGGTGCCGCATATGATTTTTGCCAAAGATAAATCCGGCCGTTTTATTTTAGTGAATCAAGCTATGGCGGATGCTTACGGCACCACGATTGAAGCTTTGGCGGGCGCGCGCCACGAAGATTTTCATAAGTCGAAAGATGAGCTCGATGAATTTCGCCGCGATGACCAGGAGGTCATCCGCGAAGGCAAGCCGAAGTTTATTCCGGTGCAGACTTTTTCGGACAGCTCGGGCAAACAGCGGCTCTTGCAGACAATTAAAATTCCTTTTCTGGTTCCGGGTCAAAAGGAGTTCGCTGTTCTTGGAGTCGCCGTGGATATTACGGATCAAAAGAAGGCTGAAGAGAAACTGATGCGTAACGCGTTTTATGACCCGTTGACCGATTTGCCGACACGCACTCTTTTTATGGATCGCATTTCTGAAGCGCTGTCACGCATGCGGCGCGACACGCATTATCAGTTTGCCGTGTTTTACATGGATTTGGACCGTTTTAAAGTCGTGAATGACAGCATCGGGCATATCAAAGGCGATCAATTGTTGATCAGCGCGGCGTATCGTTTGCGCAAGAAGCTGAAAAAAATGGACGCGCTTGCGAGAGTCGGCGGGGATGAGTTCGGGTTGTTAGTGGAAGGTGTTACTGATGAAGCCAGCGCGAGAGTTGTCGCGGAGGATATCCGAACTATTTTGCAGGAGCCGTTTCATTTGGACGGGCATGAAATTTTTACAAGCGCCAGCATTGGAATTGTGATCAGCAGCGACCGTTTTAAAAATGCCAATGACTTGCTGCGCGGCGCGGATACCGCCATGTACGCTGCGAAAACAAACGGGCGGCGGCGGCATGAATTTTTTAATGAACAAATGTACTCAAAAGCGGTCACCATGATGGGGCTTGAAAGCGATTTGCGGCGCGCGATTGACCGCAAAGAGTTTTCCGTTTTTTATCAGCCGATTCTTTCCGTGCAAACTCAGAAGCTGGTGGGGTTTGAAAGTTTGGTGCGATGGAAGCATCCCGAGCAGGGATATGTTTCGCCGGCGAAATTTATTCCGCTCGCGGAAGACAGCGGTATGATGGTGCCGATCGGCGATTGGGTTTTTGAAAATGTCTGTCTGCAGGTCATGGAGTGGAAAAGACAGGGTGTCGTTCAATCCGGTTTTTACGTAAGCATTAACGTTTCCGCGCGTCAGCTGCATCAGCCTGACTTTGTGACCAACATTAAAGAAGTTTTGCGGAAATGTGATCTTGATCCTGAGCTTGTCCGGATTGAGATCACGGAAACAGTTTTGTTGGACGAAAATGAAGTTGTGCTCGCGAATTTAGAGGCGCTAAAAAGGCTTAACCTTCAGCTTTACCTCGATGACTTCGGAACGGGTTATTCTTCTTTGTCGCTTTTAAGAAAGCTGGATATTGAAAAATTAAAAATCGATCAATCGTTCGTGCGTCAGCTTGAAAATGACGGTGAAAGCCGTGAGATTGTGCAGGGGGTGATCGGGTTGTCGCACAATCTTGGAATAGACGTGATCGCGGAAGGCGTTGAAACCCTCGAGGTTTTTAATAAACTGAAAGAATTGGGCTGTGATTATGTTCAGGGTTATTACTTTTCAAGGCCCGTTTGCGCGGAAGAAGCCGTGAAGCTGATTTCAAAAAACTTCTGAGTTCGGTTGAGCCCGCATTCGGCTCGGCTTATCTTTCCAGCGTCGATGTCCCCAAATCCACTGCTCGGGATATTCGCGAATTTTCTCTTCCAAAAGAATATTGAGTTTGCGCGTGAGCTCGATTTCAACCTCACGGCTTTCACTTTCCACCGTTAGCTCCGGAAGGCAAATCAGCTTATAACGTCCCGGCCGAACGCGGACGCAAAATGAGGGAATAATGATGCCGCCGGTTTTCTGAGCAAAGCGCACCGCGATGGTGGTTGTGGAAGTTTCTTTGCCGAAAAACGGAATCCAAATTCCATCGGGGCCTGCCCATTGATCCAAAAGAATTGCGGCGATGCCTTTATTTTTAACGGTCGTGTAAACAGCGCGAATGGCGCGGTCTTTATCGTGCGGAGTGACGGAAGACAAAGCGCGCAGGCGATTGATCTCTTTGTTCACAAAGGGGTTTTTCAAATTTTTGACAATCACCATCAGCGGGGTTTTTTTCAAATTTGAGATCAGCTCATGGCATTCCCAGGCGCCTAAATGCGAGCAGGCAAGAATGATTCCTTTATTTTGAGCCAATCCCGCGTCAAAGTATTTTGTTTCACTGATATCAAAACGCTCGTCCGCGCTGTCGACGATTTTTTGAAACATGAAAAGTTCCGTCATGCTGATAGCGGCGCTTTCAAACGATTTTTGAGCGATGCGTTCGCGTTCGCTTTCTGTTTTCTCCGGAAAGGCAATCGCCAGATTGGCGAGAGCTGTTTTGCGTTTGCGCGCAAGCAGAAGGAAAGCCAGCTTTCCGAAGAAAGCCGCCATGGCGGAAGCCTGTTCGATTGAAAGCAGATTCGCGACCCCGGCGAGGATTTTCACCGCGGCAAATTCAACGCGATAACCCAGCGATTTTATGAGAGGGTATTTTTTTTCTTCAGGCATAAATACTTTTTTAATTCGCAGGTTTCAAGATGACTTCCCGCTTTGGACGCATCATAATATAGGAAAATTCATCAGAGCTAAACGAGTTTATCGGGAGCCGCCTTGAAATCATATCGGGAAGAGCTTTGGTTTAATACCTCTCAGAAAAGAGAGTTCATTAACATTACTCCGCAGATAGAAGCCGCGCTTCAAAAGAGCGGTATCCGTGAAGGGTTGTGTTTGGTGAATGCCATGCATATTACGGCGAGTGTTTATATTAATGATGATGAAGCGGGACTGCTGCAGGACTTTGAGGACTTTCTTGAAAAAATAGCGCCGTATGATTTAAAAGGTTATCGCCATCATCGGACGGGCGAAGACAATGGCGACGCACATGTGAAGCGCCAGCTTTTCGGCAGGGAAGTCACCGTTGCGATTACGAACGGCAAACTCGATTTTGGACCTTGGGAGCAAATATTTTACGGAGAGTTTGATGGGGGGCGACGTAAGCGAGTATTAGTTAAGATTGTCGGTGAATAGCATGGGAGTCCCGCCTTCGATTAAAAAAACAGGAAAGGCGGGAGCCATTCGGCCGACTAACTTATGTTTACTCTGTTCCATAAGTTTGGGCCTCATGGGCAAATATTTTACGGAGAATTTGATGGCGGCCGCAAAAAGCGCGTATTAGTTAAGATCATTGGTGAATAGGCGAAAACCAAGCGCGGTTGACGAAGGCAGAGCCAAAGAAATAGATTGGAGACTGATGTGAACGAATTTAAAAAGGCATTGGTTAAAATCGAATATTGCACGCAGTGTCGGTGGCTTTTGCGCGCGGCCTGGATGGCACAGGAACTGCTCACCACGTTTCAGGATGAGCTGGGCGAAGTGGCTTTAATTCCCGGCACCGGCGGGGTTTTTCAGGTGCGCCTGAACGGTGAGTTGATTTGGTGCCGCAAAGAGAAACAGGGATTCCCCGACATCAAAGAATTAAAGCAGCTTGTGAGGGATCGGGTGGCGCCGGATAAGGACTTAGGACACTCGGAAAAGAAAGCCGAGGCATAGCTTTTTAAGCTATAATGCCTGTGAAGCGAGTCATATTTAATTAGTCATTTATGTCGGTTAGTTTGAAATTTCCAGGAGGAAACCAAGATGAAGTATTTAGCTGTTTTGTCCGTTCTTTTTTTTGTGGGCTGCGCGTCGGGAGCCAACTCCGGAGTGACTTTGGGCCGCGCAAGTTATCAGGATTACACCTATACCAATAAAGACGGCGTTGTAAAGATTCACCGTGTTTATAGCAGTGGGCAGCAAGAGTGGCTTAGCCAAGCTGAGGCCGCTTCAAAGTAAAAACTTTCTCATAAGCCCCGGCTCATTGAGCCGGGGCTTTTATAATCAATGACCTTATGAGTTCTTCTTCGAAAAAACGCGTTCTTTCCGGCATTCAGCCTTCAGGCAGTATTCATCTCGGTAACTATTTGGGAGCCATTCAGAATTGGGTGAAGTCTCAGGCCGAGCACGATAATTTTTTCTGCATCGTTGATTTACACGCGATTACTGTTCCTCAAGATCCCAAAAAACTTCGCGGAGCCATTCGTGAATTGGCTGGATTGCTTTTTGCCTGCGGGTTGGATCCGAAGCAGGTTTCATTGTTTGTGCAATCCGATATTTCGGAACACAGTGAGTTGTCATGGATTTTGAATTGCAGTACACCCATGGGTTGGCTGAACCGCATGACGCAATTTAAAGACAAATCCGCGAAACAAAAAGAGAAAGATATTACGCTCGGTCTTTTCGCTTATCCCGTGCTGATGGCGTCGGATATTTTGCTTTATGACACCGATTATGTTCCGGTGGGGGAAGATCAAAAACAGCACATTGAGCTTGCGCGCGACTTGGCTGAGAAATTTAATTCTAATTTTGGTGAAACATTTAAAATTCCGACCCCCGTGATTCCCAAAATCGGCGCTCGCGTGATGGGGCTGGATGACCCTGAAAAGAAAATGAGCAAAAGTGAAGCGGGCAGCCGCCACGCGGTTTTTCTTTTGGATGAACCGGATGTGATTCGTCCTAAAATTATGAAAGCCACCACCGACTCGGAGCGGACAATTGTTTTTGATGAAAACCGTAAAGGTTTGTTTAATTTACTTTCGATTTATCATGTGCTGACCGGATTTTCGAAAGAGCAAATCGAAAATGAGTTTGCGGGCAAAGGTTACGGCGATTTCAAAGCCCGTTTGGCGGATGTTGTGATTGAGTCGCTGAAACCCATCCGTGAAAAATATCAAAAAATATCAAATGAGCCAGGCTACATTGAATCCCTTCTTAAGGAGGGTGCTGAAAAAGTCCGTCCAACCGCCCAAAAGGTTCTCCAGCGCGTTAAAGACCGTGTCGGTTTAGGACTCGGATCCATTTAACCTCTGCGGCTCATCAGCCGCAACCGGCACGAAGAGTTTTGCTCTGGGCTAACGCCCGACCCCGGCATCCAACCCTGCTCTGAGCGTTGCTTAATTGACGACGCTTGCTTACCGCTCAACACCTTTGTTTAGGATTGATCGAAAAAACATTCGTTTCTTTTCTATTTTTTATTCTTTTGGCATTACCTTTGCTTTTATGAGATCTACCGGCACGCAGATAGTTTAATTTACCTGCTTCTTGCTTAGTCTTGGTTTCAAACTTACTTCTCTTTTGTAGAATTCGGCTGAAATGAGCAAAAAACAAACATTAATGAAAACGGCGGCTCTTCGGCGCGATTATTTTGTCCTAGCCATTTTTGTCGCTGTTTGCGGATTTGTTGCTTTTTGGATGTTGATGCCCAATGCTTTTTCACAAACCGCCTCTTCGGGGACGGTCGCCGTAATCCAAACTTTGGGGACTGACTCTGAAAAGAAGAATACCTATTTGCAGACCCCGGCTGAACTGCCTCCTTTGACGGTCAATCTTCCGGGAAGAAGCGCGTCATCCTCGCCTGTGTCGGCGCTGACCGCCATGGAAAGTGAATTGGGCCGCGTCATTTCAATTCAAGCTCCGCTGTTGCCAGTGATGGAAGCGTATGGGGCGCGTGCAATTTCTCAGACTATCACTCCCGACATTAAGTATTTCATGGAAGAAATTTTAATTCCCAATGAAGCCAAGTATTTTGAGCCCGGCTTGGGCATGGATGAAACAACGGGGCTGCCTTATGACCATATCCGCTATCGTTTGAAATCAAAAATTATGACCGAAGTGGGCAATTACACCGCGGCATCTAAGCTTTCACTCTCCATTCCTTTTCTGTTAAATATTATTCAGCATAAACCCGGCTTCGCCAGTCTTGAAGGCTGGACGGCTGTGGACGCACAGCAAAAACTCAAAGCTGTTTTGCTCACGCTCCAAAAATTTAATCAAGACTTTCCCGATTACCGCGGGTTTTTACCCTGGGTGGATATTCGTCCGAATGGAACCATCGCGCCCGCCAATACAAAAATTCCGTCGCTTGATAATGGCCAGCTTACCTGGGCGCTCGCGGCGGTTGTTTCGGTTTTTGAAAACGCCCAAACCGGCGAGGCTTACGAAATTAAAAGTTTAGCGGAGCAGCTTTTAGCTTTTCAGAACTATGGCCATTTTTATGATAAGGAATCAGGTATGCTGCATGGCACGATTCAGGTTGCTCACCGCGATGGCCGCTGGGTGGGTGATAAAACCTATTATCTGAACGATATGTTTGAAGGCACCATGGCGGTGCTTTGGGCGGTGCTGCACGGACAAGCACCCGAAGCGGCGTGGAATAATTTAAAAATTCCCACCGTCGATTACAAAACCATGCAGGGTGATCAGGTCACTACGTTTCAGGGGTTCCGCTCTTCCTTTCATGAATGGTGGGCTTTGGCTTATTTGCCTTTTATGCAAAGCCCGCTGGCACCGCTTTTTCATAACTATCTTTTTGTGCAGGCGGATCATGCCGTAAAAAACAAGTTACCGGGCTTTACTTCCACCGCGTTTGACGCGCAGGGCGTTTACCGGCAAATGGGGATTCCGGAAATTGCCGGACAGAAAGTGGACCGCGACGATGTTTCCGTTGTTTTTGGAACCGCCATTTCGATGATGATTTCGCCGTCGGCCGGAAGCTTATGGCTTAAAAATCTTTATGACCGGCACGGCTTAGTCACTCCGTTCGGCGCGGTGGAGTCTATGGGGCCCGATGGTTTTGCGGATATTTTTACGGCAGACGCGAAGGGCATGACTTTGCTTGCCGCTTCCGGAGGAATGAACCATGAGATTGAACGCTATTTAAAATCGCACCGCTATTTAGATACGCAGATGACGCTTTATCAAAAAATGATGCTTTTGTTTCAATCCAAGCATGACCAAATGCTGAAAGCTCGCGGCAGCCGCCCCGTGTTGATGAGCCGTCACGCGATTCCGCTTCCTCCGGCGGATTCGATTGAGCCGCAATACGCCAAGCCGCCCACTCCGGGCGAAGCATTTGATGTTTCAGAACATTTTCAAGCGGGGCATTTGCACGGAAAAAATGTTACTTCCGTCGGCGAAGAAACGCTCGAGGATGATTTAAACTCCGGATCCGTGCTTGAGTTTGATTATGAAATTCCGCCGCATTTTATTTATTTCGATCAATGGGCTTTCCGCGGAACTTATTTGGATAAAGCAGTGCGCATCGCGGAGATGAGTTATTTAGTTGTGGAAGTTCCCGCGTCCGTGAGCCCATCCGCTTATGAAATTGAATTAAAAAGCGATGACATTACGCTGGCATCGGCTTTAGTGCGCACAACGGATAAAGGCTGGGTTCCCCAAGGCAGTGGAACCAAAACACTGGTTTATCCCATTCACCCGATTCCGGAATCGGATTATAAGGCGCTGAATTATCTTTCTATTTCTTTGCATGATCCGCGCTATGCCAACGGCCCGCTCAAAAGTTACGCGCGTCAGGGGCAAGTGGTGATTAAGTCAATCAAGCTGGCCAAGCAGCATCCTTTCCGCTCTGAGCTGAGCCAAAATCCGGCTCCGGCAGAAAGCTATTCCGAAATTCCCATTTTAAAATTTTGGCGTTTAAGCCATGGCGATATGCCTTATAAAACAAATCCGTGGAAGGGGACTTTGGTTTTTGAAGGCGGACGAGGCTGGCGCGGCGGATATGTGCCTTATAGCGATGTGCGCAAATACAAATATCTTTACCTGAAAATCCGCAATAAAAGCGGAACCTGCAACTGTCTTGATTTGGAAATGAAGCATGAACTCAGCCAGTTGCTTGGGCAAAAAGTTTCTTTGGTTTTAAACTCTTCGGGCAAGTGGCAGTATTTTGAAATTCCGATTCCGCAAAAAAACAAACGTGCTTTTAACTATCTTGCTATTTCCGATGTGCTCGGTAAATTTGAAATAGGTTCCGCCTTTTTATCTCAACGGCCGGTATCGAGCTTTAATGCTGAAAAAGTCGACACCAGCGGTAAGAAAACTCATTTGCGCTGCCGGTACCAATGCCCCGCGATCCCTTTTAACTGAGGGCGCGGGGTCCTTTTTCTCTCTTACGGCGGAAAAGGGCGGGTTAAACTTTGCTCTGGGCTTTCCCTCACCCCTGCTTGTATACTCCACACCTTATGAACCGCAAGTATTTCACCAAAAAGCCTGGACAAGCCGGACACAAGAACCCTTTTCGCCAAAAAACCACCCGCAAAATTTGGGTGGGTGAAGAACGGGTGATCCGTAAGCATTTCAGCCATATACGCGGGCTATTGATTTCCGAGCAGGCCCGCGACCGCAGCCGTTATGAAGAAGAAGTTTTAAAGCTTCTGCCCGAACAGCGCGAAAAGCACGGCAAGGCTCTGCGCGGACTTGAGATTTTGGAAGTGCATTACAATCCCTCCGGCCAGCGGATGGTTACGTTTAAACAAAAAGGCGGAAAAAGATTGCCGCGTTTCGGTTTAAATTCGGGCGACATTGTGCGCTTATCGGCTTTTCGCATTCCCGAAAGTGATTGGCGCGGCGGCGTGGTTTACGCGCGTTCGGCTAATTCCATTACCGTGGCTTTTTCCGGAGCTGAAATGCCGGATTGGGTTCAGCATGAGCAATTCTTTCAGCTGACGCTGGGTGAGAGCCGGACTTCGTTTGAGCGTATGTTTGTCATGCTTGACCGCGTGCGTGACGCGAAACATAACCGTCTCGCTAAACTGCGTGATATCGCGCTCGGTTTGAAAGCGCCTGAGTTGGGTGATCCTGTCAAGCCGGAAAAACTTTCTTTTTTTCATCAGGGATTGAATGCCGAGCAAAAAAAAGCCGTCGCCATGGCGCTTGAAAACAAAGATGTATTTGTTTTGCATGGGCCCCCGGGCACCGGTAAAACCAGCGTTTTGGTTGAAATGGTGCGTCAGGCGAAGGAACGCGGCGAAACGGTTTTGATTTCCGCGCCCAGCAATGCCGCCTGTGACCATTTGGTTGAATGTCTTGCTCAATGTGATTTGAAAGTAACGCGTCTTGGCCATCCCGCGCGTGTTTCCGCGGCGGTTCGCGACCGTACGCTGTCATTTCAGCTTGTTCAACATCCCTATGCCAAAGAACTTGAATCCAATCATGCCAAGCTGGATCAGCTGTTTAAACAGCGTCTGCGCCGGCGCGAGCGCCGTGAAATGAGCTGGGAAGAGAAAGATGTCATGAACGATGAAATTGACGCTCTGAAAGCCGAAAATAAAGAAATTAAAGCGCAGATTTTTAATGAGGTCTGGAACAGCACCGATATTGTGATCGCGACCCATGTGGTTTGCGCTGATACCTTGCTTGAATCCAAAAAATTTGATTGGGTGATCATGGATGAGGCTGGGCAGGCGATTGAACCCGCCAGCTGGATTCCGATGGCGCATGCCGGCCGCGTTGTTTTAGCGGGCGATCATGAACAGCTGCCTCCGACCGTGCTTTCCAACTATAAGGGGCGCGGCAGTCTTTGCTATACGCTTTTTGAGCGTTTGCATGATGTTTTACCCGCGACATCCCAATTGCGGCTTCAATTGCAATACCGCATGCATGAAGAGATTATGCGGTTTTCCTCGGATGTTTTTTACGAGGGCACTTTGACGGCCGCTGATGCTAACCGCGGGCATACCTTAAAAGACTTACCGCGGGTCACCGCGCATGAACTCACTGAAAAACCCGTTGTTTTTATCGATACCGCCGGGTTGGCCTATGACGAAGAGTTTGAAGACGGCGGATTCAGCCGCTATAACTCCGGTGAAGCGCAAATTGTGATACGCCAAATCAAAGACTTGCTTGAAAAAGGGGTTTCTTCCTCTGAAATCGCGGTGATCAGCCCTTACTCGGCGCAAATCAAATGGATTTTACAGAAAATGGATGAGCAGGGCTTCGGCGGATCGGATGTCGAGGTCGACAGCGTCGACTCCTTCCAGGGAAGAGAGAAGGAAGCCGTTATTTTGTCGCTTGTGCGCTCAAATTTAGAAGGCGATCTTGGCTTTTTGAAGGATGTGCGCCGTATGAATGTCGCTATGACGCGCGCGAAGAGAAAATTGATCGTGATCGGCGACAGCGCCACGCTTTCCTCATTGCCCTTCTATCAGGATTTTTTGGAATATGTAGAGAGGGTGAATGGCTATCTCTCCGCCTGGGAATACGCTCAGTAAAATCACACCTAAAACCTCATCTGCGTTGTTGCAAGCTCACTCGCTTGTGCGGCGTAGGTTTTCACTACGCCTCCGCACTCGTTCACTTGCGCCTAGCATCTAAGGCTTTATGTGTGATTTAAGCAAAAACCCTCATCGGGCGCTTGCTCACGCCTCGCAATCAATCCCTTCTCGTGGTCGTAGACCATTGAGCGGTTTCAGAAATAAATACGTTGATGCGTGATTTATTTTTTTTTGAGATGGATTTAATTTCTATTTCTCCCAATACAAACTAAAAATTTGAGAAAAATTTTTAGTTTGCGGGATAAATAAATGATTCGAGATTTATTTTCTGCTCCATTTTTGTAATTTGTTCATGGTTTTGAACTATTTTTTTGATTTTTCTCCTCTACAAACTCGGGGCAGAGAAGATTTTTTTCTA
>ERZ761609.305-NODE-305-length-61945-cov-45.009921_pt1 | contig 61945 bp, 54 predicted proteins | sample MGYA00511163_ERZ761609 | MGnify/ENA primary metagenome ERZ761609 (study PRJEB28899, sample SAMN02445070) | bioreactor sludge metagenome | biome: EBPR sludge | place: Australia: Brisbane, Thorneside Wastewater Treatment Plant | collected 2011-12-16 ... | reverse complement strand
GGGATTCAGATGGCCAGTGAATTGGCGGATGGCTGACTTGTGTATAAGGAGATGGATTGAAACCCCCTTACCAGTCCGTGCCGATTTGTTTGATGGTATTCTCCCGGCTTATTTAGTCGGGAGTGGATTGAAACCACGAGTTTTTGAATGTGCCACTGGTATCGCGCGCATTCTCCCGGCTTATTTAGTCGGGAGTGGATTGAAACTGGGTCATGCGCGGGCATGACAATTTGCTCGAGCATTCTCCCGGCTTATTTAGTCGGGAGTGGATTGAAACCTGATGTGCGAAAACCCCCGCTTATGGGCGGAGGTATTCTCCCGGCTTATTTAGTCGGGAGTGGATTGAAACGGCTTACAAACCGCCTCGCCTCAACTTGACGCGGTATTCTCCCGGCTTATTTAGTCGGGAGTGGATTGAAACAAGCTGATGTTGCAATCTTATTACGTGCTTAATTTATTCTCCCGGCTTTTTTGGTGAATTGACGCTGGTATATCAAGGATGATAGCGGCAGTTTACTGCAACACTTTGCCTGAACGTTCCCAGCGCACCTGTTGCGCCTTATTGTCGAGTGACAGCCATACCTGTCGTGCCTTGCCGATCACATCCTGCAAGGGGATTGTGCCGAATACTCGCGAGTCGTGGCTGTCATTGCGGTTATCGCCCAGCACGAATACCTGTCCCGGCGGCACAGTCAGCTCAGAGGGCAGCAAGGTGGGTTTGTTGCTTGCCCAGAAAACCTGCCAGTTACGTTTGCCATCCGTCTCCGTTACGCGCAGACCGCCTGCCACGTTTTCTGATAATACACGGGTGGATTTACCATTGATCAATACCTCATTACTCCGAATCTGGATCTTGTCGCCCGGCAAGCCAACAATGCGCTTGATGAAATAGGTGGTACGGTCATTCGGGTAAACGAAAATGGCAATGTCGCCACGTTGCACAGCCTGTCGTGTTCCGGGGCGGTTGTAACGCTTGTCGGCAAACAGCATGTCGCCGGTCATTACCGTTGGTTCCATGCTGGCTGACGGAACCTTGAATGACTCCACCTGATACTTGCTCACGTATTCGAGCAGCAAGGGCAGGGCAAGCATGTTCCACAAAAGGAATACCAGCACATAAACCCCGCTGCATTGCCACCCTAGGAGGGCGTAATCCGGCTGGCGACGGGCGCTACGAAACGCATCCACCATGCTATACAACCACACCAGCAAGACTAGCCCGATGCTGCCCAGCAGGGTGGGAATCATCCAGTCGGCTGGCAAGTAAAGTGTTGCCAGCAAGACTGCGGGAACGCTCAGCAAGGTAATGATCAAAAAAAGCCAGACAGCTTTGTTGATTGCACCGTTATACAACTGCCCCAAACCAGGCAGGATCAGCGACATCAGCAAGGCGGCAAGTGGCTTGCGGCGTTTGGTGGTGGGAGTGTTTGTCATCGGGTATTTAGGGGGTTACTGCGCCCGTGCTGCTACCGTACTAGTGTTTACGGTCTCACTTGGTACTGAGGCGTTGTCTGCTATCTCTTCAGTGGGTAACGGCGCACCGCTGCTGTCCAGATCAGGATGGAATTCATGCCTGTTGTTTTCGGTAGAGTGGCTGCCAACAGGAAATGTTTTGTGTTCCCGTAGGTAATCGGTGTCGTCAACTCCCACCAGCTTACCAATCAGGCGAGCGCGGGTTTTCTGTTTCAGGGCGTTTTCCAGATTTTCACACAGGCTGTTGGCGAGCAGAAAACGCTGGGTGTTTTCCAGTTTGCCCTGAAACGTGTTGAGTTGTTCCAGTGTTTTGCCATACAGAAAAAAATTGACGGCGGCAATGAAGGAGGATAAAGCCCCGCCGATGATTCCGGCTGTTGAGATTTCTACGGAAGCGGATTCTTTAATTACCATGTAGCCGATAATAACCATGAAAAACGCCAGCCCAACACCACTGGCAATCAAGGCAATACGGAAACTGCGGGCTGCCTGATTAAGAGCCAGGGAATAGTATTCCTTGAGCTGTTTCAACTGGTTGACTGCGATGCCCTTGACATCGTTATCAGCGGTCTTGGACAAGCTTTCCAGTACCGCTTGTTGTTTGACGCTAAATTGTTCGGTTTCGGATGACTTCATCATTTATGCTTGTCTCCCTATGGTGATGTGCCCATTATAGCTGATTGAAAATAAAGAGTCTGTTATGCCGTTATTAGCCATTGAGTCCCTGCATGTCCATTTCGATACGCCAGAAGGCCGGGTTGAAGCCGTGCGTGGAGTGGATTTGTCATTGGAGCCGGGTGAAACACTCGCGGTCGTCGGTGAATCAGGTGCAGGCAAAAGCCAACTGTTCCATGCAGCGATGGGGTTGCTGCCACGTAATGCCCGTACCAGCGGCAGTATCCGTTTTGCAGGTACAGAATTACTGAATCAGCCAGCCGGTGTGCTCAACCGTTATCGTGGCAAGCGCATTGGCATGATTTTCCAGGATCCCATGACTGCGCTGAACCCGCTGTTGACCATTGGGCGACAATTGACAGAAGTGCTGGAAGTACATCAGGGCGTAAAGCCACGCGCAGCACGCCAGCAAGCGATTGCCATGCTGGATCAGGTGCAGATTTCCGATGCTGCTCGCCGTTTCAGCAGCTACCCACATGAGCTTTCCGGCGGAATGCGCCAGCGGGTGATGATTGCCATGTCGTTGCTGTGTCAGCCGGAACTGTTGATTGCCGACGAGCCAACCACCGCGCTGGATGTCACGGTACAATCCAGTATCATGGCCTTGTTGCGGGAAATAGGTCACAGCCGTGGGATGGCGTTAATCCTGATTACACACGATTTGCCACTGGCAGGCGGTTTGTGTGACCGGGTTGCCGTTATGCGCCACGGTCAGGTAGTGGAACAGAATAGTGTGGAAAATGTTTTCTACCACCCGCAACATTCCTATACACAACACTTGCTGTCAGCCTCTGGTTTCGCCTACGATTGTGCGCCACAACAACAATGTACTCCGCCCGCAGTCAACCAACCACCCAAGGAGTAGAGCCATGACCATCATTAAACAGGATGACGTGATTGCCAGCGTGGCGGACGCGCTGCAATTTATTTCCTATTACCACCCGATGGATTTCATCGAAGCCATGCATGAAGCCTGGCAACGTGAGGAATCCCCCGCAGCCAGGGATTCCATCGCGCAGATTCTAGTGAACTCGCGCATGTGTGCCGAAGGCCACCGCCCGATCTGCCAAGATACTGGCATTGTCACCGTATTCGTCAAGGTCGGTATGAATGTGCAGTGGCAAGGCGACATGAGTCTTGCTGACATGATCAACGAAGGCGTGCGCCGCGCTTACATGCAACCGGACAATGTGTTGCGTGCTTCTATCCTCGCTGATCCTGCCGGTGCGCGGAAAAATACCAAAGACAACACCCCTGCGGTTATCCATTACGAAATCGTCCCCGGCGACAAAGTGGAATTCGATGTGGCTGCAAAAGGCGGCGGTTCCGAGAACAAGTCCAAAATGGTGATGCTCAACCCGTCTGACAGCATTGTTGACTGGGTATTGAAAACGGTTCCAACCATGGGAGCGGGCTGGTGTCCACCGGGTATGCTCGGCATCGGTATCGGTGGCACGGCAGAAAAAGCCGCCGTCATGGCGAAAGAAGCCCTGATGGAACATATCGACATCCATGAACTGAAGGCGCGTGGCCCGCAAAACCGCATCGAAGAGTTACGTCTGGAACTGTTTGAAAAGGTCAATAACCTGGGGCTGGGAGCACAAGGTCTGGGAGGTTTGACCACGGTACTGGATGTCAAAATCAAGGATTACCCCACCCACGCCGCTTCCTTGCCGGTGTGTATGATCCCCAACTGCGCAGCTACCCGCCACACCCATTTCGTGCTGGATGGTTCCGGCGCAGCCTTGCAAACGCCGCCTGATCTTGCCAACTGGCCGCAAATCTCGCTGGAAGGCGGTGCGCAAGCTACCCGTGTCAACCTCGACACCATTACCCCGGAAGACGTGCGCAACCTGAAACCAGGTGAAACCGTGCTACTGTCGGGCAAGATGTTGACCGGGCGTGATGCTGCCCACAAGCGCATGGTAGACATGCTCAATAAGGGCGAAAAATTGCCGGTTGACCTGAAAGGTCGCTTCATTTACTACGTTGGCCCGGTTGACCCGGTACGTGATGAGGTTGTCGGTCCGGCTGGCCCGACCACTTCCACCCGTATGGACAAGTTTACCCGCCAGATTCTGGCTGAAACCGGCTTGTTGGGCATGATTGGTAAATCCGAACGTGGCCCGGTAGCGATTGAGGCGATCAAGGAATTCGGGGCGGTCTACCTCATGGCAGTTGGTGGTGCGGCTTATTTGGTTTCCAAGGCGATTATCGGTGCGAAAGTGCTGGCTTTCCCGGAACTGGGGATGGAAGCCATCTACGAATTCGAGGTCAAGGATATGCCTGTGACGGTAGCCGTCGACAGCAACGGTGAATCTGTGCATACCACCGGCCCCGCCAAGTGGAAGCAGATCATTGACGCGCGTGTGATTGGCAAATAACTGCTGAAGGGTAAAGGCACAACAAGCATTGTGCCTTTACCCGTTCTTTTTCACTACCGGGATACCTAATGCGTTCGCATAAGCCGTGTCTTCGTCAAGCCCGGCATCCACCAGCTTCTGAAAATCATCCCTGGCTTTGCGTAGAGCGCCTTCGACACGGGTTGAGCTGATCCGCGCCTTGTTGTTGCCTTTGCCATCGTAAAGCCCACGTCCGCTGGGCGCTTTGAACGCTGCCCATTCGCGGGCTACAGCATATTTGGCAGAATATAAATCCTGACCATGCCTGACCCAGCGGTCAATGGCTGGCTGTTTTTCCTTTGCCAGATACAGGGCAAAAATAGTGTCCTGCACGGCTGGGCTAAAGGGCGTAGAAGGGTGGAGGTTGAGTTCGCGGACAGCGTGGTTCAGCGTCTCCGGGATGATCTGGTAGTGTCCGACAGCCAGCAGTTTTTGTGTGGAGCAGGAAGGCAACGACTGATAGTACTGGATTTCCCGAATCGTCATACCCGTCAGGTTCAAAGGCGCACGGTTGCTTTTGGCACAACGCATGGAACCCCGGTTGTAACTGTTATAGCCACGGCTGCCTGATTCACCTTCCAGAATCAGTTTCTTGAGTGTGCCAGGGGGCGCGTGGCTATTGCTGTAGTGCAGGCCAGTTCCCGCCGCCAGCAGGGACAAGACGATGCCCGCAGTGAATGCCAGCCAATGCCGGGAGAAGGCTCTGACAGGGGAGCCAACATGGTAATGGATGCTGTTCATTCCTGCGGCTGCCACTTTTCCTGGATGGTTGTTACTGCCTGCTCGATTTCTTCGCCCGAAACAGCGGCAGATAATGCCCGTTTCGGTGCTGCATCTCCTGACATGAACACGTAGCACTCGCCTTGTTCGCCCAAGGTTTCGCAGCCTTTCTGTCCGATCAGCAATTCACTGAACTCATGGGCACGTACCCGCATTCCGATACTGGAAGGGATACCCTGACGCAGGGTTTCGCCGCAGGTTTTGGGGTCATAGCACTGGATGCCGAACAGGAAGTGGATTCCGGCTTCCTGCGTGGGGGCAGCACCAATCATGTCGAGCAGCAACGCCTTGATGGTTTCGCCAATTTCCCGGTCATCATCCGCAGAAACCGGGGCATTGCATTTCAGGCCGATGGTCAGCTCGCTGAAAGCAATCAGGTGGTAGGGCATGGGTTTTTCAGGGAAACGGCGGTTGTAGGCGGCAATATTGCTGACACCTGCTTCCCTGAACACATCGCAACGCTGGAGCATCATTTCACGGATATGCAGCAGACGCTTGTAAGCCTTGTGCATTTCGGTAATGACGGGTTCGACTACGTGGGGCAGGTTGTTACATACCGCCAATTCCAGCAGCTTGGGGTCGATCAGGGTGATGCGCAATCTGTCTGGTGACATGGCATAGCTTGCCCCCAGCAAGATGTTGAGCATTTGTCCGGCACGTTCCATACCTATTTCTCCGCCAACCAGCAGGTGAGGAGCATGGGTAATGTCAACTAGCAACGGGTTGCCAACCAAATCTTCACCCACCAGACCCGGTAGGGTATGGCTTGATTGTGCTGCTGCTTTCAGCATCTCAATAGTGCGGATGGCGCGGTACTGTGTTTTGGGTACATACATGGCTGCACGACCATTACCGATATTGGCATCAATACTGATATGGCTGCCTTTGGGGAGTTTCAGGGAACGGGCGAAATTGTCGCCGAGGGTTACAACGTTGTTGATGTCGTAACCTTGCTGAACTTCCAGTTCGTACATGTCCAGTGTAGCCCCGGACGTATCCAGCACAACCACATTGGCCTTAATGTTGTGGGCATTCAGGGCATCCTGGATTTTTTTGCCCCACCATTTTTCGGGATCCATGCCTTCTTCAAGCAGAAAGCGGCGTTTGACTTCCTCTTCCTTGGTCTTTGCTTCCGGTTTGCCCAGCCAGTGCCCGCCACGTAAAGGGCGGGTAGCATCCAGAATGGCAAAACCGACAATGAGCGCTAGCCCGGTAGCAAAACCGTTGATACCCCAGATCAGGTACAACACCATAAGTACGGGAACGCCTATCAGGGTAGGTTTCGCCATGTCAACCAGATCTGTGCCTGAGGGCTTGGCAGTGCGCCAGGCTTCAGGCAATACACCCACTTTGTATTTGGTACACCAGACAAGAAAGGTTTCTTTGATGTTTTGCTGTTCGGATATTTTTTTGGATATTTCAAGGGACACTAGTGCGAGCCTCCGCAACAGAACTGGCAGGTTTCTCAGCAACCGGAGCTGTTTTTTCCGCCCACCAGTCTTTCATGCCATCCAGCCATTGTGGTGTGGCTGCGGTTGTGATGGCGGATTCAATACGTCCTACGGTCACTGACACGGGCTGCCCTTGGTAAAGGGAGTATGCCAGTACACCCACTGTTACAGCACCAATCAGACCAAGCCATGAAAAGCCGGAAGCCGCCGTATTGGCGTTGCTTCCGACATGGACATGCACTTGTACCGGTTCCTGTGGGGGGGGCGAAAATGTCTGGACGGGCAGCAGCTCTCCCATCAACACTCGCTGCCCATCAGTCAACTCTTGCCTCATCAACTGCACCCGCAGTTTTTTGCCCACTTGCTATCCAGACTGCCATTATTGTTCATCTGGATGCATTCATTCTTTTCCTGCTGGGTCAATTGTCTGCCGAGCACGCCACTGTAAAAGCTGCACTGGCTCATATCGTATTGTTTGTTGCTGACAACAGCCATATTGGAGTTGTACTGGAAGCCTGGCACTGCCTGAGGAATACGGTTCACGTCAGCGCCACCAGCAGTCATCAGTACCAGCACCAGGACGGTGGATGCAACCCAGTTGATTTCTTCTTCCCAGACATTGGCCATGCTGAGGATGGCGCGTGCGCCTTCGGCAATGGCAACAACCCCAATCTTGTAAGGAGGTGCATTAAGCCCTGTAAACTCAAGTGGGTTTTCCCCGTGAAAAGCGAAGTAGCCCATCCACATGGCAGCCAGCAAATGGAAGAACCAGCCAATATCAACAGCACTCATGCCCATTAACAGTGGCTTAGTGCTTAATACGGTAGCAATGCGGGTGCGTTTTTGCTCAACAACAGTTGAAATGGCCATTTACACACCCCCTGCAACGGATGACTGGAAGGAATATGTAAGGGATGCACAAGCAATGACTTGCTGCGTCATGGTGGGGTTAACCTCGCGCCTTAGGTAAAAAACAATACAATATGGCGCAGTTACCGCAATAGGCAATGTAGACATTTATTCAAGGAAAGCCGACACTATTCACCGCGCCCATCTTGCTAAAATATTGCACAACATCAAGATGTTTCAGGTGTATAAAATTGAGCCACACCCATATTCCCCAAACACGACACTCATCAAATCAACTTGGGGATACACAGTCTTTCAGTATGCATCAGCGCTCAGAAGTGTAGCAGAAGAATGAATGCCGGATGAATATTTTCCTGGCCTGTTTTGTGAATTTTTATGCAGATAGTTGGGTGTATTGACATAAGGCAGGTTTTGGCAGGTGTGTCTTCGACACATGCAGGTTACGGTTGGGCTGGCTGACTGTTTTGACTGGTTATTGATGGGCTGCGCCTTTATAATCGCCATCGCGCTCTGAGAAAGAATATTGTTAACTGGAGAGAGTTCATGTACCAACACATCAAAGTTCCAGCCACTGGTGAGAAAATCACGATCAATGCCGATTACTCCCTGAATGTTCCCAACAACCCGGTTATCCCTTATATCGAAGGTGACGGTATCGGTGTTGACATTAGCCCGGTGATGATCAAGGTTGTCAATGCGGCTGTAGAAAAGGCTTACGGGGGCGAGCGCAATATCCAGTGGATGGAAGTTTATGCTGGTGAAAAAGCCACCCAAGTATACGGCGAAGATGTCTGGTTGCCGGATGAAACTGTCCATGCCGTCCAGGAATACGTCGTTTCCATCAAAGGCCCGCTGACTACACCGGTTGGTGGTGGTATCCGCTCCCTGAACGTCAAGTTGCGTCAGGATCTCGATTTGTATGTGTGTTTGCGTCCGATCCGTTACTACGATGGTGTACCAAGCCCGGTAAAAGAACCGGAAAAAACCGACATGGTGATTTTCCGTGAAAACTCCGAAGACATTTATGCCGGTATCGAGTGGGCATCAGGTTCTCCTGAAGCAAAAAAAGTCATCGACTTCCTGCTGAAGGAAATGGGTGTCACCAAAATCCGTTTTCCGGAAACCTCCGGTATCGGTGTCAAGCCGGTGTCTTCTGAGGGGACAAAACGCTTGGTGCGTAAAGCCCTCCAGTACACCATCGACAATGACCGCAGCTCCCTGACCCTGGTGCACAAGGGCAACATCATGAAATTCACCGAAGGTGCATTCAAAAACTGGGGCTATGAGCTGGCGAAAGAAGAATTTGGTGCGGTGGAACTGGATGGTGGCCCATGGTGTACCTTCAAAAACCCGAAAACAGGCAAAACCATTACGGTAAAAGACGTGATTGCAGATAACTTCTTGCAACAGATTTTGCTGCGCCCACAAGACTATTCCGTGATTGCTACGCTGAACCTGAACGGTGACTACATTTCTGATGCCTTGGCAGCCCAGGTTGGCGGGATCGGTATCGCACCAGGCGCAAACCTTTCCGATAGCGTCGCCATGTTTGAAGCTACTCACGGCACAGCACCGAAATACGCGGGTCTGGACAAGGTAAACCCCAGCTCGCTGGTGCTTTCTGCGGAAATGATGCTGCGTCACATGGGTTGGGTTGAAGCGGCTGACCTGATCAACAAGGGTACAGCAGGTGCTATTTCTTCCGGGCGTGTTACCTATGACTTTGCGCGTCTGATTGATGGGGCGGAAGAGCTGAGCTGTTCCGAATTCGGCGACAATGTGATTGCCAACATGTAAGCCATCCATTGACCGGATTGAACCTTGCAAAACAGGCGGCCTTGGTGTCGCCTGTTTTTTTATGTACGTGCTTGCATTTGTGCAAGTAGTACCAATGTAATGGATAGATAGTGACAGAGGACGGTCAAACCGTTTATAACATCTGTTAACAATGCGTCAATGGGGCCAGGTAGAGCAGGAATGGCACAGAAACACAAAGACAACCACGAAGGTGGTCACGATTCCGGCGTAGCGGTGCAAGAATCCCGCCCGGAGGTGAAAGAACCACCACGCTTTAAAGTTATACTTTTGAACGATGATTTCACGCCGATGGATTTTGTGGTGGAAGTGCTGCAAACATTCTTTGGCATGGATCGCGAGAATGCGACCCGCATCATGTTGCATGTGCATACCAAAGGCAAAGGCATCTGCGGCGTCTATACTCGTGATATAGCGGAAACCAAGGTGGCGCAGGTCAGCCGGTTTGCGCGTGAACATCAACATCCTTTGCTGTGTACAATGGAAGAGGCATGAGTTTATGTTGAGCGCTGAAGTAGAATATACCATCAACACCCTGTTTCGGGATGCACGTGACAGACACCACGAGTTCGTCACGGTCGAGCATTTATTGCTCGCTATGCTGGATAATCCCAGTGCTGCCGAAGCATTGCGTGCCTGTAATGTTGATATTCCACTGCTGCGCAAGGAACTTGAACAGTTTGTGGCAGAAAATACGCCGCTGATTCCTGATGGCGACCGTCGTGATGTACAGCCGACGTTGGGATTCCAGCGGGTTATCCACCGGGCTGTATACAGTGCCCAGTCTTCCCGCAAGGGAGAAGTAACGGGAGATGCCTTGCTGGTTGCCATTTTTGGCGAACCCGATTCCCACGCGGTGTACTATCTTGCCCGGCATCGCCTGAGTCGTCTGGATGTGGTCAATTACATATCCCACGGTATCCGCAAGGATCGTCAGTCAGAGCCACCCATAGGCAGAGGCGGGGAGGAGGATGCCCAGCAATCTTCAGCTTCCCAGCAGGATACTGATGCGGAAGGCGGGGAAGGTGGCAAGCCTTTGGAAAAATATGCGACCAATCTGAACAATCATGCTCTGGAAGGCAAGATTGACCCCTTGATTGGGCGCGATCTGGAAATCGAACGTACTGTGCAGGTTCTGTGCCGTCGTCGCAAAAACAATCCACTGCTGGTTGGTGAAGCGGGTGTCGGCAAGACAGCCATTGCCGAGGGGCTTGCCAAGCGCATTGTCGATGGTGAAGTACCGGAGATACTCGCCAATGCCGTGATTTATTCACTGGATATGGGGTCGTTGCTGGCGGGGACCAAATACCGGGGTGATTTTGAGAAGCGTCTCAAGGCTGTTCTGCGGCAAATCAAGTCAGAGCCTCATGCGATTCTGTTTATTGACGAAATTCATACAATTATCGGCGCGGGTGCTACTTCCGGTGGCACGATGGATGCCTCCAACCTGATCAAGCCGGTGCTCTCTACTGGCGAATTGAAGTGCATCGGTTCTACCACCTTCCAAGAGTATCACAGCGTTTTTGAAAAAGACCGTGCCTTGGCGCGTCGTTTTCAGAAAATTGACATCAATGAGCCAAGCGTGGATGAAACCATTGAAATCCTCAAAGGCTTGAAGTCCCGTTTTGAACTGCACCACAATGTGCGTTACACCTTCCCTGCACTCAAGGCAGCCGCCGAGCTGGCAGCTAAGTACATCAATGATCGCCATCTGCCTGACAAGGCTATTGATGTGATTGATGAAGCGGGAGCGAACCGTCAGTTGCAACCGGTGGCTTCACGCAAGAAAACCATCAATGTACATGACATTGAAGACATCGTTGCCAAAATTGCGCGGATTCCACCTAAATCGGTGTCTTCTTCTGACATGCAAGTCCTGCGCACGCTGGAGCGCGACCTGAAAATGGTCATTTTCGGGCAGGAGAAGGCTGTTGAGCAATTGACTGCCGCCATCAAAATGGCACGTTCCGGTTTGCGTGATGATACCAAGCCGATTGGCTCTTTCCTGTTCGCCGGGCCTACTGGCGTGGGCAAGACGGAGGTTTCCAAACAGCTATCCCTGCGTCTCGGGCTTGAGCTGTTGCGCTTTGACATGTCCGAATACATGGAACGCCATACGGTTTCACGCCTGATAGGTGCGCCACCTGGCTATGTAGGTTATGACGAGGGTGGCTTGCTGACAGATGCCGTCAACAAACACCCTCATGCTGTTTTACTGCTGGATGAGATTGAAAAGGCACACCCGGATGTGTTCAACATCCTTTTGCAGGTCATGGATCATGGCACATTGACCGATGCCAATGGGCGCAAGATTGATTTCCGCAATGTCATCCTGATCATGACTAGTAATGCGGGGGCGGAAAACATCAGCCGCAAGTCACTGGGTTTCCGGGTGCAGGATCATGTGCTGGATGCCTCTGAAGCGGTTAACCGCACTTTTTCACCGGAATTCCGCAACCGGCTGGATGCTATTATCCAGTTCAATGCCCTCACGCCGGAAGTGGTGGCTTCCGTGGTCGACAAGTTTGTCATCCGTCTTGAGGCTCAACTGGAGCCGAAGAAAGTGGTACTGGTTGTCGATGAAGCTGCTCGCCACTGGCTGGCAGAAAAGGGTTACGACCGCTTGATGGGTGCTCGTCCGATGGAGCGGGTCATTCAGGAGCACATCAAGAAGCCGTTGGCAGATGCCATTCTGTTTGGTGAGCTGAGTCAGGGTGGTCGGGTCGAAATATCGGCAGACGCTGACGGGCTGGTGATTGAAATGTCTGCTACGGAAGCTGTACCAGCCTGAGACCGTGGTGTGGAGCTGACATACCAATGCGCCCTGAGGGGCGCATTTTTATTTGTTGCGATAACTGATGCGGCCTTTGGTCAAGTCATAAGGGGTAAGCTGCACCGTCACGCGGTCGCCTGTCAGGATACGGATGTAGTTTTTGCGCATACGCCCAGAAATGTGGGCATTCACAACGTGACCATTGTCCAGTTCAACACGGAAGGTTGTATTTGGCAGTGTTTCAACCACAGTGCCTTCCATTTCAATATAATCTTCTTTTGCCATAGGTTCTTTAAATAGTAGAAAATGCTAAACGGCGTATTATCCTTGCCGCACGCCAGATGACAAGCTCTTTTTCTTTTGCTTGTGCATATTTGCCTGACAAAGCGGAGGATTTCTTGCTTTGCCGGTTTTCATGGCCACCAGATTTTATTAGGATAGGCCAATTTACGGTCTGGGGCATAGGCGTCCGTCCACTTTTCTTGTTGGAGCAATCGACAAATGACAATCGCGGGTATTTTTCCTGGGCAAGGTTCCCAGTCGCTGGGTATGCTGTCTGAATTGGGTGCAGCGTTCCCAGAAGTGCGCATAATTTTCCAGACGGCATCAGACATTCTGGGTAGAGATCTATGGCAAATGGCGCAGGAAGGCCCCGAGGCAGCACTTAACAGCACTGAGAACACCCAACCATTGATGTTGGCAGCCGGGGTGGCTGTCTGGAATGTATGGCTCAAGCAGGGTGGTTGCAAGCCGGTCGCTGTTGCTGGTCATAGTTTGGGCGAGTATTCGGCACTGGTAGCTGCTGGTGTGCTGGATTTTGCTGATGCTGTTGCCTTGGTGGCGGAACGTGCCCGCCTGATGCAGTCAGCGGTTGCCGAAGGGCAGGGTGCTATGGCAGCCATTCTGGGGCTTGACGATGCACAACTGATTGCTGCTTGTGCGCAGGCCGCGCAGGGCGATGTGGTGGAAGCTGTCAACTTCAACTCGCCAGGACAAGTTGTGATTGCCGGTTCAGCGGCAGCCGTTGACCGCGCTATTCAGGTTGCCACTGACATGGGGGCGAAAAAAGCCATCAAGTTGTCTGTCAGCGTACCGTCACACTGTGCATTGATGCTGCCTGCCGCTGAAAAACTGTCTGAACGTCTGGCTGCTACGGCTTTTGCTGCGGCGCAGGTACCTGTCCTGCATAATGTGGATGCTGCTGCGCGTACCGATGTTGCGGCTACCCGCGTGGCACTGGAGCAACAACTCTACCGCCCGGTACGCTGGGTTGACACCATCCAGTGTTTGCAGAAGGAATATGCAGTTACGGCTGCCATTGAATTTGGCCCAGGCAAGGTACTGAGTGGCCTGAGCAAGCGTATTGACCGTAAACTGGGTGCGGTTTGCGTACACGACAGCAAAACACTGGAAGAAGCATTGAAACTTTGTGAGGAGGCAAACGCCTGATGGATTCTCTTATCAGTTTACAGGGTGAAATTGCCCTGGTGACAGGCGCAAGCCGTGGCATTGGTCGCAGCATCGCCGAAACGTTGGGCAAGGCAGGGGCAACAGTGGTAGGTACTGCCACCAGCGAGAAAGGTGCCGAAGCCATTTCTGCCTATCTGGCGGAAGCAGGTATCAGTGGCAAGGGCATGGTGCTGAATGTCGCCGACAAGGATTCCATTGAAGCGGTAGTCAAAGCCGTTGGTACGGAGTTGGGGGCAGTGACAGTATTGGTAAACAATGCAGGCATTACCCGCGACAATCTGTTGATGCGTATGAAAGACGAAGAGTGGGATGACATCATCACCACCAACCTGACTTCCATTTACCGCATGAGTAAAGCCTGTTTGCGTGGCATGACCAAAGCCAAAAAAGGTCGCATCATTTCCATTTCTTCTGTGGTGGGAGCGTCCGGCAATCCGGGGCAGACCAACTACGCAGCAGCTAAGGCGGGTGTGGTTGGGTTTTCCAAATCACTGGCGCGGGAAATTGGCTCACGCAATATTACGGTCAACGTGGTTGCACCGGGTTTCATTGATACCGACATGACCCGTGAATTGTCAGAAGAGCAGCGCAACAACTTGCTGCAAAACATCCCGCTGACCCGTTTAGGGCAACCTGAGGAGATTGCAGGTGCGGTGTTGTTCTTGGCATCACCTTTGGGGGCTTATGTGACCGGCGAAACAATTCATGTCAATGGTGGTATGTATATGGCTTAAACCTGCTGGCATGATGCACGGGTTTTAAATACAATACTCCACTGTTACCGAACATCTTTTATTTACGAGGAATGAAAAACCATGAGCGATATCGAAGAGCGCGTCAAGAAAATCGTAGTTGAGCAACTGGGTGTTGATCCAGAAGAAGTGAAAAACTCTTCTTCCTTCATCGACGATCTCGGCGCGGATTCTCTGGACACCGTGGAACTGGTTATGGCACTGGAAGAAGAATTCGGTGCTGAAATCCCTGATGAAGAAGCAGAAAAAATCACTACTGTCCAGGCTGCGATTGACTACATCAAAGCCTCACAGGGTTAATTTCCTGTTTGCAAACCGCAGTTTGTATTGAAAGCAGGCTGCGGTTTTCCTGATTTTAAAGCAAAGATAGGGGCATAAGTTTGTCTAAGCGACGTGTAGTAGTAACAGGGCTGGGTATCGTTTCGCCTGTGGGTTCCAAGCTGGAAACAGCGTGGGACAATATCAAAGCTGGTCGCAGCGGGATTAACCGTATCAGTCCTGACCTGTTCGATGCCAGTGCTTTCAGTGTGCAAATTGCCGGTAACGTCAAGGGTTTTAACGCTGACGATTACATCAAGCCAAAAGACCAGAAAAAAATGGATACCTTTATCCATTACGGCATTGGTGCTGGTGTTGATGCCATTCGTGACGCTGGTTTGGAAGTAACCGAAGAAAATGCCGAGCGCATCGGTGTGCTGATGGGGTCTGGCATTGGCGGTCTGGAAACGATTGAACGTAACTACATGGCGTTTGTGAACGGTGGCCCACGCAAGATTTCCCCTTTCTTTGTGCCAGCCAGCATCATCAATATGGTAGCGGGCAACCTTTCCATCATGTACGGCCTGAAAGGCCCCAACATGTCGATCGTGTCGGCTTGCGCGACTGCAACTCACAGTATCGGTGATGCAGCCCGCATGATTGCCTACGGTGATGCGGACGTAATGATCGCCGGTGGTGCAGAAATGGGTTCCACCCCACTGGGTATTGGCGGTTTCGCTGCTGCCCGTGCGCTGTCTACCCGCAATGATGACCCGGAAGCTGCCAGCCGCCCGTGGGATTCTGATCGTGATGGTTTCGTTCTGGGTGACGGTGCAGGTGTACTGGTACTGGAAGAATACGAATTCGCTAAAAAACGTGGCGCACGCATTTACTGCGAACTGGTTGGTTACGGCATGAGCAGTGATGCCTACCACATGACTTCCCCGTCTGAAGGCGGTGAAGGCGCAGCACGTTGCATGGTCAATGCGATGAAAGATGCCGGTTTGAATGCCACCGACATTGACTACATCAATGCGCATGGTACATCCACACCTGCGGGTGACAAGGCTGAAACCATGGCAGCGAAACGCGCTTTGGGCGATCATGCCTACAAGGTCGCGGTCAGTTCTACCAAATCCATGACTGGGCATTTGCTGGGGGCGGCGGGTGGTATTGAAGCCGTGTTCAGCGTACTGGCTATCCGTGACCAGGTGTTGCCACCTACCATTAACCTGCAAAATCAGGATCCCGAGTGTGATCTGGATTATGTTCCCAACGTTGCCCGTGAAACCCGCGTGGATATTGCCATGAGCAATTCCTTCGGTTTCGGTGGTACTAACGGAACCCTGATTTTCAAGAAGATCTGAGTCTGCTTGCACAAGCAAACCTTTCAGGGCGGGCATGACCTGCTCGCCCTTCACCAGCAAAGTCCCGCCCGTTATCCTTTCCTGCTGGAAAGTGTATCCACCTCTCCCCATGCCCGTTACAGCCTGTTGTTTGCGTTTCCGCAGGAAACTTTGCGTCTGGATGATCTGGCAGAAGCAAGTTTTTGCACCAGACTGGATGAGGTATGGAAACAGGAAGCATCTGCTGGCTTCTCATTGCCAGTGGAGGAATCAGGGATTCCATTTCGGGGCGGGTGGTTTCTCTATCTTGGCTATGAACTGGTGGGGCAACTGGAGCCAAGCCTGAAATTGCCTTCACAACAGACTGGTTTGCCGATTGCGCTAGCGGTACGAATTCCGGCAGTGGTGATTGTCGATCATCATTCGAATGAAACAATTGTTTTTGCAGAAGAAGGGTTTGGGAGGGAATTTTCAAGTATTCTGATAGACATTGATGAGTATGTTTCTTGTCCATCCTCTGACATGGGGATGTTAAGTGGGGATTCTTTAAGCGAAGACCTTCCTGAGCAATTCCTCTCTGGTGTTGAACGTATCCGTAGCTATATAGCCGCTGGTGACGTATTCCAGGTCAATCTGTCACGTGCATGGCGGGCTGAATTGCCCACAGACAAGCTGGCTGCTGCTCTGTACCGTAGCTTGCGCTCTACCAACCCCGCTCCGTTTGCGTGCCTGGCCGATTTCGGTGAGTTTGCTATCATCAGTTCTTCGCCAGAGCGCTTGGTCAAGGTGGAAGCTGGCTTGGTTGATACGCGTCCCATTGCCGGAACGCGCCCGCGTGGTGATGACACCGCGCGTGATCAGGCATTGCTGGAAGAGTTGATTGCCCACCCCAAAGAGCGTGCCGAGCATATTATGCTCATTGACCTTGAGCGCAATGATCTGGGGCGTATTTGTGAATACGGCTCAGTCAGGGTAAACGAGTTAATGGTGGTCGAAAGTTATCGGCACGTACACCACATTGTTTCCAATGTGCAGGGCAACTTGTGTGATGGGGTAACACCGGGGCAGGTAATACGTGCGGTATTTCCTGGCGGTACGATTACAGGCTGCCCTAAAGTGCGTTGTATGGAAATCATTGCCGAACTGGAGCAGACGCCACGCGGCGCTTATACCGGCTCGGTTGGCTATCTGAACCATAACGGCGACATGGATTTGAATATATTGATCCGTACCATGACTTTGCAGGGCAAGCATCTGCAATTCCGTACCGGTGCAGGGATTGTGATTGATTCCGCGCCAGCCAATGAACTCAAGGAAACCCGTCACAAGGCACGCGGTTTGCTCAGGGCGCTTGGGCATGATTTGGGTTAATGGTGTTGCTAGCGACTGCCTGTCTGTTACTGACCGGGGTTTGCTGTACGGTGATGGCGTTTGGGAAACGCTGGCAGTTACGCAAGGCCAGCCACAATTGCTGGAATGGCATCTGGAGCGCTTGCAGCAAGGTTTGCGTGCGCTTGCCATTGATCAACCTGACTGGGCAATGCTGCGGACGGAGATTGACCATGCCTGCCATGTACAGGTGTCCGGTGTGCTCAAGCTGATGATCACGCGGGGTTCAGGCTCAAGGGGGTATAACCCAAACCCTGTCAGAGGGAATACCCGGATTTTGCAAACCAGTGACTACACGGCAGTGCCTGCTGGTTATACTGAAAATGGTATTCGCCTGTTTCTGTGTGCAACCCGTTTGGCACAGCAGCCGCGTTTGGCGGGATTCAAGCACCTCAACCGTCTGGAACAGGTGCTTGCCCGTGCTGAATTCGGCAATGACTACCAGGAAGGTTTGGTTTGTGATTATCAGGGGCACGTGATTGAGGGTACGATGAGCAACCTGTTTATTGTTCACAAGGATGGCAGTGTGTGTACCCCAGACCTGCACCTGTGTGGTATCGCGGGTATTATGCGGCGATTTATTATTCAAACACTTGCGGATTTTGGCCTGCGGTGCGACATTCGCGCCGTAGCACTAACCGAGTTGGCACAAGCTCAGGCATTATTCATGACAAACTCCCTGATCGGCCTGTGGCCTGTGCGTGAATTTTCCAACCAAACTTATCCAGTGCCCCCCTTGTTGCGAGACTTGCAGGCGGCAATACAGACATTACAATGAAAGTGATATTCAAATTATTGGGTTTCCTGCTGGTTACGGCGATAGTAACAACAGGTTTCCTGCTCTGGTATCAATACGACACGTTTCTGGATACACCCGTAGCGGTGACTCCGGCAACAGAGGTGTTTGAGATCAAGCCCGGCAGCAATATCCGGCAAGTTGCCAGCCAACTGGAAGAAAAAGGGATTGTGCAGCACGGCTTTCTGTTCCTTGCCCATGCACGCATCACCGATGTGGCACATAAACTCAAAGCCGGGGAATACAAAATTGACAGCGGTATGAAGCCAGATGACCTGCTGGCAAAGTTTGTTTCCGGGCAAACCTTGCAATACCAGTTAGGCATTGTTGAAGGCAAAACTTTCAAGGATATTCTGAATGCCATCCGCGCCCACCCGCAGATAGAGCAAACTCTGAGTGAAGATGATTACCGCGATCTCATGCCAAAACTGGGGCAAGCTGCTGGAATGCAGGCGGAGGGTTGGTTTTTTCCAGACACTTACAATTTCCCGCGCAAAACCACCGACCTGGAATTTTTGCAGCGCAGTCACAAGGCCATGCGGGACTATTTGCAGAAGGCATGGGATAGACGTGAGCAAAATCCATATATCAAAACACCTTATGAGGCTCTGATTCTGGCTTCCATCGTGGAAAAGGAAACAGGTTTGCCAGAAGAGCGCCCGCTGATTGCCCGCGTATTCCTCAACCGGTTAGAAAAAGGTATGTTGTTGCAAACCGACCCAACCGTGATTTACGGCATGGGCGATAAATATGCAGGCAATATCCGCAAGACTGATCTGCAAACCGATACGCCTTACAACACCTATACCCGTGCGGGTCTGCCACCCAGCCCGATTGCCACCCCCAGCAAAGCGGCGATTGATGCCGTCATGCATCCCGCCAAAAGCAACGTCTTGTATTTTGTAGCAACGACACCCGGCGGTGCGTCTTATTTCTCTGCAACCTATGAAGAACATCAACTTGCGGTGAAACGTTACATTCTGAACGCAAAACAGCCTGTTACCCCACCACAAGGAGCGATGCAGTGACGCAACGCGGTATGTTTATTACGCTGGAAGGCGGAGAAGGGGCTGGCAAAAGCACCAATGCAAGTTGGCTGGCAGACTATTTGCGCTCACAAGGTAAGGATGTACTGGTGACACGTGAGCCAGGTGGTACTTATGTCAGTGAAGCAATCCGTGCCGTGCTGTTGTCCCCGGATTTGCCCGCCATGCACGCGGATACGGAACTGCTGTTGATGTTTGCTGCCCGCAATGAGCATTTGCAGCAGAAAATCCTGCCCGCATTAGCTCAGGGAACATGGGTCATCTGTGACCGTTTCACCGACGCCACCTATGCTTATCAGGGCTATGGGCGCGGCATTTCCTTGCAACGTATCGCGGAACTGGAGCGATGGGTACAAGGAACGCTGCGCCCGGACTACGTTATCCTGTTTGATCTGGATGTGACAACTGGTATGGCAAGGGCACAGGCTCGCGGGCGGGCAGATCGTTTTGAACAGGAACATGCCGCCTTTTTTGAACGTATCCGTGACGGTTATCGACACAGAGCGGAGCAGATGCCAGCCCGTTATCCACTGGTGGATGCAGCCCAGCCGTTGGAACAGGTCAGGGTGCAGTTGCAACAGGTGGCCGAGCGTATCTTGCGGGAGTGCACGCAGGGATGATTTATCCGTGGCAAGCCAGTGCGTGGGAGTCAATCCGGCGGATGCGTCACAGCCACCGTTTGCATCATGCCTTGCTGTTTACCGGTGAAAATGGCTGCGGTAATGAAGACTTCATTCATGCAATGGCAGCAGCCTTGTTATGCAGTGAGCCTGATGCGGCAGGGCACGCTTGCGGACATTGCCGTAATTGTCAGGTATTCGCAGGGCAGGCACACCCGGATTATCTGTTTGTGGGTTTGCAGGAGGAACGCCAGTCCATCCTGATTGAGCAAATTCGTGAACTAAACCATTTCCTTGGGTTGAGTCGCAGTTACAGTAGCCGCCGGGTTGCGGTGATCAGCCCGGCAGACCGGATGAACATCAATGCTGCCAACAGCCTGCTGAAGTCACTAGAGGAGCCTGCCGATGGAACCCATATCCTGCTGCTGACGGCGCATCCTGCCAGCCTGTTACCGACTATCCGTAGCCGCTGCCAGCTAGTACGCTTGCCACTGCCGGAACATACCGCTGCGTTGGCATGGTTACAGACCCATGCCTTGCAGCATCCTGCTCCGGCCTTGCTGGAAACCGCACACGGCAGACCCCTGGCTGCACTGGAACTAGACAGCACAGACATGCTTACCAACCGCAACCAGTGGTTCCAGCATTTGCTGCAAATGGTGCAGGGCGACGGCAACATTACCGGGGTTTCAGCTCATTGGGAAAAGTTCGATAAAAGCCTGTTGCTGGATTGGCAACTGGAGTGTCTGCTGGGGGCTATCAAGCGGGAAGCCTCGGCAGACCCGGTTTTATCCCGCCTACAACATGGTATCGCCGCTAAAAATTTGTGGAACATGCATGAAAAGCTGCTGGAACTTAAGCAACTTGCCACTCATCCGCTTAACCCGCGTTTGTACGTGGAGTCCATGTTAATGTTATGGCAGGTAAGGCATTGATATTCTCATCAGAACCAACCGTTATGTGATCATCAGGGATATTTGGGGAGGACAATGGGCGAAGCGCATCAGGCAACCGGTGGAGTACAAAAACCTGCTGCCAGCCTGTCTATGGCAATCAGTGAAAAATCTGCATTGCACGCTTGTTATATGCCGTTCATCAAGGACGGAGCCGTTTTCGTGCCCACCACAGAAAAATTCAAACTCCACGATGAGATTACCCTGCATTTGCGTCTGGTCGAAGAAGGCAAGAAATTGCTGATTCCTGGGCGGGTTGTATGGATCTCGACGGGTGTTGGTCAAAGAGGCGGCAGCCCCGGTGTCGGTCTGCAATTTACCGGCGAACACCGTTTTCGCATCAAGCAGTTTCTGGAAGACGTGTTGGGTGATCTGGTCAAGCAGCCTGCCACGAATCCTGATTACTGATTAACATTCTGTAACCTTTCCGCAATCCCCCTGTAAGGTTCTGACTGGCATTATTTGTGCCATAGAACAATCCAATACAGGAGATACCCAATGCGTTCAAACAAACGTGCCCTAGTCGCAGGTCTGTTGATGTGTTCCGCTGTGGTACTTGCCAGCGTGCCAGTCATGGCTGAAGTAGCACCGCCTGCCGCACCGCCCTCAGCACCCATCGCGGCAACAACACCTGCTGTCCCGGCCGTAGTACCTGCCCCGGTTGCAACCGGCGGTTCCCCGCCTGAATTGACCACCCTGATCAAGCAAAACAGTGCTGCCGTTGTCAATATCAGCGTGGAAGGTGGTAGCATGGCTAATGCCCTGCCGGAAGGCTTGCCACCGGAGTTCGAGCGCTTTTTCCGTGGTTTGCCGGAAATGAAACCCCAAGGCCGTATGCAGGCAACTGGTTCTGGCTTCATTGTTTCAGCAGATGGCTATATCGTGACCAATGCCCATGTGGTGGAAGATGCCAAATCCATCAAGGTTGGCTTGAGTGACAAACGTGACTTGCCTGCCGAGGTGATAGGTACTGACAAGCTCAGTGACATTGCTTTGCTGAAGGTGAAAGCCGATAACTTGCCAACGGTTCAACTGGGGGATTCCAGCGGGCTGGAAGTGGGGCAGTGGGTGGTTGCCATTGGTGCACCTTTTGGCCTTGACCATACTGCCACCCAAGGGATCGTCAGCGCCCTGTCACGCAGCTTGCCGGATGGCACATACGTGCCATTCATCCAGACTGACGTTGCAGTTAATCCAGGCAACTCTGGTGGCCCCCTGTTTGACCTGAATGGGCGTGTTGTGGGGGTGAATTCACAAATTTACAGCCGCAGTGGGGGGTACATGGGGATTTCTTTCGCCATTCCCATCAATGTGGCGAAAAATGTTGTGGATCAGCTCAAGAGTGGCGGACAGGTCAGTCGGGGCTGGTTGGGCGTGGAAATCCAGAACATCAGTCAGGAACTGGCGAGTTCCTTTAACCTGAATCAGCCGAGTGGTGCACTGGTTGCCAGCGTGCAGCGCGGTAGCCCGGCAGACAAAGCAGGGATTCAGGCAGGTGACATCATCATCGGCTTTGGCGAAGGTGTCGTCAAGACGGCATCGGATTTGCCGCTGCTGGTAGGTAACACGCCAGTAGGCAAACAGGTTCCGGTCAAAATCCAGCGTGCGGGTGCAGAAAAAACGCTGGACGTAACTATCGACAAGCTGGCTGACAAGGATGGCAAACCCGGCAAGCTGGCGATGGCTACTGCCCAGGAAAAAGGCATGTTGGGTGTTGCCGTTGCCACGCTGGATGCTGCGGGGTTGAAGGAGAACAAACTGGAGTATGGTGTCATGATTGAGGATGTGCTGGTTGACAGCCCGGCAGAGCAAGCCGGGTTGAAACAGGGTGACATCATTATTTCGGTCAATAATGCGCCTGTGCGTTCAGCCGAGGAACTCAAGTCAGTAGTCAGCAGTGCTCCAACGGACAAGCCGCTGGCAATGTTGGTCATGCAGGCAGGTAAAACCCGTTTCATCGCGGTAAACAGAAAACCGTAAGCGCCAGACTCCTGCCGGGCTAGCCCCGGCAGGTTTTTTTGCAAACCTTATTTGCCACATACCGGGCAGGCAGTGTCTTTGCGCAAACGCATTTCCCGCCATTGCATGTATTTCGCATCCAGCAATAACAGGCGGCCACTCAGGGTAGGCAGATCCAGCAGCAGTTTCAGGGTTTCTGTGGCTTGCATACTGCCAATGATGCCAGCCACAGGGGCGAGGATGCCGGTGGTGCTGCATGTGTCTTCCGTTTCCCCCTGTTCCCCATACAAGCAGCGGTAACAACTGCTGGCAGGGTCGCGGAAATCAAAAGTGGTAACTTGCCCCTCAAAACGGATCACGGCTCCTGACACCAGCGGTTTGCCCAGCGTTTGACAAGCAAGATTAAGTTCAAAACGGGTAGGGAAGTTATCGCTGCAATCAACTATTACGTCATGCGCAGAAACCGTGCCAAGCAATTCAGAATACTCCAGTTTTTTACGAATGACTTGTATCTGTACATGGGGGTTCAACGCCAGCGCAGCCTGACGGGCGGATTCCACCTTGGGTTGACCAATGCTGGCAGTGGTATGGATGACTTGCCGTTGCAGGTTGGTCAGATCCACACTATCAAAATCCGCCAGGGTTAGATGTCCGATTCCGGCAGCAGCCAGATACAAGGTTACGGGGGCGCCGAGGCCACCCATGCCGATTACCAGTACCCGTGCCGCCAGTAAACGTTCCTGTCCACTGACATCAATTTCAGGCATTAAAATCTGGCGGCTATAACGCAGGAGTAATTCATCGTTCATGAGGTATTATTCAGTGGGGGTTTGGCTGACAGGGGTATGATTTTCCAAAATTTGACCGCATATCGGGGCCACCATGATAACAATAAAAGCACCATTCGGGACATTCCCTTTGTTTGCATCCAGAACGCTGCTGTTCTCCCTTGCCTGCCTGTCTTCCATGTCTGGTATTGCGGCAACAGCCCCACTGGAAGTCGCCAAACCGATCAACATGAATGAGTCACCACCACCGTGGCTTGCCCCGGATGCACCGACTGCCAAAGCAGAGAAAACGCCTGTTGAAGCCCAGCCGGAAAATACTGCGCAAGAAGACAAGCCGCTGACGCTGGAAGGCGATGTCAGTGAATCCAGCCCGGCAACGGCATCTCTTGCACCTGTTTCGGGTGTCGCCACAGCACCGCAAGCTGCCAGCAGTACGTCCAGAATGGAAAACTGGTATCGCAACCGTCGGCAAACAATTTCCCAGCCGACCACTTCCCTGGAAAATTTGCAGGCATCTGCCCAGCAAAATGATGCCAATGCCCAATACGAACTGGGTATGGCCTATCAGAGTGGCAAAGGTGTGCCGCAGGATATGGCACAAGCCACGCAATGGTTGACCAAGGCAGCCCAAGGCGGCAATGTTCGCGCTCAGTATGCCCTTGCCATGTTGTACCGTGCCGATGAAAATGCCGATATAAAGCAGTCGCTTGAGTGGCAACGCAAAGCGGCTGAAGCTGGTCACGCTGAAGCACAGTACGGTCTTGGCTTGCTGTACGCCAACGGTCAGTATTTGGACAAGGATGTGGCACAGGCTCGCAACTGGTTTCAGCAGGCCGCTGGACAAGGGCATGGGGCAGCACGTCTGGCCTTACTGTCACTGGAAAGTGGCGCACCGGCTGCTGTAGCCTCTGTTCCGGCAGAAACCGCTACGGCATCCCCGGAAAAGCTGGCGGTTCCTGACTCCGTGAAACCAGAAGCAGTTGAGATGGCAGCCGAACAGGCATCTGTGCAATTGGCGGCTGTTGAGCCTGCGCCAGAGTCTGTTGCCGACAAACCAGCAGAAACACCGACCGGCATTCCAGAAGCAGACCCGGCGACCCGGCCTGAACCCACAGTGACAACAGCTTCTTTGCCTTCAGCCGCAGAAGAAACCAATGCTTCCAGCGAACTGGACTTGGCGGGGGTTGATCCTGCAACCATCCGTCAGTCTGCTGATGCAGGCGATAAACAGGCGCAACTGATGCTGGGAACCCTGTATGAAGACGGATTGGGCGGTTTGCCCAGTGACTTGCGGGAAGCTGCCTACTGGTATGAACAGGCTGCCAAACAGGGCTATACCAAAGCGCAATACAACCTTGGCCTGCTGTATGAAGATGGGCGTGGGGTAAAACAGGACTATGCCCAAGCGGCTTACTGGTATAACAAAGCCGCTAAGGATGGTTTCACCGAAGCGCAAAACAATCTGGGTGTGCTGTTCATACTGGGCAAGGGGGTCAAACAGGACAAAAAGAAAGCTGAGGCTCTGTTCAGTGATGCTGCCAGCCAGGGTAACGCCAATGCCCAGCGTAATCTGGACATGCTGCGCAAAAGCTAAACAATTACAGGAAGGGCGCTATTTACGCGGCTTGTCTTTGTGCAGCCAGCCCTGAGCATGTTTGGTTATCGCCTTGACCGCCCGGCTTTCCATCCGTCGGGCGGTGATGGCGAAAAATTCGATCTGAATATCCTCTGCATCTCCTAGATAAACAATTTCGGGGGTATGGGTCAGCATGTCACGCAACACCGATGGGGCAACAAAAACCCCAATGCCAGCGTGCCCGAATTCCCGCATCAGGGCACTGTCATCAAACTCACCCACGATTTGTGGTGTGACCTTTTGCTTGCTGAACCAGTCCCATAATTTTGTTCGTAAGGTCGAGCCTTCCGCAGGTAGCAGCATGGGAGCGCGGTGCAATATGTGGGGAAACTCGCCTGGTAACATTTGCCGTAGCGTACTGGTAGCAAAAAAACTGGTTCCACTGGAACCCAATGGATGGCTGACATTGTTGCCCATGTCTGGCGGATGTGGGCTGTCAGCAATGACCAGATCCATGCGGTTACGCGCAACATTCAGACGTTCCAGCAAATCGCTCAGTTTGCCTTCTGTACATACAATCCGCACAGGTGGTTCAAGCTGGGTAGCAGGGGCGAGCAGTTTGTAGACGATGGATTTGGGCACAAGGTCAGACACGCCAACCCGGAACGAGGTCAGCGCATCCAGTTCGCTGAATTGTTTGAGGTTTTCCTCCAATTCACTGCCTTCCTGGAATATGACACTGGTGCGTTCCAGTACGAGTTTGCCTGCTTCGGTCAGTTCCAGATAACGCCCTTTGTGGTGGAACAGCTTGATGCCGAGTTTTTCTTCCAGCAAGGTCAATTGCCCGCTAATGGTTTGCGGCGTCACGTTCAGGTTTTTGCTGGCACTGGCAATGCTGCCGGAGGTGAAAACCTCATGGAAATAGTTCAGGTGCTTATAGTTCAGCATGACTTACCTCACTGTACACTTCGATTTTTACGATGTATTAATATATAAATTTCGACTTTTTCTTATCATCGGTCAGCCCTATAGTTACTGTCAAGCAACAGAATACATCTCTAAGGAGGCGAACAATGAAACTGTCTACACAAGGTCAACATGCCATCATGGCGATGCTGGCTCTGGCGATTCACGAAGATGAAGGTGCATTGCGTCTGGGAGATCTGGCAGAAAAACAAGGAATTTCATTGTCTTATCTGGAACAGATTTTTGCCAGATTGCGCAATCATGGATTAGTCGAAGGTATCCGTGGTCCAGGTGGTGGTTATCGCTTGACCCGTCATATTGAAGACATCAACCTGGCTGAAATTGTGGAAGCGGCAGAAGACGACAGTGAAACGGTCAAGCGCCTGCCAAAGCGTAGTGCTGATCAGCGGCAACGACTGGTACAACAGATGTGGGCTAGCCTGAGTAACCGTATCTACGATTTTTTGGAAGGTATGACCCTGGCAACCATGTTGGAAGGTCAGCAGTTGCCACGTAAAAGTTACCACATGGGCGAAACAGCCAGCCTGATTGCACGGATGTTCCCGGCACGACATTTTCCTGCGCCAGAGCTGGGGCATCAGGCAGCCATGTAAGAAATTAGAACGCGCTTTCACCACTGCCTCCCTCACACTCCTCCAGAGGCAGTTTCCCAAGCAGGGTTGTTTGAGCCGCAACCCTGCTTTTTTTTGGTTTTCGGTCGTCAGGCGAGGAAAAATTGATTATTTTTTGAGTATTGTTTCCCGTCCGGTTTGTAGCTGGTTCGTGCTACTATGTAACAAATACAACAGAACCCCACTAACCAAAGGATCTAGCCGTGATTACTGCGGAACAGCAAAAACAAGTCGACGCCACCATGGAGCTTTTGAGCACCTACATTACCAAAGACCCTTGGGAAGAATGGATGGTGGAAGTATTCACCGATGCTATCGCCTATGCTGCCGAAATGCTGGAGCTGTCAGCCGACGAAATACTGGACTACCTGGAAGAACAACCGCTGGGGCAAATGGCTCATGCGCATGTTTTCGAGCATTTCGTCACCACTGAAACTAATGAGGATGGTGAAAGCGTTTTGCAGGAATTCATGCGTACCCGCGTGCAGCAGGAAAACGGCTCCTTTGCCTGCCAGTACCTCAAGGCTTTAAGTGAATCCGAACTGGCGTTGTGGGAAATCGTTAGTGTTCAGTCCGGCACATCTGCGCTCGTCAAACGCTTGGGGACTGATGATGCAGCGGTACAGGTTCCACTGGAAGCCGAACGTATGCCCAAGGATTTGTGTATTGCTTCACGCCTGCTACGTTTACCCAATGGTGATTGCACCTTTGGCTTTGGCTTGTTGCCCGTAGAACGCAAGGAAGCCGAAGACATTTTGGCTTACCTGCAACAGGTGCGTGCCGAGATGGAAGAGGCTGCTCGTGCCGAAGAGGTGACGCCCGACGCGGATGATGTGGAGGAAGCCATCCATGAAGAAATGGTTGACCTGATGTTCCAAGAAACCCTGGCTTCATGGATTGCGCAGGGTTTCGAGTAAGCCCTAGTCGTTATCGGCTGTTTCCCTGGTCATGTTGACCAGTTCGATCAGGGAGGAAGCGTGCATTTTCTCCATCATGTGGCTGCGGTGAAACTCGACGGTTTTAATGCTGACGTTGAGTTTTGCCGCAATTTCCTTATTGGAATGGTTGTCGATGACCAGTTCCATTACCTCGCGCTCGCGATCAGTTAGGTTGGCAATTCGTGCCTGGGTCATGGTCAGGCGGATACGTGACTGCTGGTGTTCCTTGTCCAGATTCAGGGCTTCGTGTACGTAGTCCAGTAATACTTGGTCTTCAAACGGTTTTTCCAGAAAATACATGGCTCCAGCCTGCATGGCACGTACTGCCATGGGAATGTCACCGTGTCCTGTGATGAAAATAATCGGCAGGCAATATTTCTGCTTAGTCAGGTATTGTTGCAGTTGCAAACCACTCATGCCTGGCATCCGCACATCCAGCACCAAACAGCCAATCATGTGCATGGTATAAAACTTGAGAAATTCTTCTGCGGAAGCAAAGGTCGCCACTTTCAGATGCATGGATTCCAGCAGCCAGCGTAGCGAGTCACGCACGGCAGGATCATCGTCAACAATGAAAACGGTGGGGGGGTAGTTCATGGGCGTTGTGTTCCTTTTGTGGGCAATGTGAAGCTGAAAATAGCTCCCTGCGATATGTTGTTATGGGCTTCCAGTTTGCCACCATGGGCTTCGATGATGGAACTGCTGATGGGCAGCCCCATCCCCATACCCCCTTTCTTGCTAGTGAAAAAGGGCCGGAAAATCTTGCTGGCGTAATCCTCGGGTAGGCCGATTCCGTCGTCAATCACGGAAACTTTTACCTGATGCTGATCCAGCCGTTCGGTACGTATCTGCAACATGCCAGAACCGGGTGGATGGGCTTCACGAATGGCATCCAGGGCATTCAATACCATATTGACCAGCACCTGTTCAATCTGGATTTTGTTGACATTGACCATGATCGGGTTGGCATACAAGGACTTGCTCAACTGGATTTGTTTGAATTGTTCGGTCGTGTCCAGCAGGTAGAGGGTTTCATGCACAATGGCATTGATGTCATGTTCATGCCATTCGATGTCCTGATCCTTGCGGGTAAAGTCCTTGGCGTAACGCAGGATTTCACCCGCCCGCTTGACCTGGGTGCTGACCAGTTGCATGACTTCACTGATTTCCTGCTCGCTGCATCCGTCGCCCTTCATCCGCAGTTCACAGCCACGGATGTAATTGGCAATGGCAGAGAGTGGCTGGTTCAGTTCATGGGCGATTCCTGATGCCATTTCCCCAAGGGTGTTCAGACGCATGATGTGCGCCAGTTCCTGCTGACGTTCTGCCAGTTGGTTTTGTGTCAGTACTCGCTCGGTATGGTCAACGATGATAGACATGATGCGCAGTTCATCATTGTCCAGATGGATCAGCACAGGGCGGATTTCCAGCCAGCGGACATTACCCTTGAAAGTGCTGATCTTGACTTCAATAGCATGAAATTCCCCCACATCGTTGATGCCGGATACGCATTTATCGATTTCTTTCCGGTATTCCGGTAGGACAAAATCCCGCATGGAACGCCCGATCAACTGTTCCGGGCTGTGCCCTTCCATGATCAGGACGCCTGCCGGGTTGATTTCCTGGATGATGCCATCCAATGAACAAATATTAATCCAGTTGGGTTGGCTACGGAAAATGGTGGCCAGTTTGGCACGTTCAATTTCCAGCCTTGCTTCAGCCCATTTGCGTTCTTCAATCTCATGCAGCAGCCGGTCGTTGATGGCTTTCAGTTGCAGGTTGGTGGTTTCCAGTTCGCTGCTTTTGACGCTGAGTTCCTGATTGACTGTGCGCAATTCTTCGTTGGTGGATTGCAATTCCTCGTTGGAAGTTTGCAATTCTTCACTGGAGGTGTAGAGCTCTTCGTTGGTGGATTGGGCTTCTTCGTAAGTGGATTGTAACTCCTCGTTGGAGGTTTCCAGCTCTTCGATGGTAGTTTGCAGGCTTTCGCGGGTTTCACGCAATTCGTCTTCCAGCTCGCGGATGCGCAGGGCATCACTGATACTGGTGGATTCCTGTTCGATAAGTCCGGCCTGGTCGTTGATAGGCAGAATTTCAAACATGATGATGCTGACTTCGTGTTCAGTCAGTTTACCATTGGGGAAATGGTGCGCCCGCATGACGACCCGTACTGCTTCACCGTCCATACGGAAATTGATGCGGCGACTGCTGATGGTTTCATCGGCACGACGAGCCTTGTACAACAAACCACGCAAGTCTTGGCGCAGGTCTGACTTGATCAGGTCAAGAATGCCTAAAGCTGCCCGACCTTCCCCGAAACTCAGGAAAGGGTCGACATTGCCACGTACATAGACGATTTCCTGTCGATCATCCAACAGAATAGCAGCGGGCTGGTAAATGTTAACCAGCAGTTTGTCGAACACATCCTGCAATTTGGCACGGGGTTTGTCGCGTGTGCCGCCATTATTCAGGGAGCGCAGGTCGCGTTGTGGGCGGTTTTGCATCAGATAAGGCAGATGACCTTTGACATCACCGCGCCGCCGGTAAATCCGTGCCTTGCGGTCGAGCGTGACAAACAGGCGGTCATTGTTGCCCACGGTTTCCGATTTGCCCAGAAACAGGATGGCGCCTTCTTCCAGCCCGTAATGGAAGGATTCCAGCACCGCCCGTTGCAGGTTCTGGTTGAAATAGATCAGTACGTTGCGGCAAGTGATCATATTCAGGTGCGAGAAGGGTGGGTCACGCACCAAATCGTGCCGTGCAAACAGCACCATATTGCGGATGCTTTGGGTAAGCTGGTATTCGCCATCTTTCTGGATGAAGTATTTGTCCAAAAGCCGTGAATCAATACCGGCGACCGCCGCTTTGGAGTAGCGTGCCTGACGGGCAATAGCCAGCACACCATCGTACAGGTCAGTACCAAAAATCTGCACCTTGTAGCGTCCTATGCGGCTGCCGAGGTATTCCGACAGCATGATGGCGATGGAATAAGCCTCTTCACCAGTCGCACAGCCCGCTACCCAGATGCGGATGTCCTTGTTGCTCCCTGAAGGCAGGACGTCATCCATTGCCTGCCGCAGGGCAATGAAGGTCTCCGGGTCACGGAAAAAGCTGGTGACGGAAATCAGGATGTCATTATGCAGCTCGTACAGTTCTTCCGGTTTTTGTCGCAGGTAGGCGCAGTACTCTTCAAGTTTCTTGTGCTTGTGCAAGGTCATGCGCCGCTCAATCCGGCGTAGCAGGGTATTGCGCTTGTAATCGCGAAAATCGCTGCCGGTCTGGTCAAGCAGCATTCGCAGGATGTCCTGGATTTCATCCTCGGAGGGTTCAGGGCTGTTGACGAACAGGAACGGACCTTCCGGTTGTGCCAGTAGGTCATGGATTTGCTGGGCAATTTCTTCCGGTGGCAGGATCAGGTCAACATGCCCGGTATTGATGGCTGCGTGCGGCATACTGTTGAAGCGGGCAGTGGACTCCAGTTGCGCCATGGTGATACCACCTTCCGCCTTGATGGAGCGGATGCCATGTGCGCCATCCATGCCTGTCCCGGAAAGGATGATGCCAATGGCGTGCCTGCCGTGGTTTTCTGCTAGTGAGGCAAACAGGCGGTCAACGGAGGGTTTGGGGCCAATGCCGGTGGCTTTTTCCAGATGGATGCGCCCATTGGCATAACAGGCATCCATGCCGGGTGGGACGATATAGAAATGCCCACCTTCCAGTTGCTGGTCGTGTTCTAGTTCCAGAATCGACAGACTGGTTACTTCTCGTGACAGAATTGGCCCCAACATACTGCTGTGTTTTGGGTCAAGATGCTGGGCAAGAATGTAAACAACCCGTTTGTCAACCGGCAGGTTGGGAACCAATTGACGCAAGGCTTCGAGACCTCCGGCGGAGGAACCGATGCCGACGATAATGAGAGGTGCTTCGCTTGATGTCTGGACAGGCGTATCCGTTCTGGCTGTGTCGCTCATAAGGAGAGTCCCCGGTTTGCTAGCTTGTCAGCGGGAAAATGACAAAAGTGCATGTTAATCCTTGTTCTAACCGTTCTAGTTGAATGGTAGCCAAACTTGAGGCCAGATTGGAGTTTTACATACCTTCATTCGCAAAAAATAAAGGGGCCAGCTCTACACTGGCCCCCAAGATAGGCTTCGTTCTAGTTTTGGTTTGATTATTTGTTTTTGATTCTCATCACGACGTTGTCACAACGTTGAGTAATGTACTCGCGTTCCTCCTAGCTGTTGCGTCTACGCGCAGTGTTTGTCGCAAGCACGGATAGATTCTAGACATAATTGACGCTCAAGCCCAGACCTGACAGCCTGGGATATGCATTACTCCAACAAGGGTTTTCCCTAGAATACACGCATGAATCTTAATAAAAATCCAATAAAAAAACCGACTTGACCAGTCAGGTTTGGGTTATTGAAGGAGGAGAGATGTGCGCGTGGGTTACAGTGGTTCGGGGTTGGCAATCGAACCTGCTGCCATGCCGCTGGCTTTCAACAAGGAATAAACGCCATTGGTGTACTGCCATTCGCGGTAATCCGTGAATGAGCCGGTCTTGCTGCCCGCATCCAGTTCGGCAAAACGTGCGGTGCGTAGGTTGAAGTAGCCATCGGCACGTTCCGGTGTAACCCACAACATTTGTCCGGCATGTTCCAGCACTATGCGGTAGATGCCTTGCCCCTGATACTGAATGACCCAGAAATGTGGGGGGGTGGCGGCTGCCGGACTGCTGTCATAAACCAGCCATTCTTCGGTGTTGTCATGTTCACCCAGTTGCAAAGGCAGCGCCTGTAATCTGGCAACGGTTGCTGCGTCAAAGTGGATGGCGGGTACACCGGCTGGGAGCGGATAATGCTGGCGGAACGTGTTGGTCACGTTGCCGGTCAGCAGCCGCTGTTGCAAATCTTCCGTCAAAGGGATGGGAAGCTGTGCCTCGGGCTGATTGAGGCAGTGTTGGGCAAGTGTTGAAGGCATTCCGTTTCCTCCCGTCAGATAACAAATATGACCCGAGTTTCCCGCATCTGGTTCAATCGCATGACAATAATAGGTGCAGGTGGTCTGTGTTTCAGCCCAAGCGGTATGCCCAACTGCCAGCAGTAGAGCCAGCAGCAGTGGAAGGGCGGTAACGACTTTTGGCATGGGTTCCCCTATGCTGCAAATGTTCCAAATTCAGGTACTAGCCGCACAGCCAGCTTGGCTCGCTCCGTGCCTGACATGTTTGTACCAGCGGTTTGCTCATTGTAGGCTGCCAAAAAGGCATCCATGCGGAAATTATAGTAGTGTTTGGCATTCCATACCGTAGTGCGTTTTTGCTGGCGTTTGTCAGCGTTCGCCGGTAAACCTGCAATCGGGCGATACTGGTAGTGCGAAGACGGGTGGAATGACAGGATAAACACATTTTCCCCACCACCAATGCGCAATGGCAGCAACTCGATGTGGTTGAGGGCAACACCTTGCAGGGTCTTGTTGTTGCTGATTTCACCACTCAGCATCCCAGCAATGGCAATCTGGTGGGCGCTGGCTGTGCCGATGCGGTTGTTGCGGATGCGTAGGTTCTGAAATGCCCCATCCGAAGCAAAAATACCCTGCAAGTGGGCACTGGAAGCAATGCGGTTATTGCTGATTTCCACATCACTCAGCAAACCGCCTGCGTAGTTGACTGTCCAGTGTGGAATAAGCTGGAAAGCGTCACGGTGCGGAAGTTTTTCAAATGTATTCAGCCACGGGACTGGGCGGGCTGCGCCTTGGTTGCGGGTACTGATGATGACATTAGCTTGCTCGATTAGGCTGTTGAAATCACGTGCAAATGGGGTATCAGGCATGGTGTCCTGCACTTCAAACCCGTTCAGTTGCAAACCGTTCAGCATGACTTTGAAAGCATCACGGATGTATGGTTGGCGGATGCTGCCGGGTGTGGGCAGATGAGTATTGGCATTGTTAAGGGTATACAAGGTATCCGGGTAATCCGGGTAACGAGTCATCAGGTAGGTCAGCATCTTGTTGTAGATGCCTTCCGCATTGGCGGGATTGCTGATGACCATCGCCTTGATGTCTTCCGGCAATGGCAGGCGTTGGGGCGTGGTGTTGCCGCTATTCCGCAAACGCTGGGCTGCCGCTTCGTGCTCTGCAGCGCGGGCGTTGCAGGCTTGCATGTTGGCTCGCTGGCTGGCAGCCCGTTCCTTCCAGACTTCAATCAAGCGGTCGCATTCGGCAATACGCATGTTGCAGTTGGTAATGCGGGTATCGTATTGTGCTGCCTCAGAACGTAGGCGGTTTGCCTCCTGTGTGCTGGTGGCACGCGAAGCTGCCTGCAAGGCTTCGTACTTACGACGGTTGTAGTCATTACGTTTGTTGATTTCGGCTGCCTTTTCCTCCAGACGTGCCTGCACATTCTGGGTGGAGGTAATAGCCAATGCCTGTTGGCGCATAGCCTCTTCGCGCTCACGACGCGCGGCGTTCAGATGATCGTCGATTGTAGCCATAATATGGCTCCCCCTTATGTTATAAGCCCGTTTGTCTTGAATAGTAGACCATTCGTACTTTTATTGATGTGTAAAAAGTCACTTTGTTCCCGGTTTTTTAAGGGATACACTTCTAACCCATATAACAATCACAGGAATCATCCATGCGTATATTGCCCTTACTGCTGTTGAGCCTTTGCTTTGCCCATTCGCCACTGGTTTTGGCAGAAACTGTCCTCAAACGGGGGAATGGGGCGGAGCCGGAAACCCTGGATATTCACAAATCGTCCGGTGTTTCTGAAGCCAATATCCAGCGTGACATGCTGGAAGGTCTGGTGACAGAAGGTGCTGATGGCAAACTCCAGCCCGGTGTAGCAGAAAAGTGGGACATCAGTGCTGATGGCAAGGTTTACACCTTTCATCTGCGGTCAGACAGCAAATGGTCGGATGGCTCACCTGTGACGGCTGATGATTTTGTGTATGCTTATCGGCGGGCGCTTGCACCAGCAACGGCTTCCGATTATGCCTTTATCCTGTGGCCGATTGATGGTGCGGAAGCCTTCAGCAAGGGTGAGCAGCAAGACCCGGCACAAATAGGGGTGAAGGCCGTCAATCCGCAGACGCTGGAAATCCGCCTCAAAGCTCCAACCCCGTATTTCCTTGGGTTGCTGATGCATCACATGGCTTATCCCGTACCACAGAAAGTGGTGGAAAAAGCCGGGAAGGACTGGCTGAAACCGGAAAACATCTTGTGCAACGGCGCTTACTGCCTGAGTGAATGGGTTCCACAATCTCATGTCAAACTGGTGAAAAATCCGCATTACCGTGATGCCAGGGACATCAGTATTGATACGGTGCATTACATTCCCACCGAAGACCAGAATACCGAGCTGAAACGTTACCGTGCCGGGGAACTGGATATTACCTATGACGTGCCTGCTGACCAGATCAAGAGCGTCAGGGAAGAAATGGCGGAGTCTTTCCGCAGTACGCCTTATATTGGGACGTATTACTATGCGCTCAATCTGCAAAACCCGCCTTTTAAGGATAACCCCAAGCTGCGCCGTGCCCTGTCATTGGCACTGGATCGTGACATCCTGACTGGCAAGATTACCCAGTCAGATGAAATTCCGGCGTGGGGATGGGTTCCGGCAGTCAGCGACTACACCCAGCAAAGCATGGAAGAAAAGGCACTCGACAAAACTGCCCGTACTGCGCTTGCTAAACAGCTTTATACCGAAAGCGGTTACAGCGATGACAAGCCGCTGGAACTTGAAATCCTCTACAACACCAGCGACAACAACAAGAAGCTGGCGATTGCAGTGGCTGCCATGTGGAAACAGACACTGGGGGTGAAAGCCAGCCTCAGGAATGAGGAATGGAAGGTTTACCTCAGTTCCCGCAAGCAAAAGCAGTTTCAGGTGGTGCGTTCCGGCTGGATTGGTGACTATGACGATGCCTACAACTTCCTCAGTATCTTCAAGTCTGATGTGGGCGAGATGAATACCTCAGGCTATCAGAGCACCGAGTTTGACCGGCTGGTCAAGGAGTCCGAGACACAAACCGACCCGAAACTGCGGCGTGAAGCGATGGAGCAGGCGGAGCGGGTACTGCTGGCGGATATGCCGGTCATTCCCATTTACCATTACACCACTCAGCATTTGGTCAGCCCCAGGGTCACGGGTTGGCAGGACAACGTGATGGATGTCCACAAAACCCGTTATCTGGGGCTGAAGTAGGCAAGATGGCTACACTTCCTGGGGTTGTCGGGCAAACACGATGGCGTAAAACGCAGCGGCAATCAGGACAAAACTGATCAGGCTTGCCAGTGGGTCGATTTCGCTGGCGGTGAAAATGGATGGAGCAGGTAAGGCCGAGTTAGCATAGTTCATCACCAGCACGGCAAACAGGTTGTTGGCAGCATGGACACCTATCGCCAGTTCCAGCGAGTTGCTTTTCACCGTGATGATGGCCAGGAACAGCGCCAGCAGGAAATACAGCAAGGGTAGCAAGGCGGTTTCATCTGCCTGCATTTCCGGGTTGCTGAAATGAGCCAGCATGAATACCAGCGATGAACCAATCACGGGAACAGCGATGATACGGGTCAACATGCTAATCCCCTGCATCAGATAGCCCCGGAACAACAGCTCTTCGGCTGCGGCTTGTAGCGGGGTGATGATCAGTGCCAACGGCAGGAAGATGATGAACTGCTCAAAATCAAAGGTCATTTCATATTCAACGGGGCGGAACAGTGACTCGGCAAAGGTTGCCAGGGCCGTTAGCAGGAAATAAACCGTAAAACCTTTCAGCAGTAGCTGCCAGTTGAGGTTGGTCAGAGGGGTTACGAGGCTCAGGATGCTGCGCTGGTGCAGGAAACGCACGCTCAACAGTAAACCCGCCAGCATTCCCAGCAAGGTGAAATTGATGGCAAGGTAAGGCCACAACGGGTCAATACCGGTGAATTCCAGCGTTTCCAGATTGACATCTGTTGCCGGATTTTCATCCCCCAGCAGCATGACAACCATTATCCCTAGCGGGATCCCCCCCAGTATTTGCCAGAAAATGAAAATAATGAAAACGCTGGCAAGGTAGCGCCACCAGTGATTTTTACCAAGGGAAGCAAGTGACAGAAACGGCGTGGTCATGATTTGTCCTTTTGGAATGATTATTGGCTTAAGTGTAGGTGTTATTCTGAATTGCATGACGGCTTTTAGACAATCATAATCAGGACAAACCGACAATGAGAACCGATCTGCCCGCATGTTCCGCTATATCCTCAAACGCTCGCTAGGTGCGTTGCCCACTTTGCTGGTCATCATGACCCTGGCTTTTTTCCTGATCCGTCTTGCTCCCGGTGGGCCGTTTGACAGTGAGCGCCCGGTATTGCCGGAAATTGCAGCTAATCTGGAGCGGGCTTACCACCTTGACCAACCTTTGCCTGTGCAATACGGCTATTACTTGCTGAACATATTGCAGGGCGACTTTGGCCCCTCGTTCAAATACAAGGATCACACGGTCAGTGAACTGATCGCGGAAGGTTTCCCGGTTTCCTTGCAACTGGGCTTGTCAGCCATGCTGCTGGCGTTGCTGGTAGGGATTCCGGCGGGGATGCTGGCTGCGCTGCGGCAAAACCAGCCGCTGGATCATGCGGTGATGGCCTTGGCGATGACGGGCATCACCATTCCCAATTTCGTGATGGCGCCGTTGCTGGCATTGGTATTTGGTGTTTTCTTGCACTGGTTGCCAGTCGCCGGGTGGGATGGTGGCTGGAAATCGGCAGTGTTGCCGGTGGTGGCACTGGCTTTGCCGCAGATTGCCTACGCTGCCCGCATGATGCGAGCCAGTATGCTGGAAACGCTGGGTAGCCCGCATATCCGCACTGCTTTCGCCAAGGGGTTGCCACTGCGATTGGTGTTGTGGCGGCATGTGCTGAAAGGGGCGTTGTTGCCACTGGTTTCCTGGCTGGGGCCTGCGACAGCAGCCATCATTACAGGCTCGGTGGTGATTGAGCAGATATTTTCGATTCCCGGTATCGGGCGGCATTTTGTGCAAGGGGCGCTGAACCGTGATTACACGCTGGTGATGGGAGTGGTGGTGTTCTACGGTGGTTTGATCATCGTGATGAATCTGCTGGTGGATGTGGTGTATGGCCTGCTTGACCCGAGGGTGCGTTATGAATAACGGCTTTTGGCACAAGGCGTGGCGGCGTCTGTTGCGCAACCGCATGGCAGTGGGCAGTGCGCTGGTCTTGCTGGCAATCGGTTTGCTGTGCCTGTTGGGGCCGCTATTCAGCCCACACCCTTATGATGAAATTTACTGGGACAGCATGGGAATTCCGCCGGACTGGGAAAACGGTTTCTGGTTCGGGACAGATGCCAACGGGCGCGACCTGTTTGTGCGTACCCTGATGGGGGGGCGCGTTTCGCTGATGGTAGGTCTGGCGGCAACGTCGGTCAGTTTGCTGATTGGCATCCTGTACGGGGCAAGCGCAGGTTATCTGGGAGGGCGTACCGATGCACTGATGATGCGTTTTGTGGATGTGTTGTATGCCTTGCCATTCATGTTTTTTGTCATCTTACTGATGGTGTATTTTGGCCGTAGCATTTTCCTGATCTTTGTTGCCATCGGGGCGGTGGAATGGCTGACCATGGCGCGGATTGTGCGCGGTCAGGCGTTGTCGCTGAAAGGGCGAGCGTTTGTGGAAGCGGCACGGGTCAGTGGCGTGAGCCATTTCGGTATCATTCGCCGTCATATTGTGCCGAATACCCTAGGACAGGTGATCGTTTATGCGACATTGACAGTGCCGCAAGTGATTCTGTTTGAGTCTTTCTTGAGTTTTCTGGGGCTGGGCGTGCAGGAGCCGTTGACCAGTTGGGGTGTGCTGATTGCGGAAGGCGCACGCCAGATGGAAACAGAGCCGTGGATGCTGCTGTTCCCGGCTGGTTTTCTGGCGGTAACGCTGTTTTGCCTGAATTTTCTGGGGGATGGGTTGCGGGATGCACTTGATCCAAAGAGTTTGTGAGGTTGATTGTAATAATTACGCGCAAACCACTTGATAAATTGGATTAATTGCTTTGTATTGTCTATAATTTGTTCGTCACTGGCCTTGCGAGGGTGGTGGCGATTTAAGTGGCACGTCATGGTCACTTTATGTACCTTTAGGCGCAGTTGTTCTGCGCCTTTTTTTCATCTTCTCAAATGCAGTCTGGTGAGACTATAATGTTCCCATTGTTATTCAGCGTTTCGATGTGGTTACAACTAAAATCAATGGACTAGATCAGCATCGCACTTCCAAAGTTTCCGTAGAGCGTTTTGGTTTGATTAACGCAAATTGGGGGAAAAGAACCTTTCCCCCTTTTTTATTGAGCACAGATGCCCTTGCCGCTGTTTCCAGTATAATGGCTCCCTTGTTCCACTTTCCTGACTGTTCGATACCATCATGCGTGTTTTGGGGATAGAGAGTTCCTGCGACGAAACCGGCGTCGCCATTTACGATACTGAGCGTGGTTTGCTGGCACATCGCTTGTTCAGCCAGATTGCCATGCACGCCGAATACGGTGGTGTAGTACCAGAGCTGGCTTCCCGCGACCATATTCGCCGGGTACTCCCCCTGTTGCGTGAAGTATTGGCAGATTGCGGCCTAAACCTCAATGATTTGGATGGTGTGGCTTACACCTCAGGTCCTGGGTTGATTGGTGCTTTAATGACGGGGGCGGCTATTGCCCGTTCACTGGCTTGGGGGCTAGGTATTCCGGCAGTCGGTGTACATCATATGGAAGGCCATTTGCTGGCTCCCATGCTGGAAGAAACGCCACCGGAACTGCCATTTGTTGCCTTGCTGGTGTCGGGCGGGCATACCCTGTTGGTGGATGTGCCCCAGATTGGTGAATACCGCATTCTGGGCGAAAGCGTGGATGATGCTGCCGGGGAAGCCTTCGACAAAACCGCCAAGCTACTAGGGTTGGCTTACCCTGGTGGGCCATTGCTGGCAAAACTGGCGGAGCGGGGTAGACCGGGAATCTACAGGTTTCCACGTCCGATGGTGGATCGCCCCGGTTGCGATTTCAGTTTCAGCGGGCTGAAAACCTTTTCGCTGACAACCTGGCAGAACTCGGGGCAAACGGAACAGGACAAAGCTGATATTGCGCTGGCTTTTGAAGAAGCGGTGGTTGATACCCTGTTTATCAAATGCCGTCGGGCGCTGGAGCAGGCGGGGCGCAGGCGGCTGGTGGTTGCTGGCGGAGTAGGAGCCAACCGCCGCTTGCGGGCGCGGCTGGCGGAATTGAACGCTGCCGTGTATTTCCCGCGTCTGGCTTTTTGTACGGATAACGGCGCGATGATCGCTTATGCCGGGGCTATCCGCTTGCAGGCGGGGGCGAGTGAGGCGGCGGTGATTCAGGCACGCCCGCGCTGGCCTTTGACCGAATTGTTGCCTCCCGCATGAGCCTGTCCAGACCACACCTGTATTTTTACCTTCCCGGTTTGTTCCAGCCGCTGATGTTGTGGCGCAAGGATTTTGCCTTTCAGCCAGTAGCAGACAGTTTTCTCAGACTGTGTGCCAGCGTAGAGACGCAACAACTGCCGGTTATTGGGCTGGAAAACACCTTGTTGTCCTGTCTGGGGCATCCTGCCGGGGCAGAAATCCCGTTTGCCCATTATCGCTACCAACTGGATTTTGCCGCGTTGCCGGAACAACCACTCATGTGCGCAGACCCCGTGTTTTTGCAAAGCGGCATTGATCAGGTATTACTCCGGCCTGAATTGCCAATGCTGGCCATGGATGCGGTCACTGAATTGCTGTATGTCCTGAACAAACATCTGGCTGAGGACGGTTTGCAACTGTGTGCTGCCTACCCGCAGCGCTGGTATTTGTGTGGGGAAAAGGTGGCTGATCCTGACCTGCGCACTACGCCGCTGTCACAAGCCTTGGGTCAGGGTATTTTTCCACTCTTGCCGCAAGGTAACAAACGCTACTGGCATCGCCTGTTGAATGAAATCCAGATGGTACTGCATAGCCATGGTAATATGAGTACTAATGCACTGTGGTTGTGGGGTGCTGCCGCAGCTTCCCACCAGCCTGGCTTGCAAATGCAGGCGGGGTTTGTCGGTTCCAGCATAACAGCCAAAGCCCTTGCACATGCGGGCGATATTGATCATCAAGCTGCGGATAAATTGGCAGAATGCCGTTTTGAATCAGGTGATTACTACATTATTCTTGAAGAACTACTGCTTCCTGCGGTGAGTGATAACCCACAGCAATGGCAGCAAGCCATGCATGAACTGGCAGAAAACTGGTTTTTGCCTGCGCTCAATGGGCTGAAATCCGGCAAGTTTGAAGTCAGCCTGAGCAGTTGTGATGGGCGAATACTGCATTGTCAGCCACCATCTTCATGGAAATTCTGGCAAACCAGAGCCGCTAGCTGGGATCAACTGCTTCAATCCGCGTAACAATACTCTCGAAACGACCATCCTGTAACTGGACAGCCACCGTTTGCCCCAGCCTTAGCGGTGCGATACTGCGTACAAGCTGGTGGTTATCCGCATGACGCACGATGCTGTAACCCCGTTCTAGGGTTGCCAACGGGCTGAATGCGTGAAGTTGACCTGCCTGCATTTGCAAGCGATTACGGGCTTTTTCCAGATGCTGATGTACTTGTAGGCTCAGGTATTGCTGAGCACGCGCCAGTTGTTCGCGCTGCTGGCGAATTTTTCTCTCAGGTGTTTGTGCCTGTAAACGGGTGCGCTGATTATCCAGTCGGGTTTGTTGAACTTGCAGATGGCGATTGAGGGCAGCTTGCAGGCGCATGTCCAGTTCATCCAGCCGTTGTACTTTCTGTTGCAAACGGTTGGTGGGGCGCTGGTTTGTCAGCCGTTGTTGCAGGCGTTGCAGGTGTTCGTCCAGCCGTTGCATCCGGCGCTGCTGGTTGCGCGATAGTTGTGCGGACAGGCGTTGCAGATGGGTTTGCAAGGTTGCCATATCCGGGCTGACTAGCTCGGCAGCCGCCGAAGGGGTTGGTGCACGCCGGTCTGCGACAAAATCGGCGATGGTAAAGTCGATTTCATGCCCGACACCACTGATGACCGGGATGCGGCAGGCATGAATGGCTTGGGCAACCATTTCTTCGTTGAATGACCATAAGTCTTCGATGGAGCCGCCGCCACGCGCCAAAATCAGTACATCGCAACGCTGTTCACGTTCTGCCTGACGGATAGCTTGCACAATCTGTTCTTTGGAGCCTTCGCCTTGTACCAGCACCGGGTAAACTAGGACGGGAATTTGCGGGCAGCGGCGTTGCAGCACGTTGAGAATGTCACGGATAGCAGCGCCAGTTGGGGAGGTAATGACGCCGATACAGCGCGGAAATGTGGGCAATACCTGTTTGTGTGCTTCAGCAAACAGCCCTTGTGCCTGCAATTTATGTTTGAGTTCCTCAAATTGCCGTTGTAATGCGCCGATTCCGGCATCTTCCATCTGTTCGATGATGAACTGGAACTCGCCACGTGGTTCGTACAGGCCAACCTTGCCCCGGACGAGTACTTTCAGGCCGTTGCGTGGGTTGGCTTTCAGATAAGCGCTACGGTTGCGGAACATGGCGCAGCGTACCTGTGCACTGGCGTCTTTCAGGCTGAAGTACAAATGACCCGATGCGGCACGGGTGAAGTTGGATATTTCACCTTCGACCCATAAGGCAGGGAAACCTTGCGTCAGCAACTGGCTGACTTCGTTGTTAAGCTGGGAAATGCTGAGGATGGTGCGTTCTGTTGGCATGGGGAAAGCCTGACAAAAAAGCCGGGACGTGCCCGGCTTTTTCGGCATCGTGCCGTAACTTAGATGCGTGGTGCTGCTTTTTTGGCAGCTTCAGCTTGATCCTGACCTGCTTTGCCAGACTTTTCAACTTTCTTGGCGATTTTCAGGGCTTTCTCTTTGTCACCTTCGTTGGCTGCTTTGATTGCACCTTCTAGATGCTGGGACATGGTTTTGCCATCCATATACCATTCAAAACCGGCTTTCTTGGCAGCAGCATTGGCAGCATCGGCTGCTTCGATCGCAGCTTTGACTTCAGGGTCTGCATCCGCCTTGAGCTCGACCTTTTCTTCAGCAGGCTTGGCGTCTGCTTTGGCTGCTGGAGCGGCTGCGGCTTCGGCAGGCTTGGCATCCGCTGCTTTTTTCTCTTCAGCGATGGCAACAGATGTCAGCAGGGAAAGTGCTGAAGCAACAAACAGTGCTTTTAAACTCATCGAAAAAATCCTCCTCTCTAGAACATACATTAGTGAGATAAGTCAGGATTTCCTGAAATATCTGACGCGGTATTGATAGCAGTTTACCGCTTCAAGGTCAAACTCTATAATGAAGCGCTTATTTCTCACAGACGGACATAAGCCTCATGCGTATCCTTCAGGAAGCCCTTACTTTTGATGACGTTTTGCTGGTTCCGGCGCACTCTGTCGTGTTGCCTGCCGATGCCAACCTGCAAAGCCGTTTGACCCGTGAAATCACTTTGAACATCCCCTTGCTGTCAGCAGCGATGGATACTGTTACGGAAGCCCGTCTGGCAATCGCGCTGGCACAAGAGGGCGGCCTTGGCATCATCCACAAGAACATGAGTATTCAGGCGCAGGCTGATCAGGTGCGTGCAGTCAAGAAATACGAAAGCGGTATCATCAAGGATCCGTTTACTGTCGGTCCCAACACCACTATCCGTGAAGTATTGGCGTTGACCCGCGCCAAGAACATTTCCGGCGTACCAGTCGTCGATGGTGAAGATCTGGTGGGTATTGTTACCGGACGTGACCTGCGTTTTGAAACCCATCTGGATGAGCCGGTCAGTACCATCATGACCCCGAAAGCACGACTGGTGACAGTGGAAGAGGGCGCAAGCAAAGGTCAAATCCGCAAGCTGTTGCACACGCACCGCATCGAAAAAGTACTGGTTATCAACGACCAGTTCCAGTTGCGTGGTCTGATTACAGTCAAGGACATCCAGAAATCCACTGATTTTCCCAATGCCTGTAAGGATGACCAAGGGCGTCTGCGCGTCGGTGCAGCGGTGGGCGTTGGTTACGGCACGGAAGACCGGGTACGGGCACTGGTGGAAGCCGGTGTGGATGTCGTGGTGGTTGATACCGCCCACGGTCATTCACAGGGAGTGCTGGATCGCGTCAAATGGGTCAAGGATAATTTCCCGCAGGTACAGGTGATCGGTGGCAACATTGCGACTGGTGAAGCGGCGCTGGATCTGGTCAAGTATGGCGCTGATGCAGTTAAAGTGGGTATTGGCCCCGGCTCTATCTGCACGACCCGTATCGTGGCAGGTGTGGGCGTTCCGCAAGTTTCTGCGGTTATGAATGTGGCTAAAGCACTGGAAGGTACAGGCGTACCGCTGATCGCTGATGGCGGCATCCGCTATTCTGGTGATATTGCCAAGGCGATTGCGGCGGGGGCACATACTGTGATGCTCGGCGGCATGTTCGCGGGTACAGAAGAAGCACCGGGTGAAGTGGAATTGTTCCAGGGGCGTTCCTACAAGTCTTACCGAGGCATGGGTTCCTTGGGGGCGATGGCAAAAGGTTCCAGCGACCGTTACTTCCAGGATGGTTCGGAAAATGCCGCTGACAAGCTCGTGCCGGAAGGTATTGAAGGGCGCGTGCCATACAAAGGGCCACTTGCACCGATCATTCACCAGATGATGGGCGGCGTGCGTTCCAGCATGGGTTATGTGGGTTGCAAGGATATGGATGAAATGCGTACCAAACCGCAGTTTGTACGGATTTCCAGCGCGGGTATGCGTGAATCCCATGTGCATGATGTGACCATTACCAAAGAATCACCAAACTACCGGGTGTAGTTTTATTTCCCCCACCCCCAGCCCCTCTCCCTCAAGGCGAGAGGGGAGCAAGAGAGTTGTCATGACACAAAATATTCATGCGGATCGGGTGCTGATCCTTGATTTTGGTTCCCAGTACACGCAGTTGATTGCCCGTCGGGTGCGCGAAGTGGGTGTTTACTGTGAAATTTATCCGTGGGATGTAGAAGCGGAAGCTGTTGCGTCCTTTGGAGCCAAAGGCATCATCCTGTCTGGCGGTCCCGAATCCGTGACCGACGCCGAACCACCGCGTGCGCCTGATACGGTGTTTGCGTTGGGTGTGCCGGTACTGGGCATTTGTTACGGGATGCAGACCATGGCGGCGCAACTGGGCGGCAAGGTGGAGGCATCCAGCCATTGCGAATTCGGTTACGCGCAAGTCCGCGCCCGTGGTCACACTGAGTTACTGCGTGAAATTGAAGACCATGTATCCCCGGACGGTTTCGGCTTGCTGGATGTATGGATGTCGCACGGCGATAAAGTCACGGTAATGCCGGAAGGTTTCAAACTGATGGCGAGTACCGATTCTGCACCGATAGCGGGGATGGCAGATGAAAGTCGCAAGCTCTACGCGCTGCAATTCCACCCGGAAGTGACCCATACCAAACAGGGCAAGCGCATCCTGCAACGTTTCGTGCGCGACATTTGCGGTTGTGAAGGGCTGTGGACGACCGCCAACATCATTGAAGACAACATCCGCAGTGTGCGTGAGAAAGTGGGTTCCGATGAAGTGATCCTCGGTCTGTCTGGCGGGGTGGATTCTTCCGTGGTTGCCGCGCTGTTGCATAAAGCCATTGGCGAGCAGTTGACCTGCGTGTTTGTCGATACTGGCTTGCTGCGTTACCGCGAAGGCGACCAGGTGATGGCGATGTTCGCTGAGCATATGGGGGTGAAAGTCATCCGTGTGGATGCGGAAAGCCGTTTCCTTGCTGCCCTTGCAGGCGTCACTGACCCGGAGAAAAAGCGCAAGATCATCGGTGGCCTGTTCATCGACATCTTCGACGAAGAATCTGCCAAGCTGACTTCCGCCAAATGGCTGGCACAAGGCACGATTTACCCGGATGTAATCGAATCTGCCGGGGCAAAAACTGGCAAGGCGCACCTGATCAAGTCGCACCACAATGTCGGTGGCTTGCCGGAAAACATGAAGCTGGGGCTGGTCGAACCGCTGCGTGAACTGTTCAAGGATGAAGTGCGCGTGATGGGGGTGGAACTTGGCTTGCCACCAGAAATGGTTTACCGCCATCCATTCCCTGGCCCTGGCCTGGGCGTGCGTATCCTTGGCGAAGTGAAAAAGGAATATGCCGACCTGCTGCGTCTGGCTGACCACATTTTCATTGAGGAACTGCGCAAACATGATCTGTACGACAAGACTTCGCAGGCATTTGCGGTGTTCCTGCCGGTAAAATCGGTTGGGGTGACGGGCGATGGGCGTCGTTATGATTACGTGATTGCGTTGCGGGCGGTGGAAACCATCGACTTTATGACGGCACGTTGGGCACATTTGCCGTATGAGTTGCTGGATTTGCTGTCGCGGCGGATTATCAATGAAATACGTGGGGTTTCGCGGGTGGTTTATGATATTTCGGGTAAACCACCGGCTACGATTGAGTGGGAGTGAGGCACGTGAATGGCGTTTGCGACTTGCTGGTGGTTTGGAACGTGATGTTCACAAGACGTTTTTAGCATGGGCGTGCCTGATTTTCATGCCAGTGATTGGGTTTGTGCTGGTGCTAGGAGCGTTGCTGTATTTCCTGTGGTGTAGCCGCAACCATTTTGCCACTGGGGGGAATACCTCATTTATGGGGTAAACCTGCTAGAATCCGCACTTTGCCAACACAAACCCGACTAGCCTCATGGAAAAATTCATCCGCGTTCGCGGCGCACGCACCCACAATCTGAAAAACATCGACGTCGACCTGCCGCGTGACAAGCTGATCGTGATCACCGGCCTGTCGGGATCGGGCAAGTCCTCGCTGGCGTTCGACACGATCTTTGCGGAAGGGCAGCGGCGCTACGTGGAGTCGCTTTCCGCCTACGCCCGCCAGTTCCTGTCGATGATGGAAAAGCCGGACATCGACCACATCGAAGGGCTTTCCCCGGCGATTTCTATCGAACAGAAAACCACCTCGCACAACCCGCGTTCCACCGTCGGCACGATCACCGAGATTTACGACTACCTGCGCTTGCTGTATGCGCGTGCCGGTGTGCCGCGTTGCCCGACGCATCACGTTGATTTACAAGTGCAAACTGTCAGCCAGATGGTCGATCAGGTATTGAGCTTGCCTGAAGGCAGCAAACTGATGCTGCTTGCTCCGGTGGTGCGTGAACGCAAGGGCGAGCATGTGCAACTGTTTGATTCACTCAAGGCGCAAGGCTATCTGCGGGCGCGGGTGAATGGCGTGGTCTACGATCTGGACGCGCCGCCGACGCTGGAATTGCGCAAGAAACACACCATCGAAGTGGTCATCGACCGTTTCAAAGTGCGCGAAGACATGCAGCTACGCCTCGCGGAATCGTTTGAAACCGCGCTAAAACTTGCCAACGGGCTGGCAAGCGTGGCATGGATGGACGGTGACGGCGAAGACATGATTTTTTCCGCCAACTATGCTTGTCCGCATTGCGGCTGGTCGCTGACCGAACTGGAACCGCGCCTATTCTCGTTCAACGCACCCGCAGGCGCGTGCCCGACCTGTGACGGTTTGGGCGTGGAACAGTTTTTCGACCCGCAACGGGTAATTTCCAATCCGCACTTGAGTCTTGCTAATGGTGCAGTACGTGGCTGGGATCGGCGCAACGCCTATTACTTCCAGATGCTCACCTCACTTGCCGATTATTATGGCTTTGATGTTGAAGTACCGTGGGAAGATCTGTCTGAAGCCGTACAAAAACTGATCCTCTACGGCAGTGGCCTGAAGGAAATCGAATTCACCTACATCGGTCAGAAAGGGCAGGTCTATAAACGCGCTCATCCGTTTGAAGGTGTGCTGAACAACCTCAAACGCCGCTACCGCGAAACAGACTCCAGCGCTGTGCGCGAAGAACTGTCTAAATACCTTGCCTCTCGCGCCTGCCCAGACTGCGGTGGCACACGCCTCAACGAACAAGCCCGCAACGTGTTTATTGCCGGACGCAACCTGCCTGCCATCACCCACCTACCGATCGGTGAATGCCATGCCTTTTTCCACATGCTGGCGTTGCCCGGCACACAAGGCAAAATCGCGGAAAAGATCGTGCGCGAAATCACCCTGCGGTTGGAATTCCTAGTCAACGTCGGGCTGGACTACCTGACCCTCAGCCGCAGCGCCGAAACCCTGTCCGGCGGCGAAGCGCAGCGCATCCGTCTCGCCTCACAGATCGGCGCGGGGCTGGTCGGTGTCATGTACGTGTTGGATGAACCATCCATCGGCTTGCATCAGCGTGACAATGACCGGTTGCTGAAAACGCTGTTCCGCCTGCGCGACCTCGGCAACACCGTGATCGTGGTGGAACACGACGAAGACGCCATCCGTTCCGCTGACTACGTGCTCGACATCGGCCCCGGCGCGGGCGTGCATGGCGGCAATATCATCGCCCAAGGCACACCGGCAGAAGTCGCGGCAGTGGATGCTTCCATCACCGGGCAATTCATCTCCGGGCGGCGCAAGATTGCCATCCCGGCGGAACGCACCCCCTTCAACCCACAACGTACCCTCACGGTGGTGGGGGCAACCGGCAACAACTTGCAGGATGTCACCTTGGAAATCCCGCTGGGGCTACTGACCTGCGTCACTGGCGTGTCCGGCTCGGGCAAATCCACCCTGATCAACCGCACCCTCTACCCCTACCTCGCGCGGCATCTGCACGACAGCAGCGTGGAGGTTGCCCCAGTACGTGAAGTCTTGGGTGTGGAGCAGATCGACAAGATCATCGACATCGACCAAAGCCCGATCGGGCGTACCCCGCGCTCCAACCCCGCTACTTACACAGGTGTATTCACCGCCATCCGCGACATCTTCGCCGCTACGCAAGAAGCACGGTCACGCGGCTACCAGCCGGGGCGGTTCTCGTTCAACGTCAAAGGCGGGCGCTGCGAAGCCTGTTCCGGCGACGGCGTGATCAAAGTCGAAATGCACTTCCTGCCCGACGTGTACGTCACCTGCGAAGTGTGCGACGGCAAGCGTTACAACCGCGAAACCCTCGACATCCGCTACAAGGGCAAAAACATCAGCGAAGTACTGGACATGACGGTGGAAGACGCCACCGAATTTTTCGCTGCTGTGCCTGCTATCCACAACAAGCTGCAAACCCTGATGGACGTGGGGCTGTCCTACATCACCCTAGGGCAGAACGCCACCACGCTATCCGGCGGCGAAGCACAGCGTGTCAAGCTGGCGAAAGAGCTATCCAAGCGCGAAACTGGCAAGACCATTTATATTCTGGACGAGCCGACCACCGGGTTGCATTTCCACGACGTTGACCAGTTGCTGAAGGTGCTGCACCGCTTGCGCGATGGCGGCAACACCGTGGTGGTGATCGAGCACAACCTCGACGTGATCAAGACGGCGGATTGGGTGGTGGATCTGGGGCCGGAGGGGGGAAGTAGGGGTGGGAAGGTTATTGCGGTGGGGACGCCGGAAGAGGTGGCGGGGGTGGAAGGGTCGTTTACCGGGGAGTTTCTCAAGCGGATGTTGTGAATCTCCCCGATAAACAAGCTGATGGATATTTATGGCTGCGTTAACATTTCCTGAAACTCAGGGCTAAAGTTTCGCAAAATCGTATCGGGGTCTGTGGAGTCAAACATAATATTCTGGCAGTCGTAGTAGAAACTGCGGATTGCGGTTTCGAGCGGCATTTTGTCGTTGATGCGTTGTTGCAGGATTTTTCTGCCTAATCGAAGTAACATCATGGGGTTAGCGAGTGGCTCTATTTTCTCGGAATAGAATTCGGCAACCTGTCGGCACAGCTCAATGTTGCGGATTTCTAGGAAAATATCACCTTCACTTTCCTGCAAGATGGGGGCAAGCACAATGATTAGCTCTTTCTTGGGGAAAAATTCCATATTGGCAAAGCGGCTCAGGGTTGGGTAGGCGTGGCGTGAGAAGAACACAATGTTTTTCTTGTTCAGGCTACCTTTTTTGGTTGGGTCAAAATACTCAATGTAGCGCGTCAGGATGTCTATCCGTTTTTGCAGAGTGTAGCGGCTGGAGACAGAAAACAGGAAGTTGATGTAAGCATCCAGCGTGTAGAATTCCCTGTTCTCGAAGCTGGGTTGGTTGAACTGCTCTTGCCGCAACGGTTGGCTATCCGTGTAAAACAGGAAAGAGGGGAATTGCCCAAAGGCAAGAATCCTTCCTTCATGTTCCAACTCTGTCAGATAAGCATCGCTTTCTGCTTCACTGGCAAATGCTCGTACACTAATGCCTTCGCCTTCCACACAGTAGTGTTGTAACTCCGACTTGAGCAGTTCGTGAGGTTGACGGTGGAAGAGCTTAGCCATAACCAGCAACTCAATGATACTTAAAGTTTTGTCGCCTGAAAGCAACTCGGAAATACGCGATTGATGTATCTGCTCAATCCCGAAGCGTTGCAGTTCCTCAGTCATTGCTTGGGCTAGTGTAGTCTGGCTTTTAGGAAAGTACTTGATGCGTTCAGTTTTCAGTAGTGTGTGGTCTTGTGGGATGTACATGCACTATCCAATCAGGTTTACTATAGATAAATCTGATTATAGATAATGCCCATCTGGCTGACAAATAAATAATCAATTAATTTTCCTAATTAACGAGTTTTTCCTGTTAAATATAATTAAGCCATATCGTTGACTGATCTTTTATAGAAAATTATTATCGTAATATTATGAATAATCCTTAGATACCGTTACCAGTGGTACAAAAAGGGTTGCTGGATAAAACTTAAGGTTACGAGGAGTAAGAGTTATGTATTATCAATATCAGAAGATTGCTGCTCATTTGCTAAGATTAGATCAACTCCTAGCAGGTTTTCTGTTATTAATTGCAAGTATTTCAGTAAATGCAGAAATGACTTCTCAAGAAGCATCAAAGCGATTGACGGAAATAAATCATATTGCAACGGATTTTATTCTGCCAACTACCAATATAACATTTAATGACCCAGCCACTATCAATGATGGGTATAATTATGCAGATAAATGGGTTAGTGGCAATACCACACTTCATGCTGGTGAAGATATAAATACTACAAATGACTGTGGACGTGCTGTATTAGCAATAGGCAAAGGTATAGTTATTGCTTCTGCTCACGGAGGTGCTAGTTGGGGTGGGATTATTTCGATTCAACATCGGTTTTTAAATAAAAATGGAGTTTATCAGGAAATAGTAAGCCAATATGCACATATTGCACCGCTTGATAGCATTAAAGAGGGTAGTTTTGTTGATGTAGGGCAGAAAATTGGCTATATCGCAGATAAGTCGGGAAATACATGTAGCAGTTCAAAGAGTGATAATCCATACTTTGCAGGTGTATCCAACTCAATGTACTGGGATGTTACGTGGTCACCACATTTACATTTTGAAATCAGAACAAATACCGACTTGACATTTAATAAATGGTTTGGACTTGCTGATTTTCAAAGGTTTGCACCAACCAATTGTACTAATATATCATCGGCATCATTAACTTGCAGGGTTGCGTCTGTTGACAAAGCGGGATATACAGACCCATTAAAATTTATTAATTCAAAGCCTGCTAATCAACTTAACATGGAAATCAAAGATTTCTGGATTAAATCTGGAGAAATTTTCGAAAAAACCCCATCTGGTTTCGATGCCCAATTCAAATTGATAAATAAATCCACATCAACTATGTTCTTGTCACAAGTGGCTTTGGCTTTACATAAAGTAGATGCTGCAAAAACCTACCTTAAAGATATGAAACTTTTTAATAACATTAATCTTAATCCAAATGTACCTTGGCAGACAGGTAAAATTGTGACAGATACACCCACTGCTGGTGATTACTTAGTGATTGCAAAAATTTATCAAAACAATACATGGGTAACATTAGGAGAACAAAAAATCACTATAAAAAGCAATGCAGTTTCAGGTAATTGCCCTTCAAGTTTGGGTACTTTCAACCCGAATATTATTATTCCTGAAAATGAAGTTAAGTTCTTTGAGATACCTGAAGCCCAAATAAGAGCTTTCTTGAGCAATCAAGGAGGTGTACTGTCTAGCTTGGACATGACGTTGGCTAAGCTGGCTACTTCTAGCTATCCATTTGATCCAGTTGAGAACACGAAACGCGGTGGGAAAACTGCTTCTCAGTTTTATACGACCGTTACTAACCCACTAGCACGTTGGGGATTGCAAGAGCTTGCTAATAATACACCGACTAATCAACGTTATGATGCTGCAAAACTCATTTATTTGACTGCAAAAGAAAATAAAATGAATCCGGTATTATTGTTGGCTTTTCTTCAGAAAGAACAAAGCCTTATCAGTTCAGCCTCCATGAACTATAGCGGCAGTGTGCTTTTAAAGAAATTAAATGAGGCTACAGGTTATGGCGTTAAAGGCAGTGGTACAGATCTGACATATTATGGATTCCTTGCGCAAATAGCAGGAACAAGCTGGGATATGACCAGCAAGATGAATAATGGTACGTCTTTTGCAAGATGGGCAACAGATTATGCTACATCACCAAATGATGAGGAAAATTTGTTTAAAGCTTATTCATCTTATCGGCAGTATTTTATGAGCATGGGTTACTCACCGTGCGCAACACCAAGTGTTGTAGATAAAATTCCAACCTTTAGTAGCGTAACCTTACCTACAAGTGTAACAGTGCCGGGTAAGCTGTATTTTACAGGTGCTTTATCTGATGATAAAGGTTTGTCAATGCTGAGCATGATGGTTAGTGGGCCAAAAGGCAACGATATTCTTGGATTCAGTAATACACTTTCTGGTACGTCTGTAAGTTTGTCTAGTTACTATTTTGATAGTAGTAGTTCAACCTATGCAGGAACACCGGGAGTGTACACCGTAACTTTGTGGGCAAAAGATAATGCAGGGCAAGCAGTAGAAGGAGCAAGGTTCACCGTAACTGTACAGGGCGGCAGCGTAAATGCTCCTACCAATTTGCGGGTTAGCTTTAGTGGAACTAGTTACACACTTGCATGGAATGACAATAGTTCTAATGAGGCTGGCTTTAAGATTGAACGTAGTACTGATAATAAGGCTTGGCAAGAAGTAGGCTCAACAGTTTCTAATATTGCCCAAATATCAGGCTCAACAGTGGGCATAACTTCGGGTACAAAAGTGTACTTCCGTGTCAGGGCGTTTAGTGGTTCTACTTACTCAGGCTATAGCAATGTGCTGGAGTTTGTTGTTCCGTCTGTGAAGACTCTGAGCAGTGTGAATGTCACCTGTCCAGCTAGCGTAAACGAGAACAGCAGTGCTTCCTGTTCAGCGGTTGCCTCCTTCAGTGATGGCAGCACCACCAGCAGCGGTTTCAGTTGGTCGGAAAACTCCAGCTACGCCAGCATCAGCAGCAGTGGGACACTGACCACCAGCAGCGTCAGCAGTGACCAAAGTGTGGCGGTAACGGCAAGCTACACCCACAACGGCACAACCAAGAGCGGCAGCAAAACCCTGACCATCAAGGATGTAGTCGCACTTGATAGTATGAAGTTTGTGACTGATTCACCAAAAGACGACACAGTGTTCAATGGTGGTGATTCGTTCGATAAGAGTTGGGTATTACAAAACACCGGTACAAGTACATGGAATAGTAGTTACTGTCTCAATCCTGTTACAGGTGGTAGCAGTTTGGGATCAGTCAAGGCGTGTGTAAGCGGTACAGTAGCACCGGGAGCCAGCCATACGTTTGTTGTCAAGATGAAAGCCCCTATAGCTCAAGCAACTGAAATGACATACAGGCAAGACTGGCGTTTAACCAATGCTGCGGGAGTACGGGTAGGTACATATGACGTATATGCACGCATTAAGGTGAAAGGTGGGGCGAAGACCCTGAGCAGTGTGAACGTCACCTGCCCAGCCAGTGTGAACGAGAACAGCAGTGCTTCTTGTTCAGCGATTGCTTCCTTCAGTGATGGCAGTACCACCAGCAGCGGTTTCAGTTGGTCGGAAAACTCCAGCTACGCCAGCATCAGCAGCAGTGGGACACTGACCACCAGCAGCGTCAGCAGTGACCAAAGTGTGGCGGTAACGGCAAGCTACACCCACAACGGCACAACCAAGAGCGGCAGCAAAACCCTGACCATCAAGGATGTACCACCTGCGAAGACCCTGAGCAGTGTGAATGTCACCTGCCCAGCCAGTGTGAACGAGAACAGCAGCGTCTCTTGTTCAGCGGTTGCCTCCTTCAGTGATGGCAGCACCACCAGCAGCGGTTTCAGTTGGTCGGAAAACTCCAGCTACGCCAGCATCAGCAGCAGTGGGACACTGACCACCAGCAGCGTCAGCAGTGACCAAAGTGTGGCGGTAACGGCAAGCTACACCCACAACGGCACAACCAAGAGCGGCAGCAAAACCCTGACCATCAAGGATGTACCACCTGCTTATGATGGCAAAGATCCTATTTCGATGGGATGTGATAGCGACGCTACGACTGTGGCATCCAAGATTATTACAGGTGGTGTTATTGAACTGCGTTACTCTAAAAAATGTGGAACTAACTGGGCTAGAACGCGAGCAAATAGCAGTTCCAGCTCTACCTATGCCAAAGTAACCCGTAATTCTGATGGCAGAAGCTACTCATACTCTGGAAAGGGTAGCATTTATACGGCGATGGTTTACTCCCCAACAACCGTATCATGTGCAGAGGGTAAGATTGGCACTGCTAGTGCAAGTGGCGCATGTAAATGATCGTGAATTTATAATTCTCTGGATGAAGGGGCAATTTAGCCCCTTCTTTTTGCTTATTATCAGCTACTGACCTGCGTCACTGGCGTGCCCGGCTCGGGCAAATCCACTCTGATGAAGAGGATGCTGTGAGTTAGCCCTAAACATCAAGCAAAGCATTTTGTCTTCAGCGAATCAGTGCGTTAAGCTGGCGAAGATGAACTTGACAGGGCATGGAGTAACAGGATGGAAGCGCACAAACTAGCGACAGTCGATGGTTTCCTGGATGCTTCGGTGCAGCATGAACGCATTGATCTGGTTGATGGTGAAATCATCGCCTTAGCCCAATCGGGATTATCGGATGAAATTGCACCCTTCAAGCGGCGCAAAGGAAGTGGTGGGTAGTGGGTCGTGACGGAAATCAGCGTGCGTTACAACCAATACCACTGCCCGAAGCATGATCTGGCAGGCTGGCGTAAAGAAGGTGCCCCGAACCCTTCCTGTCTGATGTGTACGCCACAATTTGTGCCAGAATCGACAGTTGCCTAAACCATATAAAACACAGGGAAAAAGTAATGAAAAAAGTACTCTCACTAATCAGTCTCGCCGTTTTGCTAACCGCATGTGGAGGTGAGGAGAAAAAGCAAACCCAAACAGCCAAACCTGAAGTAACACCCGCAGCGACAGCTCCAGTCAAGACGGCTCCACCTGACAAGGCTGCTTTGGCAGAAGAAGCCAAAACCGCAGTACAGGCTTTGGCAGGCTCCCTGAAAGGGGAGCTGGAAGCTGCCATGAAAGCGGGTGGTCCAGTTGAAGCGATCAAGGTATGCAACACCAAAGCCCCTGAAATTGCCAAAACCGTATCGGCGGACAAAGGCTTGCAAATTAACCGTATCAGCTTGAAAAGCCGTAATCAGAACAACGTACCGAATGAATGGCAAACCAAAGTTCTCAACGACTTTGAAGCCAAAAAAGCGGCTGGCGAAGACCCGGCAGGCATTGCTTACGCTGAAATCGTCGGCAATGAATTCCGCTTCATGAAAGCTATCCCGACAGGTGCAGTCTGTCTGAACTGCCACGGCACTGAAATCAGCCCGGCAGTTACTGCCAAGCTGGGTGAACTGTATCCAAACGACAAAGCTACCGGATTCAAGGAAGGCGATTTGCGTGGTGCGTTTGTGGTTGTAAAAGCACTGGTGCAATAACACGAGCAATCCTTGGTTTCTTGCCATACTCTCTCCTGCGTTTTAGGCTTTGTCCTACAAGGCCGAACGCAGTAATATTCAGGTGTCTTGCGGCATTAGGCCGGATACAACAAGGAGAGGGTATGGCAAACATCAAGGGCAGGGGGCATTGCCAGTCCTGCCAGATTCGGCATTTGAGCATTTTTGCGCAATTACCGATTAACCGCTTAACTGAAATCCAGACTTTTCATCCTCCTGTTGTCACGTATGCTGCTGATGAAATCATTTATCATCAGGGCGACCCTTCCCTGAACGCCTTTACCCTGCGCAAGGGGCTGGTCAAGCTGATCAAAACCTTGCCCAACGGGCGTACCCAAATTGTACGTGTGTTACATACTGGCGATTTGTTTGGTTTTGACGGTTTTGCTGATGAAACCTATAACCATAGCGCTATTCCTTTAGGGGAAACTGAAGTATGCCGCTTGCCGCTGCACGACCTGATGGAACTGAAAAAGCAAAACCCCGAAATTGAAAACGCGATGATGCGCCGCTGGATTCAGCACCTGCGTGAAGCGGAAGACATGATGCTGGAACTGGGAGCCAAAAAAGCCCCCGAACGTCTGGCTTCCTTCCTGATCCGTTGGTGTGAAGATAGTGAAAATGGTTGGGCTCCATTACCCTTGTCCCGCGCCGAGATCGGTGAATTACTGGGGTTGACCATTGAAACGGTCAGTCGCTTTTTGTCGGATTGGAAACGGCAGGGTTTGCTCAATGAGCAGCGTGGTAACATCCAGATCCAGAGTCTGGATGACTTGCGCAAGGTTGCCTGTTCCAGCGGAGGGTGTTGAGCCATGAACAGGATGTCGGCAGAAAGCAACCTGAACCTGTACATTACTGCCGTACATCCTTGCCCCTATTTGCCGGGCCAAGAAGCCATGAATCTGTTGGTCGACCCCGGTTACAGCATGAGTGGCAACCTTTATTCACGCTTGCTGGATAGTGGCTTTCGACGCAGTGGGGATGATGTTTACCGACCGCATTGCCGGGAATGTCGTGCTTGTGTTTCTACCCGTATTCCAGTAGCAGAATTCAAGCCAAACCGCTCGCAACGCCGTAATCTGCGGCGTAATGCTGACCTGAAGGTGAAAATCAACCGGGAAGGTTTCAAGCCCGAATACTCACATTTGTACCGGCGTTATATCCAGCAACGTCACGCAGGTGGTGGTATGGATGCCGATAGCATTGATACTTTCGCCGGTTTTCTGCTGGCAACCTGGTGCAAAACCATGTTGGTGGAATTTTGGGATGCCAACAGCCTGTTGGCAGTAGCTGCGGTGGATGAGCTGAAACAGGGTTTTTCATCCGTATATACCTTTTACTCGCCAACCTCGGGGGTAGAACGCGGTCTCGGAACGTATGCGGTACTATGGCAGATTGCCTACGCCCGCCAGCAAGGGTTGCGCTATGTTTACCCCGGTTACTGGATTGCTGCGTCACCAAAAATGAATTACAAAACCAGCTTCCAGCCGATTGAGGGGCTGGTTAACGGTAGTTGGGTACGGCTGTAACAGTGACCATGCAGGTTATCTGAAAAACCGTGGTTGTGTCGGCTTTTTATGCTAGTTTGCGATTTGCCCCACCAATAGCATGAGAACAATAACATGGTTAAGAATTTTACACTGCAAGCCATTACTCACCAGCAAAAGGAAAACAATACCGGTATCATCTGCTGGAACATTCTGGATGAGCGCAACCGTCGCCGCAAGGTTGAAGCTGTTACCGAACTGAGCTCTCAGGGATTCATCAAAGCCGTCAAATCCAGCAATAAACGCGAAATGCCCTTGGTGGAAATTCTCAGCCAGTATGGTGAAGGGGATTCCTTCCGTATCGACTTTGCGCTGTTTAACCAGACATTTGGTTATCAGCCACGCGAAGTTTACCCGGAAAGCCAGGCAACCCCTCCGACCGGCAACAAGCTGCGGGATAGTTTGCGTGCCTTGTTCCAGATTCCTTTTCGTCCGCGTTGACAGTCGGTTGATGCAACGCAGGGGAGTGTGGAACGATTTTACGTGATATAGATCAGCCCCCCTGTCTTCCTACGGAGTAGAATGGGCAAAAACCCAATTCAAAATAAGGAGGCAGCGTGCATACCACCCAAGACATCCGCAACGTCGTTTTCATCGGGCATACTGGTGCGGGCAAAACCAGCCTGATCGAAGCCTTGCTGTTTCAGGCAGGTGAAACCACCCAGCAGGGTGACGTTGACAAAGGCAATACCGTCACTGATTGTGATCCACTTGAACAGCAACATCACCATTCCCTGTATGTTTCTGTTGCTACCGCACATTATGCCGGTTGCCACATCAACCTGATTGATACACCGGGATACCCTGATTTTCAGGGGCAAGTACTGACAGCGCTGACCGCTGCCGATACGGTCGTGGTGGTCATCAATGCCCAGGCGGGTATCGAGCCAATGAGCCGCAAGATCATGGAATGGGCTAGCAACCAGCGTCTACCATGTATGGTTGTGATCAACCGCATCGACACCGCTCCTGACAAGCTGGCGCAACGCCTTGAAGAAATCACTGAAGTGTTTGGGCGTGAATGCCTGCCACTGGATCTTCCCGTCAACCACGCCAAGCAAGTGGTGGAAGTGTATGACCATGAGTCTGGTGACGCTGATTTCTCGTCTGTTGGTAAAGCCCATACAACCCTGATTGAACAGGTGGTGGAAGCTGATGAAGCTGCGATGGAACATTATCTGGAAGAGGGTAGTGTATCCGCAGAAGAATTGCACGCAGCGTTTGAACGGGCGTTGCGTGAGCATCATCTGGTTCCTGTCTGTTTCACTTCTGCCGAAACAGGCACTGGTGTTCCTGAATTGCTGGATATTATTGCCAAACTCGCACCCAACCCGCAGGAGGCTACCCCGCATCCATTTATCCGCCATCAAGGGGATAAAACTGTAGAAACTTGGGCTGCCCCGGATTCTGACAAGCCTTTACTGGCGCACGTTTTTCATGTGGAATTCGATCCGTTCGTTGGCAAACTGGCTTTGTTGCGGGTACATCAAGGCAACCTGAAACTGGGTAATCAGGTGCTGGCAGGAGTGGATGGCAAAGCCATCAAGATTGCCCATTTGTACCGTTTGCAAGGTAAGGAGCGTATTGCAGTACAGCAGGCTGTGGCTGGTGATATTTGTGCCATTGCCAAGATCAATGAGATTGAGCTGGGCACTATCCTGCATGAGCGCCATGAAGATGATGGTGTGGCTATGTCTGGCATGACCCTGCCGACTCCTTTGGTAGGTTTTGCACTACGAGCCAAGAAGCGCGGTGACGAGCAAAAGCTGTCAGAAGTACTACATAAACTGGTTGCAGAAGACCCTTGCTTGCGAATTGAATACGATGCCACCGCCAATGAAACCGTACTGCGTGGTTTGGGTGACTTGCACCTGCGTATTGCCCTGGAGCGTATGGATAAACAATATCATGTAGAAGTCGATGCAACACTTCCTCGGATTCCGTACCGCGAAACCATCACCAAATCTGCACAGGCGCAATACCGTCACAAAAAACAGACGGGCGGGGCAGGGCAGTTTGGTGAGGTGCTGATTGAAGTGGAGCCACTGGCGCGGGGGACAGGTTTTGAATTTGTCAGCCGTATCGTTGGCGGGGCAGTTTCTGGCTCACTGATTCCCGCAGTGGAAAAGGGTGTGCGTCAGTTACTGGCTTCCGGCGCGATTAGCGGCAACCCGTTGATGGATATTCGTGTCACATTGCTGGATGGAAAAATGCATTCAGTGGATTCCAAAGAAATTGCCTTCGTAACAGCGGGACGTAAGGCATTCATGCAAGCGATTGCCGAAGCCAACCCCATCATTTTGGAGCCAGTGGTCGATCTGGAAGTCACAGTTCCCGCCGTGGCAATGGGTGACATTTCCGGCGACCTAGCGACCCGGCGAGCGCAGATTCATGATACACAAGCAGATTTGTCAGGTAACATGGTCATTCAGGCCAAAGTTCCACTGGTAGAACTGACTGATTATGCTTCACGTCTGAACTCGCTGACCGGTGGGGAAGGGAGCTGGGCAATTCAGTTTAGCCATTATGAGCCAGTCACGGAAAAGACCCAGCAGGAACTGATGGCGCAGTACAAAGCAACTGACGAGTGAGTACAAGGTAGCTATCTCACCCGGATGACTGGATTTTTGTGCTTTGCAACAGTAACCTTCCTGCCAATTCAATGAATGGCAGGAAGAGGCATATGGTACGTTGGGTAAGGTTTGAAGCAGAAAATGCAATCCGTTTCGGGGTCTGGGCAGAGGGGGAAATAAAAGAGTACACGGGTGAGCTGTTTGCTGCCAATGCGCCTAGCGGGCGCACATTTGCAGTCGCAGATGTACGTCTGTTGATGCCATGTGAACCTAGCAAGATGATTGGCCTGTGGAACAACTTCCACGCTCGCGCCAAACTCGAAAATCTGCACAAACCCGAGCACCCGCTGTATTTCCTTAAACCTGCCAATAGTTTTGCCGGGGAAGATGACCCAATTCCACGCCCAACAGATTACACCGGCATGGTGGTGTTTGAAGGCGAACTTGGCATTGTGATCGGCAAACGCTGCCGCAATGTAGCGCTGGAGCAAGTGGCTGATTACATCTTTGGTTATACCTGCGTCAATGACGTAACGGCGCGGGACATGCTGAAACTTGATCCTGCTTTCGTTCACTGGAGTCGAGCTAAAGGTTCTGACAATTTCGGCGCATTCGGCCCTTGTATCACTACTGGGCTGGATCCGCAGCAGTTGTATGTGCGGGTGGAGCTGAATGGTGAAGAAAAGCAGAATTATCCGGTAGCTGACATGTTTTTCTCACCTCATGAAATTGTCAGCCGCATATCGCACGACATGACACTGGAAGCGGGGGATGTAATTGCCTGTGGTACATCTGTTGGGGTCTGCGGGATGCAGGATGGTGATACGGTAGTGGTCAGCATTGAAGGGATTGGACGCTTGACCAACCGTTTCGGCTGATGTCTGAAACAGGGCATTAGTCTTCACTTTGGGGACGAGTGCCCTGCTGTTTCCCTTGATTTCGAGTACATCTTATTTCGCATAATACATAGTGTAGTAAACTTTAAATGAAATAATTAAAGCATATAATGCTAAATTAATTAAGTGTTTAAAACAAAGTATTCTGTGGTTTTAAATTCTTATTGAATGATTTCTTAAATTCATTATTGTTCAAGTAATCCTTTATAATAGGATTTCGCCTTGCTGGTTGGCCTCTTACTTCCAACCAGCAAGACTTCACACCAGCGACTAATAAGGAGTCGATGACATGCAACCTGATATTTTACCTGATTCCGATCATTTACGGGCGTTGAATGCTTGGCATTTACGTCTTGCTGTTTTTGATTCTGCCCTCAGTAGGGTGATCCTTGATTGTTTCGATTCTAGCGATCCAGCGTCTTACCATGATCTTTTTTCTGTTCTTGGTGAAGATTTACACCGTCTTGTGGAATCTTGCCCGTTTCCACCAAACAGCTAATTTGATTTTGTAACAGAAATCAAACAGCCAGCCAGCCCGCAGCGCCGTAACCTGTGGAGGCGGGCGGGTGGCGGGCGTTCACCATACTGGCGTTGCCTTTGCTGTTCTGGTTCGCCTATCGCTCTTTTGTTTCTATCTTTGGTGGTGATGACGGTGAACCAGTGCCTGACCCTCAGTCTGCTGTTTCCGTGGACTCCCCCCAGTGATGGCTTCGCCCACGATGGATTCTGCTCTTCAGCCACTTGCCCAAGGTGTGCAGACCGCTTTTTGAAGTGTGTTTGAAAAGGGAGGGTTCCTCATCCTCCCTCTTTTTTTCGTCAGGCTGGTTTATGTAACCTTGGCGGGAACCCCAGCCTTACCCGTTCGTAGAAGTCCCTCAAGTCGGAACACCCTGTTGACTGTGCGATGTTTTTTGCTTGCCGAATGGGTTGTTTCATCCAAGGTATGTTTAACCCGATGATGAAATTCCTGAATTGGCTGTTTTCTGTTGCTACTGTTTCCATCAGGCTTTCTGACATGGTGTTACCTGTGATCATGGCTGTACTCCGGTTGTTTTTTGGAGCGCCCCTAGCGTCATAGGTAAGAAAGTTAGTCAAGTATCGCTTATCCGGCTTGCCGGAAGCGTAGCGGTAAGCGGTACTTTACTTACTTTCGTCTATGGGACAATGAAAGCTTCAAAGGACAAGCGGACTCCGGTCTGTCCCTAATGTGCGGGTCTGGGGCGGCCAGCCCCAGTTATTGGGCGAATCCCTCTTTCTGGACTGCACAGCCCGCCACCCGACGACAGATCGGAAGAGCGTCGTGTAGGGAAAGAGTGTAGATCTCGGTGG
>ERZ761609.304-NODE-304-length-62050-cov-35.181063_pt1 | contig 62050 bp, 54 predicted proteins | sample MGYA00511163_ERZ761609 | MGnify/ENA primary metagenome ERZ761609 (study PRJEB28899, sample SAMN02445070) | bioreactor sludge metagenome | biome: EBPR sludge | place: Australia: Brisbane, Thorneside Wastewater Treatment Plant | collected 2011-12-16 ... | reverse complement strand
GCCCACCGCCGACGAAGCCGACAAGCCCACCCACAAACTCAGCCACCGCCAGCAAGAGCAGACGCTGAAAGACGCCTTCATCCACGTGCGCCGCGTGCGCGAGTGGCGCGACATCCACACCCAGCTCCACACCGTGGTGGCCGAGCACCGCTGGGTGCTCAACACCCAACCCGCCGGCTACGAGGCCCTGCACAAAAGCATGCTGGCTGGTCTGCTCGGCAACGTGGGCTGCAAAAGCGACGACCAGGACCACTACAACGGCGCGCGCGGCATCAAGTTTCACCGCCACCCCGGGGCCAACCTGAGCAAAAAGCCTGGCCGCTGGATCGTGGCCGCCGAACTGGTGGAAACCACCCGCCTGTTTGGCCGAGGGCTGGCCAACATCGAACCCCAGTGGCTGGAAGAAGTGGGCGGCCACCTGCTCAACCGCCAGACCTCTGACCCGCAGTGGGACAAACGCAGCGCGCAGGTCATTGCGCACGAACGTGCCACGCTGTATGGCCTGCAGGTGTACCAGGGGCGGCGCGTCAGCTTCGGGCGGCTGGACCCGGCGGAGGCCCGGCGCATCTTCATCCGCAGCGCCTTGGTGGAAGGCGCGGTGCCCGACGACTGGGCCAAAACCCTGCCGTTTTGGGCGGCCAACCAAAAGCTGATTCGGCAGGTGCAGGAGCTGGAACACAAAGCCCGCCGCCAGGACGTGCTGGTGGACGAAGAACTCATCTTCGCCTGGTACAACCAGCACATCCCCGCCGATGTGTGCACCGGCGCGGCCTTCGAGCGCTGGTACGGCCAGGCCGTCAAACAAACGCCCAAACTGCTGCAACTCACCAAAGACGAGTTGATGCGGCACGAGGCCGCGGGCATCACCACCCAAGCCTTTCCCAAGGTCATTCGGCTGGGCGGCGTGGACTGCGCGGCCACCTACCTGCACGAGCCCGGCGACGCCAAAGACGGCCTCAGCGTTACCGTGCCGCTGTTCGTGCTGAACCAGGTGAGTGAGGATCGCACCGAATGGCTGGTGCCTGGCATGCTGAAAGACAAGGTGCTGGCCCTGCTCAAAACCCTGCACCAGCGCCCAAGGGCGCGCCTGGTGCCGCTGCCCGACACCGCCACCCGCTTTGCCGATGCACTCACCGGCGCCGAAGCCTTCGGCCACGGCAACCTGATGGACGCTCTGCTGAAACTGGTGCGCGAAGCCACCCAGCTCGACATCAAGCGCGCCGACATCAAGGCCGACATGCTGCAGCCCCACCACCTCATGCACATCCGCGTGGTGGACGAACACGGCCGCCAACTGGGCGCGGGCCGCAGCCTGGCCGCGCTGAAAGGTGAGCTGGGCGCCAAAGCGCGCGGCGCTTTTCAGGCGCTGGCGGCGATCAAGCTGGGGTCTGGGGCGGAAGGTGCACCGCGTGGTGCTGAAAATTTAAATAGAAAAATCTCTCCAGAGCTTTCCAATCAAGCGCAAGAAGCTCCTGAAAAAGGTGCAAAAGGCGGCTCGTCGGCTCCCGCATCAGCACCCCCATCCAGTGCGCCACCGGCCAGCGTGGCTGGGGTCAAACACACCACCTGGGCCTTTGGCGAGCTGCCGGAGCTGATGGAAATCAAGAAAGGCGGGCAGACCCTGATCGGCTTCCCGGCCCTCATCGACCAGGGCGACGGCGTCAGCATCGAGGTGTTTGACGAGCCCGAACTGGCGGCCACCAAGCACCGCGCCGGTTTGCGCCGCCTGTTTGCCCTGCACATCAAAGACGCGCTCAAGTACCTGGAAAAAAACCTGCCCGGCCTGCAACAGATGGGCGTGGCCTTCATGGGCCTGGGCACGTCTGACGACCTCAAAGCCCTGTTGCTGGACCTCGCGCTGGACCGAGCCTTCCTGCAAGACCCGCTGCCCACCGACGCCGCCAGCTTCATTGCCCGCGTGACCGAAGGCCGTGGCCGCCTGACGCTGATTGCCAACGAAGTGGCCCGCCTGTGCGGCACCATCCTCACCGAGCACACCGCTGCCCAGCGCAAGCTCAAAGACAGCAAACCTCCCGCCGACGTGGCCACCGACGTCCAGCAACAACTGGCCCGGCTGGTCACCAAACGCTTCCTGCTGGACACGCCCTGGGCACAACTGCAGCACCTGCCGCGCTACCTGAAAGGCGTGCAGGCCCGGTTGGACAAGCACCGTGCCGACCCCGCCCGCGACGCCGCCAAGCTGGCGGAACTCAAGCCCCAGGACCAACGCTACTGGCGTCTGGTGGCCGAACGCAAAGGCCAGGTGGATGACCGCATGGCCGAATTCCGCTGGCTGCTGGAAGAACTGCGCATCAGCTTTTTCGCGCAGGAACTGCGGACACCCCAGCCCGTGAGCGTGAAGCGGCTGGACAAGGCGTGGGCGCAGTTGAATCAGTGAGGGGGTGAACCTGATCAGGCGCCCAGCGTGGCGCGCATCATGAAGAACACCAGCGCAGCCAGCAGCGCTGAGGCCGGTACGGTGATGACCCATGCTGCGGCGATGCGCATGAGCTGCGATCGCTTCACCAGCTCGCGCTTGTAGACCTTTTTCAGGTTTTTGCGCTCGGGCTTGGAGAAGTGTGCCGGGTCCTGAGACGTCTTGACTCTTTCTTTCAGCTCGCGAAGCATCTTGCCCTTGTCTTCAACCGAGGCGTTTTTGAACTGTTGCAAAAACTCGTCCAGCGCGGCCTGGTCTGACTCGGGGTGTGTGGCTTTGATTTCGTCCACCAGACGGTCGTAGCGGTTCTTCAGATACTCCCGCAGGAAGCCTACGCCGAACACCGCACCCACCGCAATGTGGGTGGAGCTGACAGGCAACCCCATTTCGCTGGCCACGATGACGGTCAATGTGGCGGACATGGCGATGCAGTAGGCACGGGTTTTGTCCAGTTCGGTGATTTCCGAACCCACGGTTCGGATCAGCTTGGGGCCGTACAACGCCAATCCGACGGACAAGCCGAGCGCGCCGATCATCATCACCCACAGCGGAACGGGTGCATTTTTGCCAATGGTGTCGGTGGTGCTGGACGCCATGTCAACGATGGCGGCCAGCGGGCCCACCGCATTGGCCACGTCGTTGGAGCCGTGGGCAAAGCTGAGCAGGGCAGCCGCAAAAATCAGGGGCCAGGTGAACAGGTCGTTCACTGCTGCCTTGTCGTTGCGCATGGTCTGAGCATGCCTATTCAGCACGGGGCGCACCAGAAAAAACACCGCCACCGCCAGGGCCAGACCGACCACCATCGCCGTCGGTGTGCTGACTGTGACGACTTTGCCGACGCCTTTCAGCAGGATGTACGTGGCAAAGCTCCAGCCCATCAGGGCCATCAGCCAGGGCACCATGGTGCGAGCCGCCAGGACCTTGTCGGTCTGGTAGGTGATGGTGCGTTTGATCAGGAACAACAGCCCTGCTGCGGCCAGTCCTCCAAGTACAGGAGAAATGACCCAGCTGGCTGCAATTTGCCCCATCTTGCCCCAGGCGACGATGTCCATGCCAGCCGCTGCAATGCCCGCGCCCATGACGGCACCGACGATGGAGTGTGTGGTGGACACCGGTGCGCCGACGGCGGTGGCAGCGTTCAGCCACAAAGCGGAAGCCAGCAGGGCGGCCATCATCAACCAGATGAAGGTTTGTTTGTCGGGTATCCGGTTGCCATCGATGATGCCGCTGCGGATGGTGCCCACCACTTCGCCTCCGGCAATGATGGCGCCAGCTGCTTCAAACACGGCTGCGATGATCAGTGCGCCACCCAAGGTCATGGCATGCGAGCCAACGGCCGGGCCGACGTTGTTGGCCACGTCGTTGGCACCGATGTTCATGGCCATGTACGCACCGATGACGGCAGCCGCCACGATGTACAGGCTACCGCCCTCGCCGCTGCGGAATATCGCATACAGCATGATGACGACGACGAACAGGATGCCCAGTCCCAGGCGAATCAGTTCAGGGTGGCTTTTTTCCTGGGCTTTGTCCAGGTTGTTGATGTCTTTGAATTCCATGGGGTCGTCGCCGCATCGGCTGGGTGCGGCCGTACTTTTTGTTCAGGAACCCGTATTGTTTCAGATTGATGACATCAGATTTTCAGACGCGTGACTGAAAAGCGTACGAAGCGTGACGTTCAGCGCGTGGGTGCAGGCTGTCGGGGCCTGGTCAGCTTGTGGGGAAGTGCCCAGGCATCACAGCCGGGCCAGGCGGGCGAGGGCGGCGCGCAGGGTGTCGTCCTGCTTGGCAAAACAGAACCGGATGACCTTCTGGTCAAACCCGTTGCCATAAAACGCTGACAGTGGAATGGCCGCCACGCCCACCTCGCTGGTCAGCCATTTGCAGAACTCAGCTTCGGGCAGGTCGCGCTCGGGCACCGCCAGGTCAGAGATGTCCACACACTGGAAGTAGCTGCCTTCGCTGGGCAGCAGCCTGAACCGGGTTTGCGCCAGTCCCGCGCGGAACAGGTCGCGTTTGGCGGCGTAAAACGCGGGCAGGCCCGAGTAGGGTTGCGGGTCAGCCAGGTAGGTGGCCAAGGCATGCTGCATGGGCGTGTTCACGGTGAACACGTTGAACTGGTGCACCTTGCGGAATTCGGCCATCAGCGAGGCGGGCGCCGCCACCGTGCCCACTTTCCAGCCGGTGACGTGGAAGGTTTTGCCAAAGCTGCTGATGACAAACGCACGAGCCGCCAAGCCCGCGTAACGGGACACGCTCAGGTGCTCGTTGGGGGCGTACACCATGTGTTCGTACACCTCGTCGGCAATCAGCAACACATCGGTGGGCGCCAGCAGGTCTTGCAGGGCCCGCATGTCGGCATCGTGCCAGATGGTGGCGCTGGGGTTGTGGGGGCTGTTGACGATGATGGCGCGGGTGCGCGGCGTCATGGCTGCCGAAATGGCCGCAAAGTCCGGGCGGAAGGTGCCCGGTGTCAGCGGCACGCGCACGGCGACGCCACCAGCCAGTTCGATGTTGGGCACATAACTGTCGTAGCAGGGGTCCAGCACGATGACCTCGTCCCCCGGATGGACGATGGCCAGAATGCCCGTCAGGATGGCCTGGGTGGCCCCCGCCGTGATGGTGATCTCGCTGTCCGGGTGATAGGTGCGGCCATGCAGGGCCTCGATCTTGCGGGCCACGGCCTGGCGCAGCGCAGGCACGCCGGGCATGGGGGGGTACTGGTTGTGGCCAGCCTGCATGGCAGCGGTGACGGCATCGATCAGCCGTGCGTCGCAGTTGAAATCGGGAAAGCCCTGGCCCAGGTTGACCGCGCCTTTTTCGGCAGCCAGCGCCGACATGACGCTGAAAATGGTGGTGCCCACGTTTGGCAAACGGCTGGTCAGCGTCGGGCTGGCGGGCAAGGGAAGAGGGGGTGTGGCAATGTTTGGCATGAAAAACTATATAAAAATGGCCTTCAGCGCTTTACAGGTAAGCGATAGATGCTATTGATTCATATGCCGTATGCATCGTCCCGACCTTCCATGGCCTTGTAGATCAGGTCTTTGCTGAGCCGGTCACTGAGCAGTTCGGCAAACTTCAGCACGTAGTTGCGCAGGTAGGTGCCACGCTTGAAGGCCACCCGCGCCACGTTGGTGCCAAACAGATGGCCCATGGGGCGGGCCACCAGATCGGGCTCGCGGTTGTCGGTGTTCACCGCCATCTCGGCCACGATGCCGGCACCCATGCCCAGTTTCACGTAGGTCTTGATGACGTCGGAGTCAATCGCTTCCAGCACGATGTTGGGGGTGCGGCCACGGGCGGCAAACGCCTGGTCGATGCGCGAGCGACCGGTGTAGGACGGGTGGTAGGTGACCAAAGGCAGCTTGTCCAGGTCGTCCAGCGTCAAGCGCTCCTTGTCGGCCAACGGGTGCGACGTGGGCAGCACCAGCACATGCTGCCACTCGTAGCACGGCAGGGTGATGAGCTCTTCGTAGCCTGACAACGATTCGGTCGCCATGCCGATGTCGGCCACGTCGGTCAGCAGCATCTGGGCGACCTGGTCAGGGGAGCCCTGGTGCAGGCTGATGGCCACCTTGGGGTACTGCTGGCGCAACTTGGCCACCGGGTTGGGCAGCACGTAGCGCGCCTGCGTGTGGGTGGTGGCGATGGACAGCGTGCCGCTATCCTGGGCCGAAAACTGGTCGCCGATGCGGCGCAGGTTGTTGACCTCGCGCAGGATGATGTCGATGCTTTTCAGCACCTGCTGGCCCGGCTCGGTGACCCGGCGGATGCGTTTGCCGTGGCGGGCAAACACCTGGATGCCCAGTTCATCTTCCAGCTCGATGATGGCTTTGGACACGCCTGGTTGCGAGGTGTGCAGTGCTTTGGCGGTTTCGGTCAGGTTCAGGTTGCGCCGCACGGCTTCCTGAACAAAACGGAATTGGTGCAGGTTCATGGTCGGTGTGTTCGGGGGCGAAGGTTGTTGTCAGGCCACAAAGTCAGTGGCGACCCAAAGCAACATGAGCCAGCAGATCGGTCAGGGCCGCATGCTCGCCAGCGGGGGGCAGCACATCCAGCTTCACGTCAGGATGGGACGCGCACCACTGGCTGATCAGATGTGGCAAGTCCTCTCGGGTATGTTTGCCCATGCCGAAAAAAATGGGCAGGACGCGGATGTGCTGGATGCCCGCAGTTGCCAACTGCTCCAGCGCTGCGGGCAAACTGGGTTCGCACAATTCAAGGTAGGCACACACCACCTGCGACGAGGGTTGCAGCGAGCGGATGCGGGACGCAATGGCCTCGACGGGCGTGCGCCACAGCGGGTCGCGCGAACCGTGGGCGAACAGGACGACCCCTGTTGTGTGGGCGGTGTGCGTCATCTTTTGAGTACCAACCAACCAAAGGCCGTGAGCGAAGCCACCGAATACAGGATGGAGGGCGCTGCCGCTGCCAACCAGGGTTCCCAGTTGTTCAACCTGCCGACGTAGCCGAACACGTTGTTGAGCAGGAAGAAGCTGATCCCGACCATCACCCCCACAAACACATAACCGGTGATGGTGCCCGAGCGGAAATGCAGGTAGGCAAATGGCAGGGCCAGCACCATCATCACCAGGCAGCTCAGCGGGTAGAACACCTTGCGCCAGAACTCGATTTCATAGCGCTGGGCGCTTTGTCCGTTGGCGTCCAGGTGCTGAACGTATTGGTACAGGTCCGCTGTGGACATCCGCTCGGGCTTGAGCAGCGCGACCGACACCATTTCGGCGGTCAGCTCGGTTGGCCATGTCCATGAGGCTTCGACGCTTTGTGCCAGTGTGGGCGGCCCATTGTGGGTTGAGGGCGTGAACGTGCTGCGGTTGACCTGCTGCAGCACCCATTTACCGTTTGTGGCGATGTGCCCGGTCAGCGCCTGTGTGCGCGACAGCAGGTGGCCTTGGGTGTCGAATTCGAAAATACGGATGTGCTTCATCTCGGACACATCGGTCAGGGCCCCCACGTTGACCGAAAACTGCCGGTCGCCCTGTTTTTCGCGCAGCCATGCCCCCGTGGGGCCAGCCGTGAGGCGACCGTCGAACCTGGCTTTGTACAACTGTGCAGCCTTGCCCGAAGCCGGAGCAATGTAGTCGCCCATGACAAACGTGACACCCACAAAAGCCAGGCCGAGAGCCAGCATCAAGCCCAGTGCACGCCAAGGCCCGAGACCACTGGTCCGAAGAATCGTGTACTCGGAACCCTGGGCCATGCGGGCAAACACAAAAATGGTGCCGATCAGCACCGTGATGGGCAACAACTCGTACAGCCTGCCGGGGATCAGCAGCCCCACGGTGACCAGGGCGTGACTGACCTGAAACACCAGCTTCGGATCCAGCGGTGAGGCTTTTCCGATGTTGGGGAGTTCATCGATCAGGTCAAAAAAGAAAAAGAGGCCCAGAAAGGCAATGCTGACGGTGATGACCGCCACCAGCACCTCTTTGTAGATGAGCCGACGTAATACCTTCATGTCAGGCCTTTGCAGGGGGCGGTTCAGAGCCCAGGCTGCGCGCAGTGGGGCTGTTCAGGCGGCGTTTGACCCAGGACCGGAAGCTTATGTTTTCGTGGCGCTTGAGCATCCAGATCAGCGACAGCACACACACCGAGCCGTGCATGCCCAGCATCCAGGCCAGTGGACTGACCTGTCCCCGCGCAACCCAAGCCTCTCCCAGGTTCAGCATGTTGAAATAAAACAGGAACGCAAACGTCGCGAATGCGATGTTGCCGCTTTTCCCGGCCCTTGGATTGCCTGCCGCCACGGCCATGCCGACCAGCAGGAGGTTGAAGGCACACAGCACCAGGCCCGCTCGCCATGCCAATTCGGCATGTGCCGGGAGCGACGGGTTGCGTATCAGCTCTACGGTGGAGCGGGTCTTCATTGCACCGTCTTCCGACAGCGTCAGCAGCTTCTCGTCAACCGCAGTCAGGTATTCCTCGAACTGACTGACTTTGATGTTCTGCAAGTCCGGCGTGGACTCGATCCGTTGGCCTTTTTGCAGCAACAGCAATTGCTGCCTGTCGGTATCGGTCAGGGTGGCCGCCTGGGCTGATATGGTGCTCTCGCCCTTGGTTTCCGTGGCCGATATAAACACGTTCCGCCCCACCGTCCCGTTGACCGTGTCTTTATCGATGAAAAACACCCGGTTGCCCGATGCGCTGGTCTGAAACTGGCCGGGCTCCACCCTCTGAAGGTCGCTGCGTTGTTGGAAGCGGTCTCGCAAATCGGCGGTTTGCTTGTTGGCCCAAGGCCATGCAAACACCACAAGCACCACCATGCTGAGCAAAATGGGCCAGGCAAACCGGATGACCGGGGACACCATGCGCATCAGGCCGCGCCCGCTGCCCATCCAGATGACCATCTCGCTGTCCCGGTGCATGCGCGACAGCACGGACACGACAGCCACAAACAATGCCATGGTCAGGATGATGTGGAACCGTCCGAGAACGGTGTAGCCCATGACCAGCATCACTTCCTTGGGATCCACACTGCCCGATGCGGCCAGGCTGAGCGTGCGGATGAGCATCATCGTGACCACAATGGTCAGTAACACCAGCAGCGTGGCGGCAAAGCTGTGGGCCAGTTCTTTGCGGATGGAGGAATGGAATAACATCTTGGCAACAGGAAAACGCAATTATGGACTTTGAATTCAAATCACTGACACTGGACATGGCCGCTTCGGCCAAGGTGGACGCACTCGTCGTCCTCGTGCCTGATACCCTGCCAGCCCTGTCAGCCGGATCGGCGGGATCGGCGTTGCTGGAGTGGGTCCAGAAGCTGGTCAAAACATCTGAACTCGAAAAGGGTGTCGGCAAGCTTGTGGCTGCAACATTGGGCAGCCAATGCGTCGCCGGACGTTTGGTGGTGGTGCGTGCCGGCGCGGGCACTGCACTGGCGGTCAGGAAAGCCTGTCTGGCTGCGGGTGCGCAGCTCCGTGCAGCGCATGTGAAAAAAGTTATGGTGTTCTCGGGGCTGATGTCCCTGCAAGCGGGCAGCTTCAGGGCGGCTGCCGTGGCGTTTGCCGAGGCTACCTACGCGTACACCACCACTTTGTCGAATGGCAAGCCGCGTCACCTCAAACACTTGGTTTTTGCCCAGGCCGATGGCTCAGGTGCCGAACCCGAGTTGCGTGAGGCAGAGGCCTTTGTTCACGGTATTGAACTGGCCAAGGAGTGGGCCAACCGCCCAGCCAATCACGCCACGCCCACCTTGCTGGCTCAGGCGGCCGAAAAGTTGGGCAAGTTCAAGCACATGGATGTGGAAGTGCTGGGCCCGAAAGAGGTCGCTGACTTGGGCATGGGTGCTTTCATGGCCGTGGCGCAAGGATCGGTCGAACCGCTGCGTTTGATCGTCATTCGCTACAACGGTGGGCCCAAACACCAGGCGCCGGTGGCGTTGGTCGGCAAAGGCATCACTTTCGACACCGGTGGCATTTCGATCAAGCCCGCACCAGAGATGGATGAAATGAAGTTTGACATGGGCGGCGCAGCCAGTGTGCTGGGCACCATGCAGGCGGTTGGCGAGTTGCAACCCGCCATCAACGTTGTGGCCGTGATCCCGGCTTGCGAGAACATGCCAGACGGGTGCGCGGTCAAGCCCGGAGATGTGGTCACCAGCATGAGTGGGCAGACCATTGAGATTTTGAACACCGACGCCGAGGGCAGACTCATTCTTTGCGACGCGCTGACCTATGTTGCGCGGTTCAAACCTGCTGCGGTCATTGACATTGCGACCTTGACCGGTGCCTGTGTCATTGCCCTGGGGGCGGTGCGCAGCGGCTTGTTCGCTTCCAGCACCACGCTGGCAGAGCAATTGGTGTCAGCGGGCAATCAGGCACTGGACCTGTGCTGGCAAATGCCGCTGGACGATGAATATGGCGAAGGCCTCAAGTCCAATTTTGCCGACATGGCCAACGTGGCGGGCCGCCCGGGTGGAGCGGTCTCGGCAGCCAAGTTTTTGCAGAAGTTCGCGGGCGAACAGAACTGGGCGCATTTGGACATTGCCGGCACGGCCTGGAAAAGCGGTGCTGCCAAGGGTGCAACCGGCCGCCCCGTTGGCTTGCTGACGCAGTTTGTGCTCGATCAGGCCGTCCGAAACGCAGCACAACCCAGTGTGGCAAAGGCCATAAAACCGCCCAAAAAAGGCAAACAGTCCTGATGGCAGGGTAGGGCGTCTGTCACAACGGTCAGGTTACGTCGCATCAGTTCCCAGTTTTGCAAGTCAGTTTTCATTTCAACGTGAACGATCAGGCGGACTATGTCGGCAGACTGGTTCGCAAAGCGCTTGGCCGCCGTCTCACGGTATTGGTTTGTGCGCCGCCGCAGGTGGTGGCACAAATCGATGCTGCTTTGTGGGCCCAGTCATTGACGTTCATTCCTCATGCTGTGTCGCCCGCGCCTGATGCGGTGCGTGAACGGTCTCCGGTGTACCTGTGTCAGGCCCATTCTGATGCCGACAGGGCGGATGTACTGATCAATCTCCAGCCAGCCGTTCCACCTTTCCTTGCAAACTTCGGTCGGTTGATCGAAATCGTCACGCCAGATGCGGATTTGCGGGCGCTGGCGCGGCTGCGCTGGCGGCATTACTCCTCGTTGGGTTGGTTGCCTGAGGGTTTTGACGCCGCCGCCTGACCGGTCGAGCGCGCTGCTTTTGTGGTCGTTCGTTCTGATTGCGAGGCATTTTTATCGGGCTTACCCTTACAAGTACCCTACAAAGATGGGAGAGCGCCAAACGTCATTGGATTTTGAGGTATCGTTAAGGGTGTGGAGTCACATGAATGCTCCGCTCAATTTGTCATCGTCGTAATTAGCTTCAAGGACTTTTATGCAAATGAAACTGAAACTGGCCGTCATTTCTGCGGCCGTCATTCTGGCTGCTTGTGGCAAGAAGGAAGAGGCTCCTGCACCTGCTCCCGCACCTGCGGCAGCGCCTGCTGCGCCTGCGGCTCCCGAGTCCGTGGTTGTCAAGATCGGCCACGTCGGTCCCACCAGCGGTGCCATTGCTCACTTGGGCAAAGACAACGAAAACGGTGCCAAGATGGCCATCGAAGAGTTGAACGCTGCTGGCGTCAAGATCGACGGCAAGCCCGCCAAGTTCGAGTTGCTGGCTGAAGACGATGCGGCCGATCCCAAGCAGGGCACGGCTGCTGCACAGAAGCTGATCGATGCCAAGGTGAACGGTGTGATCGGTCACCTGAACTCCGGCACCACCATCCCAGCTTCCACGCTGTACAGCCAGGCTGGCATTCCCCAGATTTCTCCTTCCGCTACCAACCCCAAGTACACCCGTCAGGGCTTCAAGACCACCTTCCGTATGGTGGCTGACGACGTCCATCTGGGCTCCACATTGGGCAAGTACGCCATTGAGACTCTGAAGGCCAAGAACGTTGCTGTGATCGACGACCGCACAGCCTACGGCCAGGGTGTTGCCGACGAATTCGAGAAAGCCGTTGCTGCTGCCGGCGGCAAGGTTGTGGGCCGCGAGTTCACCAACGACAAAGCGACCGATTTCAACGCCATCCTGACCACCCTGAAGGGCAAGAAGCCTGATGTGGTGTTCTTCGGCGGTATGGACGCAGTGGCTGGCCCCATGCTCAAGCAGATGAAGCAACTGGGCATCAAGGCCAAGTTCATGGGCGGCGACGGCATTTGCTCCAGCGAACTGGCCAAACTGGCGGGTGACGGCATGGCTGACGACCAGGTGTACTGCGCCGAAGCCGGTGGCGTTGAAGGCGAAGAGAAGGCTGGCATGGAGAAATTCCGTGCAGACTTCAAGGCCAAGTTCGGTACCGATGTGCAGGTGTACGCCCCCTACGTCTATGACGCTGTGAAAGTCATGGCCGCGGCCATGGTCACCGCCAACTCTGCAGACCCAGCCAAGTACCTGCCTGCGCTGGCAGCCACATCTGGCTACAAGGGTGTGACCGGTACCGTTTCGTTTGACGAAAAGGGTGACATCAAGAACGGTGCCCTGACGCTGATGACCTACCGTGGCGGTGCACGCACCACATTGGCCGTGATTCGCTGATCGGTGTTTCTGTCCATCAAAAGCCACCTTCGGGTGGCTTTTTTGTTGTTTGCGCGCTGAAGCAGTTGTAACTCATGGCAACATATCGCCTGTCTCCCGAAATGGGGCAGCAGTTTGTTTTTTGATAGCTTTCTCTGGAGGTGCTGGTGGGTGTTGCGCCGTTAAGAAGTTCCGGTTCTTTGATCGGTTTTGCCGTCCAGATGGCTGACTTTTTGGCTTTTGCCATTGCAGGAGCTTGGGCCTACTACTGGCGCTTCGACGTCCCTATCACGCAGGCACCGGAAACGATCGTTCAGTTGGTGGTCGCTGCCGCATTCCTGATGCTGCTGACGTCAACCATGGTCTACCGGGCATGGCGTGGCGGGCAACTGCTTGCGATGTTGGGGCGCGTGGCCTTGGCGTGGGTCATCACCTGGGGCATCGTCATGACGTGGCTGGTCCTGAGCAAGTCGGGTGAGTCCTTGTCACGCATCTGGCTGGGCTATTGGGGCATCAATTCTTTGCTGTTCGTCTGGTTGGGACGCATCGGCCTGTTTTTTCTGATGTCCTGGCTTCAGGGCAAAGGCGTCAACGAGCTTCGTGTGTTGCTGGTGGGTACCGGCAAGTCGGTCACGGTGATCCGTCGTCGTGTCAAGGCTTCTGCCTGGACGGGTTACAAAGTGGTCGGTGTCACCACAGGCGAAAGCACCAAGTACCTTGAAGAAGCTGTTGCCAAGGTTCGCCCAGATGAAGTGTGGATTTGCCAGCAACCGGGTGACACCCGTGTGGCTGAGAACGTGCTGCACACCTTGCGGCACAGCACTGTCAACATTCGGTTGATTCCAGACCTGACGATGCTGCAACTGGTCAACCACGGCGTGTCGGTCGTGGTCGGTGTGCCGATGCTCGATTTGTCCAGTTCCCCGATGGAAGGCGGGAATCTGGTCGCGAAGTGGCTTGAAGACAAAATTGTCGGGACATTGATTCTGCTGTTGATCTCGCCCTTGTTGGTCGTGATTGCTGCGGCCGTCAAACTCAGTTCCAACGGGCCTGCCATTTTTCGGCAGCGCCGACTGGGGTGGAACGGTGAGGAGATACTGATTTACAAGTTTCGCAGCATGTATCAGCACGCCGAGTCCAGTGTCATCTCGCAGGCGACCAAAGGTGATCCACGCATCACGCCTTTGGGGCGGTTTTTACGCTCGACCAGTCTCGACGAGTTGCCGCAGTTCATCAATGTCCTGCAAGGCAACATGAGCATCGTGGGGCCCCGGCCACACGCCATTTCTCACAACGATGAATACATGCAATTGATTCCCAAGTACATGCTCCGTCACAAGGTCAAGCCGGGCATCACGGGTTGGGCACAAGTGAATGGACTGCGCGGCGAAACCGACACGGTGGAGAAAATGGAAGCACGTATACAGGCCGATATTTACTACATCGAGCATTGGTCCATTTGGTTCGACCTGAAGATCATTTTTCTGACGATTTTCAAAGGCTTCGTGGGTCGCAATGCGTACTGATGCGGGCTTCTCTGGTCTGCGTGCGTTTTCAGGCTGCTATAATTCAAGGCTTCGCGGAGAGGTGGATGAGCGGTTTAAGTCGCACGCCTGGAAAGCGTGTGTGGGCTAATCCCCACCGCGGGTTCGAATCCCGCCCTCTCCGCCACGAATGCACATAAGCCCTTGATTTTCAAGGGCTTTTTGCTTTTCTGGGTCGGCGCTTTGTTCGATCGGGCTGACCAACCGGCGGCTCGGGGCTCAGCCCTCAGACCTTCACGTTTGCCGTTGTATGCTGGAGAACAGCCTCACCAGTCCCAGCCACTGTTGAGACCAGAACCCATTGCCGTAGTCATTGAGTTTGCCATCGGCATCAGGTTCAACCTGATCCCGAATACCGGTTGGCTCGTAGCGGCTCAATTCATAGTTTGCGGTGCCGAACCATGAATCCCATACGGGCAACAGAACCGCGTAATTGCAACCACCCAAATGCCGGCCTGTTCCGTCTGGCTGCGTGGATTCGTGTCCGATACCGATGGCATGGTGAAGGCGGTGAAACCTGGGACTGACCACCATCCGCTCACCGAAGGCACCGAATGACAGCCGCAAATTGGCGTGTTGAAGGTTTTCAACCAGTTGAGTCACGGCAACTATGAAAACAAATTGCCCCGGTCCAATGCCAATCGCCTGACCGACCAACACCAGAATGATGTCGCGCAACATGCTGTCCAGCAGGTGGTTGCGGTTGTCTGTCCAGACAGTCATCTGTCTCTGCGAATGGTGCAGGGCGTGCAGGCTCCACCACCAATTCCATCGGTGTTGCCCTCGGTGGATCCAGTAGTCCACAAAGTCAAAAACGACCAGATACAGCAGCAGGCTGACCCAGGGAATGTCAGTGATGCCGGGTACCAAGCCATCCAGGTGCAAGGTGGGCAAGCCTGCTACCCGCAGCATGCCCAAGACTGAGTCCACCCAGGGGTCTACCAGAAAGAACATGCCAATGCGAAATATGCCCAACCTGTGCAGGAGCGTGTAAATCACGTCGGTGCGGATGGCAGCGCGGTCGGTGATTGGCTCGACAGCGAAGTACCGCTGCAGCGGCAACACGAGCACCACCACAACCAGCAGTTGAATCAGCCCCGCCATCAACCACATGGTGCCGTTGAATGCCTGTTCCACAAATCCACCCAGGCCCAGTCCAAACACGACGGGTTGAACTGCCGACTCGAACACCCAGGCTTGGGCGGTGCCAAAAGCTTCTGAAAAACGCTCGATCAATGTCATGAATCAAGTCACGGGAAAATTGCTGGCAACGCCAAGTTCGTGTCGCCTCAACGTGTCTTGTTGGAGGCGGGTGACGCCATCCACGCTGCGTATGTGGGGTGCTCGGCCAATGTGCGGAAACAGAAGCCCTTGGCTTTCAGGCCTTGGAGCAAAGGTTGCAGCACGGCAGGTGCCCAGGGGTCTTGCCGAGACCAGATACCCAAGTGGGCCATCAGGATGTCACCTGGTTTGATGTCGCGGAGTGCTTTGTTGAGCAACTGCTGGTTGGGGTATTGCGCACTTGGCAGTTCATCACCCAGGAATCCGGCGGCTGACCAACCCACGTGCGCATACCCGCAGGCGCGCGCGTTTTTGAGCAATGCTGTCGATGTTTTGCCTCCGGGCGCACGCCAGAGGGGCAAAGGGTCTGTGCCGGTGAGTTGACGCAAGCGGTCGTCGGCGCGTTTGATCTCAGCACAGTAGGCAGCGCCACTCAGCACGAACTCCTGCCCGGCTTTGGGGCCCGAGCTGGGCCGAACGCGGAACCTGATGCCATGACCGTCTGATGCGGCAGTAAGGTCAGCTCGCCAATAGGTGTGGTCGTACGTGTGTGAGGCAAATGCATGGCCCTCTGATGCCCGCGCCCGCCACCAAGGAGCCCAGAATTCACCCAAAGAGCCATCGCCATGTTGGGTTTTCTCGTGTGCACCAAAAAAAGTGACGCGGACGTTTTCCTGGCGCAGAACGTCAGCAATCAGGTCAGCCACACCCATGTGGCCCGTGTCAAAGGTCAGGTAAACCGGTTGCGTACACGAATAATTTGAATGTAAAGTGTTTCCAGCGCTTGATATATATGGGAGAAATGCTACTGAAAATAAACCAGCTAACCGGCAGGCGTACCCAATGCGACTGCCGGACGGGCGGGCAATGGTCGGATCAACGGGGTGCATGATCCAGCGTCCACACGCCATGGGGTGAGCGTCCCACGTTCACTTGCCGCACGACCTGTTTGGTTTGGGTGTCGATGACTGTGAACTTGCGTGCCCAACGAGAGCTGAGGTAAATATACCGGCCATCAGGGCTCAAATCCATGCAGTCAGGGCCGCCGGGGGCTTGATACGTGTCGACTACTTTCAAGTCTTGCATGTCAATTTTGCTGATGGTATTGGCCACACGGTTGCTGACGAGCAGGTGGCGCTTGTCGCCGACAGCGCGAAAGGCATGGGCGCCATCGCCCGTTTTGATCCGCGTGACTTCCTTGGGGGTGCTTCCTGTGATGTCGAAAACCTGTACGCTGTCTGCCCCTGTCAGCCCGATGAACACGAGCTTGTCGTCGGTGCTTCCGTAAATGTCGGCTGGCATGGCCCCTGTTTTGGCACGCCAAAGCAGGTTTTGCGTCGCCAGGTCAATCGCGATGAACTCGTCACTGTCCTGCATGGTTGCGTAGACCCGGAGGCTTTTGCTGTCGATCCACAGGTGACTGGGTGTTTTGGCGGTGGAAATGCGTTTGACCAAAATGGGTTGACCGTTCTCCCAGCGGTAGATGTCAACGTGATTCAACCGATTGCCAGCCACCACAAACCACTTCATGTCGGGTGAGAAGCGCAAATGGTAGGGGTCGAGAATGTTCTTGATGGAGCGGACGAATTTGCCTGTTCGTGGGTCAAGAATGGTCAGTGAGTCTCCCGCTGCGTTGGCGACGATCAGTTCCTTTTCGTCTGGTGTCAGGTAGAGGTGATGAGGTTCTTTGCCGACTGGCAGGCGCTCGCGCTCGGTCCATGTGCTGGGGTCGATCACGCTGACGGTGGCATCCAATGAATTGAGCACAAAGTAGGGATGGGTCGAACTGGCCGACGCAAACATGGGCATCAACGCAAGGCAAGCGGGTACCAGCCATTTCTGTAACGAGCGAGTGACTGAATTCATGTTTTGGTTTGATGAAGAAGCGGGATTGGGATACATGCAGTGGGCAGCCAATTTTTTCAGCAATGGATGCTGAATATTGTCAGTTGTGTTGTGTGTGTCTGCGCGATAAAAGGTGAAAAAAAAGGCCGCGACAGCGGCCTTGTTCTGAGTCGGAGCTTTACAAAGCTCAACCACGTGCAGCTTTGAGCGCTGCATTGAATGTGGCACTCGGGCGCATGACCGCTTTGCATTTTTCATCGTCAGCCTTGTAGTAGCCGCCAATGTCTGCTGGCTGGCCCTGCACCACGCGCAATTCTTCAACGATTTGCTGCTCGTTTTCCGTCAGGTTTTTGGCAAGCGGTGCAAAAGCAGCAGCGAGTTCAGCATCTTCTGTTTGTGCCGCCAACTCCTGAGCCCAGTACATTGACAGGTAGAACTGGCTTCCACGGTTGTCCAGTTGTCCGGTACGTGGACTTGGGCTCTTGTTGTTGTCCAACAGCTTGCCGGTCGCAGCGTCCAGCGTTCTGGCCAGAATTTTTGCCTTGTTGTTGCCCGTTTTGATGCCCATGTCTTCCATGCTGACTGCCAGGGCCAGGAATTCACCCAGGCTGTCCCAGCGCAGATGGTTTTCTTCCACCAGTTGCTGAACGTGTTTGGGAGCCGAGCCCCCCGCACCCGTTTCATACATGCCGCCGCCAGCCATCAGGGGGACGATGGACAGCATCTTGGCGCTGGTACCCAGCTCCATGATGGGGAAGAGGTCGGTCAGGTAGTCGCGCAGGATGTTGCCGGTGGCGCTGATGGTGTCCAGGCCTCGGATGACGCGTTCCAGTGTGTAGCGCATGGCACGCACCTGGCTCATGATCTGGATGTCCAGACCAGACGTGTTGTGCTCGTGCAAGTACATCTTGACCTTGGTGATCAGCTGTGCCTCGTGCGGACGGTACGAGTCGAGCCAGAACACGACAGGCATGCCGGAGTTGCGGGCACGCGTCACGGCCAGCTTGACCCAATCGCGGATGGCAGCGTCTTTCACCTGGCACATGCGCCAGATGTCACCTTCCTCCACGGACTGGGTCATCAGCACTTCACCCGTGTTCAGGTCGGTGATGTTGGCCACGCCGTCTTCAGAGATTTCGAACGTCTTGTCATGTGACCCGTACTCTTCGGCTTGCTGCGCCATCAGACCCACGTTGGGCACAGTACCCATAGTCTTGGGGTCAAAAGCACCGTGCCATTTACAGAAGTTGATCATCTCCTGGTAGATGCGGGCAAAGGTCGACTCGGGCATGACCGCCTTCACATCCTTCAGGCGGCCGTTGGCATCCCACATCTTGCCGCCGTTGCGGATCATGGCAGGCATGGACGCATCGACGATCACATCGTTGGGTGAGTGGAAGTTGGTGATGCCTTTGGCGGAGTCCACCATCGCCAACTCGGGGCGATGCTCGTGGCAGGCGTGCAGGTCGCGCTTGATTTCGTCTTGCAAACTTTGGGGAAGTGACTTGATCTTGGTGTAAAGATCGACCATGCCGTTGTTGACATTGACGCCCAGCTCTTTGAACAGTGCTGCGTGTTTTTCAAACGCGTCTTTGTAGAAAATTTTGACGCAGTGGCCGAACACGATGGGGTGCGACACCTTCATCATCGTGGCCTTGACGTGCAGGGAGAACATCACGCCGGTTTTGCGAGCGTCTTCAATTTCTTTCTCGTAGAAAGCCAGCAGTGCCTTCTTGCTCATGAACATGCTGTCCACCACTTCGCGGTCTTGCAAAGAGACCTTGGGCTTCAGAACGATGGTCTTGCCGCTCTTGGTGATGAGCTCCATCTTCACGTCCCGCGCGCGGTCCATGGTCATGGACTTTTCACCATGGTAGAAGTCACCGTGGTGCATGTGTGACACGTGTGAGCGCGATGCCTGGCTCCACTCGGCCATGCTGTGGGGGTTCTTGCGTGCGTACTCTTTGACGGCCTTAGGCGCGCGACGATCGGAGTTGCCTTCGCGCAGAACAGGGTTCACGGCGCTGCCGGTGCACTTGTTGTAGCGGGCGCGAATGTCTTTTTCTTCGTCTGTCTGGGGGCTCTCGGGGAAGTCGGGCAGGTTGTAGCCTTTGTCCTGCAGCTCCTTGATGGCTGCTTTGAGCTGCGCAACCGATGCACTGATGTTGGGCAGCTTGATGATGTTGGCCTCGGGCTTGAGCGTGAGTTTACCCAGCTCGGCCAGTGTGTCGGGCACGCGCTGTTCTTCGGTCAAGCGTTCAGGGAAAGCCGCCAAAATGCGTGCGGCGACCGAAATGTCGGCAGTTTCAACTGCTATGCCTGCTGGCTTGGCGAAGGTTCGCAGCACGGGCAGAAACGCACAGGTTGCCAGCAGAGGTGCTTCGTCTGTCAGCGTGTAGATGATTTTTGATGATCCAGCAGTCATTGTCTTCCTCGGTAAAGTTGACGCAATAGAGTGCTCATTCTAAATACCAGTCTGTCGCCAAACTGATGACTGTTCGCGGTTTTTTTGGCGTAGTTCAAGGATGCAGCTCGGCAGCAATGCCTCAGCCCGAGCGCAGCGCCCTGCGGCCCGTTTGCGCAGGCCTTGAACGCTGGACTGAAGATGGCGGGCAACCTGTCGGCGCGATCCATGGCACTCCACGGCACCATTCGTCTGCGGGGTGTTGAGAGTTTTTTGCCACCGAGGCCGGGAATTGGCCTGACAAGCTTGGAGTGCAGGCTGATTCAGTCCTGGCGGTAGAACGGGAGGTTCTGCATCACCGCTTCGGCGCGTGAACCTTCAACCCGTCTGGCCCCGTTGAAACGTTTGCTCCAATAGGCTTCTCGCATGTCCTCGACCCTGACTTTGCCGCCAGCACGAGGGGAGTGGATGAACTTGCCTTCACCCACATAAATGCCTACATGGCTGAACGCCCGGCGCATGGTGTTGAAAAAAACCAGATCGCCCGGGCGCAAATCTTCAGGGGAAATTTTGGCCGTGACCTCTGCCTGTTCGGAAGCGCGTCTGGGCAGGGCCAGGCCCAGGGTCTTGTCAAACACTGCGCGGACAAAACCACTGCAATCGAAGCCCGTGGCCGCTTCGTTGCCGCCTCTCTGGTAGCGCACACCCAGAAAGCCCATCGCGGTCATGACCAAATCCGACGTGACGTTGCTGACGTTGTCATGCAATTCAATGAGCCTGGGTTGCAGGGCACGTGGGTCAAGCAGGTTGAACATCGCCGACTCATTTGCTTCAGGGGCTGGCGGCGCGGCCTGTGCCGTGCTGATGGCACTCCACAACACGATGGGCAGCACAAGACCGAACCAATGCTTGGATGGCGGGCGGGGCGTCTTGGGTTGAACAGGCTTTACTGGTGAACGGGAACTGACTTGCAAGGCGGCAGCTGATCGGGAGGTTGTCTCAAGGTGCTTGTGGTCGTCTCCGTTGAGGAGACTGCCAGCAAGCTTTATATTGCGCAAATGTTCATTGTGACAGGAAAAATATGCTGATCGACGAAACAGAGTCCCAACTGGTGCTGGTTGACTACCAGGCTCGCTTGTTACCCGCCCTGAATGAAGGCCATCTGGCCCTGCAAAATGCGCTTCGGTTGGCGAAGGCAGCGCGGTTGCTGAATGTGCCTGCGTGGGGCACCGAGCAAAACCCCAAAGGTTTGGGGCAAAACGACGCCGAGTTGGCTCAGTTGTGCCGCAAGACGCTGGTCAAGCAACATTTCAGCGCTGTGCCCGACGGATTGAGGGAATTGCTCAGACCCCCCAAAGCCGCCAAAGGCGGCAACGCACGCAGCTTGCCCAAACATCTCCAAAAACCACCTGTTGAGGCCCCGGAACGCAACACGATTCTGATCGCTGGTTGTGAGACGCACGTGTGCCTGTTGCAGACGGCACTGGACCTGATTGAAGAAGAATTCGACATTTGTGTCGTTACCGATGCTTGCGCATCGCGTATCGAGCGCAACCGCGATGCCGCCTTTGACCGCCTGGCGGGTGCGGGTGCCGAACTGGTCACCACCGAGATGGTCTTGTTCGAATGGTTGCGCAGTTGTGAGCACGAGCACTTCAAACAAATGCTTGCCCTGATCAAGTGACCTCAGCAATCGTCAGTTCCACGCAAGAGCCGAAGTCATAATTATGAATTCAGTTTAACTTGGTGTGGATGGAGACTTTATGAGCAGCTATGTCGATTTTTTCCGCCGTTCGATTGATGACCGCGACGGTTTCTGGGCTGAACAGGCCACTTTGATCGACTGGCACAAGCCATTCGATCAGGTCTGCGACTACTCGAATCCTCCATTTGCCAAGTGGTTTCCCGGTGGTTTGACCAATTTGTGTCACAACGCGGTCGACAGGCACCTGGCCACCAGGCCAGACCAGAACGCGCTGATTTTTGTCTCGACAGAAACCAACACCGAAAAGGCGTACAGCTTCCGCGAGCTGCATGCCGAAGTCAACCGCATGGCAGCCATCCTCAAGGATTTGGGGGTGAGCAAGGGTGACCGCGTTCTGATCTACATGCCCATGATTGCGGAGGCCTGCTTTGCCATGCTGGCTTGCGTTCGCATCGGTGCCATCCACTCTGTGGTGTTCGGTGGGTTTGCCAGCCATGCACTGGCCAGCCGTATTGACGATGCGCAGCCCAAAGTCATCATCAGCGCCGATGCGGGGATGCGCGGTGGCAAGTCCGTGCCTTACAAGCATTTGCTGGACGAGGCTATCAGCCTCTCTGCCAACAAGCCTGCCAAAGTGCTGATGATCAACCGTGGCTTGGCCGATTTGGCCCCCGTGGCAGGCCGAGACGAAGACTACGCCACCATGCGCGCTGCCCGCATGGACGCGCAAGTGCCGTGCGAGTGGGTAGACAGCACCCACCCCAGTTACATCCTGTACACCAGTGGCACCACAGGCAAGCCCAAAGGTGTGCAACGCGATACCGCTGGTTATGCCGTGGCCTTGGCCGCGTCCATGAAGCACATCTACATGGGCAATCCGGGCGAAACCTACTTTTCTACCTCCGACATCGGTTGGGTCGTGGGTCACAGCTACATCATCTACGGCCCGCTCATCAACGGCATGGCCACCATCATGTACGAAGGTTTGCCCATCCGTCCCGATGCGGGCATCTGGTGGAGCCTGGTTGAGAAATACAAAGTCAGCGTCATGTTCTCAGCCCCCACTGCGGCGCGGGTGCTGAAGAAGCAAGATCCAGCCTATCTCACCAAGTACGATCTCTCCAGCCTCAAAGCACTTTTCCTCGCGGGCGAGCCGCTGGATGAGCCGACGGCCACTTGGATCGGAGGTGCTTTGAACAAACCCATCATCGACAACTACTGGCAAACCGAAACCGGCTGGCCCATCATGGCGATTTGCAACGGCGTAGAGCCAGCGCCCACCAAGTTCGGTTCGCCCGGCAAAGCCGTCTATGGCTTTGATGTCAAGCTGATCGACGAAACCACAGGCGAAGAAATCAATGAAGCCAACAAGAAAGGCGTGATCGCCGCCAATGGCCCGTTGCCCCCCGGCTGCTTGCAAACCGTGTGGGGCGACGACAACCGCTACGTCAAAACCTACTGGTCCAGCATCCACGGCAAAGTGATGTACTCAACGTTCGACTGGGGCGTGAAAGACGAAGACGGTTACTTCTACATCCTGGGCCGTACCGATGACGTGATCAACGTGGCTGGTCACCGTTTGGGTACCCGCGAGATCGAAGAAAGCATCTCCAGCCACCCCAATGTGGCCGAAGTGGCCGTGGTGGGTGTGGCCGACCAACTCAAGGGGCAGGTGGCTGCCGCTTTCGCGGTGCTGAAGGATCCCACTCAGGCTGCTACCCCTGAATTGGCCAAGGCCCATGAAGCAGAGATCATGAAGGTGGTTGATGCCCAACTGGGGGCGGTTGCGCGTCCGGCCATGGTCAAGTTCGTGACCGTGTTGCCTAAAACGCGCAGCGGCAAATTGTTGCGCCGTGCCATTCAGGCGGTATGCGAAGGACGCGATGCAGGCGACCTGACAACCATGGAAGACCCGGCAGCGTTGCAGCAAATCAAAGACCAGGTTCAGTAAGTATTTTTGTTACTTTTTTGGCACCCAGCGGCTTTCTGTCATGCGTTGGGTGCTTTGTTTTTTGTACATTTGAGGGTGCGGTCGACGGTAGGGCAGTTGTGTCCGGTTGCGCGTTCGACCGGCTGTTGCCTGCTGTGACGGGTAAGGTGCGGCCATCAAGGATGGTGCAACTTTTGCGGGTTGTGCACCAAACTCATCGGTTTCGTCAGGAAACTGGTGGTTTTTGGTGCGACAATCCGCGCGCACTTGGCCCTTCCTGTCACTGTCGCATCCGCAAAACGGTACAGCCGTGCCGCGGAAGGTTTATCAACCAGCTAATGTTTCCCAGAGGGAAACGGAGGTCAGCGAATCAATGAGCGAGACAAACAACGTTTACGGTGCTTTCAAAGGCAACTCGTATCTATTTGGCGGCAACGCCCCGTACGTCGAAGAGATGTACGAAAACTACCTGGCCAATCCAGGTGGTGTGCCCGATAACTGGCGCAGCTATTTCGACGCGCTGCAACACGTCCCGGCTGTGGACGGCTCTGATGCCCGCGATGTGCCGCATCAGCCCGTCATCAATGCCTTTGCCGAGCGTGCAAAGCAGGGAACCACCCATGTCGTGGTGGCCAATCCTGACTCCGAAATGGGGCGTAAGCGCGTTGCCACGCAACAGCTGATTGCCGCTTACCGTAACGTGGGTGCCCGTTGGGCCAATCTGGATCCCTTGAAGCGCACCGAGCGCGACAACATTCCTGATCTCGATCCGGCGTTTTACGGTTTCACTGACGCTGACCTGGAAACTGTTTTCAACACCAGCAACACGTTCTTCGGCAAAGACACCATGTCTTTGCGTGAGTTGCTGAATGCTCTGCGTGAAACCTACTGCGGCAACATCGGTGCCGAGTACATGTACACGACAGACCAGAACCAGAAGCGCTGGTGGCAGCAAAAGCTCGAGAGCATCCGCAGCAAACCCAATTTCACGGCTGACAAAAAGAAGCACATCCTGAACCGGCTGACTGCTGCTGAAGGTCTGGAGCGCTTCCTCCACACCAAATACGTTGGCCAGAAGCGTTTCTCGCTTGAAGGCGGCGAGAGCTTCATCGCTGCGATGGACGAGCTCATCCAGTCTGCAGGCGCCAAAGGCGTGCAGGAAATCGTCATCGGCATGGCCCACCGTGGCCGTTTGAACGTGCTGGTCAACACCATGGGCAAAATGCCCAAAGACCTGTTTGCCGAGTTCGACCACACCGCGCCTGAAGACCTGCCTGCGGGTGACGTGAAGTACCACCAGGGTTTCAGCTCCGATGTGGCCACGCCCGGCGGCCCGGTTCACCTGACGCTGGCTTTCAACCCGTCCCACCTCGAAATCGTCAACCCGGTTGTCGAGGGTTCGGTTCGCGCCCGCATGGACCGCCGTGGCGACAAGCGTGGTGACCAGGTGCTGCCTGTGCTGGTGCACGGTGATGCGGCGTTCGGTGGCCAGGGTGTCAACCAGGAAACTTTGTGCCTGGCGCAGACCCGTGGTTACACGACAGGCGGTACGGTTCACCTGATCATCAACAACCAGATCGGCTTCACCACGTCTGATCCGCGCGACATGCGTTCCAGCGCGTTCTGTACCGACATCGTGAAGATGGTCGAGTCGCCCGTCCTGCACGTCAACGGTGACGATCCTGAAGCCGTGGTGCTCGCCACGCAGTTGGCATTGGAGTTCCGCATGGAGTTCCGCCAGGACGTGGTGGTGGACATCACTTGCTTCCGCAAACTGGGTCACAACGAGCAGGACACCCCTGCGCTCACGCAGCCATTGATGTACAAGAAGATCGCTGCCCATCCCGGCACGCGCAAGTTGTATGCAGAGAAGCTCGCAGTACAGGGCATGGGTGACACGTTGGGCGATGACATGGTCAAAGCCTACCGCGCTGCCATGGATGCCGGCGAACACACGGTAGACCCTGTCCTGAGCAACTTCAAGAGCAAGTTTGCTGTCGATTGGTCGCCGTTCGTCGGCAAAAAGTGGACCGATGGTGGCGACACTGGCATCCCCATGGCCGAGTGGAAGCGCCTGGCCGAGAAAATCACCAAGATTCCGGACACCATCACCCCGCATCAGCTGGTGAAGAAGGTGTACGACGACCGTGCAGCCATGGGCCGTGGTGACCTGCCGGTGGATTGGGGCATGGGTGAACACATGGCGTTCGCCTCACTGGTGGCCAGTGGCTACCCGGTGCGCCTGTCGGGTGAAGATTGCGGTCGTGGCACGTTCACGCACCGGCATGCCGTCATTCACGACCAGAACCGTGAAAAGTGGGACACCGGTACTTACGTCGCGTTGCAAAACGTGTCCGAGGGCCAGGCTCCGTTTGTCGTCATCGACTCCATCCTGTCTGAAGAAGCGGTGCTGGCATTCGAGTACGGCTACGCGTCGAACGACCCCAACACACTGGTCATCTGGGAAGCACAGTTTGGTGATTTTGCCAACGGTGCCCAGGTGGTCATCGACCAGTTCATCGCATCCGGCGAGGTCAAGTGGGGCCGCGTCAACGGCATCACCATGATGTTGCCGCATGGTTATGAAGGGCAGGGCCCCGAACACTCGTCGGCCCGCCTGGAGCGCTTCATGCAGTTGGCCGCTGATACCAACATGCAGATCGTGCAGCCGACCACCGCCAGCCAGATCTTCCACGTGCTGCGCCGCCAGATGGTTCGCAACCTGCGCAAGCCTTTGGTGATCATGACGCCGAAGTCTTTGCTGCGGAACAAGGACGCCACCTCTCCGCTGTCCGAGTTCGTGCGCGGTTCTTTCCAGGCTGTGTTGGGCGAGTCGCGCGAAGAAGTCAACAAGAAGGCCGACAAGGTCAAGCGGGTCATCGTCTGCTCTGGCAAGGTGTATTACGACCTGGTCAAAAAGCGCGAAGAGAAAGGTGCCGACGACGTGGCCATTCTGCGCGTCGAGCAGCTGTATCCGTTCCCGCACAAGACGTTTGCTGCCGAGTTGAAAAAATACCCGAATGCAACCGACGTCGTGTGGTGCCAGGATGAACCGCAAAACCAGGGCGCCTGGTTCTTTGTGCAGCATTACATCCACGAAAACATGCTGGATGGCCAGAAACTGGGCTATGCAGGGCGTGCCGCATCGGCTTCGCCAGCAGTGGGTTATTCCCACCTGCACCAGGATCAGCAGAAAGCGCTGGTCGAGGCTGCGTTCAGCAAGCTCAAGGGCTTTGTGCTGACCAAGTAATCCCACCCGGCGGCAGCGGCGCAAGGAGCGCGCCTGCTGCTGCCGACGCATGAAGAATTGAAGGATCAAAAAATGGCAATCGTAGAAGTCAAGGTACCCCAACTGTCCGAGTCCGTCGCTGAAGCCACGCTGCTGCAGTGGAAGAAGAAGCCCGGTGAACTGGTGGCTGCCGACGAAATCCTGATCGAAATCGAAACCGACAAGGTCGTGCTGGAAGTGCCCGCGCCTGCCGCAGGCGTCATGGCCGAGCTGGTGGTGGGCGATGGTGGCACCGTCGCCAGCGATCAACTGATCGCCCGCATCGATACCGATGGCAAAGGTGCCGCCGCACCCGCAGCCAGCGCACCTGCAGCTGCACCCGCTGCTGCTGCTGCTCCGGTCGCTGCGGCAACTGCGCCCTCGAACGACAGCAAGGCGGGCGTGGCCATGCCCGCCGCCGCCAAACTGTTGGCAGACAACCAGTTGTCAGCCAGTGCCGTGGCTGGTACCGGCAAAGACGGCCGCATCACCAAGGGCGACGTACTGTCTGCCGTGGCGGCTGGTGCTGCCAAGCCGGCTGCTGCCCCCGTTGCCATTCCCACAGGTGCACCGACCAAGGTGCTGCCACAGGTGAGCGGGCCTGCTGCCCCTGACCTCGGTGACCGCCCCGAGCAGCGCGTGGCCATGACACGTCTGCGCGCCCGCGTGGCCGAGCGTCTGCTGCAATCTCAAGCCACCAACGCCATCCTGACCACGTTCAACGAAGTGAACATGGCCCCTGTGATGGAGATGCGCAAGAAGTTCCAGGAAAAGTTCGAGAAAGAGCATGGCTGCAAGTTGGGCTTCATGAGTTTCTTCGTCAAGGCTGCTGTGCACGCTCTGAAGAAGTACCCTGTGCTGAACGCATCGGTCGATGGCAACGACATCGTCTACCACGGTTACTTCGACATCGGTATCGCCGTGGGTTCACCTCGCGGCTTGGTGGTGCCCATCCTGCGCAATGCAGACCAGATGAGCTTTGCCGACATCGAGAAAAAGATTGCTGAGTTTGGCCAAAAGGCCAAGGATGGCAAACTGGGCATTGAAGAAATGACGGGTGGCACGTTCTCCATCTCCAACGGCGGCACCTTTGGCTCGATGCTGTCCACTCCGATCATCAACCCACCGCAGTCCGCCATTCTGGGCGTGCATGCGACGAAGGATCGCGCTGTGGTTGAAAACGGTCAGGTGGTGGTGCGTCCGATCAACTACTTGGCCATGAGCTATGACCACCGCATCATCGACGGTCGTGAGGCTGTGCTGGGCCTGGTTGCCATGAAGGAAGCGCTGGAAGATCCATCGCGTCTGCTGTTCGGCATCTGATCGGTCTGGAGGCCAAAATTCATAAGAATTTTGGCCTCTGCTGCTTTATTGGCGGGTGTTTCTAGCTATTTTTTTCAATTTGCCTCAGCCCCTGCAGTGGTTGGGTCGGGGCTTAAGGTGAACACATGAGCAAACAATTTGACGTTGTCGTCATTGGTGGCGGCCCGGGTGGCTATATCGCTGCCATCCGTGCAGCCCAACTGGGTTTCCAGGTCGCGTGTATTGATGAATGGAAGAACGAAAAAGGTGGTCCTGCGCCGGGTGGTACCTGCACCAACGTGGGCTGCATTCCATCCAAGGCGCTGTTGCAGTCGTCCGAGCACTTCGAACATGCCACCCACCACTTTGCAGACCATGGCATTTCCACTGGTACGGTGAAGATGGATGTTGCCAAGATGGTGGCACGCAAAGACGCGGTGGTGAAGCAGAACAACGACGGCATCCTGTACCTGTTCAAGAAAAACAAGGTCAGCTTCTTCCATGGCCGTGGTTCCTTCGTGAAAGCCGTGGACGGCGGCTACGAATTGAAGGTGGCTGGTGCTGCGGAAGAAACACTGGTCGGTAAACAGGTCATCGTGGCCACGGGCTCCAACGCCCGTGCGCTGCCAGGCGTGCCTTTTGATGAGGTCAACGTGTTGTCCAACGACGGTGCGTTGCGCATCGGTGCGGTGCCCAAAAAGCTGGGTGTCATCGGTTCCGGCGTGATCGGCCTGGAAATGGGCTCTGTATGGCGCCGTCTGGGTGCAGACGTGACCGTGCTCGAAGGCCTGCCCACGTTCCTGGGCGCAGCCGACGAGCAGATCGCCAAGGAAGCCAAGAAAGCCTTTGACAAGCAGGGTCTGAAGATCGAACTGGGCGTGAAAGTCGGTGACATCAAGGTTGGCAAGAAGGGGGTCAACGTCGCTTACACCAACGCAAAAGGTGAAGCGCAAGAGCTCGCAGTGGACAAGCTCATCGTGTCCATCGGCCGTGTACCCAACACCATCGGCCTCAACGCCGAAGCCGTCGGCTTGCAGCTGGACGAACGTGGTGCCATCGTGGTGGATGGGGATTGCAAGACCAATTTGCCGGGTGTCTGGGCCGTAGGCGATGTGGTGCGTGGCCCCATGCTGGCCCACAAGGCTGAAGAAGAGGGCGTTGCCGTTGCCGAGCGCATGGCTGGTCAGCACGGGCATGTCAATTTCGCCACCATTCCCTGGGTCATCTACACCAGCCCCGAAATTGCATGGGTGGGTCGTACCGAACAGCAATTGAAGGCAGACGGTGTCAAGTACAAGGCCGGCACCTTCCCGTTCCTGGCCAACGGTCGTGCCCGCGCTTTGGGCGACACCACCGGCATGGTCAAGTTCCTGGCCGACGCCACCACTGACGAGATTCTGGGCGTGCACATCGTGGGCCCCATGGCGTCCGAGCTCATCGCCGAGGCCGTGGTGGCCATGGAGTTCAAGGCCAGCGCCGAGGACATCGCGCGCATTTGCCACGCCCACCCGTCCCTGAGCGAAGCGACCAAGGAAGCGGCGTTGGCGGTGGACAAGCGCACGCTCAACTTCTGAGGTTGAGCGTTGGGCGCTGTCAGCGATTCATACGAGCAATTGCTGGTGGAGCGGGGCTTCACCAGCGATCCGGCTCAGCTCAACGCGATACGTTCGCTGGATCGCTGCGCGCAGGAATGGAGTCAGTACAAACAGAAGCGGTCCAACTCGCTGAAAAAGCTGTTTGTACACCCGGAGATTCCACGTGGCGTCTACATGTACGGCGGGGTGGGGCGGGGCAAAAGCTTCCTGATGGATTGCTTTTTCAACGCCGTGCCTTTGAAGCGCAAGACTCGCCTGCACTTTCATGAGTTCATGCGTGAGGTGCATCGTGAGCTGCGCGACTTGCAGGGCATCGTCAATCCGCTGGACGAACTGGGCAAACGGATTGCGCAACGCTACAAGCTCATCTGTTTCGATGAGTTCCATGTGGCGGATGTGACCGATGCGATGGTGCTGCACCGTCTGTTGGCTTCGCTGTTCCAGCATGGTGTGGGCTTTGTGACCACATCCAACTTTCACCCCGACGGTTTGTACCCGGATGGACTGCACCGGGATCGCATCCTGCCCGCCATCGAGTTGCTGAAAGACCGCCTGGAGGTGATCAACGTGGACAACGGCACCGACTACCGTCGGCGCGCGTTGGAGCATGTGAACCTGTACCACACACCCCTGGACGCTGCGGCCGATGCCGAGATGACACGGGCCTTCAACGAACTGGCTGAGGCAGCCGACGAGCCACCCGTGGTCACGATTGAGGCTCGCGAGCTTCACGCCAAGCGCAAGGCTGGCGGGGTGATCTGGTTCGATTTCCGCACCCTGTGCGGTGGTCCGAGGTCGCAGAACGACTACCTGGAACTGGCCACACAGTTTCATACCCTGATCTTGAGTGACGTGCCCCAGATGGCGGTGCGGCATGCCAGTGAAGCACGTCGGTTCACCTGGCTGATCGACGTGTTGTACGACCGCAAAGTCAAGCTGGTGATATCGGCACAGACTGCCCCCGAGCTGCTGTATGTCGAAGGCCCGCTCTCACACGAGTTCCCTCGCACAGTCTCCCGCCTGGTGGAGATGCAGTCAGCCGAGTTTCTGGCAGAGCCGCACCGGGTCGTGAACACCGGATTGACCTGATCCGGTCACACTTTGCACTCGAATTTCACGACAACAACAGACAGGTTGTCTCCCTGGCCCATGGCGCGTTCGCGGGCCGTGGCAATCAGGGTTTCGCAACTCTCTTTGGCAGTGCTTTCACAGAGGATGAGCCCCATTTCCGCTTCACCCAGGTAGTGCCACACGCCATCGCTGCAGGCCATCAGCGTTTCACCGGCTTGAATGTTGTCGATCTGGTGTGTGCCGACAGGCGGCATGTTTTCGGTGCCGAGGCAGGCCATCAGCACGTTGGATTGAGGGTGGTTGTTGGCCTGCTCCGGTGTCAGCACACCTTTGTCCACCAACGTTTGCACGTAGGAATGGTCTTTGGTTCGGTGGACGAGTCGGTGTTGCCTGTAGTGGTAAATCCTGGAGTCGCCCACATGCACCCAATGGCATGTGCCGCCCGGCATGAGCAGAAAAGCGGCAATGGTGCTGTGAGGCTCCTGTTCGGCTGAAACGGCCGTCAACCGTATCACGACATGAGACTCTTCAACGATTTGCGCCAACAACGCCTGAGGAGAGTCCGTCGCCGGTGAAAACCGTTCAAACAGTTGTTTGGCCGTCAGCAATACCTGGTCTGAAGCTTTGCGTCCGCCGCTGCGCCCGCCCATGCCATCCGCCACAATCCCTAGCAGGCACTGCTTGGCTTGTGGATGCGGAAACAGCCCCAATTGGTCTTGCTGGTAGTCACGGTCGCCTTTGTGCAGACCGGTGCCAGCGGTGATCTTCGCCGTGAGTGCCATCAATGTCCCGCGCTGGCCACAGCATGCATCGAGGTGTCAGTTGCCCAGAAGAACACCAAACCTGTCACCAAAGCTTCCACCATGGGTCAGATTTGGGTTTGAAGCCATTGGTGAGGTAAGCGGATTGCGGAAAGTTGGTGGTCAGCACCCGTTTGGCATCATCACGAAGGTTTGTCATGCCCAGTGCGTCATAAGCCTTGACCAATACGAACAAAGCTTCTTCCAAGGCAGGTGCACCCGAGTAGTCGGCCACAGCAGTCTGTGCGCGGTTGGCTGCAGCGAGATAGGCGTTCCGATCCAGGTAGTAACGGGCGACATGCACCTCGTGTTCGGCCAGGGAATTGATGATGTAGGTCATGCGCAGACGGCTGTCGGGCGCATAACGCGAATCCGGAAAGCGGTTCACCAAGTCCCGGAAAGATTCGAATGAAGTCTTGGCCGCCTGTTGGTCGCGCTCGGACAGGTTCTGACGCGACAGAAAACCGAACATGCCCAGGTTGTCATTGAAGGAAGCCAGTCCCTTCAGGTAAAGCGCATAGTCGATGGCCGGACTTGCCGGGTGGTTCTTCATGAAGCGGTCAAGCGTTGCCTCCGCTTGCGCGACTTCGCCCGCTTTGTAGTGTGCGTAGGCCTTGTCGAGCTGGGCTTGTTGTGCCACTGGTGTGCCTGCGGCTCTGCCTTCGAGTTTTTCAAGCAGTGTGACCGCTTTCTCAAAGTTGCCCGCATCGCGCTCAGCTTTGGCCTCGGCCTCGATTTTGCTGACGCTCCAGCCCGCAGTGGGGTCTTTCGGGGCGGACGAGCAACCTGCCAAGGTCAACGCGGCGCAAACGGCCAACATGCCTGGACAGGACGATAATTTACGGAATCTCATCTCACCCTTTCTAGAGCCGGACGCTGTACACAGGAGCCAGAAATTATATCGGTCGACCCAGATCCCTCTGACCTTGGCAACTCACCCGAAGATGAGCCGGAATCCGAAACGTGTACGCTGGTGGTCGGGGTTGCCGATCACGGTTGCCGGATTGACAAATTTCTGGCTGCATCGCTGCCCGCGTTGTCCAGATCCTATTTTCAACAACTGCTTTCACAAGGCGATGTCAGCTGCGGGGGACGCCCGGTGGCCAAGGCGTCAGTGGCTGTCAAGGCCGGTCAGGTCGTTTGTGTCCAACTTCGGCCGACGGAGCAGGCACGTTCGTTCCTGCCTGAAAACATTCCGCTGCAGGTGGTTCATGAGGACGACCATCTGATTGTGATCAACAAGCCTGCTGGCCTGGTTGTCCATCCAGGGGCAGGAAACTGGTCGGGCACTTTGCTCAACGGCCTGTTGCACCATTGCCCGGCTTCTGTCCACTTGCCCAGAGCCGGCATCGTGCATCGGCTCGACAAAGATACTTCAGGGCTGATGGTCGTTGCAAAGACCCGCGAGGTCATGGATGCACTGGTGCGCTTGATCGCGAGTCGTCAGGTCAGCCGACTGTACGTGGCGTTGGCTGAAAGACCTTGGTCACAAGGCAAAGAATTGCAGGTCAATCAACCCATGGGGCGAGACCCACTGAACCGCCTGCGGATGGCGGTTTTGCCGGAAGGCAAACCTGGGGCGAAACCCGCTCGCACCACATTCAAGGTATTGGCCAGCCAAGATGGCCTGAATCTGGTGGCATGCAAACTGGATACGGGCAGGACCCATCAAATCAGGGTGCACCTGTCCTGGGCGGGCCACCCCATTCTGGCGGACCAACTGTACGGCGGGCGCGCGGGATGGGGTATGAACCGTCAGGCGCTTCATGCCACCCGCCTGTCATTCACACATCCGGTGACGGGGCAGGCGTTGAGTTTTCATGCGCCCCCTCCCGCGGATATGTCAGAAACAATGGCATCGTCAGGCCTCGCCTACAATACAGGCTCGATAGACGACAGCGACTTCCCCCTTGGCAACCAGCCAGCCCGCAGCGGCGCTGCCACCTGAGCCTTCAGGTGTTTGCAATCTTCCAGTTCACCACTCATGAGTTCGACTGATGCATCCAGCATCGTTGAGGCTGCATTGATTTGCAGCGGTCAACCTTTGTCCGTCAAGACGCTCCAGTCCCTGTTCGACGGATCGGTGGACGCAGATGCCATTCGTCAACTTTTGAGAGGTCTGCAGGCCAATTGGCAGGGGCGTGGGGTGGAGCTGGTCGAGGTGGCGAGTGGTTGGCGCTTCCAGAGCAAACCGGCATTGCGTCCTTATCTGGACAAGCTTTTTCCCGAGAAGCCCCCGCGGTATTCACGTGCCGTGCTTGAAACACTGGCCATCATTGCCTATCGCCAGCCCGTGACACGGGGTGACATGGAAGACATCAGAGGCGTGACCATCAATTCCGCCATCATCAAGCAACTCGAGGACCGTGGCTGGATTGAAGTCATCGGTCATCGGGACACCGTCGGTCGCCCCGCGCTGTTTGCCACGACGCGACAGTTCCTGGATGATTTGGGTCTGGCCTCGCTGGATCAGCTGCCCGCACTGGAGGCTGCCTTCACCGAGGCCCTGGCGGAGCCCTCAATGGTGCTTCCACTGGAGTACCCTGAGCCGCAGCAGGTGGCTGCCACTGATGCACAACCGACGGAACACGTGCCCGACAGCCCAACGCTGTTTGCACCAGAAATGGACCTTTTGACGGACAACAAACATGGCCTCTGAACTGAACCCCACCGTCGTCACGCAACCAGACAGCACGGCTCCCGTTGAAGCCAACGCGGGCAACCCGTCAGATGGTTTCCGCTTCGCCGATGTGCTGAGCGGCGAGTTTGATGCCGAGTCAGCAGATGCTGACGTGACGGATGGCAAGCGCGTGCTGGCGCCGCGTGCTGACAGCCCCAAGCTGCACAAGGTGTTGGCTCAGTCGGGCCTGGGCTCCAGGCTGGAAATGGAGCGGATGATTGCTGATGGCCGCATCACCGTGAATGGCGAGGCTGCACATGTGGGGCAGCGAATTCAAGTGGGCGATGCCATCAAGATTGACGGCAAGCCCGTGCGCATTCGCCTGACGCCCCAGCCACCCAGGGTGCTGGCGTACCACAAGCCTGCTGGCGAAGTCGTGACTCATGATGACCCGCAAAACCGCCCCACCGTGTTCAGGCGTTTGCCCCGTGTCTACCAAGGCAAATGGCAGTCGGTCGGTCGCCTGGACTTGAACACCGAGGGCTTGCTGCTGCTGACCAATGCGGGTGAGTTGGCCAACCAGTTGATGCATCCCCGTTTCGGGCTGGAGCGCGAGTACGCGGTGCGTGTGCTGGGTGCCCTCAGCAACGACGAAAAGGCCCGATTGCTGGCTGGCGTCAGCCTCGACGACGGGCCTGCACAGTTCAAATCCATCGAAGATGGCGGCGGCGAAGGTGCCAATTGCTGGTACCGCGTCACCATTGCAGAAGGGCGTAACCGGGAAGTCCGGCGCATGTTCGAGGCTGTTGGCCATGCCGTCAGCAGGCTGATCCGCATCCGCTACGGCTCCATGTTGCTGCCCCGTGGCCTGAAGCGCGGTGCATGGGTCGAACTCAGTGAGTCGGACATTGCGCTGTTGACCCGGGCCTCTGCCGCCGACAGGGTGGCTCGCTCGCGTATTGCATCGCCTGCCGGGGGGCAGCCCCGCAACGGTGGTGGGCGCAACCAGCCTGTGGCGCGCAAGGATGGCAACCGTGTCAAGGCCAATGCAACGCAGCCCGATCCCATGAAGACGTCCGTCGGCTACATCGGTGCAGATGCCCTGTTCCGGCAGCGCCAGGCCCAGAAACGCGGCTCGAAGGGTGGGTCGCGACGCGGTTGAGTCGGTCGCGAAGCCGGTTGCGACCCATTGGGCGGTAGGCCCGGACGCCTTGTGGGCATTCAGACTTTTGCTCCGTTGGGCGGGTTAAAATCATGGGCTTTCATTTTTAAACTCCTCTCAGGAAAACAACATGGCTATCGAACGCACACTTTCCATCATCAAGCCCGACGCAGTTGCCAAGAATGTCATCGGTCAGATTTACGCCCGCTTCGAGGCCGCCGGCCTGAAGATCGTCGCCGCTCGCCTGGCACATCTGTCTCGCACCGAAGCGGAAGCTTTCTATGCCGTTCACAAGGCACGTCCTTTCTTCAAGGATCTGGTCGATTTCATGGTGTCCGGCCCTGTCATGATTCAGGTGCTCGAGGGTGAGAACGCCATCGCCAAGAACCGCGAACTCATGGGCGCAACCGATCCCAAGAAGGCCGAGCCAGGCACAATCCGCGCTGATTTTGCAGACAGCATCGATGCCAACGCCGTACACGGCTCTGACGCGCCTGAAACTGCCCAGGTTGAAGTCGGTTTCTTCTTCGCCGGCATGAACGTTTACAGCCGTTGAGATGGCCACGGCCAACCTGCTTGATTTCGATTTGGACGGGTTGGCCGCTTTTTGCGAGCGCCTCGGGGAAAAACGTTTCCGCGCGGTGCAACTGTTCCGCTGGATTCACCAGCGGGGACAGGCCCGATTCGAGGACATGACCGATCTGGCCAAGTCTTTGCGGTCCAAACTGCAATCCGTGGCATGCGTGGAGTCGCTGCCCGTGTTGTCCATGCAGGCCTCTGCCGATGGCACCATCAAATGGCTGTTTGACGTGGGTGGTGGCGATGCTGTGGAAACGGTCTTCATTCCTGAAGCTGACCGGGGTACGCTGTGCGTGTCGTCGCAGGCTGGTTGTGCCGTCGGATGCCGTTTCTGTTCGACGGGGCACCAGGGTTTCAGCCGCAACCTGACGACCGGTGAAATCATCGCCCAGTTGTGGCACGCAGAGCATTTCTTGCGTCGCAGAGCCGGTACTGATGACCGTGTCATCTCGAACGTGGTGATGATGGGCATGGGTGAGCCGCTGCAGAACTACACTGCTGTGGTGCCCGCCTTGAAAACCATGCTCGACGACCATGGTTACGGTTTGTCGCGCAGGCGGGTGACGGTCTCAACGTCTGGCGTGGTGCCGATGATGGAGCGCCTTTCCAATGACTGTCCGGTGGCACTGGCAGTGTCACTGCACGCACCGTCGGATGCGCTCAGGGACGGGCTGGTGCCCCTCAACCGCAAATACCCGCTCGAAGAACTCCTGTCGGCTTGTGTTGCTTACCTGCCCAAAGCGCCGCGAGACTTTCTGACGTTTGAATATTGCATGCTCGAGGGTGTGAACGATCAACCGGAACATGCCTCGCAGCTTATTGATTTGCTGCGCACGCACCAACGTCGTGGCTTGAATTGCAAGCTCAATCTTATTCCTTTCAATCCCTTCCCTCAGTCAGGTCTGAAATGTTCAGCGCCAGCAGTGGTGCAGGCATTCGCCGACCGTTTGCTGGGCGCCGGGTTTGTGACCACGGTGCGGAAAACCCGTGGTGATGACATCGATGCCGCCTGTGGTCAGTTGGCCGGAGATGTGCAAGACCGCACCCGCGCCCAAGTTCGCATGCAATCGTTGCGCGAGCAACCGATTGCTTTTGTCAACCGCGAGGTGACACATTGACGCACGCTGCCTGGTTCCGACTGCTTTGGGCGGTTTGTGTCCTATCCCTGGCAGCGTGCGCCACGGGTGGCATGCAGACCGGGAAAGAAGGCACGGGCGCCGATCTCACGACCGAGTCTGACGAGCCTGAAGCCCGCAAGCGTGCCCGCATTCGGACCGAACTGGCCAGCGGCTATTTCGAGCAAGGTCAGACTGCGATTGCGCTGGACGAAATCAAACAAGCCATCGCTGCCGATCCCAGTTATGCGCCGGCCTTCAATTTGCGGGGCCTCACCTACTTGCGACTGAATGAGGTCGAGCTGGCGCGGGACAGTTTCAGGCGCGCGCAAAGCCTCGCACCGAGGGATCCGGACATTGCACACAATCTGGCCTGGCTTTTGTGTCAACAACGCCAGTTTGCTGACAGCCATGTCTTGTTCAACCAGGCATTGGCACAGCCGACGTATGCCGGCAAAGCGAAAACACTCATGGCACAAGGCGTGTGCTATGCCAGGGCGGGAGATGTTGCGCAGGCCGAGGCAACCTTGTTGCGTTCGTTCGAGCTCGATCCGGGCAATCCTGTCACGGCATACAGCCTGGCACAGTTGATGTTCAAGCGCGGGGATGCTGCCAATGCACAGTTTTACCTGCGTCGTCTGAATGCTGGCACGCTGGCAAATGCCGAAACCTTGTGGCTGGGCATCAAGGTTGAAATGAAATTGGGTAACCGGCTGGCGGCCAGACAACTGGGCGACCAACTGCGGCGTCAGTTCCCGCAAGCCAGAGAACTGCAGGCCTATGAGAGAGGTGCTTTCGATGAGTGACACGCCGACCGTTCAGGGTGTCGTAACCGGCTTGTCTGCTGGCGAGCAACTGCGCACGGCACGGGAGGCAACAGGCCTGCACATCGTGGCCCTGGCGGCGGCCTTGAAAGTGCCTGTCCGCAAGTTGGAAGCGCTCGAAGCCAATCGGTGGGAGGAGTTGACCGATGCCACTTTCGTCCGTGCATTGGCGGGCAGTGTGGCACGGCACCTGAAAATGGATCCGGCCCCGGTCCTGCAGGCTTTGCCGGCAAGTAAGGCCGCGACAATTGAAGTGCCAGACAATCTCGGAACCGCGTCTTACGCAGGTCCGTCTTTTGGCCTGACCGAGGGGATCCCGAAAATTGTTTGGGTGGTGCTGGCCTTGCTGGTTGCCGCATTGGCGTTGTATCTGGTGCCGGACGCTGCGTTGAAGCCCATCACGGGTCAAGCGACCACTCAACCGGTTGTCGCAGGTGACGGCAATGCTAAAGCACCCACAGAGCCCACTGTTGCCGACAAGGCACTGCCGGGTCAGGTTGTCGTGGAGCAACCGGTTACCGTACCGGCCGCTGCTTCTGCGGTGGCAGCCGCCGACAATGCAGGCGCAGCCGGGACATCGGTTACAACCAGCTTGCCGGCTGCATCCAGTTCAGCCGTAACTCCGGTGCAGACTGCCAACACGGTGCTGACCATCCAGGCCACGGCTGATACGTGGATTGAAGTGGTCGGTGGGGACGGCAAACTGCGCGCTCAGCGCTTGCTCAAACAGGGTGAGTCGGCAGATTTCAATGACTCGCCCGTTTTTGCAGTAGTGCTGGGCAATGCGTCCGGGGCCAAGGTCTGGGTCAAGGGCAAGCCGTTTGACCTCGTGCCCGCGACCAAAAATAACATAGCACGCTTTGAAGCCAATTAAGCGCCAAATGACCCAAAGCATATCCAATCTAGGTGGCGAAGCGGTGCAGGCTGGCAGCAGCGTGCCACTGGCTTTGCCACGCATTTCACGGGTGCCTCGCTTGCAAGCGGCCGTGCGCTGGGGTGAGCGCGTGGTCACCGTGGGTGGTGACGCACCGGTTCGTATCCAGTCGATGACCAACACCGATACGGTGGACGCTGTCGGTACGGCCATACAGGTCAAGGCGTTGGCGTTGGCCGGGTCGGAAATGGTGCGCATCACGGTCAATACCGATGAAGCTGCCCGTGCGGTGCCTTACATCCGGGAGCAGCTGGATCGCATGGGCATCGATGTGCCCTTGGTGGGGGATTTTCATTACAACGGTCACAAGCTGCTTGCCGACCACCCCGATTGCGCGCAAGCGCTGTCGAAGTACCGCATCAATCCGGGCAACGTCGGCAAAGGTGACAAGCGAGACCGCCAGTTTGGCCAGATGGTCGAAATCGCTGCGCGGCTGGACAAGGCCGTTCGCATCGGTGTCAACTGGGGCAGCCTGGACCAGGATTTGTTGGCCCGCCTGATGGACGAAAACAGCCAACGCCCGACGCCATGGGATGCCCGTCAGGTGATGTACGAAGCGCTGATTGCTTCGGCCATCGATTCGGCCCAGATGGCAGAGTCGTTTGGATTGCCTGCCCGGCAAATCATCCTGTCATGCAAGGTCAGCGGCGTGCAGGACCTGATCGCGGTGTATCAGGGTTTGGCTCAACGCTGCAGCTACGCATTGCACCTCGGTTTGACCGAGGCCGGCATGGGCACCAAGGGCACGGTGGCCTCAACCGCTGCCTTGTCTGTGTTGTTGCAACAAGGCATCGGTGACACCATCCGTGTGTCACTCACACCTGCGCCGGGCGAGGCACGGACCCAGGAAGTGGTGGTGGCATCAGAAATCCTGCAGGCCCTGGGTTTGCGCACCTTTGTACCCAGCGTGACGGCTTGTCCAGGTTGCGGCCGAACCACGAGCACGACGTTCCAGGAGCTGGCCAAGCAGATTGACGACTATTTGCGTCAATCCATGCCCGTCTGGCGCACACAGTATCCTGGGGTGGAGAGCATGAAAGTGGCGGTGATGGGATGCATCGTCAACGGTCCAGGTGAAAGCAAACATGCGGACATCGGCATCAGCTTGCCGGGCACGGGTGAGGCTCCCGCCGCACCGGTTTACATCGACGGCGAAAAAGCCTTGACGCTGCGCGGCAACAACATCGCCAACGACTTTCAGGCGGTGGTCGAGCGTTACATTCAACAACGTTTCGGCGTGCAGGCCTGACAGGCTCACGCTTCTAATTCATATGGCTGACAAACTGACTGCCGTCAAAGGCATGAACGACATCCTTCCGGCGGAGTCTGCCGGTTGGGAGTGGCTGGAGCAACAGCTGCGCGACCTGATGGCGGTGTACGGCTACCGGAACATGCGCACCCCGATCGTCGAGCCAACGGCCTTGTTTGTGCGCGGTTTGGGCGAGGTGACCGACATCGTCGAAAAAGAGATGTACTCGTTTGAGGACCGTCTCAACGGTGAAGCCTTGACGCTGCGCCCGGAAAACACTGCCGGCGTGGTGCGAGCTGTGGCTGAACATGCCATGCTCTACGATGGTGGCAAGCGTTTGTATTACATGGGCCCCATGTTCCGGCACGAGCGCCCGCAGCGGGGACGTTACCGGCAATTCCACCAGTTTGGAGCCGAAGCGCTGGGGTTTTCGGGTCCCGATGTGGATGCCGAGCTCATCCTCATGGCCTGCGACCTCTGGGCCAAGCTGGGCCTGACCGGCGTGCGCCTTGAAATCAACAGCCTGGGGCAGCCAGCCGAGCGGTTGGCCCACCGTGAGGCGCTGATCGCCTACCTGAGTGCCAACCAGGATCAACTTGACGAAGATGCCCGCAGGCGGCTCCACAGCAACCCGTTGCGGATCCTGGACACCAAAAATCCGTCGATGCAGGCGTTGGTCAATGCGGCTCCTCGCCTGATGGACCATCTGGGCGAAGCGTCTCTGGCGCACTTCAATGGCTTGCGCCAGATCCTCGATGCAAACGGTGTTGCGTACACCGTCAACCCGAGGTTGGTGCGCGGCATGGACTATTACAACCTGTCGGTCTTCGAGTTTGTGACTGACCAGCTGGGCTCGCAGGGTACGGTTTGTGCCGGCGGGCGTTACGACGGACTGATCGGCCAAATCGGTGGCAAGCCGGCGCCTGCGGTGGGTTGGGCGTTGGGCATGGAACGTATTCTGGAACTGCTCAAAGCAGCCGCCTTGCTGCCCGCGCCCGCGCCCGTCGATGTGTATGCAGTGGTGCCGACCGCTGCAGCCTGGCCCGTAGTGGCCCAGGTGGTGCGTGGGCTGCGTGCAAGTGGCCTGAGGGTGCTGATGCACAGTGCTGCCCAGGATGGCTTGGGCAGCATGAAATCACAATTCAAACGGGCCGATGGCAGTGGCGCGCGCTACGCACTGGTGTTCGGTGAAGACGAACTGGCCGCAGGTCACGTCTCGGTCAAGTCGCTCAGGCGTGATGCACAGGCAGGCGCGGCTGCTCAGCGGCAACTGCCCATCGACAACGTGTCCGGTTGGGCGCATGAGCTTCGTCACTGAAGCGCGACACGCTTTTGTCTCTCCACCCCCGTTCGGGCACCCGTTTCTGCTCGCCTAGAATCAGCCGTTCACTACAGACCGTACCATGGCCAACGCACTCGACCTCGAAGAACAAGAACAGTTAGACCAGCTCAAGCATTTCTGGAACCGCTGGGGCAACTTCATCACCTGGGCAGCCATTGTCATTTTTGGCAGCATTGCCGCCTGGAATGCCTGGACTTATTGGCAAGCCAAGCAGGCTGCTGCCGCATCGGTCATCTACGATGAGTTGGAGCGCAGTGTCACCGGGCGTGATGCGCAGCGCACAGAAAAGGCGTTCAACGACCTGAAGAACCAATACGGCAGCACGGCCTACGCGCAGCAAGGTGCGTTGCTCGCAGCCAAGGGCTTGTTCGCCAGCGGTTCTGCGGACAAGGCGAAACAGGCTCTGGAATGGGCGGCAGGTCAGTCCACCGACCCAGGGTTGCAGGCGCTGGCGCGTTTGCGACTCTCTGCGCTTGCATTGGAGCAAAAGGATACCGACGCGGCGGCCAAATGGCTGGACGGCGCGGTGCCCAAGGAATTTGAAGCCCTGTTTGCTGACCGCAAGGGTGACATTCACATGGCCAAGGACCAAAAAGCCGAAGCACGCCAGGCCTATCAGCGTGCCTACAGCCTGATGGGTGAGGACGTCGAATACCGTCGTTTGGTGGAAGTCAAGCTCAACGCCCTGGGTGTGGACGTGTCGGGCGTTTCGACAACCGGAAAGTAACCACTATATGCAAACAAAATACCATCTCACGCTTTTTATGCGTGCATTGTTTGCTACTGTTTTTGTTGTATTGTTGTCTGCGTGCAGTTCCAGCACCCGGCCCAAGCCGGCCGAGTTGCAGGCGTTGGTGCCTTTGATTGGGGCCAAGCAGGTTTGGGTCAGCCCGATAGGTGGAGGCGGCAGTGCCACACCGGTCACTGTTGTTGACAACCGAGTTGCTGCTGCGGGTGGCAATGGTACGGTTGCCGTGCTGGATGTGGGCACTGGGGCTGACATCTGGCGCGTTTCTGCCGGGAGCAAACTCACAACGGGTGCCGGATTCGACGGCCACCTGGCTGCTGTGGTCACAGACCGCAACGAGCTTGTGGCCATGGCGTCCGGGCAGGTGGTGTGGCGGCAGCGGCTTGCGGCAACGGCCTACACCAATCCGCTGGTGGCCGGCCAGCGCGTGTTTGTGCTGACCGCAGACCGTGTGGTCACCGCCTATGACGGCAACACCGGTGCCCGGTTGTGGAGCCAGTCCCGAGCGGGCGAACCGCTGGTCCTGAGGCAACCCGGTGTGCTGCTTGCCGTTGGGGACACCTTGGTGGCGGGCCTGTCTGGCCGTCTGGTGGGCTTCAACCCCAGCAGCGGGAGCATCCAATGGGAAGCCACCATAGCCGTGCCGCGTGGTGGCAATGACATCGAACGCATGGTCGACCTCGTCGGGCCACCGCATCGCCTGGGCAATCAGGTCTGTGTGCGCTCATACCAGGTCAGACTGGCTTGTGTCGATGCGCAGCGGGGTAGTGTGGTCTGGAGCGTGAGTGCCGATGGGCGTTCGGGCGTGAATGGCGACGACACATATGTGTTCGGCGTTGAAGCCGGTGATAAGCCGACCGCCTGGCAAAAGTCGAACGGTGCCAAAGCCTGGACCCATGACAGACTGGCTTACCGTGGCCTGACTTCGCCCATAGCCTTGGGGCGCACGGTGGCTGTGGGTGACGCTGCAGGTTGGGTTCACCTGCTGTCCCGCGAAGATGGCAGCCTGATGGCCCGTTTGCCCACCGACGGTTCGCCGATCGCCGGCACGCCAGCGCTGGCCGGTGACACCCTTCTGGCCATGACCCGCAATGGCAACTTGTACGCTTGGCGGCCGCAATGAGGTCCGCCGCCCTCATCTGAAATCTGATCCAACTTGAAACCAGTTCTGGCCCTCGTCGGGCGCCCCAATGTGGGCAAATCGACCCTTTTCAACCGCCTGACCAAGTCGCGCGATGCCATCGTTGCCGATTTCGCCGGACTGACCCGTGATCGCCACTATGGCAACGGGAGGTTGGGGTCGCGCGAGTTCATCGTCATCGACACAGGGGGGTTCGAGCCTGATGCAGGCGACGGCAGCATTTTCAAGGAAATGGCCAAGCAAACCCGTCAGGCGGTTGCCGAGGCCGATGTGGTGCTGTTTGTGGTCGATGCGCGGGCAGGCGTGAGTGCCCAGGATCATGACATTGCCAACTATTTGCGCCGCCTGGGCAAGCATTGCCTGCTCGTGGCCAACAAGTCGGAAGGGATGAAAGACGGTATCAAGCTCACGGAGTTCTTTGAACTGGGCCTGGGCGAAGTGCTGGCTGTCTCGGCCTCTCATGGTCAGGGTGTTCGCAGTCTGACCGAGGCGGCGCTCGATCTGTTGCCCCCACCTTTGGATGACACTGACGAAGAGGCCGATCCCGGCGTCATCAGGCTCGCGGTGGCCGGGCGACCCAACGTCGGCAAAAGCACGCTGATCAATGCCTGGTTGGGCGAGGACCGACTGGTGGCATTCGACATGCCTGGCACCACACGCGATGCGATATCGGTACCGTTCGAGCGCGACGGTAACCGCTTCGAGCTGATCGATACCGCAGGTATTCGGCGCAAGGGCAAGGTGTTCGAGGCTATCGAGAAGTTCTCCGTGGTCAAGACGCTTCAGGCCATTGAAAACGCCCATGTGGTCTTGCTGCTGCTTGACGCGACCCAGGGTGTGACCGAGCAGGATGCCCACATCGCCGGTTACATACTCGAAAGTGGGCGTGCGGTTGTGCTGGCCATCAACAAGTGGGATGCGGTCGACGAGTACCAGCGGCAGGTGGTAGAGCGTTCGGTCGAGCAACGCTTGGCCTTCATGAAGTTTGCTGCCTTGCACCTCATTTCTGCCAAAAAGCGGCAGGGTCTGGCACCTGTTTGGAAATCGATTGCGCAGGCCCATGCAGCAGCCAACCGCAAGATGCCCACACCGGCGCTGACGCGCCTGTTGCAGGAAGCCCTGCAGTACCAGCAGCCTCAGCGCAGTGGCATGTACCGGCCCAAAATGCGTTACGCGCACCAGGGTGGCATGAACCCGCCGGTAGTCGTGATTCACGGCAATTCGCTCGAACATGTCTCCGAAGCCTATAAGCGCTATTTGGAAGGACGGTTCCGCAAGGCATTCGATCTGGTGGGCACGCCGCTGCGTATCGAGCTGAAAACGTCTGCCAACCCCTATAAAGATCAGGAATAAGGCGGGCGGTACCTGCCCACCTGCGCGGCTGTGGTATGGTCGCGCTTCCTCAACTCTTTGAACACGGAACATATCGTGAGCAATAACAAAGGCCAACTCCTCCAAGACCCATTTTTGAACCAGCTCAGGCGCGAACATGTGCCTGTGTCCATTTATCTGGTCAACGGCATCAAACTGCAGGGTCAGATCGAATCGTTCGATCAGTACGTCGTGCTGCTGCGGAACACCGTTACCCAGATGGTTTATAAGCATGCCATTTCCACCATCGTGCCCGGCCGTCCGGTGCAGTTCAGCGTGGCACATGACGATGCCGCTGGCGGCTGACCGTCTTTTCGGTCCTGTTTGACCGGGATGCCGGTTATCTGAATTGAATCCTGCTTCATCCACTGCTCACGCCACACCCTCGGTCATCCTGGTTGGCGTGGATTTCGGTGCGCCTCATTTTGACCACGAACTGGCCGAACTCGGCCTCCTGGCTCAAACCGCCGGCTTCGTGGTCGCCGATCGCGTGACCTGTAAGCGTCGTGCACCGGATCCCGCCTTGTTCGTGGGTTCCGGCAAGGCGGATGAAATCAAGCTGCTTGTTCAGGCGCTGGGGGCGGCCGAGGTTCTGTTCGACCAGGCCATCAGCCCCGCCCAACAACGCAACCTGGAGCGTTTTTTGGGCGTGGCGGTGAACGATCGCACGCTCCTGATTCTCGAAATTTTTGCGCAACGTGCCCGCAGTCACGAGGGCAAGCTGCAGGTTGAGATGGCCCGTTTGCAATACCTGTCGACCCGTCTGGTTCGTCGCTGGTCACACCTTGAGCGCCAACGGGGCGGGGTGGGGCACCGTGGCGGGCCGGGCGAGACACAGATCGAGCTAGACCGTCGGATGCTTTCGGACAGCATCAAACGCACACGCGAACGTCTCGAAAAGGTCAAAAAACAACGTAGCACACAACGCAGGCAGCGCGAGCGCCGCAATGCATTCAATGTGTCATTGGTGGGTTACACCAACGCGGGCAAGTCGTCTTTGTTCAACGCATTGGTCAAGGCCCGGGCTTACGCAGCTGACCAGTTGTTCGCCACCCTGGATACCACGACACGCCAGTTGTATCTGGGCGATGCATCGACATCGGTTTCGCTGTCCGACACGGTGGGCTTTATCCGGGATCTTCCCCACAACCTGGTCGATGCGTTTGCCGCCACCTTGCAAGAAGCTGTCGACGCCGATTTGTTGCTTCATGTTGTGGATGCGGCAAATCCTGGCTATTTCGAGCAAATCAACGAGGTTCAGCGTGTCCTGCACGACATCGGTGCAGCCCAAGTGCCGCAGATTCTGGTGTTCAACAAGCTGGATGCGTTGGACGCAGACAAGCGGCCAGCGAAACTTCTGGACACGTTGGAGCTTGAAGGCGTGGAGACCGACCGCATATTTGTCAGTGCGTTGGATGGAACTGGTTTACCCGCTTTGCGCCAGGCGCTGGCCGACAGGGTGCGTGCAGCCATCACATCGGATGCTGACCCCGACCCTGACGACCCCAGGTTCATTGAGTTACCCTTGGATAATTGAGCCAGTTTGCCGGATGGACCACTGCGGCGCCGGCGCCGACCCTGACTGACTTTTCAACATGAATCATTCATTCAAACTGCCCTTCAAACGCCTTGCTGCGGTGTGGTCGCGCATGTTCAACCTGAACGACCCCCGTTGGGGTCGCGGCGACTCGGATCAGGACGGAAAGGGAGCCACGGGAAACTCCGAGCCTGACAAGCTGCCACCACCAGCGTCGGCACCCAGGCCGCAGCAGGATGAGGGCCGCCCCAGCTCAGGTCGCCCCGGTGGCAACCAGGGCCCGCCAGATCTGGACGAACTTTGGCGCGATTTCAACCAGAAGCTTGCCGGGCTGATGGGGGGCAACCGTGGCCGTCGAGGGGGTGGGGACGGTGGCCAACCAAGCTTCAACCCAGATCCCAAGAGCGCCGGGATTGGTCTGGGTCTGGTGGGGGCGGTAGCGCTGATTTTCTGGGGGAGCACAGGCTTCTTCATTGTTCAGGAAGGTCAGCAAGGTGTCATCACCCAGTTCGGCAAGTACCACTCCACTGTGAATGCAGGCTTCAACTGGCGGTTGCCATACCCCATCCAGCGGCATGAACTGGTGTTTGCTACCCAGATCCGCTCGGTGGACGTGGGCAGGGACAGCATCGTGCGGGCGACCGGTTTGCGTGAATCGGCCATGCTGACGCAGGATGAAAACATCGTCGAAATCAAATTCGCGGTGCAATACCGGTTGAGCGACGCCCGCGCCTATCTGTTCGAGAGCCGCGACCCCGATTCAGCCGTGATCAAGGCAGCTGAGACGGCGGTTCGTGAAGTCGTGGGCAAAATGAAAATGGATTCCGCCCTGGCTGAAGAACGGGACCAGATTGCACCCCGTGTGCGCTCGCTGATGCAAACCATCCTTGACCGCTACAAGGTAGGCATTGAGGTGGTGGCGGTCAACATGCAGCAGGGCGGTGTCCGTCCGCCAGAGCAGGTGCAGGCAGCCTTTGACGATGTGCTCAAAGCCGGTCAAGAGCGTGAGCGCGTCAAGAACGAGGCGCAGGCTTACGCGAACGACGTCGTGCCGCGTGCCCAGGGTGCGGCTTCGCGCTTGCGGGAAGAAGCCGAAGGCTACAAAGCCCGGATCGTTTCACAAGCCAAGGGTGATGCCGAGCGCTTCAAGTCTGTGTTGGCTGAATACCAGAAGGCCCCACAAGTCACACGTGAGCGCATGTACACCGATGCCATGCAGGAAGTTTTCACCAACGTGACCAAGGTCATGGTCGATACCAAGCAAAGCGGCAACCTGCTTTACCTGCCATTGGACAAGTTGATGAAAGGCGCCGGTGATGCCGGTGGTGCGGCCAGCAATTCGCCTGCGACGCAGTCCGGTGCACCGGTCAACAATCAGAAAGCCGCTGCACCCGAACGCAAGGCCCGTACTGCCGATGCCGAGCGTTCGCGTCAGCGCGATGTCCGCTGAATCCCAACTCATGCATCAGAGCACACACACATCATGAACAAGCTGGGTTTAATCGGTTCATCCGTCATTTTGTTGCTGGCTTTGCTGGGCTCCACTGTTTTTGTGGTGGACCAGCGCCAGTTTGGCATCGTCTATCAGTTGGGGCAGATCAAGAGCGTGGTCGTCGAACCCGGTCTGAACTTCAAGCTGCCGCCTCCGTTTCAGAACGTCTCGTACATCGACAAGCGATTGTTGGTGCTGGACAGCTCCGACTCCGAGCCCATGCTGACAGCAGAAAAGCAGCGCGTGGTCATCGACTGGTACGTTCGCTGGCGCATTTCGGAACCATCAGCCTACATCCGCAATGTGGGCTTGGACGAGCGTGCGGGAGCGTCTCAGTTGACACGCGTGGTTCGCAACGCTTTCCAGCAGGAGGTCAACAAGTTCACGGTGAATGAATTGCTGTCGACCAAGCGCGATGACCTGATGAGCGCTGTGCGTGCCCAGGTATTGGGTGCGGTGAAAGGTGCCGACAAGCCTTGGGGCATGGATGTGGTCGATGTCCGCATCAACCGCATCGATTACGCTGAAACCATCACCGAATCGGTTTACCGACGCATGGAAGCCGAACGTGCTCAGGTGGCGAACCAGTTGCGCTCCACCGGCGCGGCAGAGGGCGAACAGATCCGTGCGGCGGCAGACCGTGAACGCGAGGTCACGCTGGCCAACGCCTACCGTGAAGCGCAGAAGGTCAAGGGCGAAGGCGATGCCGAGGCGGCCCGTGCATACGCCGATGCGTTTGGCAAAGATGCTGCGTTTGCCCAGTTCTACCGCAGTCTCGAGGCTTACAAGGCCAGCTTTGCGGGCAAAGGGGATGTCATGGTGGTGGATCCATCGTCTGATTTCTTCAAGTCGATGCGCAGCAGCAACGTGAATTCATCTGGCAAGTGACACTGTCGCCTGAGCGCTCAAATGGGTGACAGTTTGTGGATGGCCTTGGCCCTCGTGCTGGTGCTCGAGGGCCTTTTCCCGTTTGCGTCGCCTGCAGCATGGCGTCGCATGTTCACGTCGCTGCTGGAAATGAACGACGGGCAAATTCGATTTTTCGGATTGTGTTCGGTTGCCATCGGCCTCACTCTGCTGTGGTGGCTCGCCTGACCTGTGGCCTGAAGCGTCAAGTCGTGACAGGCACAGCGTTGGGTCGCCGGAGGGCATTCGGCGGCCCGGTAAAATCCCAGTTTTAACAGCACAAGCACATACATGTCTGCCTGGGTACTCCCGGATCACATCGCCGATATCCTGCCTTCAGAGGCCCGGCACATCGAAGACCTGCGCAGAGACCTGCTCGACAATGCCCGTCGATATGGTTACGAGCTGGTTCTGCCGCCTTTGCTCGAACATCTCGAATCTTTGCTCACAGGTACCGGCGAAGAGTTGGATCTTCAAACCTTCAAACTGGTGGACCAGCTCTCGGGTCGGACCCTCGGTTTGCGTGCTGACAGCACACCGCAGGTGGCGCGCATCGATGCACACCTGCTCAACCGCGCAAGCATCACCCGTCTGTGTTATTGCGGGCCCGTCGTACACACCCGCTCGGCTCGACCCCATGCCACCCGCGAGCCTTTGCAGTTCGGTGCCGAAATCTATGGCCACGCCGGACTGGAAGCAGATCTCGAAATATTGGAGTTGGCCCAAACCACGTTGCAGGCGGCAGGTGTGCACCAAATCGCCGTGGACATGACGGATGTCCGTATCGTGGATGCCTTGTTGCAAGGGCAGGGGATTGCGGCTGCAGACCAGGCGCGCATCCATGCAGCGCTGGCCGTCAAGGACGCCGCCGAGCTGAGGCAGCTCACCCGGTCATTGCCAACCGAGGTCGCAGCGGCCTTGCGCCTGTTGCCTGACTTGTATGGCGATGCCACCGTGCTTGACGAGGCTGAAAAGCGCCTTCCAAAGTCCCAGCAACTGACATTGGCATTGCAAAGTTTGCGTTGGCTGTCTTCACGCCTGGACGGCGTCAGGGTCAGTTTTGATTTGGCCGATTTGCGGGGCTATGCCTATTACACCGGTGTTCGGTTTGCCCTGTTCGGCGGCGAAGGTGCGGATGGCCCGGTGCGGGAGCTGGCGCGCGGCGGGCGCTATGACGAAGTGGGGGCCGTGTTCGGGCGGAAACGTCCGGCAGTGGGGTTCAGCCTCGATTTGAAAGAGCTGGTCCAAGCCGTCAAGCCGCCGCCGTTGACTCAGGCCATCCTTGCGCCCTGGGGCGAGCAGGCCGGGCTTCGCCGGGCCGTTCAATCGTTGCGCTCCCGCGGTGAAACCGTGGTTTGCGTGTTGCCCGGTCACGAACACGAAACCAATGAATTCCATTGTGACCGGCGTCTGCGTGAGATTGGCGGCCAGTGGGTCGTTGAATTTATTTCCGAAAACTGATCATCAGCATGAACAACATTTCTCAGAAGGCCCAGGCTGGGCGCAACGTGGTCGTCGTGGGAACCCAGTGGGGTGACGAAGGCAAGGGCAAGCTGGTGGACTGGCTGACCGAGACTGCCACCGGTGTGGTACGTTTCCAGGGTGGACACAACGCGGGTCATACACTGGTCATCAACGGCGTGAAGACTGCCCTGCACCTGATTCCCAGCGGCATCATGCGCCCCGGTGTGAAGTGCTACATCGGCAATGGCGTGGTGCTGTCAGTGTCCAAGCTGTTCGAGGAAATTGAAGGGCTGGAAAAAGCTGGTGTTGAACTGCGTTCGCGCCTGCGGGTGTCCGAGGGGTGTCCGCTCATCCTGCCGTTCCACGCTGCCATCGACATCGCCCGCGAAGCCGCGAAAGAAAAGGCCGGCGCAGCAAAGATTGGCACGACTGGCCGTGGCATCGGCCCGGCCTATGAAGACAAGATTGCACGCCGCGCCCTGCGGGTGCAGGACCTGAAGCACCCCGAACGGTTTGCCAACAAGCTGCGCGAATTGCTGACCCTGCACAACCACGTGCTCACCACCTTCCTGGGCTCCAGGGAGATGGTGTGGGACGCCAAGCTGGCGGCTTACATGCACAACGGCGAAATCCAGTTCGATGCCGTTTACGACGAGGCCATGAAGCAGGCCGAGTTGCTCAAACCCATGATTGCCGATGTCTCGCGCGAGCTCAATGCCGAGCACCAGGCGGGTGGCAACCTCCTGTTTGAAGGTGCGCAGGGCACGCTGCTGGACATTGACCACGGCACCTATCCGTTCGTGACCTCCAGCAACTGCGTGGCGGGCAATGCCGCAGCCGGAGCCGGTGTAGGCCCTGGCCTGCTGCACTACGTGCTGGGCATCACCAAGGCGTATTGCACCCGCGTGGGGGGTGGTCCATTTCCGACTGAACTCGAATGGGAAAAAGAAGGCACACCCGGCTGGCACATGTCTACGGTGGGGGCCGAAAAAGGTGTGACCACCGGCCGCAGCCGCCGGTGTGGCTGGTTCGACGCCGCGCTGCTCAAGCGCAGTGCGCAGGTCAATGGCCTGTCAGGCTTGTGCATCACCAAGCTTGACGTGCTGGACGGCCTGAAAGAACTCAAGCTTTGCACCGGATACAAACTGGATGGTGAGCTGATCGACATCCTGCCCATGGGGGCTGACGACATTGCCCGTTGCGAGCCGGTGTACGAAACCCTGGCCGGCTGGAGTGACAGCACCGTGGGCGTGACCGACTATGCCAAGCTGCCCGAGGCGGCCCAGCGTTACCTCCGCCGCATTGAAGAAGCCACGGGCGTGCCCATTCACATGGTGTCCACCAGCCCCGACAGGGACCACACCATTTTGCTGCATCACCCCTATGTCGGTTGATGCATAAAAATACGGTTTGGCGCATTATCTGAATTCGTTGGTCGCTATCATTTTTTCTGGAGTTCATCATGTTGACTGAAGACGGCAAGCACCTGTACGTGTCTTATGACGAGTACCACAACCTGATCGAAAAACTCGCCCTCAAGATTCACCTGTCGGGCTGGCAGTTCGACACCATCCTGTGCCTGGCCCGTGGCGGCATGCGTCCCGGCGACATCCTGAGCCGCATCTTCGACAAGCCTCTGGCCATCATGTCCACCAGCTCGTACCGTGCCGAGGCTGGCACGGTTCATGGGCACCTGGACATTGCCCGTTACATCACCACACCCAAAGGCGAAATTGCAGGTCGCGTCCTGCTGGTGGATGACCTGGCCGATTCCGGCCACACCCTGCGTGCGGTGGAAAGCACGCTCAAGCAGCACTATTCGCCCATCACCGAGTTGCGCACGGCGGTCATCTGGACCAAGGGTGTGTCCGTCTTCAAACCCGACTACTCGGTTGACTACCTCCCGACCAATCCCTGGATTCACCAACCCTTTGAAGGGTATGACAGCTTGCGCCCCGAGGCGCTGTTGGAAAAGTGGAAAGTCTGACGCCCACGACTGGCTGTACGGGCGCCCCATGCGTCGCACATGCCCTGGTCTGACACACCAGGGCTTTTTTGTTTCCAGTTCCCACATTCGATTCGCATGAGCACTTCACTCACCACCCAACTGGTTCACCATGCTTACCGTGCACCTGGCGGGTTCGAGGCCGTTGCACCCGCTGTGCACAAGGCTTCGACCGTGTTCTTTGGCAACGTGGACGAATTGCGTCACCGTGAATGGCGCGACAAGTCAGGCTACACCTACGGTCTGCACGGCACCCCCACCACGTTCACACTGGAAGAACGCATTGCCACGCTCGAAGGTGGCAAGCACTGCGTGCTGGTGCCCAGTGGACTGGCGGCGGTGTCGCTGGTGGACATGGCGTTCCTGCGCCAGGGTGACGAAATGCTGGTGCCCGACAACGCCTACGGTCCCAACAAATCGTTTGCCGAGGCCGAACTGAAGGCCTGGGGCATCACCACACGCTACTACGATGCGATGAACCCCGCCGACCTGGCCACCCAACTGAGCGATGCCACCCGCCTGGTGTGGCTGGAGGCACCGGGGTCGGTCACACTGGAGTTCCCTGATCTGCCTGCACTGGTGGCGGTGGTCGCGCAGGCCAACCAGCAGCGCACGGCCAACGGCAAGGCCAACCCGCGCCCGGTGCTGACCGCGCTGGACAACACCTGGGGGGCGGGCATTGCGTTCAACGGATTCGATCTGGGGGCCGACATGTGCATGCAGGCCCTGACCAAGTATCCCAGCGGTGGGGCGGACGTGCTGATGGGCTCGGTCGTGACGCGCGACCCGACGCTCCACCATGCGCTGCTGATGACACACATGCGCCTGGGCCACGGCGTGTCGGGGAACGACGCTGAACTGGTGCTCCGCGGACTGCCCAGCGTCGAACTGCGCTACCACGCACAGGACGCAGCCACACGCCAGCTGGCCACCTGGATGCAAACCCGTCCCGAGGTGGCGCAGGTGCTTCATCCGGCGCTCGCCGGCTCGCCTGGCCACGAAAGCTGGCAGCGCGACGCCCGCGCGGCTGCCTGCCTGTTCAGCGTGGTGTTCCGGCCGCACATCAGCCAACGGCAGATCGACCGCTTTTGCGACGCACTGCAGCTCTTCCGCCTGGGCTGGAGCTGGGCGGGCCCCATCAGCCTGTGCGCCCCGTACGACATACCGTCTATGCGTCAATGCGCCTGGCCCCATGCCGGCGGGCTGGTGCGCTTTGCCATTGGCCTGGAGTCGGTGGCCGATTTGCAGGCAGACCTGACACAGGCACTGGCCGTCATGGTCGCCAATGGCTGAGCAACTGAATCACCTTACAACCACCACGAGAGCACATTTTGGCCACACCCAACTACGGATACGAAAAGCGGCAAAAAGAACTGGCCAAGAAGCAGAAGAAAGCCGAGAAGCTGAAGGCCAAGGAAGAACGCAAACTGCATCCGAATGCGGAGGCTCCTGCGCAGGCAGATGCCGAAACCGGCGCTCCATCGGATGCGTCGCCCGGGGTGGATACCAACAGTTGACAGGGAAGGGCAGTGGGCTGCTGCGACAGGTACTGTTATGCAGTGAAACAAGGTCCCAGCGCATGATGGCATAGGTTTGTTTGCTATATTTTATTCTCTATAGCAATCAAGCGAATATCCGTAAGCGGTGAAGGTCTTTTTTCTTGAAAACGCTCTCTCCAGTCAGTTTGCACTGACGAACCAGACCTTGCTGATGCCCTGCGGGGTCACTTCATAGATGGCAGCCACCTCCATGGGGTGGCCCGCCAAGCCAGTGACGTATTCCTGATCAATCACCTTGTTCCCGACGACCATGCGGTTCACCAGTTTCGCGTGCAGGTCGGGCAGGTTGAAGCGGTTCTCGCGGTAGTGCGCCGCCAACTGCTGTTTGCCCTGCAGGATGGGTGCGGTACCAGGCAGCCTGTACACCTCCACATCGTCGGTGTATTCGGCCACGAACCGTGTCAGATCTCTGGCGTTGTAGGCATCGAGCTGGCGTTGGGCACAAGCGGCTGGGTCAAATGCTGGGGTCATGGTGTGTGTCGGGCGGTTGGTTGTTTCAGGGCGTACCGAAGGATGGCCTTTTGAACGGTGAGCAAATGCTGCTTCTGCTGGTACCCGACAAAACCTGGGTAGCCAACCGGGTCAAACAACAGTTCGCGTCCGATCGTGAAAGGCGGTGTTGGCAACAGAGCAGGGGTGCCCATGGCATCAAGCTGTTGAGGTGTCAGAGCAAAGGACGAATTGCCACCCTCTGATGGCCATGCGTCGGTGATCACAACGTCTGCTCGAGGCGGCGCATCGCACTGAAAGTGGACGAATGGATTCGTCTCGTGATGCTGCGTCTCACAGACGTGTGTCAGACAAAAGCCCAGTACGCCAGCCAGCTCATGCCAGGATCGGAACACATTTGTGGGTGGACCCCATAGGCAGATGTGCGCCCGTTCGATCGACTGAAAGCGCTTGTTGAGGTAGTACGCATCGGTCAGGACTTCACAGGGGTGCCCGAAGGCCGACATGGCATTGATGACTGGGCGGACAGAACACGCCGCAAAGTCTTTCAACCGCTGGTGATCGGCTTCCCGGATGACGTACAGGTCGTAAAAAGGGTCCAGGTAGCCGGCCAGGTCAACCACCCGTTCAGAGGTTTTGAGCAGATTGGGCAGCTCGGTGAATGGCAAGCCCAGTTCCTGAAAAGCTCGGATGAATGTGGTTCTTGTGCGGATGCCGTTGCCCTCGAATGACCAGGCGACGTTGCCTGTCAAGGCTGCATGCGGTTCATCAGCCATTGCCCAGATTGCACGGACATCGTGCTCGGTCAAATCAGCCAGCGAGACAAAGTTCATTTGGGGCCGCCTGCCAACAATTCCTCCGCCAGCCGAGCAAACGCCTGTGGGCTGTGGTCAGGCAGCTCATGGGTGCTGGCCTCGGGGTAACGCTTGAAGTTGCGTGCAATCGACGCGGCATACACCGGGTCGTAGTGCATCACCAGCAGGTCGCGGAACACGTCTGCAAACTGGCCGTTTTCAACCTGTTGCACCCAGGCATTCACCACGGTCTTGCCCTTGAGCTCGGTCAGGGCATGCAGCCGGTGGCAGAAATACGCAGGGTCGGTTTGCAGGTAGGCATAGTCCTCCAGCAGCAGGGCCACGCGCGCCTCGATGGGTAGTTGCAGGTCGATGCAGTGGCTGGCCCGCATGGCATCCATCAGCGCATCGGGCACGCGCAGGTTGCCCACTTTCTTGCTTTCGCTCTCCACGAACACTGGTCGTGTCGGGTCGAAGTGGCGCAGGGCCGACCAGATGAGCGTGTCAAAGTGCTTCTGGGTGGGTTGGGGCGTGCCAGGCAGGTGGCCGAGCACCGAGCCCCGGTGTTTGGCCAGGTCCTCCAGATCCAGCACCTGTGCGCCTTGCGCGGCCAGTGCGTGCAGCAGGCGTGTTTTGCCAGTGCCGGTGGCCCCGCACACCACGCGGAAGGTGAGGGGGCTGACGCGTCGTGCCATGTCATTCACCAGCTCGGCGCGCCAAGCCTTGTAGCCCCCTTCGACCAGCGTGACCTGGAACCCGATGGCGCCCAGTGCCCACGCCAGCGCACCGCTGCGGTTGCCGCCACGCCAGCAGTACACCAGTGGCCGCCAGTGTTTGGGTTTGTCGATGACGGCACGCTCGACATGTGCGGCAATGTTGTGGAACACCATGGCGGCACCACGCTTCTTGGCCTCGAAGGCGTTGACCTGCTTGTACTGTGTGCCGATCACGATGCGCTGTTCGTTGTCCAGCGACGGCCAGTTTTCAGCACCGGGCACGTGGTCGAGTGCAAACTCGGCCGGTGTGCGGGCGTCGATGACGGTGTCGAACTGGTCCAAGGTTTGGGCCACAGTGGCGGCGGGCAGGGTGATGACAGGCATGGGGGCGGTAGAGTGGGCAAAGGGTCTGCGCCAAGGGCGCAGACAGGAAGGGCAGACGGGCGGGGTTTACCGGACCATGTTGGCCAGTGTCGGCCACACGTTGGCCAGCATGAGGGGTTGTGCCTGTTCGTTGGGGTGAATGCGGTCGGCCTGGAACCACTTCATGGCGTCGGGCGCATCGGCCACACCTGCCAGCAAGAACGGCACCAGCGCGGTTCCTTCCGCCTTGGCGACCTGGGGAAACAGGTCGCGGAAGTCTTTGGCGTACTGGGTGCCGTAATTGGGTGGCATGTCCATGCCGAGCAACAGCACACGGGCCCCCGCAGCCTTGGCTGCGCGGGTCATGTGGGTGAGGTTGTCGCGCGTGTGCTGCAGCGCCAGGCCTCGCAGCGCATCGTTGCCACCCAGTTCGATGACGACCAGCGCGGGTTGGTGCTGCTTGAGCAACGCGGGCAGGCGGGAGCGTCCGCCAGACGTGGTGTCGCCGCTGATGCTGGCGTTCACCACGGTGTTGCCTGGGCGCTCGGCATCCAATTTTTTTTGTAGCAGTGAAACCCATCCGGAAGAGCGCCTCAGGCCATATTCAGCACTGAGCGAGTCGCCCACCACCAGAATCACGCCCCGCACGGCCTGGGCAGAAGCCGCAGGGCCCGTGCTTGGCGCACGTGCGGCGGGCGTTTGGGCGTGTGCCGCCACAAGGCCATTGGCAGCGACTGCAGCAGCCAGCAACGCTTGCAAGTTAAAGTGACGACGTGACAACCACACAAGAAACCCTTCCATGAGCCAAGAGAATGCGGAAACGATGATTGCCGTGAGCAATGTTTCCAAAACCGTGACGGACTCCACCGGCACCCTGCACATTTTGCGTGATATTGATTTTGCGTTGCGCAAGGGGGAGACGACCGCCATTGTCGGGGCCTCGGGCTCGGGCAAAAGCACGCTCCTGTCCATCATCGCCGGGCTGGACACGCCGACGGGTGGCACGGTGCACCTGGCTGGCCAGGACCTGTTCGCATTGGATGAAGACCAGCGCGCCGCCCTGCGTGCGGCCAAGGTGGGCTTCGTGTTCCAGAGCTTTCAGTTGCTGGGCAACCTGACGGCGCTGGAAAACGTCATGTTGCCATTGGAACTGGCTGGCCGCCCGGATGCACGGGCCGCTGCCTCGGACATGCTGGCGCGTGTGGGGCTGGGTGAGCGCCTCAACCGTTACCCCAAGGTGCTGTCGGGTGGCGAGCAGCAGCGGGTGGCGCTGGCCAGGGCGTTCGTCGTGCGGCCCGCGGTGTTGCTGGCCGACGAGCCCACCGGCAGCCTGGACCATGCCACGGGCGAAACCATCATGCGGCTGATGTTCGACCTGAACACCGAGCTGGGCACCACACTCGTCCTGGTCACACACGACCGGGGCATTGCCGCCCGGTGTGAGCGGCGCATCACCATCGATGCGGGGCGCATGGTCTGACCATCTCCGGCGGGGCCGGCGTTCACCTGTGCGTGAAGGCCGCCCGGTGGCGCAGCTTGGCCAGCGCCGATAATCGGGGCATGTCTGCTCCCAAAGTTCTGTTCGGCTTTCATGCCGTGGGCGTGCGCCTGAAAACGGCCCCGCAATCCATCATCGAGGTCTACTTCGAACCCACCCGGCGCGATGCCCGCATGCGCCAGTTTCTGGACCGCGCCCGCGAAGCGGGTGTGCGCCTGATCGAGGCCGATGGCCTGCGGCTGGCCAAGCTCGCCGGCAACCATGGCCACCAGGGGGTGGCGGCTCGGGTGGAGCCCGTGACACAGGCCCACTCGCTGGACGAGTTGCTGGAGCAGTTGGAGGAGCAGGGCGTTGCGCCGCTTCTGCTGGTGCTGGATGGCATCACCGACCCGCACAACCTGGGTGCCTGCCTGCGGGTGGCCGACGGGGCGGGTGCGCACGCGGTGATTGCCCCCAAGGACCATGCAGCGGGCATCAACGCTACCGTGGCCAAGGTGGCCAGCGGCGCAGCCGAAACCATGCCGTATTTCATGGTCACCAACCTGGCGCGCACGCTGGGCGAATTGAAGGAACGCAACATCTGGGTCATCGGCACCAGCGACGACGCACCCAAGACGCTGTACCAGGTCGATCTGAAGGGCCCCACTGCGTTGGTGCTGGGTGCAGAAGGCGCCGGCATGCGTCAGCTGACGCGCAAAACCTGCGATGAGATGGTGGGCATCCCCATGAAAGGCGCCGTGGAAAGCCTGAATGTGTCGGTGGCCAGCGGCGTGTGCCTGTACGAGGCGTTGCGACAAAGAGCCTGAAAAGCCTTGGCCCTTCGGTGGCGCATCAGGTGGGCGTGGGCGCTGCGGTGCGGTTCAGGTAGCAGGCCGCAAATTCGGCGGGTGGCAGGGGTTGGCTGAAAAGATAACCCTGCACCAGATCGCAACCCTGCTGGCACAGCCACGCATGTTGGGCGGCGGTTTCAACACCCTCTGCCACCACCCGGTAGCCCAATTTGTGCGCCATGGCGAGCGTGGCGCTGACAACGGCTGTTGAACGGTCAGATTTGTGCGTGGCAGCCTGGTCGTGCAAACCCATGATGAAGGATTTGTCGATCTTCAGCACATCGAACTCCAGCATGCGCAGGTATGAGAGTGACGAATACCCGGTGCCAAAGTCGTCCAGGGCAATTTCGATACCCGCCTGCCGCAGCCTGGCAAGCGCTTGGATGGCATTGCCATCGGCATCGAGCAGCACCGACTCCGTGACCTCCAGCCCGATGTGCTGGCACGGCACACCGTGTTGACCGATCGCCACCAGCCAGTCCTGGTCAACAGCGCTGGCCCTGAACTGCCTGGGTGACAGGTTCACGCTCAGCCTGAAGTCATTGGGTAGAGCAGGGAGCCACTGCTTCAATTGTTGTAGTGACTGATGCATGACCAACTTGCCCAGTGAGTCAATCAGACCTGATTCTTCGGCCACACGTATGAACACATCCGGGCGAATACTCTGGCCTTGGTCAGTCCAGCGCAAGAGGGCTTCTGCACCGACCAGTGTTTGGGTGAGCGCGTCAAACTGGGGCTGGTAGTGCAACTGGAGCAGTTTGCTGTCAATGGCCTGGCGCAGCCTGTTTTCAAGGGTGACCCGCTGAGTCAGTGCTGCATCGAGGTCAGGCGTGTAACGCCGCCATTGGTCTCCGCCACGACCTTTTGCCTCGTACATCGCCATGTCTGCCCGGCGGAGCAGGGTGTCCGCGTCGCCACCGTCATGGGGAAACAGGGCCATGCCAATGCTGGCCGTCAGCTGCAAAGTGTGTGCGCCAAGCTGCACCGGTGTGGCAACCGTCGCCAGAAGGCGCTGGGCCACGTAGTCGGGTTCAGAAATATCCGTCAGGCCTTTGATCAGCACGATCAGTTCGTCGCCGCCTTGCCTCGCCAACACGTCAATGCTGCGCAACGCTGAGGGCAGACGGCGGGCCAGTATCTGCAGCAACTCGTCACCAGCCCAATGCCCCAGTGTGTCGTTGACGTTCTTGAAGCGGTCGAGGTCAATGCACAGTACACACAACATGTCGCCGTTGGCGCCGGCCTGGGTCAGTGCAACCGGCAACTGCTCCAGCAGCGAGCGCCGATTGGGCAATGATGTCAGGTGATCCGTGCGCGCCAGGCTTTGGGAATGTTGTTCGCGCATCACCCGTTCAGTGATGTCGGTGACCGAACCGGCCATCAACCTGACAGATTTGTTGCCAGCTCGGGCCACCAGACCCCGAGCCGCGAGCCAGCGGTATTCGCCGTTGTGTGCCTTGACCCGGTACTCGCAGTAGAAATGGCGGGTCAGGCCTTTCAGGTGAGCCGTGACGGCCTTGTTGTAGAGTTCGCGGTCGTCAGGGTGAACAATCTGTAACCAGGCGTCCGAGGTGGGCAGAAAGTCCTCGGTGTAGCCCAGGATGTCGAGCAAGCGTTGCCCCACGACGAGCCGTTTGGTCACAGGGTTCCACTCGAACATCCCATCGTGCGAGCCTGCCATGGCAAGCTCCATGCTGCGCAACGTACGATTGATGGCTGGCCACAATGCCAGTCCGCCCGCACTCCCCAAACCAGCCAGCCACAGCCCGATTTTCTGGCCGATGTTGGCGGCCCCGGCATCGGTTGCAAAGGCCGGCAACAGTAAACCAAGTGCACAACCCAATGCTGCCACCAGCAAGCTCACGCCCAGCGCAACAGCCAGTCCGTGCGGCAGAACTTTGTGCTTGCGTGCCAATGGGGGAGGGTAAGTGTTCACGCGTTCGATGCTAGCGGTTTCCGGTCAGTCGGGTCAATCTGTGCTCATACCCACCCGACGACCCCGAGCGCAGCCCCGATGCCCAGCAACCACAGCATGTGGAGCCGGGTTCGCCAGACCACAATGGTTGCGACAATCGTCAGGAGCCAAGCCGTCAAAGGCTGCAACGTCAACCACGTGGACCAGAGAAAAGGGTCCAGCAGCGCAGGAATTTCAAACTGGGTGCGGCTGCCTGCAGGTACGGCAGGAGCTGCCAGCAGCCAGCCTGTTGCCAGCAGCAAGGCAATGACCACCGGTGCCATGCCCTGTTTGAAAGCGCGCACCGAGCGTTTGTGCTGGTTGCGGTGTGCCCAGCGTGTGGCGCTGTAAGTCAGCACGGAGGAGGGCAGCAAGGTGGCCACCATGCACACCGTCACACCCAGCAGACCCGTCCACCAGGCAGCAGCGCCTGCTGACGTGCCACCGGCAGCGTTGATGCCCAGTTGCCACCCCATCAGCGCGATGAACAACACATTCGGGCCTGGCGCTGCCTGCGACAAAGCGATGGAAGAAGTGAACTGCGCATCACTCAGCCAACCGCGTTCGTCCACAAGGAAACGGTGCATATCCGGCGCTGTGGTGATGGCACCACCCACAGCCAACAGCGAGAGTGAAGCAAAATGTGTGAACAGGTCCCACCAGTTGACTGCTATGGGCATCATGGTGACCCTGGTCCTGGCAAGTCTTCACGTCCCAGGCAGCGGTACGCCCACGCAAAGCTTGCTCCGCCCAAACCGAGCAGAACCCACGCCAAGGGCCAACGCAGCCACGCGATTGCCACAAAGGTGAGCGCGGCCAGACAAATGCAAGCGCGCAACCCCATGGCGTTTTTCCCGAGCGCAGCCATCAGTTTGATGCCGGTGGCCGCAATCAATCCGGCAGATACCATGCCCATGCCGCGCAGGGCACCTTGTGCCCAGTTTGTGTCAGCAACCGAGCCGTAAAAAATGGCCAGCAACAGCACGACAACCAGCGGTGCAGCCAGAATGCCGGCCAGCGCTGACAAGGCACCGCGCAAGCCGAAGTAACGCCCACCAATCATCAGCGACAGGTTGACCACATTCGGCCCTGGCATGACCTGTGCAACGGCCCATTCTTCAACAAATTGTTCGCGTGTCAGCCACCGGCGCTTTTCGACCAGCTCGCGTTGGACCACCGCCAGCACCCCTCCAAACCCTTGCAAGGCCAAAACCGTGAATGACCAGAACAGGTCTGCGCACGATGCAGGTTGACGCGTGGTGTCGTCAGTTTGCTGAGCCATGTTTGAAAGGGGTGCTTTGGCGCAGGGTCAGACGGTCATGCCGCCAGACACTTCGATGACCGCGCCGTTGACATAGCTGGCTTCGTCACTCGCCAGGAATGCGTAAACATTGGCGATTTCTTCCGGTTTGCCCAGCCGCTTCAAGGGCACACGGTGTTCCATTTCGGCAATGACTTTGTCAGGTATGGTGCTCAGAATCGGTGTCGCAATGAAGCCTGGTGCCACGGCATTGACCCGAACACCTTTGGGGCCCAACTCGCGGCTCCAGGTCTTGGTGAAACCAATCACGCCGAACTTGGTGGCCGCATAGTTGGTCTGACCGAAATTGCCATAGATGCCAACAACAGAACTGGCATTGACGATGGAGCCCGAACCTTGTGCCACCATGATGTCAGCCACCAACTGGCTGCAATGGAACACGCCACGCAGGTTGACATCAATGACCCGGTCAAACTGCTCAAGTGTCATTTTTTGCAGACGGGCATCCTGTGTGATGCCCGCGTTGTTGATCAGCACATCGATGCGTCCATAACGGTCCTTGACTGAAGACACAACAGATTCGACCATCTCGCGCTGGGTCACATCCATGACGAATCCCATGGCAGTTGCGCCCAGGGCCTGACATTGCGCGACTGCGGCGTCAACCGCAGCTTGCTTGACGTCGCAGACGATCACGGTTGCGCCTTCAGCAGCAAACTTCAGCGCTGTGGCCAAGCCAATTCCCTGTGCTGCGCCTGTGATGATGCTGACTTTGTTCTGGAGTCGGGTCATGTGTTTTCCTTTTGGAGTTTTGGTCTGAAACTGGTGTGAAATGTGCGCTTGAAATGGACTGGTGATTGTGCCCTGTAGCGCTGCCTGGTTTTATACTACGATGTATATTATGTTAAGTTATGGAGCATGCCTTAATCTTTGAATGTTTCT
>ERZ761609.303-NODE-303-length-62111-cov-36.838630_pt1 | contig 62111 bp, 51 predicted proteins | sample MGYA00511163_ERZ761609 | MGnify/ENA primary metagenome ERZ761609 (study PRJEB28899, sample SAMN02445070) | bioreactor sludge metagenome | biome: EBPR sludge | place: Australia: Brisbane, Thorneside Wastewater Treatment Plant | collected 2011-12-16 ... | reverse complement strand
CACCCAGGCCCAGCAGGGGCACGCCGTGGCGCAGGCCGAGCAGCTGCGATGCGCCTGACAGCAGCAGCGCCAGGCCGAACCAGGCAAAACCCACGTGCAGCATCGCCAGCAGCCGTACCTTCAGGCTCTGCACCAGCCCCCAGGTGACCGCCAGCCACAGCACCACGCTGCCCGCAGCGACTTCCGTCAGGCCCCAGGCCAGCATCCAGGCGCGTGGTACGCGCACCCCCGCCCAGTGGCCTTGTGCCAGCAGGGGCACCCAGGGTGCCAGGGCTTGCGCAGCGGCAATGCCCAGCAACAGCCACAGCACCCAGCGGGGCCGCCAGGGTGTCAGGCCGGGCAAGGCGCTGGCCGTGAAGAAGGGCAGCATGCGGTGCGACACCAGCAGGTAGGTGGCCACGACGCAGCCCCACAGGCCGGTCCGGATGGCCAGCAGCGCCATGTCGGGCAGGCCCAGCCACACACAGGCCACGGCACCAGCCAATGCACACACGCCCACGCCGCCGGCCCCCACCGCCAGTTGGGCATGCGTGCGGTCGTTGGCGGGGCTGGCGCGAACCAGCAAGCCAAACCGGACGTACATGGCCACCAGGCCCAGCAATGCAAGCAGCAGCCCGGTGCGTGCCAGCGCTTCGGACCACAATGCGCCCGTCAACCACGCTGCCCAGCCTGCCCCTTGCAACCCCAGGGGTACCAGCAAACGCCTTGCTTCGGGGGCGGGCACACCCAGCCATTTGGGGCCTGCCGTGAACAGGAAGCCGGCAAAAAACATCGGGAAAAAGCCCAGGCTCATCACCGCCGCATGCGTGACCGACGGTGACAGGGCCAGCGGCAAGCTCAGGCCCCAGGATTGACGCGCCACCTGCGTACCGAACCACCAGACACTGCAGGCCAGCAGCACACACATGGCCAGAAAAAAAGCCATTCGGTGCGGTGCCCATAGCAAGGCTTTGATGGACCAGCGCGCAGGCCTTCCCCCGGCCATGGCGGCAGGTGGCTGCCCGGGTGCAGGGCCTTGCATCGACTGAAGGGGCTTGGGCTGGGGCGGTGGCACGTGGCAATTCGTCAGGCTGCCGACAGATGAAGGCAAGTCTAGGCAGTTCAACGCGGTTTGCAGTGGCTCGGAAGAAGCATCCGGCGGGCTCAGAAGGAGGATGCCCGGGCGCGCTCCTGGCTCATCGGGAGAATGGGGCGTGTCCGGACGGTGAAGTGCCTGTCAGGCGCGCGGGCATCGTGGGACAATTTGCTGACCCCTTCCTTGCTGCTTTTCGCGGGCCCGCAAGCACCCGCTGACCCGAGATATGGACCGTTCCCGACGCTTTTTTCTGCGGGGGGGTGTGGCATCACCCCCTGTGGTCGTGGTTGCACCGCCCCGGCCGCCCTGGGCCTTGGCAGAGCCTGCGTTCACCGCGGTGTGCACGCGCTGTGATGCGTGCATCGATGCCTGTCCGCAGCAGATTCTTCAATGTGGCGAAGGTGGTTTTCCGGTTGTTAATTTCAGTAGCAATGGTTGCAATGAATGTAAGCGCTGCAGTGAAGTCTGTGTTCCAAAATCCATCGAGTGGCACCCAGACTGACGCCCCTGGAGTTGGCATGCCGTCATCGGGCCGGCTTGCCTGGCCGTGCAGCGGGTGGAATGCCGGGTGTGTGGCGAGATGTGCGATGCCAGCGCCATCCGGTTTCGGCCCTCCCTGAACGGGGTGGCTCAACCCGAGGTGTCAGCAACCGACTGCAGTGGCTGCGGCCAGTGTGTGGCACCCTGTCCCACGCACGCCATTCAGATGCTCACGCCGCCAGGCTGAACGGCGGTGTTCAGGCCATTTCGTGGTGAACGGCAAACACCGCTGCCTGCACCCGCGACGTCAGGTGCAGCTTGCGCAGGATGTGCTTCACGTGTTTTTTCACGGTGGTTTCTGCGATGTCCAGATCGCGCGCGATGACCTTGTTGCTTGCACCGTTGGCTATCAGCAGCAGGATCTCGCGTTCGCGCTCCGACAACTCTTTGAACAAGGTGGCCGCATCCGCTGCTGACGGGCCGGACGGCATGCTCTGGGGCATGTTGCGCAGGAACGCCACCAGTTTGGATGTCATTTCAGGGCTGACCACCGACTCGCCCGTCAACACCTTGATGATTGACTCGCTCAGCTGAGTCGACTCGGTGGTTTTCAGCAGGTAGCCGTCTGCGCCGGCGCGCAGGGCATTGACCAGATCGTCTTCCTCCTCGCTCACGGTCAGCATCAGGATGCGGGCTTCGGGTGCTGCCTGCTTCAGTGACGGTATGCCGTCAATGCCCCGTACACCAGGCATGTGGTTGTCCAGCAGGATGATGTCGGGCTGACGGTCGGCAATGCAACGCAGCGCTTCGCCGAGGTCGGCCGCTTCGCAGCCGACACGGAAGCGTTCGTCCTGGGCCAGCAGGGCCAGCAGGCCACGGCGGAACAGGGTATGGTCGTCCACAACCAGCACGCAGATGGGAGTTGTCAGGTCGTTCATGGCAATGCTCAGTGGGTGAGGGGGGTCAATGTCGGATACCGGCCAGCGCAACGGTTTCGGTCACGGTACTGGCATCGGGCAGTGTCAGGGTCATGCGGGTGCCCATGCCCGGATGGGAGTCCAGGTTCACCTGGGCACCGATGCGGGCAGCACGTTCCTGCATGATTTTCAGGCCCACATGGGTGTGTACCCGAACGCTCCACGTGTCAAACCCGACGCCATTGTCAACCACTTCGAACACCCAGCCGGGGCCTTTGATGACATTCAATGCCACGTGCGTGGCCTGGGCGTGTTTGCGGATGTTGGACAGGGATTCCTGGATGATGTGAAGCACCTGGATCTGGACATCGGGCGGCAAGGGCAAACCGTCGCCTTCGACTTCCAGCAACGTGGGCAGCCCCGTCTGATGCTGGAATTTTTGCAGCGTCTCTTTCAATGCCGCCTCGATGTCGTCAGTGCTCGTGCGGGTGCGGAAATGCACCAGCAGTTCGCGCACGTCGGCCATGCTTTCTTTCAGGCCTGCATCCAGTTCGTTCAACGTGCGGGCAATGTTGTCAGGCTGGTTCTTCTGTATGGCGTTGCGCAGCAGTTGAGACTGGATGTTCAGAAATGCGAGTGACTGGGCAATCGAGTCGTGCAGTTCCCTGGCCAGCAACGAACGTTCTTCGCCCACAGCTGCTTCGCGCTCCAGTGCAGCGGCGCGCAGGCTTTCCAGCGTGCTGGCCAGGTGGCTGCCCAGCGTGTCCAGCAGTTCGGTCTCTTCAGCCGATACTTGCACCGGTGCGCGGTAGAACAGGTTCAGTTCACCCAGCAGACGCTGCTGCAGTTTGATGGGCACGCTGATGACGGATTCATAGCCCAGTTTGGCGCACGGTCGCCGCGTGGCATCGTCCAGGCTCTGAATGGGAATGACGCGTGTGTCCGGATGCTGCTTGCCCTGGCTGATGCCGCACGCGCAGGCACCGACCAGCAGGCTGCGTTCGGATTCGACCAGTTCCTCAGGAAAACAGTCGGATGACAGCATCAGGAAACGTTGGTTGGCCTCGTCTGACCAGCGCACCGCAGCGGCATCGGCACCCAGGTGCACCCGAACCGACTGCGCAAATCCTTTCGAGGCTTCGTCAATCGTGCCAGCTTTGGATAGCAAGGCACTCACGGCATACAGTGTTTCGAGGCGCTTGCGCTGTGCCTCGATGTCGCGGGTTTTGGCCATCACCTGCGCTTCCAGCCCCGCGTACAGCGAATGCAGCGTTTCGGTCATGCGGTTGAACCCAGCCGCCACCTGCCCGAATTCGTCCTGTGTGTGCACGTCGATCCGTGCCGTGAAGTCACCCTTTTTCACGCGCAGCAGGCCATCGCGGACCTGTGCCAGCGGACTGATGATGAACCGGTAGCCCACGTACAGCATCACCACCGACGCGGCAATGGCCAGTGCCATCATGACGAATTGAAACAGGTTGAGCACGGTGGTGAAGCCGGACAGCTGCTTTTCAATGACTGAAACCAGGCCGTCGATGGCCTTGACCAGCAGTTCCGCATCGGTGCGGACCGATGACTGGATGCCGGGTGCGCCGGTTTGCCAGAAATTGCGCTGGTTCTGCCAGGTGGCTTCCACCCCAGCAAAGTGCTTGCTCACTTCCGGGTCCCAGGGCACAAACAGCGGGCGCGCCGGGTCACCTTCTTTCAGCAGGCGCAGGCTGTCATCCAGCTTGGCCACCAGGGTGTGCCGTTCGGCTTCGGGCACGTTGGCCTGTATGGCGCTGGCCAGGCGCCAGGTTTGCATGCGCAGTCGCCCTGCCTCGTTCACGGCGGCTGCCCCCCCTTCCAGTTGCCAGGTCACCCACAGCGTCAGGCCGATGGAGGCCAGCGCCACCAGCAGCAGGCCTGTGCCGATGCGGACAAGTTTGGTGGATAGGGACGATGCCATGCGGTGTGCAGTCTTGCGAGAGCCTGACTGTACAGCCAAAGCACCGCCGTGGTGAGCTGCGCGACGGCACACAAAAAAAGCTGCCCCGGTTGCCCGGGGCAGCTTGCGTCAGTGGGTTGGCATGCGCCGACAGGCGGCAGGCCAGCTCTCGTGCGCTTACTCTTCTTCTTCGGCGTTCGGGTCTTTGTAGCCCTTGGGCAGCTTGTGTGCGATGCCTTTGTGGCAGTCGATACAGGTTTTGCCCTCGGCCTTGGCTTTGGTGTGGACCTTGAACGGCCCTTTCTTCTGCAACTCTGGGCTCATGGCGTCAAAGCTGTGGCAGTTGCGGCATTCCGTCGAATTGTTCGATTTCATGCGTGCCCATTCCCGTTCTGCCATCACTAGGCGGTGCTCTTCGAACTTTTCCTTGGTGTCGATCACGCCGGTGATCTTGCCCCAGACCTCTTTCGACGCCTGCACTTTGCGGATGATTTTGTGCGTCCAGTCTTTGGGCACATGGCAGTCCGAGCACACTGCGCGCACACCGGTGCGGTTCGAGTAGTGAATGGTGTACTTGTATTCCTCGTACACGTTGTCCTTCATCTCGTGGCACCCAATGCAGAACTGCATCGTGTTGGTGGCTTCCATGCCGGTGTTGAATGCCCCCCAAAACGCAATGCCGCTGAAGAACCCGGCTGTCAGCAAGCCGATAAGCGAATACTTGACGCTGGGTTTTTTCAGAATCGACCACCAGCGCGCCAAGCGCCCTTCCGGGTTCTGTTGTGTCATGTTTTACTCCAAACGATGTCCGGTTCAGTGCATCACTGAGTGGCCAGCACCCACTTGACCAGGTTCTTCAGTTGAGCCGTGTCGTTGGGCGGGATGGTTTTGGCAATCTTGTGGTCTTCCGTGCTGCCGTCGAGCAGCTTCACTTTTTTGCCCGAGGTGATGTGTTTGACCAGTTCGTCCTCGGCACCGGCTTTGCCTTTGTACTTTTCAGCGATTTTCAGAAAAGCGGGCGCGTCCTTGTCTTTTTTGATGCCGTGGCACTGTGTGCAGTTGTTGGCCTGTGACAGCGCTTTGGCTGCTTCGACGTCCTGGGCTGCTGCCGGGGCTGCGACACCCATGGACAGAACGGCAGCAGCAGAAACTGCGCCGAGTAGGGAAGAAAAACGTGTCATGGTTGGAAGCTCCGTACTGACGTGGTTAAAAAATTACTTGGACAAACCCACAAAGCGTGACTCCACCAGTGGGGGGGCGTCAGCCTGTGGCACATGGCAGCTGTCGCACTGGAAGCGCGACATTTCCAGCACGGGTTTGCCGTCCTTGGCTTTGACTGTTTTCGAGTAGTGGCTGACCCCGATCTGCGGGATCTTCTGGCCGCGGATTTCTTCTGTCTGGTGGCAGTCCATGCAGGCGTTTTCTTCCACCGTCAGCGGTACGTATTTCTCGATGTTGTGCGGCACCATCGGAGGTTGCGTCGGGTAATTGCGTGCAATCAACTGTGGTGTGCCGACGCCTGGGGTTTTTTCGCTGTACTGCTTGAGTGCTGGGGCCTTGTCAGCCGTCATGACATCGGCACCCCGCATGGATGTCGGGGCCATTGTGGTCGCGCAGCCGATCACGGCAGTGGCCACCAGGGTTGCAAGTGTGAGACTGACAGTCTTTTTCATGATGAACTCCTTACAGCGGGAAACAGGACAACTCAGGATGGCTTCACCCTGTCCGCCACCGTGGGGTCGGTAGCAGACTGGTGCGAAGCGGGAACGTTGAAACGTGTACCGAAAGTGAACACGTTTTTGGAACAGACATCGATGCAGCGTCCGCAGTTGGTGCAGGTTGCATCCAGAATGATGGGGGCCGCACCATCCACCGCCTTGAGCGCGGGCTTGATGATCTTGAACTCGGGGCACACCGCATAACAGTCCATGCAGTTGTTGCAGGCTTCGCGCTTGGGCAACACCACCCGCACCACCGATGCTTTACCCACCAGGCTGTAGAACGCACCCACCGGACACACGTGTCCGCACCAGCCGCGTTGGGCCACGAACAGGTCGAACAGGAACACCGCCAGCACGATCACCCAGGCAAAACCCAGCCCGAAAATCAGGCCCCGGTGCAGCATGGACACCGGGTTGAACATTTCCCACGCAATGGTGCCGGTCAGCAGCGCCACCACCAGCGTCATGCCCAGCACCCAGTAGCGCGTCACTTCGGACAGGCGGATGCCACCTTTGATGCCCAGCACCCGCCTCAGCCAGCTGGCCAGATCGGTCACCGGATTGATCGGGCACACCCACGAGCAGTACACCCGTCCACCGACCAGCATGTAAAACCCCAACACAATGGTCACGCCGATCCAGGCCAGGGTTTCGGGCAAGCGCCCGCCCAGCAACGCCTGCAGCAGCATGTAGGGGTCGGTCAGTGGCAACACGTCCAGCGTGTAGCTGTAATTCAGGTTGCCCTTGACGATCCACAGCCCAAACCAAGGGCCCACCAGGAATGCCAGCAGGATGCCCACTTGCGTGATGCGGCGCAGCAACAACCACTTGTGCGCGGTCAGCCAACCTTTTTCGGCAATGGCTTCGGCACCAATTTTCAGTTCAGGGGCGCTCACAGCTTGTCCCCTTTCAAGGCTTTGAACGCGGGGGCAACTGGTTGTGCCACCTCGGGTTTGGGGTCAGCGCTCAAACCTTTCCCGTGTTCGTATTTCATGCCTTCCGGCATGTTGTAGCGGTGTTCGGCTTCGGGTGCCACCAGGCTGCCGCCAGCCTTTTCTTTTTCCACCCAACCGAGCCTGTAGTGGGCTGATAGTTGGCCTTTGGCCATGTACATGGGCATGACCTTGATAGAGGCCACTTCGGTTGGGCACGATTTTTCGCACTTGCCGCAGCCGGTGCAGTGGTCGGAGTGCACCACCGGAATGAACAGCGTGTGTTTGCCGGTGCGCTCGTTGGTTTGCGGCTCCAGCGTGATGGCCTTGTCCAGCACCGGGCACACGCGGTAACAGATGTCACAGCGCAAGCCCAGGTAATTGAGGCAGGTTTCCTTGTCAACCAGCACAGCCAGGCCCATTTTGGCCTTGGTGATGTCGGTCAGTGAATGATCCAGCGCGGCCGTGGGGCAGGCTTTGACACAGGGCACCTCTTCGCACATTTCGCAGGGTGCCTGCCTCGCCACAAAGTAGGGTGTGCCGGTGGACATCGGCTCCTCGGGTTTGGCGAGGTGGAGGATGTCGTAAGGGCAGTCGCGCACGCACAGACCGCAACGGATGCATGCTGAAGAGAAGTCTTTTTCAGGCAAGGCACCCGGTGGCCGGATGGCCGCAGGCGGCAACGCCGTGGCATGACGGGCGTAGAACCCCAGGCCGGTGCCAAGCAAGCCCACGCCACACGCCATGCGTGCGGTGTCGCTCACAAATTGTCGCCGTGCGGGGTCCATCGCAAATGCTCTTCGGGTTGGGTGATGTTTTCGGGCCGCAGCCCCGGAAGGGGGCTCACGTCTCACGCAGGTGTCAGCTTCAGGCTTTCACCACCTTGGCTGCACATTTCTTGTAGTCCGTTTCTTTCGAAATCGGGCATGTGGCATCCAGCGTCAGTTTGTTGACCAGGCGGTGCTCGTCGAAGAAGGGGATGAAGATCAGCCCTTCCGGCATCTTGTTGCGCCCCTTTGTGTCGACCCGCAGTTCGATCTCGCCCCGGCGTGTGCTGACTTTGACCACATCGTTGCGTTTGAGACCGCGTTTTTCGGCATCTTTGGGGTGCATCCACACCACGGCATCGGGGAAGGCCTTGTACAACTCGGGCACACGGCGGGTCATGGAGCCACTGTGCCAGTGTTCCAGCACCCGGCCGGTGCACAGCCACAGGTCGTAGTCCTTGTCGGGCATTTCGGCCGCAGGTTGGTAGGGCAGGGCAAAAATCTTTGCTTTGCCATCGTCGTATCCGTAAAAGCGGACACCTTCGCCTTTTTTGACGTAGGGGTCATAGCCTTCGCGGAAGCGCCACAGGGTTTCTTTGCCGTCCACCACGGGCCAGCGGAAGCCACGGGCCTTGTGGTACTCGTCAAAGTAGTTCAAGTCGTGCGCCTTGCCGCGGCCGAACCGGGCGTATTCTTCGAACAGACCTTTCTGCACGTAATAGCCGAAGTATTCGGACTCGTCGTTCGTGTAGCCTGCCCAGGCGTGGGCGTTGACTTTGGCGCAGTCTTCTTTCGGGAATTTGTTGCACTCGCCGTTGGCGTACAGCACTTCGTACAGGGTTTTGCCCTTGTACTGTGGGTTCTTGGCCAGCAGGTCGGCAGGCCACACTTCGTCGGTGGTGAAGCGCTTGGAAAATTCCAGGTACTGCCACAGGTCCGACTTGGCATCGCCGGGCGCCTTGACCTGTTGACGCCACATCTGGCCACGGCGCTCGGCATTGCCGAACATGCCTTCTTTTTCCATCCACATGGCAGCAGGCAGGATCAGGTCGGCAGCAAGCGCAGACACCGTGGGGTAGGCATCAGACACGACAACAAACGCCTTGGGGTTGCGCCAGCCAGGGTAAATTTCCCCGTTGATGTTGGGGCCGGCCTGCATGTTGTTGTTGGACGATTGCCAGTAGAAACCGACTTTCCCGTCCTTCAGCATGCGTGACTGCAATACGGCGTGGTAGCCCACCCATTCAGGAATGGTGCCGGGCGGCAAATTCCAGATTTTTTCCGAGAATTCGCGGTGTTTCGGGTTGGCAACCACCATGTCGGCAGGCAGGCGGTGGGCAAATGTGCCCACTTCGCGTGCGGTGCCGCAGGCCGAAGGTTGGCCAGTCAGCGAGAACGGGCTGTTGCCGGGTTCGGAGATCTTGCCGGTCAGCAGGTGCACGTTGTAGATCATGTTGTTGACCCACGTACCGCGCGTGTGCTGGTTGAAACCCATCGTCCAGAACGAAGTGACTTTGGTCTTGGGGTCGGCATAGGCCTTGGCCAATGCCAGCAGCTTGTCTTTGGGGACACCGGAAATCTCGTGGGCCTTGTCCAGCGTGTATTCGGACACGAACTTGGCAAACTGGTCGAATGTGATCGGGGTGTGCTTGTTGGGGTCGCCTTTCGGTTTGCCGTCCGGGCCAGGGTAGCCGTTGTTGCCGGCCACCTGTTCCAGCGGGTGGTTGGGGCGCAGGCCGTAGCCGATGTCGGTCACACCTTCGAAGAAATGGCAGTTCTTCTCCACAAAGGCCTTGTTGACGGCCCCGTTCTGGATGATGTAGTTGGCGATGTAGTTGAGGATCGCCAAGTCTGACTGTGGCTTGAAGATCAGTTCGTTGTCAGCCAGTTCGCAAGACCTGTGCGAGAACGTGGACAGCACGTGAATCTTCACGTGGTTGGCAGTCAACCTGCGGTTGGTGAGGCGAGACCACAGGATGGGGTGCATCTCGGCCATGTTGGAGCCCCACAGCGCGAACACGTCAGCGTGCTCCAGGTCGTCGTAACAACCCATGGGCTCGTCGATACCGAAGGTGCGCATGAAGCCCGCCACGGCAGATGCCATGCAGTGACGCGCGTTGGGGTCGAGGCTGTTGGTACGCAAGCCGGCTTTCCATAGCTTGGCGGCGGCATAGCCTTCAAACACGGTCCACTGGCCGGAGCCGAACATGCAAACTCCGCGCTGGCCCTGCTCGGGGTTCTTCAGGGTGGCCTTGACTTTCTCGGCCATGATGTCGAAAGCCTTGTCCCAGGTGATGGGGGTGAACTCGCCGTTCTTGTCGAACTTGCCGTCCTTCATGCGCAGCAGCGGCTTGGTCAGGCGGTCTTCGCCATATTGGATCTTGGCCAGGAAGTAGCCTTTGACGCAGTTCAGCCCCTTGTTGACCGGTGCATCCGGGTCACCTTGTGTGGCGACGATCTTGCCGTCGCGTGTGCCCACCAGCACGCCGCAACCGGTGCCGCAGTAGCGGCAGGCGCCCTTGTCCCATCGCACGCCGTCATTGGCCTTGGCCTGCTGTGCAGACACCGCGCCCGGCACGGTGAAACCTGCTGTGGCGGCCGCGGCCGCAATGGCGTTGGATTTGATGAAGTCGCGTCGAACCAACTTGATTTCAGAAACAGACATTGCAGTTCTCCTTTACTCGTTACGGCGGTACCCAGCGGTTACGCCTCTACCAAAACTTCGGCCTCTGGCTCGTCTTCGCGCTGGTGGTACACCATCGATGCCGACATCACCCCCGCCATCAGGCTGATGGCTTCGTAAATCTGAATGGTTTCCTTGTCGCCCGCCGACTCGATGGTGACGATGATCTTGCCCTCGGGCGAGACCGCAGCCACTTCGACTCCTTCGTGGGCGCCCAGGAGCGCTACCACCTGCTCGACCTGTTCAGGCCGCGGTATGACGATGACGCTGGAAATGTTCATGACAGAGCTCCTGAGCACCTGGAGGCGTCCGACCAATGGACACCGTTCCCAAGTGGAAACAGGGCGATTCTTCGTGAACGGAGGCAGGTGCGCAAATGCCGCAATGACCCTGAAAACCGGTACGCGTACTCCCAAAGGAGTATGCGGTCGTCAAACAGATGTCAATGAAATCAAAGACTTGCAGCGTCAGAAGGTTTTTGGTCTGTGGGTTGGTGGATACCCACAAAGGTGGACGTCCAACCTCCCAATGACCTGTCGTAGCTGCACATCCGAGGCGATTGCAGCTGGCTGAAGGAGGGTGAACCGTTTCCCTGTGACGCCGGGGGTTTTTGTCCCGGGTCATGGGGGTCAGACATTGATGTGGGACAAAGTCGCGGGCCAACCGATCAGGCACAATCCCGCCCCATGTTGTCGGTCAATGGTCTGTCCTGTGCGCGTGGAGAGCGCACCCTGTTCTCGGGTCTGTCGTTCTCGCTGGGCGAGCGCGAGTGGCTGCACATCCAGGGTCAAAACGGGGCCGGCAAAACCACTTTGATGCGTGCTTTGGTCGGTTTGTCGCCGCCCATCGCCGGTGACATCACCTGGCGGGGCGAGGCCGCGCCGTCACCCGATTTTTTTCGTGACCTGATTTATCTGGGGCACCATGCGGCGGTGAAAGAGGAACTGACACCGCTCGAAAACCTGCGCTTTTCAGCCGCGCTCGACGGTATTGAGTTGTCGGAGCGTGATGCGTTGGCGGCGCTGATCCGGCTGGGCCTGCGGGGTCGCGAAGACCTGCCGGTCCGCGTGTTGTCAGCCGGGCAGAAGCGTCGCGTGCTGCTGTCCCGGTTGTTGGTGCGTCCTGCCAGGCTCTGGGTGCTGGACGAGCCGTTCACGGCGCTCGATGTGAAGGCGGTTGCCCAGTTGTCGGAACTTATCGTGGCGCATGTCACTCAAGGCGGCATGGCCATTCTCACCAGTCACCAGACCATTCCGTTGGCCAACGGCAAAACCCTGCAGGTGGGCGCATGAGTGCGGTGTTGGCCATCATCCGCCGCGACCTGTTGCTGGCCGTGCGCCGCAAGAGCGAGGTGTTCACGGCGCTCTTCTTTTTCATCATCGTCGTCAGCCTGTTTCCCTTGGGCATCGGACCCGAGGCTGCGTTGCTCCGGCAGATCGCTCCAGGCATTTTGTGGGTGGCAGCATTGCTGGCCACGATGCTGGGTTTGGCGCGCTTGTTTGCGCCCGACCATGCCGATGGCACGCTGGAGCAAATGGTGTTGGCCTCGGCACCGTTGGGGCTGCTCGTCGCAGGAAAAATCGCGGCACACTGGCTCACGACCGGTTTGCCACTGGTGTTGCTGGCACCTGTGCTCGGCTTGCAGTTTGGCCTGGAGGCCGACGCGTTGGGAGTGCTGGTGGTGGCATTGTTGCTGGGCACGCCGTTGCTGTCGCTGATAGGGGCCATCGGGGCGGCGCTGACGCTGGGCTTGCGGGGCGGCGGTTTGCTGCTGTCGCTGCTGGTGTTGCCGCTGTATGTGCCCACGCTGATTTTTGGCGCTGGCGCGGTCGAGGCCCATATTTCGGGCATGGGTGCGGGCGGCCACCTGTCGTTGTTGGCGGCGCTGCTGGCGCTGGCCGTTTTTTTTGCACCCTGGGCGGCCACGGCTGCATTGAGGATCGCACTTGAGTAACGTCACCAATTCCATTCTGTTCAAGTACGCCACGCCGCAGAACTTCTATCCGCTGGCGGGCAAGATGATTCCCTGGTTCTGGGGTGTGGGCGCGCTGCTGTTCGCGGTGGGGTTGTACATCAGCTTCTTTGTCGCACCCACTGACTTCCAGCAGGGCGAGGGGTACCGCATCATCTTCATCCATGTGCCAGCGGCGTGGATGTCCATGTTCATCTACCTGGTCATGGCCATGTGGGCTGCCATCGGGCTGGGGCTCAATACCCGGTTGTCGAGCATGATGGCGCAGGCGCTGGCCCCCACGGGTGCCATCATGGCGTTCATCAGCCTCTGGACGGGTGCCTGGTGGGGCAAGCCGATGTGGGGTGCCTGGTGGGTATGGGATGCGCGCCTCACGTCAGCACTCATTCTGTTTTTCCTGTACATCGGGTTCATTGCCTTGCAGGCTGCCATTGACGACCCGCGCCGCGCCGACAAGGCGGGTGCCATTCTGGCGCTGGTGGGCAGTGTGAACGTGCCCATCATCTACTTTTCGGTCAAGTGGTGGAACACCCTCCACCAGGGGGCGTCCGTGTCCATGACCAAGGCGCCCACCATGGCGACCACCATGCTGTGGGGCATGCTCATCATGGCGTTGGCGTTTTGGGCTTATGCGATTGCCGTGGCGCTGATGCGCGTGCGCGCCATCATCCTGGAGCGTGAGGCGCACACCGATTGGGTCAAGGAACTGCCGGAGGTCAAGCAATGAACTGGGAATCTCCCGCCGCTTTTTTTGCCATGGGCGGCTATGGCTTTTATGTCTGGGGCAGCTTTGGCGTGTGCGCGCTGCTGATGGTGGTGGAACCAATTCTGGCCCGCAAGCGTCATAAAGAGGCTGTGCGCAGCCTGCGCCGCGAATCCCTTGCCGACTCACTGGAACAAACATGAAAGCCCGTCACAAACGCTTTGCAATCATTGGCGGCGGCCTGGCCGCCATCGGCATTGCTGCCACGCTGGTGCTGAACGCACTCGACAGCAACATTGCCTTTTTTGTCAGCCCTTCTGAAGTGGCTGAAGGCAAGGCCCCCCAGGGCAAGATTTTCCGCATCGGTGGCTTCGTGAAGGAAGGCTCCATCCAGCGCGACAACCTGACGGTCAGCTTCGTGATCACCGACACGGCCAAAGATGTCAAGGTGGCCTACACCGGCATCCTGCCCGACCTGTTCCAGGAAGGCAAAGGCGCGGTGGCGCAGGGGCGCATCCTGCCCGACGGCAGCTTCAAGGCAACCGAAGTGCTGGCCAAGCACGACGAGAACTACATGCCGCCAGAAGCGCAGCATGCCGTCGACCAGGTCCAGAAGGCCCAGAAATCCCTGAAACAGTGAAACAAGGCAGCCATCATGATTCCTGAACTTGGCCACTTTGCACTCATCCTCGCGTTCCTGGTGTCGATGGTGCAGGGCATCCTGCCGCTGGTCGGTGCCCAACGCAACCGCGCCGACTGGATCGCGTTGGCCAGGCCCACCACTGCTGCGTCGTTCCTGCTGGTGGCGGTGTCGTTCGCATGCCTGACCTGGTCGTTCTACGTCAACGACTTCTCGGTCGAATACGTGGCGGGGCACTCCAACACCCAGTTGCCCACCATGTACCGCCTGTCTGCCGTGTGGGGCGGGCACGAAGGTTCGCTGCTGTTGTGGGTGTTCATGTTGGTCGGGTGGGCAGCCGCCGTGGCTGCGTTTTCGCGCCAGTTGCCTGCCGCCATGGTGGCCCGTGTGCTGGCTGTTTTGGGCCTGGTGACCGTGGGCCTGATGGCGTTCGTGTTGCTCACGTCCAACCCGTTCGACCGTTTGCTCAACCCGCCTGCCGAAGGACGCTCGCTCAACCCCCTGCTGCAGGATCCAGGCCTGATTTATCACCCGCCCTTGCTGTACATGGGGTATGTGGGCATGGCAGTGGCCTATGCATTTGCCATGGCCGCACTGATTGCCGGCCAGCTGGATGCTGCCTGGGCGCGTTGGTCGCGCCCGTGGACGACGGTTGCCTGGGTGTTCCTGACCCTGGGCATTGCATTGGGTTCGTGGTGGGCCTATTACGAACTGGGCTGGGGGGGCTGGTGGTTCTGGGACCCGGTGGAAAACGCATCTTTCATGCCCTGGCTGGTGGCCACAGCGCTCATCCATTCGCTGGCCGTGACTGAAAAGCGCGGCGGATTCAAAAACTGGACCGTCCTGCTCGCCATTGCTGCGTTTTCGCTGTCATTGCTGGGTACCTTCCTGGTGCGTTCGGGCGTGCTCACGTCGGTGCACGCGTTTGCGACCGACCCCAGGCGCGGGCTGTTCATCCTGATGTTGCTGGCGGTGGTAGTAGGGGGTTCGCTGATGCTGTTCGCCGCCCGGGCACCCAAAGTCAGTGCGGGTGGGCGTTTCGAGTTGGTGTCTCGCGAAACCTTTTTGCTGGTCAACAACGTGCTGCTGGTGGTCGCCTGCGGTGCCGTGCTCCTGGGCACGCTGTACCCGTTGATCGTCGATGCCTTTGGTGGCGGCAAAATTTCCGTGGGCCCGCCTTATTTCAACGCGGTGTTCGTTCCCATCATGTTGCCCCTGCTGCTGCTCATTGCAGTGGGCCCAGTCGCACGCTGGAAGCAGGCCGATCTGGCAGACATGCTGAAAAACCTGTGGCCCGCAGCAGTGGTGGCCGTCGTGGCTGGCATTGCGCTGCCCATGGCCGCCGGACAATGGCATGCCTATGTCGCCCTGGCGCTGGCACTGGTGGGCTGGATGGTGGCGGCACTGGTCATGCAAACCGTTGAGCGCCTGCGCAAGCCAGGCACGCCCACCCCGTCCTGGTGGGGCATGCAGTTGGCACATTTTGGGCTGGCAGCGTTTGTGGTGGGGGTGGCCATGGTCAGCACCTATCAGGATGAGCGTGATGTGCGTATGGAGCCGGGCGAAACGGTCAGCGTGGGTGGTTACACCTTCAAGTTTCTGGGTGTTCGCGAGTCGCGCGGCCCCAACTACACGGCTGACCGGGGTACGTTCGAGTTGTTGAAAGACGGCAAGGTCGAGCGGATGCTCCACCCTGAAAAGCGCGCCTACGACACTTCGCAAATGCCGATGACCGAGGCGGCCATCGATGCCGGGTTCACCCGTGACGTGTACGTTTCACTCGGCGAGGCACTGACCCCCGACAAAGAGAACGGGGCCTGGGCCGTGCGCGTGTATTTCAAGCCGTTCGTGGACTGGATTTGGGGCGGCTGCCTGCTGATGGCCATCGGTGGGCTGATGGCTGCATCGGACCGCCGCTACCGCGTGCGCGCCAAAGCCAGCGCTGCTGTGCCTGCGGGAGCTGTTGCATGAACAAGTTCACCTTGCCCCTGATCGGGTTCATCGGCCTCGTGGCCCTGCTGGCTGTGGGCCTCAACCTCAACCCGCGCGAGGTGCCGTCGCCGCTGGTCGGCAAACCTGCCCCCGAATTCAAAGTGCCGCAGTTGCACGACCCTAATGCCGAGTTCTCGCCCAAAGACATGTTGGGCAAGGTCTGGCTGTTCAACGTCTGGGCCTCGTGGTGCGTGTCGTGCCGGGCTGAGCACCCCGTCATCGTGGACTACGTCAAGCGCCCTGATGCAGTGCCGGTCATCGGCCTGAACTACAAAGACAAGCGGGACGACGGCCAGCGATGGCTGGCCCGCTTTGGGGACCCCTATGTGCTGTCGGCATTCGATCTGGACGGTCGTGTGGGCATCAACTACGGTGTGTACGGCGTCCCGGAGACCTACCTCATCGACAAGCAGGGCACCATCCGCTTCAAGCAGATCGGGCCCATCACGCCGCAGGTGTTGCAGGAAAAGATCATTCCGCTGATCAAGGAATTGAGTAAATGAACGTGTTGTGGAAGCTGTTGTGTGTCGCCGTTGCGGCGGCAAGCCTGTCGCTGTCGGCACAGGCCAACGAAGCCAAGCCGCTGGCTGAAGATCCGGTGGTTGAAAAGCGACTGATCGAGATTTCGGGCGAATTGCGGTGTCTGGTGTGCCAGAACGAATCATTGGCAGGCTCTCAGGCCGATCTGGCCAAAGATTTGCGTGAAGAGGTGCGTGGCCTCATCAAGGAAGGCAAGTCTGACAAGGAGGTCAAGGACTTTCTGGTCAGTCGTTATGGCGACTTTGTGCTTTACCGCCCGCAGGTCAAGCCGGCCACCTATTTGCTCTGGGCCGGGCCGTTCCTGTTGCTCCTGGCGGGTCTGTTCGGATTGGTTCGCTTCCTGAAGCAGCGCAGCAAAGAGGTGGTCGACGTGCCACTGACTGAAGAAGAAAAAAAACGTGCTGAGGCACTGCTGAAGGATGGACAGTCATGAGTGGATTCCTGATTGCCGCATTGCTGGTGGCCTCGGTGGCCATTGCCATGGTGGTGTGGCCGCTGGTTCGTCGTCCCGCCCAGGCCGATGTGTCCCGATCCCAGCTCAACGCAGCCATTTACCGGGACCAGATTGCCGAACTGGAGCGCGACCGCACCGCCGGCACGCTGTCGCAGGCGGACTACGACCAGGCCAAAGCCGAGTTGCAGCGCCGCATGTTGGAAGACGTCACTGCGGATGCCCCGCAAGCTGCGCACACTGGCAAGTCTGCCGCGAAGCTCGGCGCGAAGGCCGCCGCGGGTGCTGTGACTCAGGGGGCCAACAAGGCATTGCCCACCGCGCTGGGTGGCTTCTTGCTGATTGGCAGTGCCTTGGGCTACATGGCCATGGGCACACCCGATGCCATCAACATGCCCATGCAACAGGAAGGGCATGCGGTGGCGGACGACCAGATCAAGCAGATGGTCGAGCAAATGGCCGCCAAGCTGGAGAAAGAGCCTGACAACCACAAGGGTTGGGCCATGCTGGCACGCTCGTACAAGTTCATGAACCGCCATGCCGATGCGGCCAAGGCCTACGCGCGGACCGGCCCCATGCTGGAAACCAGTGCAGAGCTGCTGGTGGACTATGCAGACTCGGTGGCCACCGTGGCCAATGGCTTCAACGCCCAATCGCGTGAGCTGATTGAACGCGCGCTGAAGCTGGAGCCGACCAACCTGCAGGGATTGTGGATGCGTGGGTCGGCGTGGTTTGACGAAGGCAAATACGACCAGGCCATTGCCGACTGGGAAAAGCTGATGGCACTGCTGCCTCCGACCTCGGAAGAGGCCGGCACCATTCAGCGCAACATCGATCAGGCCAAGTCGCTGGGCGGCAAATCCACAGCCAAACCCAAACCGGCACCTGCCGCAACAGCAGGCGTGAAGATCGAGGGACGTGTGGAACTGGCACCTTTGATGGTCGATCGGGTTGCCCCTGGCGACACGCTGATGGTGATCGCAAAGGGTGGTGACGGCAATCCTGTGCCGGTGGCCGTTCTGCGTGTGCCTGCCAAGGGCTTCCCCATCAGCTTCTCGCTGGACGACAGCCTGTCCATGATGGACAACCACAAGCTTTCGCAGCAGACCAAGGGTGTGTTGATCGAGGCGCGGGTGTCCAAAACTGGCCAGGCCATGCCACAGAAGGGTGATCTGTTCGGCCAAGCGGTACCAGCCAAACCCGGTGAAAAAGGGGTGGTGCTGACGGTTGACCAGGTCCGCTGAGCGAAGACACACAGACTCTGGCCCAAACATTGCGGCTGCTGATGGTGATAAAACCATCAGCAGCCGTTTTGCTTTTCTGCGCGCAGGCCGAGTGTGACCGTTCCCCCGATGGCATGGATGACTGGCATGGTGGCACACCCAGGTTCCTGGGGGCTGTTGCCTGAGTTGGGCGGATGGTGTCGGGCCGTTGCCCATTCCCCACGGGTGCGGGATGGAGCGGGGTGACGGGTTGCCAAGCCACTTTGCGTAACGGGTCGACGCAAGTGGCAAGGCTGACTTGGTTACTTGCTGATAGAAAATGACTCCAGCGCTTATTTTATATGTGTTCAATGCTATGTTTTACATAGTATTTTTCAGCGCATGAGTGGGCTGGAGCGTTGAAGCCAGGGTCCGGTGGCTCGGTGGTGCGTTGCTTGGTCCGTCCGGTGCTCCGAGGGCAGAAAAAAAGCCCTCGACCGCGAGGGTCGAGGGCTTTCAACTGAGTTGCGAGGGACGATCAGAAGCTTGCGAAGAAGCCTGTACTGACCAGAACCAGCAACACCAGACCCACGGTGATGAGCGTGAGACCCAACACCACCGATGCCGTCTTCATGGCGGGTGACGGTGCTGAGACCAGGCGTTTTTCCAGTTCACCCGAATCCACCAGGCGCTGATATTGCGCAGGGTGATCGTGACGGAACTCGCGCAGCGATTGCGTACCGGTGAACATCACGATGTCAGGTGGCGGCAGCTTGTCGGGCCGGAAGTGGTTGTTGAAGAAGTGCACCGTGAACAGGAACACCGCAGCCAGGAAGGCTTCTTCAGCGTGCACCAGGGTGGCCACGTTGAACACCCAGCCGGGCAGGTATTCAGCTGTCACGTGGGGGAACGCCAGCATCATGCCGCTCCAGCCGATGATGTTGACACCCCAGAACACCGCCCAGTAGTCAAACTTCTCGTAATAGGCCCAGCGCTCGAACTTGGGCCGCTCGCCTTTGCCCACAAACCACTTGAACATACCCCAGCAGTCGGCAAAGTCCTTCCAGTTGGGGATCAGGGAGTCGGGGCCGAACCAGCGGAAGTTCTTGTCACGCAGCAGCTTCTGCATCACGTACACGAAGTGGATCATGAAGATGGCCACAAAGCAGGCCGCTGCCACACGGTGGATGAGGCCCAAGGTCTGTGGACCACCCAGCGCCTTGGCCACCACAGGTGCCCAGGCGCTGTTGGCAAACAGGGCAGTGGTACCGGTCAACACCAGGGTCATGGTAGCCAGGGCGAACAGCAGGTGTCCGATGCGCCAGCCCAACGCAAAACGCTCGATGTGCATGTGCTCTTCATTGAGGTCCAGGCCCTTGACATCGATGCGGTGGTGCGGCTTACCTGCCTTGCGGTCTTGCCACTCGCGGTAGTACCAGAGGCCGGAATGCAACCAGAAGAAGGCGAACACGCCGATCAGCAATGCGATCATGAACTTCGATGCCACGTACATCACGGGGTACTTGGCAAAGTCATGCGTGTTGGCATGGGGGTGGAACGATGCGAATCCGTCAGTTGCTTTGGGCAGCTTCTTGCCATCGTGACATTTTTGGCAGGTTTTCAGTCGGTTGTCGGGATGGACTTTGGATTTCGGGTCTTCTATGGCCTTGATGCCATGGCTGTCGTGGCAGCTGACGCAACGGGCGGTGTAGGCAAAGCCGAGTTTGCTGACCTGGCCGTGGTAGGTATCGTGGAAACTCTTCAACTCCTGTTTGTGGCAGGTGCCGCAGTCGGAGGTGTTCTTGAGTTTGAAGGCATCCCCCGAGGTGCCGGTGACGCTGTGCGCGCTGTGGCAGTCCGTGCATACGGCAGCCTTGGAATTGCCCTTGTCCAGGACTTCCTCACCGTGCACCGAGGCGCTGTAGATGTCGAGCTGGTCTTCGTGGCATTTGCTGCCGCAGGTTTCCGGTATGGACTTGTGCCAGGCGGTACGGCGCTCGGTGCCTTTGGGCGGCACGTCAAAGTCGTGCGATGCGTGGCAGTCGTCGCACTTGGCAAGTGGCGTTCCGGGGATGTCCTTGTTTTCCTTGGCGTGGAAAGATTTCTTGTATGCCTCGATGTTCTCGAACACCACACCCAGCCGTTGTTTTTCAGCAGCCTTGCCTTCCTGCTGCGCCTTGGCCCACAGGTCGGTGTGGCAAGAGATGCAGTCGGCTTTGGGTGCCTTGGCATCCAGCTTGTGGTTCTTCTGGCTGTCCACAATGTTTTTGTGGCAGTCGGTGCATTGCAGGCTGCTGTGCACGCTCTTGGCAAACTTGCGCGGGTCAACCTGACGCAGGTCACGCTCATCCTCTTCGCCGTCAATGACGATCGGTACCTTGATCTTCGCGTGCTTGTTTTCGTGGCAAGAGAGGCAGGACTCCTTGCTGAGTTTGGCAGGGGCTTTGGCCGCCGCAGTGGTGTCGCCTGGCTGTGTGGCGGCACCGACACCCATCGCCACCAGCATCAGGACGGTGCCCAGCGCCGAGCGCAGGCACGATTTCAACTCGAACATGGAGATCCCCCTTTTCAGGTAAACCGCAAGCCGCGCCGAGTTGTGTGGGTCAGAGCATGCGGAAACACAACGGCGGTGACTGGCTCCAGGCAGTCACCGCCGCACGGTCAGGCCTTGCTCAGTGGCTCAGAATCCACTTGGCCAGATTGGCTTGGGCCTTGGCATCCTTGGTGTCAAGTACCTTGTGGTCCTCTTCCGAACCATCGTCGAGTTTGACCTTGCCGCCTTTGGTCATGTGCTTGATCAGATCGGCTTCAGCGGTGGCTTTGCCTTTGTATTCCTTCGCGATCTTCTTCAGCGATGGGCCTTTTTTGTTCTGGCTGGGGTTGTGGCACTTGCCGCACTCGTTCTGTTTGAACAGCAGTTTGGCGGCATCTTCATCCACCTGGGCAAAGGCAGCGGTCGAAAACAGCAGGCCAGCAGATGACAACAGTACGGCCAGGCTGCGAGAAAGTTTGGTCATGTTCAGCTCCTAGAAATTGAGTGTGGGCAACTCATCGTGTCGCCCCGATGCTCGGCAATCCAGGATTTCAACCTCTCTCGCTGCCCCAGGTCAGTGGGCACTTGAAGAAGCTCAACCGCTTTGTTTGCCGACGATGTAGTCTAGGTCGCAACCCTTCTTCCAGCAGGGGTTCCAAAGGGTCTCAAGGGGTATCCAAAGGGAGTAGTTCTAGGGGGTTTGGATGCGTTTGGGCGCACACTTGCCCTACGTTTTCCTGCTCGGATGCTTTTTTTTCCATGCACAGACACCATTACGCCCAATATGCAGCGCACTCATGGGTCGCAGGTGCCCTGCTGATGGGCCTTTTGCTGTGCGGTGCGTCAGCCCGTGCCGACGATGCCCGCAAGCTGGCCACCACCGTGTGCGCCGCCTGCCACGGCCCAGACGGCAACAGCGCTGACCCCCAATACCCCAAGCTGGCCGGCATGGAGCAGGAATATCTGCTGCGTCAGCTCAGTGCATTCGCTTCAGGCAAGCGGCGTGAAGAGGCCATGACCGCCGTGTTGGCGAATGTGGATCCGGGTCTGTTCTCGGGCTTGGCGGCCTATTTCGGGTCTTTTGCAGCAGCCCCTGGCAAGGTCGCCAATGCTCAACTGGCCGCACAAGGTAAACCCCTTTATGACGATGGCAACACGGACTCCGGCGTGCCCGCCTGCGCCGGTTGCCACCAGCCAGATGGCAAAGGCAATGCACGTTTCCCCCGCTTGGCAGGGCAGCACCAGGCCTATGTGCTCAAGCAACTGGCCGACTACAAAAGCGGCCGCCGAGCCACCGACGCTTTGATGACGACTGTGGGCAAGCGCCTGACGGCGACCGAGGCCCAGGCCCTGGCCGAATACATCGCCGGACTGTGACCATGAAATTGTTCTTGCAAATGGTGTTGAGCGCCACCGTGGTGGGGCTGTCCACATCGACCCTGGCAGACTCGGCCAGGGTCTGGAATGCGCCTTACCCTGAAAAAACTGCGGCCTTGCAGGCTAAAGGTGACCCGGTACGCGGTGAAGAGGCCTTTGTCATTTGCCAGGGCTGCCACCGTGTGGGCGCGCTGGGCAGGGCCGACGGCAGCTACCCCAGGCTGGCGGGGCAGCACGCCACGGTGCTCATCAAGCAGTTGGCCGATGTCCGTTCGGAGCGGCGCAGCAACCTCAAGATGCTGCCGTTCGCCGATCACCAGGCGCTGTCGGTGCAGGACATGGCAGACATTGCTGCCTACCTGCAAGGCCTGCCGGTGCCGCCGGATCAGGGGCAAGGGCCAGGCCAGGCGCTGGCGTTGGGGGAGCGGCTGTATGCCACCGATTGTGTGAGCTGCCATGGCCAGCAGGGTGAGGGTGATGCGCAGCGCTTCTACCCGCGTGTGGCTGGTCAGCACTACCGCTACCTGCTGCGTGAAAACCTGCTGATCCGTGACGGCAAACGGCGCAACTCCAACCCGGCAATGGTCGAGGCTGTCCGCCGGTACAGCGACGATGAACTGTCGGCCGTGGCCGACCACATGTCACGCCTCCCAGGTGCAAGTGCCCGCTGAGGCAATGCGTGCTCGCCGGAAAGGGGGTGGTGCCAGGGGTGGTTCAGCGTCAGGGCTGAACCGGGCCACGCACCAGGCGCACCGCTGCGGCTGCTGCGCTGTTGCCTACCAGCTCATAGCCATGCTCGAAGCTGATGAACATGGCACCCCCTACTTCCAACGCGACGTAGGTACCGGTCCAGTAGTAGTCGGCCAGTGAGTTGGGGAAGAACCGTTCGTCGATTTTTTTCGGCTGATCGGGGCGCAAAAGCCCCGCCAACTCTTTGGAGCTGGGCAAACGCCAGTCGGTGAAGCCGCAGAGCTTGCGCTTGTTGGCGGCGATGACCACGCCTGTGGTGTCGCAGCTGCCTTTGTGCGGGCAGCTGCCGCCGTCAGCGTAGCCCACCGGCATGCGTTCTTCAGCTTTGCTTTTGTCGTACCAGCTGTAGGTCCACCGTTTGCTGCTGGGGCCCCTGTCGTCGGTTTTGACTTCCCAGACCAGACCGGTTGTGGTGTCCCGGACGCAGGCGTGCGGTTGTGTGCCAGTTTTGGGCTGGGTGGGTTTGCCTTTGGCATCGAGTGCCACGTATGACCCGGCATCAGTTTGCGCGGCGGCCATTGGGGTGCAGACCGAAAGTGCAAATACAATAGTAAACAATTGTTTATACATAAGCGACAGAATTCATTTAAATATATAAAAATGAAGACTTCTCAGTGCGGTGCCAGCTTGGGTTTTTGGGGGGGCGGTGGCGGTGCGGGCATGCCGGAGCCGCCCAGGCTCAGGTCGAGCTTGCGCTCGGCGGTGGCAACAGCCTGCGCAATTGCGTCGTGGTGGTCGGTGTCCTTTGGCAGCAACTTGACCAGGCGACGCCAGTAGTGCAGCGCTTCGGCCCATTTCTCGCGTTGGAAGGCATCGAGCCCAGCCAGTTCCAGCGCCTTGGTTTCTTCGTAGCTGATGTCCAGCGCCGTCTGGATCAGTTCCATCGGTCGTCCGCTCAGGTTGCCTTGCTTCAGTGCAATGGCTTCGGCGTACTGCGCAATGATGCGTGCATCTTTGGGTGCCTGGATGGTGGCTTTGCGCAGGGCCTCTTCGGCGTCGTCGTACCTTTGGTAAGCAATGTAGGCGCGACCCAAGGCATACCAGCCTTCAGGGTCATTTGGGGTGGCTTTCAGTTTGCCTTCCAGGGCTTTGACCATGCCGTCCACGTCGTAACTGGTTTGGGCTTGTGTCAGGGCCTGCTCCGTCAGGATGCCGGGTGCCCCCAGGTACATGTAGAGCCCGATCGTGACGGCAGGCAGCATGCCCAGTACACCTGCAGCAGACCAGCGTGTCGCTGCCGTTGTTTCGCCCAGCGCCTTACGCTTGCGCAACAGGGGGAGCAGCACACATGCCAGCGCCAAAAGTATCAGAACACCTATCGCGATCCACAGATTCATACCTTGTTGTCCTTCCTGCGTGCGCCCATGGCAGCCAGCACGCCGCCAGCGGCCATCAGCAATGCACCACCCCAAAGCCAACCGACAAAGGGCTTCAGGTACAGCTGCATGCTCCAGACACCGTCGGGCAGCGGCTCGCCCATCGCGACGTACACATCTCCCGAGAATCCGTAGCGGATGGCGGCTTCTGTCATGGTCATTTTCGAGCGGACGTAAATGCGTTTTTCAGGCAGCAACGTGCCGACGGTTTGACCGCTTTTCTTCAGCTCCAATGTACCCCGCATGGCTGAATAATTGGGGCCGGGTACTTCCTGTGCACCCTGGTACATAAATTCGTACGCCCCCAGCTGGGCGATGTCACCGGCTTTCATGGCAACGGTTTTCTCACTCTGGTAGGCCGACACCAGGCCCATGCCGATGAGGCCGACAGCCAGGCCCACATGGGCGGTGCCCATGCCCCAGGCCGACAAGGGGAGGCCACCACTGGCCAGGCGGCGTGCCAGCAAGCCTGTGACGGTGGACAGGATCACCCACGCAGCCAGTGCCAGCCCCAGTGCAGCCTGCCAGCGCCAGTCGCCAAAGGCCAGGGGCAACGCCAGTCCAATGGCCACCGCCGCGACAGCCTGCCAGCGAATCTGTTTGAGCACATCCGGCAGCGAGGCTTCGCCCCAGCGCATGCGCGGTGCCAGGCCCAGCAGCAGCAGCACGGGCACCATCATGGGCACGAACACCGCGTTGAAGTAAGGTGGGCCGACGGAAATTTTGCCGCCGCCAAAGGCATCCAGGATCAGGGGGTACAGCGTGCCCAGCATCACGGTGGCCAGTGCGGCAAGAAGCAACACGTTGCCGGTGAGCAAGGCCGACTCGCGCGACACCATGTGAAGTTGCGCCGCAGATTTGATGCTGCCCGCGCGTTTGGCAAACAGGATGAGCGACGAGCCGATCAGGATGCACAAAAACACCAGGATGAACAGCCCGCGCAACGGGTCAAGCGCGAATGCATGCACCGATGACAGCACGCCGGAGCGCACGAGGAAGGTGCCGATCAACGACAGTGAGAATGCCAGCAGTGCCAGCAGAACAGTCCACACCCGCAGGGCGTTGCGCTGCTCGGTGGCCATGAGGGAGTGCAGCAGCGCGGTACCGGCCAGCCAGGGCATGAGCGATGCGTTTTCGCTCGGGTCCCAGAACCACCAGCCACCCCAGCCGAGTTCGTAGTAGGCCCACCACGAGCCGATCATGATGCCCAGCGTCAGGAAGGTCCAGGCCATCAGTGTCCAGGGGCGTGCCCAGCGTGCCCAGGCGGCATCGAGCCGACCTGAAATGAGCGCTGCGATGGCAAACGCAAATGCGACCGAGAACCCCACGTAACCCATGTACAGCAAGGGTGGATGCAGAACCATGCCAGGGTCTTGCAGCAGCGGGTTCAGGTCGCTGCCGTTGGCCGGTGGCGGGTGCAATCGCATGAACGGGTTGGACGTGAACAGCAGATAGGCCAGAAAAAAGAAGGCCAAAAGGCCCAGGATGCCCATCACACGGGCATGCAGGTCGGCGGGCAGCTGGCGGCCCTGCCAGGCCACTGCAACGGTCCAGCCAGAAAGCAAAAGCGTCCACAACAGAAACGAACCCTCATGCGAGCCCCAGGTGGCCGTGACGCGGTACTGGAGCGGCAGGTGGCGCGACGAGTGGTCGGCCACGTTCATGACGGAGAAGTCGTTGACCACGAACGACCACGCCAATGCCAGAAAGCCGACCAGCACGCACAGCAGCTGCCCAACGGATGCGCCGCGTGCCATGGCCATCCAGCCAGGGTTGTCACGCCAGGCACCAGCCAGGCCGAAGAAGCCCTGGAGCAAGGCCAGTTGAAGGGCAACGATCAGGGCCGCGTGGCCAAGTTCAGGGATCATGGTTCAACAGGAAAAACACCAAAAAGGCAGGGGCGCGGATGACCGCGCCCCTGATGTTACTGACTCAGGTCAGTGTTACTTGGCAGCGGCAACCGGTGTTGCTTTCAGGGCTGCTATCGCGTCGTTCAGCACTTTGATACCTGCTTGCGACTGATCTACTGACTTGGTCAGTGATTCACGCGCATCCTGTGGGTTGTGGAAACCGACAGAGTTTTCTGCCGTCCACCATTCCCAACGGGTCTGGGCTTCGTAGTGGTGCTTCTGAGCTTGTTTGACCGCGTCAGAGTTGCGGGGCACGCCGGCGTCGTAGGCACGCGTGAACGTGTCAATCAGCTGGGCCAGCCAGTATTCGGCCTTGATCAGCTTGCCGCGTGTGTAGTTCTGGATGGCGTCGATTTGGTACTTGGCTTGTTCCTCGGTCATTTCGCCGTGGCACTTCACACAGGTTTCCTTCAGCATTGAGCGTGGGGACTTCTGCTGGTGATCGGTGAAGGTCTTGCCGTTCTTCTCGATCTTCCTCATGTGGCAGTCTTTGCACTCCACGCCTTCGCGCTCATGCTTGGACATCCAGAAGGTCTCGGTTTCTGGATGTTGCATCTTGTTCAATGCGGCACCGGTCACGGCATGACGGAAGTCCCTGAAATTGAACTTGTCAGTCATCTTGGCGTTGTACTCGGAAACCTTGGTCCAGGGGAACAGGTTGGCGCGCTGGTCAGCCATCGTCACGGGCTTGTCTTTGCCGTCAGGGCCGGCATTGGGCTCGAAACCAGGGTTGCAGTTGTATTCCACGTGGCACTGGGCACACATGACGTTGGAGTCCGGCTTGGACAGCAGGCCGATGGCGCGGAAACCGTCGCGGAAGGTCACCTTCTTCATCGGGTTCTTTTCGCTCTTGGCTTTGTCATAGGGGTACGTACCTTCGCCGCGATCCACGACTGCCTGAATCAGCGCATCGCGAGCCACACGAGGTGCCGATGAGTGAGGGTCGTGGCACATGAAGCAGTTCAGCGCGTGGGTGATGTCCTTGGCGAACTCGACGGGCTTGGATACCCGGCTCCACTTGGCTTTCGGGTCAGGGTCACCCATGTACTTCCAGCGCAGGATGTTGTCGAACGACTTGCAGTTCATGCAGACCGGGTTGGCAGCAGTGGCGACCTGCGGCATAAAGGCCTTCTGGTCGGTGTTGCCAGGCTCACGGTCCTTGAGAATCACGTTCCACAAATCAGCCACGGCGCTTTTGGCATCGGTGACGTAGGTCCAGTCTTTCATCTGGAAGCGGCCGCCGTAAGCGCGATCAACAACCAGGTGATCCATGGTCATGAAAATGTGGCTGCGTGGTTCGTTGTGTTCTTTGGTGAAACCGTGGGGAGCCATCAGTTTGTCAAAGAATGGTGAAACGCCACGAGGATGCGCTTTTTCTACCCTTGCACCAGACTCGTAGTTCATGTTCGCAAACGTATTGAACTGTTCCTGGTGGCAGGTTGCGCAGGGCGCATGGTCTGTACGTGTCACGATCGATGGCTTGACCGGCTCCAGTGCGAGGGGCTTGCCATCATTCTTCAAGTGCTGATCCGCGCCGGTGTGGCAGTAGCCGCAGTTCACACTGGCATGCTTGCTGCCCATGTGGAACTCTTTGATGTCCTTGTGGCAGCTGTAGCAGTTGGCCACATCGACCAGCTGCACCTTACCTTCCGCAGACTTGGCGACATTGCCCTTGATCTGACTGATGGTTGATTCCTGCTGTTTCGCATATGCCGGGTCCGGGCCTTTGGCCTGGGCGACGGCAGATGATCCAAACAGCGCTGTTGCACATATCGTCGCTGCGGCGGCGAGTCTGCGCAATAACTTGCTCGTACTCATTTTGATTGCCCCTTCGGTTGAAGTAGTTGGAGATATGTGGGAACCTTGTTTGAAATGCGAACTCCACACCCGATACCCACGCTGGAGTCTAGGCTTCTCGTTTTGTGCTCAGAGGTGTGCTAAAGGCTAGAGAGGGGTGTCCAAAAGGAGTAGTCCGGGCGGTTTTGGGAACTTTTTTGCTGTTATGGTGTGCTTCCACCCCGCCAAACCGACCGTCCGCCGTGTCAACTGACCACAGCCTGCAAGCCTTGAAAGCCCGTTACGGCGATGCTTACCGCTGGCTGTTGCTGTTGTCGGTCATGGTGGGCACCATGGCATCCGTCATGTCGTCCACCATCGTGAACGTGGCCATTCCCGACCTCAGTCAGCACTTTGCGCTGGGTCAGGCACGTGCGCAGTGGGCCACGTCCAGCTTCATGGCCGCCATGACGGTTTCGATGCTGACCACTCCCTGGTTGCTGGCGCGCTATGGCTACCGCCGTACTTACGCGGGTTGCATGTGGCTGCTGCTGGCGGGTGGGGTGGGGGGCGGTTTTGCGGCTGACTATGGTCTGGTGTTGCTGGCGCGCGTTGTCGAAGGGCTGGCTGCCGGGGTCACGCAGCCCATCCCGGCCATCATCATCCTGCGGGCATTCGAGCCGCACGAGCAAGGCCGTGCCAGCGGCCTGTTTGGCATGGGGGTGGTGCTGGCACCCGCCATCGGGCCGAGCATTGGCGGTGTGCTGGTCGATGCATTCGGCTGGCGTTCCATATTTTTCATGGTCGTGCCTTTCTGCCTGCTGTCGCTGTGGCTGGCACGTCGGTATGTGCCCACCACGGCCCCGGGCGGTGTGCTGGCCGGTGGCGATGGGCTGGGGCTGGACTGGCGGGGTTTGCTGTTGGCCACCGCCAGCACGCTGTGCCTGCTCAATGGCCTTGTGCAGTCGCAGGCCGGATCTGCCTGGTGGGCGGGTGGTTTGCTGGGCGGTGCGGTGCTGTTGGCGGCTGTGTTCGTCGCCTGGCAGCGTTACCTGTTGCGCCGTGCGAGCCGAGAGGCGGCCTCTGGCGCAAAGCCGCTGGTGCATCTGCCCCTGTTTGCCTCCAGGCGGTTTGCTATGGGCAGTCTGGTGGCCGTCATCTATGGCACGGCGCTGTTCGGGTCCACCTATCTGTTGCCGGTGTACCTGCAGATGGGCTTGGGTTTGTCCGCCTCATTGGTAGGGGCCATTCTGTTGCCTGCGGGGTTGGTGTTGGCCGTCAGCATCGCGCTGGTGGGGCGGCTGGCTGACCGTCAGCCCGCCTACCGTCTGGTGTCTGTGGGCTTGTTGCTGCTGGCCTTGTCGTTTGCGCTGATGCCCACGGTGGGGCCTCGCAGCCCGGCCTGGGTGTTGCCGTTGCTGGTGGCCTGGACGGTGATGGGGCGCATCGGTCTGGGCTTCATACTGCCGTCGCTGAACCTGGGTGCCATGCGGGGCCTGCCCCCGGTGGACATTCCGCAGGGTGCCAGTGTCATCAATTTCCTGCGCATGCTCGGTGGTGCAGCCGGGGTCAGCGTGTGCGGCATCGTTCTGGAGTGGCGGCTTCGGGTGCACGGTGCCCGTTTGGGTGGTGGCGATGGGGCTGCGCGGCTGGCAGCATTTGACGAAACCTTTTTGTTGCTGGCTGGCCTGTGCCTGCTGGCGCTTGTGGCGGCCCGGTACATGCGTGACGACACCCCGCCCACATGATTGTTCCGATACCTGATAGTTTGAAAAAAGCATGAGCTCTCGCCACTTGCACGCCTTTTTGCAACCCGCCACCGTGGCTGTGATCGGGGCCAGCGACCGAGAGGGATCGCTGGGTGCCTGGGCCTGGCGCAACCTGACGTCCGGTGGGTTTGAGGGGAGCGTGTGGCCTGTCAGCCTGCGCCACGGGCACGTGGGCGGCGTACGTGCCTTCAAGCGCGTGGCCGATTTGCCCGCGACGCCCGAGCTCGCCGTGGTGTGCACCCCCGCCGATGCGGTGGCAGATGTCATGGCCGAACTGGGTGAGCGAGGCACTCGTGCCGCTGTGGTGGCAAGCGATGGCCTGACGGCTCAGCAAACGGCGGCCATGTTGCGGGCGGCGCGCCGCCACCGGGTGCGGATCGTCGGGGACCATGCATTGGGTGTCCAGGTGCCCCGTCTGGGCCTGAACGCGGGCGTGGCGCCTGTTTTTGCAGCGCAGGGGCAGTTGGCACTGGTGTCGCAGTGTGGGGGGGTGACCTCGGCCATGCTGGACTGGGCGCAGGCGCACGGCATCGGGTTTTCCACAGTGGTGTCGCTGGGCCGCAGCCTGGATGCCGACACCGCCGATTGGCTGGATCACCTGGGCAGCGACCACCGGACGCGGGCCATCCTGCTGTACATGGACACGGTGCACAGCCCGGCCAAATTCATGTCGGCCGCGAGGGCTGCAGCGCGCAACAAGCCGGTCATCGTCGTCAAGGCGGGGGCTGTTGCCCATGCGGAGGCCGCTGACCAGCCCGGTCAGGATGCAGGTGGCGTGTTGCCGCCCCATGTGGTGTCGCCTGACGAGGTGTTTGACGCGGCGGTGGCGCGGGCCGGTCTGTTGCGGGTGGGCAGTTTGCACGACCTGTTCCTGGCAGCAAAGGTGCTGGCCCGCTTCAGAGAGGGTGGAGACGGTCAGCTGGTCATTCTGGCCAACGGCGGCACCGGTGCGCTGGCGGCAGACACCGCATGGCGTTTGGGTGTGCCCATGGCACGTTTGCCGACCCCTGTGGCAGAAGCGGTCGCGCAGCGGCTGGGGGTGCCCGTCCAGGCGGTGGGCAACCCGGTGCAGCTACCGAGAGAGGCATCGGGCCAACTGGTGGCCGAGGTGGCGGAGCTGGTGTGCGCCGATGGTGCCCATGTGTTGCTGGTGGCCCATGCGCCGACCTGGGCGGTGCCGGCGGTGGACGTGGCTCAAGCCTTGTTGCCGCTGGCAACCCGGGCACCGAACCGGGTCATGGCCGCCTGGCTGGGCGGGGGGGCGCACGATGCAGCCACCCAGGTGTTCGATCAGGCAGATTTGCTGACCTGCGAAACACCTGAACAGGCGGTACAGGGGCTCGCGCTGCTGCGAACCCACGCGCGCCACCAGCTGGAGCTGATGCAGACACCGCCGACCAGCCCAGGGCGCTTGCTGGTGGATCCGGCCAGCCTTTGCGCTCAGGCCGATGCCCTGATGCAAGGTGAGCCACAGGCGCTGTCGGGCGCGGCTGCTTTGCAGTGGTTGTCCGGTCTGGGCTTTGCCGTGCGCCATGCCGACGCGGCACCCGGGAGCCACCTGCCGGGCACGCGCTGGCGTGTGACGTTCAGCGTTGACCTGGCCTTTGGTCCAGTGATCGGATTGGGCACGTCTGGCCTGCCACGGCAGTTGTCCCGCCATGCAGTGGCGCTGCCCCCGTTGAACGTGCCGCTGGCGCATGCCCTCATGGTCAAGGCGGGTGTGTACGACAGTGCCAGCACCACAGACGGGCCGGATGCCGATGCTGCCGTCCACGGCCTGATGGAGTTGTTGCTGAACTGCTCGCAGCTCATGGTCGATTTGCCCATGCTGTCTGCAGGGCACATCACCTGTGTGCAGGACAGCAACTGGCAGGTTGTGGAGGCCGCCTTGCAACTGCATCCTGCGCGTCCCATGGGGGCAGACCGGTTTGTGGTGCAACCCTATCCGCAGCATCTGGTGGAGACCGTGGCGTGGCAGGGGGAGACGCTCACGGTGCGCCCCATCCGTCCGGAGGACGAGGCACAGCACCTGGCTTTTCTGGCCTTGCTGTCGCCCGAAGACATCCGCATGCGCATCTTCCACATCCGCCGCACGATTGCCCACAGCGAACTGGCACGGTTGACACAAATCGATTACGCACGCGAGATGGCTTTCATTGCCACGCGTGTGAATGCCAAGACCGGACAGGAGGAAACCCTGGCCACCGTGCGCGCCACGGTCGATGCCGAAAACGACATGGCGGAGTTCGGGGTCATCGTCCGCTCGGACATCAAGGCTGGCGGCTTGGGCCGGTTGTTGATGGGCCGCATGATCGACTACCTCAGGCGCAAAGGCACACGGCAGCTTTCAGGCACGGTGCTGGCCGTCAACACGCGCATGCTGGCGATGGCGCGTGCGCTGGGTTTCACCGAGTCCGACAACCCCGACGACCCGGATGACCAGGCGGTGCGCTTTGTGCTGCTGAACTTGCAGCAGCCTGCCGACATCGGCTGACAGATACCCCTTTTTTTCGCCTCACCCTGAGGGCCAGTGTGCCTCCGGGTGAGCTGCCGCATGGGCTTGCAGATGGGTGCCGGCAGGGTGGTGATGGTGCGTGCCGGGGAAGGGTAAACACCGATAAAACAGCCGTTTCGGCCACTTGTTTTAGTTACTTTCAATAACCATAATTCAGTTCATTGTGAGGTGCAAAACGATGACAAACGGTAACGATATTCAAATGGAGTTGCAAGGCGCTGTGGCGGTGGTCCGGCTCAACCGGGCGGCCAAACGCAATGCGCTCAGCGACGGCCTGGTGCTGGGTTTGCAGGATGTGTTCACCCGCATGCCGGACGATGTGCGCGCAGTGGTGATCGACGGCAACGGCGAGCATTTCTGCGCCGGTTTGGATTTGTCCGAGCTCAAAGAGCGCGATGCTGCCCAAGGTTTGCACCACTCGCGCCGCTGGCATGCCGCGCTGGCTGCCATCGAGCAGGGGCCGGTCCCGGTCATTGCCGCACTGCACGGCGCAGTGGTGGGTGGCGGGTTGGAACTGGCCAGCGCCTGCCACATCCGCGTGGCCGATGCATCGACCTTTTACGCGTTGCCTGAAGGCAGCCGTGGCATTTTTGTGGGAGGTGGTGGTTCGGTCCGCATCCCGAAACTGGTGGGCGCAGCCCGCATGACCGACATGATGCTGACAGGCCGCGTCTACAACGCCGAGGAAGGCGAGCGCGCCGGGTTTGCGCAGTACCTTGTCCCCCAGGGCGAGTCGTTTGCAAAGGCGCTCGAACTGGCTCAACGTGTGGCCACCAATGCCCCGCTGACCAACTACGCCCTCATGCACGCCTTGCCCCGCATCGCGGAACAGCCGGCTGACCATGGTTTCTTCACCGAGGCGTTGATGTCGGCCATTGCGCAGGCGGCACCTGAAGCGAAAGAGCGTGTCCGCGCCTTTCTGGAAGGTCGCGCCAACAAGGTTCAGAAAAACTGAGTGCCCAGGTTCCGCCAAGAGAACCGAGCCAACCACCAGGAGACAAACATGAACGCCACCTTGGCCACAGACGCTGTGCCTTTTCGCAACCTGCGCTTCGGTGTGAAGCGTGTGAGTGTGAAGGACGGTGCAACCGGCACCCACTACATGGCCGCCGAGCAGCCGCTGCAGCCCTACGCCGAGCGGATGACCGATCGTTTCCGCCATTGGGCACAGACCTCCCCTGACCAGACCTGGGTGGCACGCCGTCAGATGGCATCGTCGGACGGTGCGCCATCGGACGAATGGGTTCGTGTCAGTTACGGTGAGGCTTGGGGCCAGGCGCGGGCCATTGCACAGGGCCTGATCGACCGGGGCCTGAGCGCCGAGCGGCCCGTCGTCATCCTGAGTGAAAACAGCATCGAACACGCGCTGCTGGCGCTGGCGTGCATGGTGGCGGGCGTCCCGTTTGTGCCCACATCGCCAGCGTATTCGCTCGTCAGCACCGACTATGACAAGCTGCGTCACGTTCTGCGCACGGTCACGCCGGGCCTTGTGTTCGCCAGCGATGCGGCGCGGTACGGCAAAGCCATTGCGGCCACCCACGATGCGGCGGTTGAGGTGGTGCTGGTCCAGGGCAGCGTGCCGGGTGTGGCCAGCACGGCGTTTGCCGATCTGGCTGCGACCGTCCCCACGCCCGCAGTGGAGGCGGCGATGGATGCCACCGGGCCCGACACGATCGCCAAGTTCCTGTTCACCAGCGGTTCGACCAAGCTGCCCAAGGCGGTCATCAACACGCAGCGCATGTGGTGTGCCAACCAGCAGCAAATGACGCAGTCCATGCCGGTCATCACCGAGCACCCGCTGGTGCTGGTGGATTGGCTGCCGTGGAACCACACCTTCGGCGGCAACCACAACTTCGGCATGGTCATCTACAACGGCGGCACGCTGTACATCGACGACGGCAAGCCAACGCCTGCCCTGATTGGCGAAACGCTGCGCAACCTGCGCGAGGTGGCGCCCACGGTCTACTTCAATGTGCCCACCGGTTTCGAGGCCATTGCCAACGCAATGAAGGAACCCACCGAAGAAGGCCGGGCGCTGCGGCGCAACTTCCTGTCGCGGGTGAAGATGTTTTTCTACGCCGGTGCAGCCCTGGCCCAGCCGGTGTGGGACAGTCTGTACGAGAGCGAAGAGTCCGAAATCGGTGAGCGCATTGTCATGACATCGGGCTTGGGCATGACCGAGTCCGGCCCGTTCGGCCTGTTCGTGACCAGTCCGAATGTGAAGGCGGGCGACCTCGGGGTGCCCACGCCTGGCATGGAAGTGAAGCTGGTGGACACACAGGGCAAAACCGAGGTGCGCTACCGTGGCCCCAACATCACCCCCGGGTACTGGCGCGCGCCACAGGAAACTGCCGAGGCGTTTGACGAAGAGGGTTTCTTCTGCTCGGGCGATGCGGTCAAGTGGATCGACGAAACCGATGTGCACCAGGGATTGAAGTTCGACGGGCGCATTGCCGAAGACTTCAAGCTCGCCACCGGCACGTTCGTGAGCGTGGGTCCGTTGCGCGGCAAGATCATTGCAGCGGGTGCACCCTACATCCAGGATGTGGTGCTGACCGGCTTGAACATGAAAGAAGTGGGCGCCATGGTGTTCCCGACCCAGGCCGTGCGCCGTCTGAGCGGTCTGCCAGCCGATGCGTCATTCCACGACGTGCTGGAAAGCGCGCCGGTGTTGGCCCACTTCCAGCACGTCGTGAACGACCTCGCGCGTACCGCCACCGGCAGTGCCAACCGCATTGCGCGCATGTGCCTGCTGGCCGATCCGCCGACCCTCGACCGGGGCGAGATCACCGACAAAGGCTCCATCAACCAGCGCGCGGTGTTGGCGCACCGGGCTGACACGGTGGAGCGGTTGCACGACGACAGCCTGCATCACATCCTGAAGCCACAGGCCTGACAGGCACACCCGCCTGTCGGATGTTTCAAGAACACACCTGGACACCACCATGACCACCCAAACCAAGGGCCTTTTCTTCTCTTACAACGACGTCTGGATGCTGGACGGCGTGCGCACACCCATGGTGGATTACTGCGGCCCGCTGGGCCACGTGTCCCCCACCGACATGGGCATCAAAGCCGCCCGCGAAGCCCTGAAGCGCAATGCCGTGCCGGGCGAGCACATTGGCAGCGTGATCGCGGGCAACATGGCCCCTGGCGACTTTGACCAATTCTTCCTGCCCCGCCACATTGGCCTGTACGCCGGTGTGCCGGTGGAAACACCTGCGCACATGGCGCAGCGCATCTGCGGCTCCGGCTTCGAGCTGTTCCGCCAGGCAGGAGACCAGATCGAAAGCGGCGCATGTGATGCGGCTCTGGTGGTGGGCACCGAGAGCATGACGCGCAACCCCATCGCCGCTTTCGACCACCGCACCGGCTTCAAGCTGGGCGCTCCCGTGGGCTTCAAAGACTACATGTGGGAAGCTCTGAAGGACCCGGCCGCCGGCATCAACATGATCCAGACTGCCGAAAACTTGGCCAAAAAATATGGCATCACCCGCGAAGAGGTGGACCAGTTTGCCAGCGCCTCGTTCGCCAAGGCGGTGGCCGCCCAGGAAAGCGGCTTCCTGGCTGGTGAAATCGTGCCGGTGGTGACCGAAAAGTTCGAGCTGGAAGGCTACAAAACCCGTGGCATCAAGCTGCAAGGCAAAGTCACCGAACTGGCTACCGACACCCATGCCCGTCTGTCACCCTATGAGGTGCTGGCCAAGCTCAAGCCGGTGTTTGAAGGTGGCGTGCAAACCGGTGGCAACAGCTCGGCCCTGGTGGATGCCGCTGCCGCCAGCGTGGTGGTATCGGGCGCCTATGCCAAGGCGCAAGGCAAAAAACCTGCAGCCCGCCTGGTGGCGGCTGGTATTGCCGGTGTGCCGCCCGAAATCATGGGCATCGGCCCCGCACCCGCCATTCGCATTTTGTTGGAGCGCACCGGTTTGAGGCTGGACGACATTGGCCGCTTCGAAATCAACGAAGCCCAGGGCGCACAAACCCTGGCCGTGGGGCGCGAACTTGGCATGGACCTCAGCCGCCTGAACGTCAACGGCGGCGCCATTGCGCTGGGTCACCCGCTGGCTTGTACCGGCGTGCGTCTGACGCTGACGCTGGCGCGCGAAATGGCCCGCAGCAACGTGCGCTATGGCATTTGTGGTGCCTGCATCGGCGGGGGTCAGGGCATTGCCCTGCTGCTGGAAAACCCAAACGCGGCTTGATGGTTGTTTGAACACAGTCTGAACCACGTTTTTCAATACAAATTCAGCCTCTACCGCTTGCTTGACAGGCGGTTGTAGCTATCAAATCAAACAAGGTTTTATCATGCAAATTCAAGGACAAGCCGCCATCGTCACCGGTGGCGCATCCGGCTTGGGTGAAGCCACCGCCCGCGAACTGGCCCGCCTGGGTGCCAAGGTGGCGGTGTTCGATGTGAACGCCGAACTGGCGGCCAAGGTAGCCGCCGACATCGGTGGCGTGGCCTGCGTGTGCGACATCACGAATGCCGACAGCGTGGCGGCTGCACTGGCCCAGGCCACGGCGGCGCACGGGTCGGCCCGCATCCTCATGAACATCGCTGGCATTGGCACCGCCAAGCGCGTGGTGGGCAAAGACGGCAACGCCGCCCCGCTGGAAGACTTTTCCCGCGTGGTCAACGTCAACCTGATCGGTGCCTACAACATCAGCCGCCTGTTTGCCGCCGAGTGCGCCAAGCTGGCCCCCATGGAAGACGGCGAGCGCGGCGTGATGCTGTTCACCGCATCGGTGGCCGCGTTCGACGGCCAGGTGGGCCAGCAGGCTTACAGCGCATCCAAGGGCGGCCTGGTCAGCATGACGCTGCCCATGGCGCGTGATCTGGCGCAGCACGGCATCCGTGTCAACACCATCGCCCCCGGCCTGTTTGCCACCCCGCTGATGAAAACCCTGCCTGAGCCGGTGCAGGCCTCGCTGGCGGCCAGCATTCCGTTCCCGTCCCGCCTGGGCAAGCCCGATGAGTTTGCAGCGCTGGCTTGCCACACCGTGACGAACACGCACCTGAACGGCGAAACCATTCGCCTGGACGGCGCGCTGCGCATGGCCCCACGCTGAGAGGCCGACCATGAGCGAACCCACCCCCAAAACAGTTGTGTACGAAGTGGAAGTGATGTTTGGCGACTGCGACCCCGCCGGCATCGTGTTCTTCCCCAATTTTTCCAAGTGGATGGACGCCTCCTCCCTCAACTTTTTCGTGAAGTGCGGCGTGCCGCCGTGGCGCGAGTTGGTCAAAACCCGCGGCATTGTGGGCACCCCCTTGCTGGAAATCCACACCAGGTTCATGCGCCCCGCCACCTATGGCGAGCGCCTGCAGATTCACACCAGCGTGACCGAATGGCGCGAAAAGGTGTTCATGCACAAACACGTGGTCAAGCGCGGTGACGAGGTGCTCTGCGAGGGCACCGAGGTGCGTGCCTTCGTGGTGCACCCGCCCGAAAACCCTGACCGCATCAAGTCCATTCCCGTGCCCGAAGACATCAAGGCGCTGTGCACCTGAACGACGCGGCGCGCCCCCTTTCCCGTTCCCAACCCACCACCAGGAGACACACCATGAAACTCAAATCCACCGTACTGGCTGCTGCCACGATGCTGACCCTGTCGGGCGCGGCACTGGCCGACATCACCATCGGCATCAGCCTGCCGCTGACCGGCCCGGCCTCTGGCCTGGGCATCCCGGTCAACAACCAGATCAAGCTCTGGCCCACTGCAATCGCCGGCGAGAAGCTCAAGGTGGTGGTGCTGGACGACGCCACCGACCCCACCAACGGTGTGAAGAACGCCAAGCGCTTCGTCACCGAAGACAAGGCCGACATCATCATGGGCTCGGTTGCCACGCCCGTGGCCATTCCCATGGCCGGTGTGGCCGCAGAGGCCAGCACGCCTCACCTGAGCTTCTCTCCCGCCGTGCTGCCACCTGGCCAGGACGGCTGGACCTTCCGCATGCCCCAGTCCAACGCGGTCATGAGCCACGCCGTGGTCGAGCACATGAAAAAGCAGGGCGTGAAGACCGTCGGCTTCCTGGGCTACACCGATGCGTATGGTGAGAGCTGGTTGAAGGACTTCACCGCCACCGCCGACAAGGCAGGCATCAAGGTGATTGCCACCGAGCGTTTCGCCCGCTCCGACACCAGCGTGACCGCCCAGGCGCTGAAGCTGGTGTCGGCCAACCCCGATGCGATGCTGATCGTGGCGTCCGGCTCCGGTGCCGCCATGCCGCACAAGGGCGTGGTGGAACGTGGCTACAAGGGCAAGATCTACCAGACGCACGCTGCTGCCACCCGCGACCTGATGCGCGTGGGTGGCAAGGACGTGGAAGGAGCATTCGTGGTGTCTGGCCCTGCGGTGATTGCCGAGCAGCTGCCTGACAGCCACCCCTCGAAAAAAGTGTCCATGGAGTTCGTGGCCCAGTATGAAAAAGCCTATGGTGCGGGCAGCCGCAACCAGTTCGCCGGGCATGGCTACGACGCCATCTTGGTGATGGAAAAGATCGTGCCCATGGCGCTGAAAAAAGCCAAGCCTGGCACGCCTGAATTCCGCGCGGCGTTGCGTGAAGCCATGGAAACCATGGGCCGCACCGTGCTGGCGCACGGCGTGCTGAACTGGACCAAGGACGACCACTGGGGCTACACCAACGAAACCGGCGTGATGCTGAAGGTGGTGAACGCCGACTGGAAGGTCGAATAAGTCCGCGCCAGGCAGGCCGCCAAACAGGCATCTAAACAGGCAGCCAGGCGGGTGCCCCGGCGCACCCGTTTGATCCCCAACCCTTCACCCGGAAGCGCAAGCCATGGACTTTTCAATTGCCAGCATCCTGATGCTGGACGGCATCACCAACGGTGCCGTGTATGCCCTGTTGGGGCTGGCCACCGTGCTGGTGTTTGCCGTGACCCGGGTGATCTTCATTCCCCAGGGGGAGTTTGTGGCCTATGGCGCACTCACCCTGGCCATTTTGCAAACCGGGCAGGTGCCCGGTACCGTGTGGCTGCTGCTGATCCTGGCGGGGGTGGCTGCGCTGATGGACGGCTGGGCTGCCTACCAGCGCCACCACTCGGTGGCTGATGCGGTAGTGGCCCTGTTCAAAACGGCGGCCTTGCCGGTGGCCATCGCCTTGCTGACGATGTGGGCCGCGCCGCAAAAGTGGCCGCTGCTGGCGCAGGCTGCGCTCACGGTGGCGCTGGTCACGGCATTCGGTCCGTTGGTCTACCGGGTGGCCTATCAGTCGCTGGCCGATGCCACATCGCTGGTGCTGCTCATCGTGTCGGTCGGGGTGCACTTTGCCATGACCGGCTTGGGCTTGCTTTTTTTTGGTGCCGAGGGCTTTCGCAACCCCTCGTTCTGGGACGAACGGTTTGCGGTGGGCCCACTGATGATTGCGGGGCAGGCCATCATCATCGGCGTGACCACGGTCGCGCTCATTGTGCTGCTGTGGCTGTTCTTCGAGCGCACGCTGTACGGCAAGGCGTTGCGGGCCACCGCCATCAATCGTCTGGGTGCGCGGCTGATGGGCATCTCCACCCACGGCGCGGGTCAGTTGACGTTTGCCATGGCGGCGCTCATCGGCGCACTGTCTGGCCTGTTGATTGGGCCCACGACGACGGTGTTCTATGACTCGGGCTTTCTGCTGGGGCTAAAAGGGTTTGTGGCTGCCGTGATGGGCGGGCTGGCCAGTTACCCCGTGGCGCTGGTGGGGGCCATTTTTGTGGGGTTGGTGGAGGCGTTCGGTTCGTTCTGGGCCAGTGCCTTCAAAGAGGTGATCGTGTTCACGCTCATCCTGCCCATCCTGCTGTGGCGCTCGCTGACCGACAAGCACGTTGGGGACGATCACTGACATGACCAAACTGTTTCCACACTTTCCCCGCCAGTACGCGCGCTACTTCCTGCTGTTGCTGGTGCCGCTGGTGGTGTTGCTGCCGCTGCCCGATTTCTGGATCACGCAGCTCAACTACATCGGCCTGTACAGCCTGGTGGCCATGGGCCTGGTGCTGCTGACCGGGGTGGGCGGGCTCACGTCGTTCGGCCAGGCGGCGTTCGTGGGCATCGGTGCCTACACCAGCGCCTACATGACCGTCAACCTGGGCTGGTCGCCCTGGGCCACCATTTTTGTGGGCATGGCCATCTGCGCCGTCAGTGCCTTGCTGGTGGGCTGGCTCACCTTGCGCATGTCGGGCCATTATTTGCCGCTGGCAACCATCGCCTGGGGTCTGTCGCTGTACTACCTGATGGGTAACCTCGATGCCCTGGGCAAGTACGACGGCATTCTGGGTGTGCCCACCCTCAGCCTGTTCGGGTGGGACGTGGGCCAGGGCCGGCCGTTCTTCGTGCTGGTGTGGGGCACGGCGCTGTGTGGTGCGTTTGCGCTCATCCATTTGCTCGATTCACGCACCGGCCGCGCCATCCGCGCCCTGAAGTCGGCCACCCAGATGGCCGAGGCCATGGGCGTGAACACCTTGCAGCACAAGGTGGGCATTTTCCTGATCGCGGCCAACTATGCTTGCGTGTCGGGCTGGCTGTTTGCGCACTTCCAGCGCACGGTCAACCCGTCGCCGTTCAGCCTGAAGTTCGGCATCGAGTACCTGTTCATGGCCGTGCTGGGCGGTGTGGGCCACGTGTGGGGGGCCATCACTGGTGCGCTGTTCACCAAAATCATGGAAGACCAGTTGCAGGTGCTGCTGCCCAAGCTCATCGGCACCAGTGGCAGTTACGAGGTGATTGTGTTCGGCATCATGCTCGTGCTGGTGCTCAAGTATTTGCCTGACGGTGCATGGAGCATCGTGGGCCACCGTTTTGCGGTGCGTCAGCGCGTGAACAACTGGTTCAATGCCGCGCCGCTGCCCGAGCGCAGCAAGCCTGCCATGGGCGAGGTGGTGCTCGAGGTGAGCAAGGTCCGCAAGGAATTCGGGGGACTGGTGGCGGTGAATGACATCAGCTTCCAGGTCAAGGCGGGGCAGATCGTGGGGCTGATCGGGCCCAACGGCGCAGGCAAGTCCACCACGTTCAACCTGGTGACTGGGGTGTTGGGCCTGACATCGGGTGCGGTCCGGTTCCGGGGGCAAGACATCACCGGTCATTCGTCGCGCGAGATTGCCACCCGGGGCATGTCGCGCACCTTCCAGCACGTGAAGATGATCCCCGACATGACGGTGCTGGAAAACGTGGCGCTGGGTGCCCACCTGCGTGGCGAGGCGGGTGCCATCAAGGCCATGCTGCGGCTGGACAAGGACGAAGAACGTCGGCTGTTCCGCGAAGCGGCACGCCACCTGGAACGCATCGGCATGGCCGAGCACATGCACGACCTGGCCGGCAACCTGGCCATGGGCCCGCAGCGGTTGATGGAAATTGCCCGCGCCCTGTGTTCCGACCCCGCACTGCTGCTGCTGGACGAGCCCGCCGCCGGTCTGCGTCACAAGGAAAAGCAGGCACTGGCTGGCGTGCTGCGCCAGTTGCGCAGCGAGGGCATGAGCATCCTGCTGGTCGAGCACGACATGGACCTGGTGATGGACGTGACCGACCACATCGTGGTCATGGAGTTCGGCACGCACCTGATGGAAGGCACCCCTGCCGAGGTGCAGGCCAGCGAGAAAGTCCGCGCCGCTTACCTGGGCACTGAACATTGAGGAAACCATGAGCACACCGTTGTTGGAAGTCAAAGACCTGCGGGCCGGTTATGGCCGCGCCGAGGTGTTGCACGGCCTGAGCCTGCAGGCCGATGCGCGCAGTGTGGTCACCGTCATCGGGCCCAATGGCGCGGGCAAGTCCACCTTGCTGAACGCGCTGATGGGCGTGCTGCCCGCCAAGGGGCAGGTGTTATACAAAGGCGAGGACATCAGCCGCCTGAGCCTGGAAGACCGCGTGATGCTGGGCATGGCGCTGGTGCCCGAGAAGCGTGAGCTGTTCGGCTCCATGCCGGTCGAGGACAACCTGGTGCTGGGGGCTTACCGGCAGATGCGCCTGCGCAACCCGCGCTGGAAAGACCAGCTCGAGGCCGTGTACCAGCGCTTCCCGCGCCTGAAAGAGCGGCGCGTGCAGGCGGCGGGCACGCTGTCTGGGGGCGAGCGCCAGATGCTGGCGGTGGGCCGCGCCCTGATGTCCGGTCCTGAATTGCTGATGCTGGACGAGCCCAGCCTGGGTCTGGCCCCGCTGATCGTGAAGGAAATCCTGAACGCGGTGGACGAGTTGCGCAGCACCGGTGTGACGATTTTGCTGGTGGAGCAGAACGCCCGCGCCGCGCTGGGGGTGGCCGACCACGGCTATGTGCTGGAAATGGGTGCCATTGGGCTGCACGGCCCGGCCGCAGAACTGGCCAATGACCCTCGGGTGATCGACACCTATCTGGGGGCGGCGAAGAAGGCGGCTTGAGGGCTGGTGTCCGTGAAAAGTGCGGAGGGTCTGGCTGTTGGATGCGCAGGTGCTCCGGTTGTGTGGGCGGGGCAGGTGGGTGGCATGGGCCGGGCGCTCATGCCGTGGGCTGACCGCTGCGGTGCTCGCCTGTGGGTAGGGCTGCGGAACTCACTGCACGTTGCGCTGCAACGTTCCGTTCAGACAACCGCAGGCAGTCAGATGACGATGCGCACTGCGTGCGCCTACCCACAGGCTGTGCGCCTCGCTGCCCACGGAAATCGCGCCCGGCCCATGCCACCCACCTGAGCACAGAAACAGTTTACTTTCGAAGAAAAATCGATCTTCCGCATTTTTTGGCGGTAACCAATAGCTATTGAATCAGGAGTTTTCATGTCTCACCAGCCCCATACCGGCGACATCGGGTTCATTCTGTTCGATGTGCTCCAGGCCACCAACCAGTTGCAGGCACTCGCGCCCTTTGCCGAAACCGACACCGACCTGATGCAACAGGTGCTGGAAGAGGCCGCGCGCTTCGTGGCGGACAAGGTGGCCCCTATCCGGCGCGAGGGTGATGAAGTCGGGGCCGTATTCAGCCATGGCACCGTTACCATGCCGCCCGGCTCCAAAGAGGCTTACGAAGCCTTCTGGCAAAGCGGCTGGGCCAGCCTGTCGTGTGCAGAGGAAGACGGCGGCCAGGGCTTGCCCGAGGTGCTGAACCAGGTGTTGTACGAAATGCTCAGCGCCGCCAACCACGGCTGGACCATGGCACCCGGTTTGTTGCACGGGGCCTACGAGTGCATCAAGCACCACGCTTCTCCAGCGCTGAAAGCCACCTATCTGACCAAAGTGGCGACCGGCGAATGGCTGGCCACCATGTGCCTGACCGAGGCGCATGCGGGTTCCGATCTGGGCCTGGTGCGCACCAAGGCCGTGCCGATGGCCGATCAGCCCGATGCCCACGGCCTGGGGCCGTTGTACGCGCTGGACGGCACCAAGATCTTCATTTCAGGTGGCGAGCATGACCTGACGGACAACATCGTTCACCTGGTGCTGGCCCGTTTGCCCGATGCTCCCCCCGGCCCCAAAGGGTTGAGCCTGTTCCTGGCACCCAAATTTCTGCCTGACGGCAGCCGCAATGCCGTGGTGTGCGAGCGGATTGAAGAAAAAATGGGCATTCACGCAAGCCCTACGTGTGTTTTGCGCTTCGAAAACGCAAGCGGCTGGCTGGTGGGTGAGCCCGGCAAGGGCCTGGGCGCGATGTTCGTGATGATGAACGCTGCCCGCCTGCATGTGGGCTTGCAGGGTGTGGGCCTGCTCGAAGCTGCCTGGCAGATGGCCAACGCCTATGCCCACGAACGCCGCCAGATGCGAGCGCCCGTTGCGGCCGGTGGTTCACGCCCGGCAGATTCAGCCGGGCATGCGGCCGACCTCATCGTCCACCACCCCGCCATGCGCCGCATCCTAGACACGCAGCGTGCCTGGGTGGACGGTGGCCGTGTGCTGGCCTACCAGACGGCCCTGGAACTGGACATCGCCCGCCACCACGTTGACCCTGCCCGGCAGGCCCGTGCGCAGCGCTGGTGCGCGCTGGTCACGCCGGTGCTCAAGGCCGCGTTCACGCACCAGGCTTTCCATGGTGGCAGTGACTGTCTGCAGGTGTTCGGCGGCCATGGCTATGTCCGCGAGTGGGGCATCGAGCAGGTGCTGCGCGATGCCCGCATTGCCATGATCTACGAAGGCACCAACGAAATCCAGGCCATCGACCTGCTCGTGCGCAAGGTGGTGGGCGACCAGGGGCAAGCCCTGGCCCAGTTGCTGGCTGACCTGACGGCCGATGTGGCCGCGCAGGGGGCTGACGGGGCCGAGTTGGGGCGCCTGGCCGCCCAATTGCAGGACGCCACCGGGCAACTCCTGGCGCGGGCAGCGCAAGTGCCCGACCACCCTTACTGGGTGGCTGGCGACTACTTGCGTGCGGTGACCCTGGTGTTGATGGCGTGGGCCTGGGCGCGCATCGACCATGCCAACGGACCGGGGCAGGATCGCTGGTCGCGGCCGGGAAAGGCGATGCGCGCGTGGGTGATGCCCGAATTCGACCTGCACATTGGGCTGTTGTCAGCGACACATTGACGAAAGATGCAAGATATTGCATTTGTCTGGCTTCGATGCTTGGTGCTTGATGTTGAATCTCTTGACGTAGATCAATATAAAGTCATTTAATGCACTTTTATTCGTCTCTGCGGCGTGGCGAGTGGAATAATAGTTCCACATTTCAACCTGCACCCAACCGGAGACGCACATGAGCACCCAAGACGACACCCTGGTCGAAGACAAAGCCGCCATTGACAACGACCGCTTTGTGGAAGTCAGTTACGACGACGCCATTCCCAACAACGTCAACCTCTCGTCCGACCGCCAGTTGCTGCGGGCGCTGGAAAGCTGGCACCCACAGTACCTGGAGTGGTGGAACGACATGGGCCCCGAGGGCTTCCAGAACGCCGATGTATACCTGCGCACCGCTGTGGGTGTGGACCCGGCTGGCTGGGCCAAATTTGGCTACGTGAAGATGCCCGACTATCGCTGGGGCATTCTGCTGGCCCCGCAGGTGGAAGGCCGCACCATTTCCCACGGCAAACACAAAGGCGAGCCGGTGTGGCAGGAAGTACCCGGTGAATACCGTTCCCTGCTCAAGCGGCTGATCGTGGTGCAGGGCGACACCGAACCCGCCAGCGTGGAGCAGCAGCGCTACCTGGGTGCCACCGCGCCCAGCCTGTACGACATGCGCAACCTTTTTCAGGTGAATGTGGAAGAAGGCCGCCACTTGTGGGCCATGGTGTACCTGCTGGTCAAATACTTTGGCAAAGACGGCCGGGAAGAAGCGCAAGCCCTGCTGGAGCGCCGCAGCGGCCAGACCGACAACCCCCGCATCCTGGGTGCCTTCAACGAGCGCACGCCCGACTGGTTGTCGTTCTTCATGTTCACCTATTTCACCGACCGCGACGGCAAGATGCAACTGGCCGCGCTGGCCGAAAGTGCGTTCGACCCATTGAGCCGCAGCTGCCGCTTCATGCTGACGGAAGAAGCGCACCACCTGTTCGTGGGCGAAACCGGCGTGGGCCGCACCATCCAGGCCACCTGCGAGGCCATGGTGAAGGCCGGCATCACCGACCCGTACGACACCGATGCCATTCGAAAGCTGGGCGTGGTGGATTTGCCCCTGCTGCAACGCAAGGCCAACTTCCACATGTCGGTCACCCGCGACCTGTTCGGGTCGGAAATTTCATCCAACGGTGCCGAGGCGTTCAGCTCAGGCCTGAAGGGCCGCTTCAACGAAGCCAACCTGAAGGGCGACGACCATGTGCTGGCCGATGCCACCTATGCCGTCACCCGTGTGGTGGACGGCCAGCTGGTGCAAGAAGACGTGCCTGCCCTGCGCGCCATCAACTGCCGCCTGCTGGACGACTACATTGCCGACTGCCAGGGCGGGCTGGACCGCTGGAACAAAACCATCGAGAAAGCCGGCATCAACTTCCGAATGCAGCAGCCGCACAAAGGTTTCAACCGTCGCATCGGCGAGTTTGCCGGCCACCGCATCAGCCCCGATGGGCGTTTGCTGACCGAGGCCGAATGGCAAGCCGGTGTGGAAGGCTGGCTGCCCAACGACGCTGACATGCAGTTCATCAACAGCCTGATGAAGCCCAACCATCAGCCGGGGCAGTATGCGTCCTGGATTGCCCCACCCCGCATGGGCATCAACCAGCAACCGGTGGACTACGAGTACGTGAAGATTGACTGATGGGCGACGCTGGGGGACGCCGGAGGCGGGCCGGACGCGCTAAGCTTGGAGGTTTGAACCCTCCCGCACGCCATGGCCCGAGCATCCGCCAAACATCGGCAGGCACCTGATGCCTTGCCCAGCACCCCAGAACCTGACGCGGTGGCGTCCGATGCCATCGACACCTCGTTCCTGGAAACCCTGATCGGCTACAACGCCCGCCGCGCGGCGCTGACCATCATCGGCACTTTCATGGAGCGCATGGCGGTGTATGGGGTGCGCCCGGTGGATTTTTCGGTGCTGTCGGTCATTGCGCACAACCCGGGTATCACTTCGCGCCAGTTATGTGCCAGCCTGGGGCTGTTGCCGCCCAATCTGGTGATCATCCTGAACCAGCTCGAACAGCGGGAGCTGCTCGTGCGCCAGCCGCATCCGCATGACGGTCGGGCCATCGCGCTGTCACTGTCGACCCAGGGCCAGGCCATGATGGCCGAAGCCGAGGCCACGGCTTACCAGCTGGAAATCGATGCCACGTCGGCCTTGACCGATGCGCAACGCGTCACGCTCAAACGGTTGCTGAAGCTGGTATACGCCCCGCCCGAACAGGCCACCCGCAAGCGGCGGGGCACCGCGCCACCCCGCGCACGCACCCCGGAAGCCACCGATGTCTGAGCCCCGTTTCCGGCCAGCGGCCGTAAACGGCACCGGGGGCGGCCCTTGAACCACACATGGGGGTTCCTGTCAGTCCACACGGCCAGCCCGCTGGACGTGGAAACCGCACGCGCGTCGCTGCTGCTGCGTGCACACCAGTCGGTGCATGCCCGTTACGCCGTGTGGGCCGTGTGCGTGGCCCTGGTGTGGGCGCTGCGCGAGTCGGTGCCGGTTGTGAATCTGCTGGCCTGGGCCATCCCGTTCATGGTCATGGCAGAGGTCAACTGGCAGGTTTCCCGTCGCGCCACGGTGACCGTGCCCGCCGGGCTGAAGGCCGATTTGCGTGCCTGGCAGGTACGCCTGTGGTGGATGACCGTGCTCAACCAGTCGCTTTGCGGCAGCATGGTGTGGTGGCTGGGCAGCAGCGGACAGACCGGCATCGAAGAGCTGGCCACCGGCCTGCAACTGGTTTATGTGGGCGCAGCCATGATCAATGCCGCCACACACCCGACCACCTTTGTGACGGGTGCCTGGATCAACCTGCTGTCGGCAGTTGCGTTCTGGCTCACGCGGGACAGCATCAGCTGGCCCCTGGTGCTGGCGCTAGTGGGTGCGGGTGCCATGGTGACCCGTCTGTCGGTCGAGATGGCCGACAACCTGCGCGAGTCGTTGCGCATGCGCTTCGAGCACGATGCGCTCATGACGCAACTGGCGGCCGAGAAGCAGGCAGCTGAGGATGCGACCCGGTTCAAGTCGGACTTTCTGGCCAACATCAGCCACGAAATCCGCACGCCGGTCAGCGCCATCATGGGCATGAGCTTTCTGGCGCTCAAATCGAACCTGACCGACCGCCAGCGCGACTATCTGCAGGTCATTCAGCAGTGCAGCCAGCACCTGCACGGGCTCATCAACCAGGTGCTGGACTTTTCGAAAATCGAAGCCAGCATGCTCACGCTCGAAAAGACCGAATTCAGTTTGCGTGCCGTGCTGGACAGCGTGCAGGCCATCAACGCCGACAAGGCAGCGGCCAAGGGCCTGATGCTGCGCGTCACGGCTGCACAGAACATCCCGCGCCGGCTCGTGGGCGACCCGCTGCGGCTGACGGAAATTCTGGTCAATTTCATCAGCAACGGCATCAAGTTCACGTCGCAAGGCCATGTGCTGTTGACTATCGAGTCGGTGGATCAGCGACCGGGGCAAGTGCAACTGCGCTTCGCAGTGCAGGACACCGGCATCGGGCTCAGCCCGGACCAGATGGGGCGGTTGTTCAAGAGCTTCAGCCAGGCTGATGCCGGCGTGAGCCGCCAATTCGGCGGCACCGGCCTGGGGCTGATCATCTCCAAAAGGCTCGCGGCCTTGATGGGGGGTGACGTGGGTGCCAACAGCGAACCCGGCAAGGGCTCTCTGTTCTGGTGCACGGCCTGGTTCGAACTGCCGGTCGAGGCTTCGACGGACCTCACCGACACGGGCAGCTTCAAGGCGGCAGCATGGCGTCAACCTGACACCTGGGCCGCCACGGAGCCACCTCCTGTGGACGCCGAGCTTGCATGGACGGCCCCCGATCCGGCCAATGGGACCGAAGGCGCACAGCTTTGCCGCCAACTGGCGGGGCTGGTTGCGCAAGATGACCCTGCCGCGCTCGCGCTTGCCCATGCCCACGAAAGTGTGTTGCGCCAACGGCTGGGCCCGGCTTTGGATGGCTTGTTGCGGGCAATGCAGCGTTACCGCTTGCCACAGGCCCAGCGCCTGCTGGCCCAGGCAGGCTACGAACCACTGGCAGCGACACCGAGCAGCGCGACTGACCACCCACCACGTGCCACCGTGCTGGTGGTGGATGACACGCCGGTCAACCTGACGCTGATGGCCGACCTGCTGGCTCCCCACTACCGTGTGCGGGTCGCGGCCAGCGCGCAGCGGGCGCTGGACATTGCGCAGGGGCTACAGCCACCCGACGTGATCCTGCTGGACGTGATGATGCCGGTGATGGACGGCTACGAAACGCTGGCAAAACTCAGGGCCCACCCGTCAACCGCGCACCTGCCCGTGGTGTTCCTCACGGCCAAGAGCCAGTTGGAAGACGAGGAACGGGCGTTGCAACTCGGCGCACAGGACTTCATCACCAAGCCCTTCAGCCCGCCTGTGCTGTTGATGCGCTTGCGTACCCTGCTGGCTTGGGCTGCGGCGCAGGTGGCAGGGCGTTCTCAACGGGCTACCGATTGATCGGCCTTCGATTGTTCAGATAAAAAAGTCATCAGCCGCTCTACAGCTGGTGTGAGTTTGCTATGTTATTGGAAGCAAATCGCAAACTCCCTGTGTGCCCATTCGTTCAGCAGCCGCACCAGCTTCACCTGGCCTGCTGACACGTAAATCTGGCTCACCTGCCGGGGCACCACGCTCACCCCCAGGTTGGCGCCCAGCAATTTACGGCAACACCTGTTCGTTACCTCAGCACCATTTTCACGATTTCGCCATTGGTTATGCGTTTGACGTACAGCGTGCTCTCGACCATGCGCATATCTGAACAGCCACTTTGGAACCGTTGCCATTCGATACAAAGTTGAGACCCTTCTGCGCGCCACTTGCCGCTGTCGGAGCTGTTTCCCGAGTTAACGTAGACATAGGTCTCTTTGAACTCCAGCCGCACAGCTGCGCCGTTTGCATACGTCATGTTGAACACATTTCCCGTAAGCTTTTGCTTCAGGTCATCTGGTGACAGCGTCACGGCACCGGGAGGAAATTCGGTGGGGAAGGTCGGCTGAGCAAAAGCGAGTACGGGCGTGAACAAAAAACCAACCAGTAATGTGCGCATAAACATCTCCTTGAGTAAAAAATTCTGTCGGGCTGAAACCTAGAGGCGCTAAAGGTACTGACCACGTGCAGAGAAGCCATCAGGGAAAACGCTTATGGGAGAGTTTCGGAGTGATGGGTGGGTTGGCCACAAGTTGGTATCAGCCCAGCGGCTTTGATGCGAAATCACGTACGCTGTCGATGGTTGCCTGTACCTGATCCTTGTGCGGTGAATGCCCGCAGGCGGGCAGTTCCAGCAAGTGTGTGTGGGGGACGCTGCGCCGGATGGTGCGAATCTGCTCCAGCGTGCCGTATTCGTCGTCCAACCCCTGAATGGCCAGCACCGGGCAGGTGATGTGGTGCAGGATGGGGCGGATGTCCCAGCTGCGAAAGGCCGCTGACAGCCAAACGTCGTTCCACCCCCAGAAGGCGGAATCCGGGTCGGCGTGGTAGCGGGCCAGGCGCTGCTTCAAGTCGGTGTCCAGATAGGCCTCGCGCGCGGCCTGAATGCTGGAGACGGACACGTCCTCCACCATCACATGCGGGGCCAGCACCACGATGCCTGCTGGCGGTGTCGCCCCCACGGTGCTGGCCAGCGCGGCGTGGATGAGCGCAATGCTGCCGCCATCGCTGTGGCCGAACAGCCATACCGGGTGGGCGGGGTCATCCAGGCCTAACACTTTCAGCAGCGCGGGCAGCACCTCCAGCGCCTGTTGTTGCAGGAAATCGGGCAGCCAGTGTTCGTCGGGCGAGCGTGGTGTGGATTGCCCGTAGCCGGGGCGCGAATACACCAGCCCGCGCCAGCCCAGAGCCGTGCACAGCCGGTGGGGGAAGTCCCGCCACATGGCGACCGAGCCCAGTCCCTCGTGCAGAAACACCAGGCACGGGACATCGTGGCGTGGGCTGCCGACCCAGGTGTGTTCCACCTGCACACGGCGTCCGCGCCAGGACAGGGTGCAACACCCTGCGTCGGGCTTGGGTGGGGATGGCATGGACTGAGAGGCAGCAGCTGTCATGCGAAGTTCCGGCGAGGAGGGGGGTCAGGTGCCAGCCTGTTCCAGTTCGCGCAGCTTGAAGCGCTGGATCTTGCCGGTGGCTGTTTTGGGCAGGTCCTGCACAAAGGCAATCTGGCGCGGGTACTTGTAGGGGGCCAGCTTGTCTTTCACAAAGGCTTTCAGCTCGGCTTCGGTGGTGGATTGACCCGCCTTCAACACCACAAACGCCTTGGTCTTGGTCAGGCCGTCGGCGTCGTTCACGCCGATCACGGCGGCTTCCAGCACCGCTGCATGCTGGATGAGCGTGGCTTCCACCTCGAACGGGCTGACGTAGATGCCGCTGACCTTCAGCATGTCGTCGCTGCGGCCGCCGTAGGTGTAGGTGCCGTCGGGGTTGCGCACGTACTTGTCGCCGCTTTTGGTCCAGCCGCCCTGGAAGGTGTCGCGGGTCTTTTCGCGGTTGCCCCAGTACATCATGGCCGCACTGGGGCCCTGGATGTAGAGGTCGCCCGGCTCGCCATCGGGCACAGGGCCGCCATCGTCGCCACGCAGGGCAATGGTGTAGCCCGGTACCGGCCAGCCGGTGGTGCCGTAGCGCACGTTGCCGGGGCGGTTGGACAGGAAGATGTGCAGCATTTCGGTGGAGCCGATGCCGTCCACGATGTCCACGCCAAAGTGGGCCTTGAAGCGTTCGCCCAACTCGGCTGGCAATGCTTCACCCGCAGAAGACACCAGTCGCATGGCCACGTCAACACGTGAGGGCAATGCGGGGTGGGCCAGCATGCCCGCAAAGCCGGTGGGTGCACCGTAGAACACGGTGGGTTTGAGCCCGCCGATGCCTCCGGTCCAGCGCTTGAACGTGGCGTCCGGCGTGGGGCGTTCGCCCATCAGGAGGGTGGTGGCGCCCACGCTCATGGGGAAGCTCAGCGCATTGCCCAGGCCGTACGCGAAAAACAGCTTGGCGGCGGAGAAGCACACATCGTCTTCGGTGAGCTTGAGCACGCGCTTGCCATACAGCTCCGCCGTCCAGTAGGGGTTGCCATGCGAATGCACCGTGCCTTTGGGGCGGCCGGTGGACCCAGATGAATACAACCAGAAGCCGGGTTCATCCGGCCCGGTGGGCGCGGGTTTGGCAGCGGCAGGGTGGGCGGCCAGGAAGGCCTCGAAATCCACCTCAGAGGGGTGCAGCGGCGCAGCGGGTTTGGAGACGATGACCTTCTTCACCTCATGGTCACTCTTGACCAGGGCCGAGGTGAGCGTGGGCAGCAGCGCGCCCGACACCAGCACCGCCTGCGCGCGGGAATGCTCCAGCATGTAGGCGTAGTCGTCGGCGGTCAGCAGGGTGTTGACCGCTACCGGCACCAGCCCGGCGTACATGGCACCCAGAAAGCTCACAGGCCAGTCGTTGCCGTCGTGCATGAGCAGGAGCACCCGTTCTTCGCGGCGCAAGCCCAGGCTTTGCAGGGCGGTGGCCAGCTGGCGCACCCGCTGAGACAGGGCTCCATACGTCAGGGTGCCGTGGTCGTCGATGAAGGCGGCCTTGCCGGCACGGCCCTCGTTCAGGGTCAGCAGGTGTGCGGCGAAGTTGAAACTTTCGCCGGGTGGGGTGATGTCGTCGGGCAGGGTCATGATGTGTCTCCTGGTTATATTGCGCAGCTGCAAACGTCCGTCAGATAAGCGGTGGAAGCCAAAAAGGCTTTGAAAATCATGCCAACTGGTCCAGCACGGCAGTGCTGGCCTGGATGGCACTGCGGCGGTGGTAGAAGGTCAGCGCCCGGGCACCGCCCAGCTCTTCGCCGCCACCGGCGCGGCCCGGCCCACCGTGCAGCGATTGCGGCATGACGTTGCCGTGGCCGGTGTGCAGCGCGGCCACATCGGGGCTGATGACGTGCACGCGGCCATGGCTGTCGGCCAGTTCCAGCGCGGCGGCAGACAGGGCAGCCGCGTCATGGCCGTAGACGGAAGCCACCAGCGAGCCCTGGCCACGGCGGATGAGGGTGTAAGCGTGCTCGATGTCCCGGTAGGGCATGAGCGTGGCCACGGGGCCAAACACTTCCACGTCGTGGACGATTGCTGTGCCATCGGGGTCGGTGGTGCCCAGCAGCGTGGGCGCGACGATGCAGGCCTTGGCGGGATCGGCGTCGACCAGCGGGGTGTTCGTGCCGTCGTGCAACACGGTGGTGTGGGCCTTGAGCTGCGCCAGACCGGCCTGAATGGCGTTGAACTGCGCGCGGCTCACCAGCGAACCCATGCGCACGCCTTCGCTGCGCGGGTTGCCCACGGTGGTTTTGGCCAAGCGTGCGCTGATGGCCTTGGCTACGGCGTCATACTGCCCCTGGGGCACGAACACGCGGCGGATGGCGGTGCACTTCTGGCCTGACTTCACGGTCATTTCCCGAGCCACCTCTTTCACCAGCAGGTCCACGGCTTCGGCGGACGCATCGGGCAGAAGCAGCGCGGAGTTGACGCTGTCGGCCTCGACGTTCACGCGCACCGAGCGCTGGGCCACGGCCGGGTGGCTGCGGATGACGGCGGCTGTGTCGGCCGAGCCGGTGAAGGACACCACGTCAAACGGCTGCAACTGGTCCATCAACCCGTTGGAGCTGCCACAAATGACCGACAAGGCACCTGCGGGCAGAATGCCGGCATTGACCACGTCCTGCACCATGCGCTGCGTCAGCCAGGCGGTGGCGGTGGCGGGTTTGACGATGACGGGCACGCCCGACAGCAGCGCGGGCGCAGCCTTCTCCCACAGGCCCCATGACGGGAAGTTGAAGGCGTTGATGAACAGCGCCACACCCCGTGTGGGGGTGAGCACATGGCGGCTCTGGAACAGCGGGTCCTTGCCCAGGCGGGCCAGGTCGCCGTCGGTCAGGAAGTGGCGTTCGCCCAGCTCACTGCCCATCTTGGCGTACACGCCGAGGGTGTAAATGCCGCCGTCCACGTCCACGGCGGTATCGGCCTTCACGGTGCCGCTGTTGGCCACCGAAATGGCTTCGTAGGCTTCGCGGTTGGCCTGGAGCACCTTGACCATTTGCGACAGCAACGCACCGCGCTGGGCATAGGTGAGGGCGCGCAGGGCGCGGCCACCTTCTTCGCGGGCGAAGCGGAAGGCCTCGGGCAGGTCCAGCACGGTGGCGTCCACGCGCACCAGTTCGTCGCCCAGCACGGGGTCGAACAGCGGGGTGCCCGCGCCGGTGCCGGCCTGCCAGCGGCCGGCGACGAAGTTTTCAAGCAAAGGGGTGGTCATTGTGTGTGATTCCTGAAAAATAAGAGCAAAAAACTCAACTTGAAAAAGCGAGGCAGCCTTGAAAAGCTTTCAGTTGCAGGTGCGAGGCTGTGGTCGGCCCGGGCGAAAGCACCTGGGCCTTTCAACCCGTGAACTGGATCTGCCCGTCGGGCAGCAGGTACAGCACCAGGGCGCGGCCACCGGTGACCGTGGGCGGGTGGGCGCTGCCGGGCGGGTACACCAGCCAGCCTGCGCCGTGGCCGTCAAACCGGGCCGTGGCGTCCAGCGGCATGATCAGGTCGATCTCGCCGTTCGGGTGCACATGGTGCGGGCCTGCCAGGTTGCACATGTCCACCACATCGACTGAAAAGCCATCCAGCCCGTCGGCAGGCTTGAAGATGCGGCCGTACTTCAGGCTGCCGTGGGTGCCGGGTGCCTCGCGCTGGCACAGCCAGCCGTCCTTCACGCCCGCCTCGCAGCTGGCCTTGAGTTCGGCAAACACGGAGCTGCCTGCGCCGTGGTGGGTGTTCAGCCAGGTTTGCAGGTTGGCATCCAACGGGCGGTTGGCGAGCTGGGCGGTCAGGCCGGCCAGTTGGGTTTTGAAGGCCTGGGGTGTCATGGGTATCTCCTCGTTACACTTGCGCTGCGCGCCAATATGCAATATCGTGCATGGCGTGAAGATTAGCGAAAAGAAATTTAATGTCAAGCAATATATTGCATGAGCCAGGGTTAACCCCTGGTCTGTCGGTCGCGGACGACAAAAACCCCTTTCTGGCGGCGCTGGGCGAGCGTGTCCGCGCCCTGCGTGCGCGCCGTGGCATGACCCGCAAGGCGGTGGCGCAGGCGGCGGAGGTGTCCGAGCGTCACCTGGCCAACCTGGAATATGGCGAAGGCAATGTCTCCATCCTGTTGTTGTTGCAGGTGGCGCATGCTTTGCAAAGTTCGCTGGCCGAACTCTTGGGGGATGTGACCACGCAGTCGCCCGAGTGGCTGCTGATCCGCGAGTTGCTGGAGCGGCGCGACGAGGCCACGTTGCGCAAGGTGCGCATCGCGCTGGCCGACATGCTGGGCACGGGCGCCTCGGGCGGGCCGCGCAGCAACTGCATTGCGCTGATCGGTCTCAGGGGGGCGGGCAAGTCCACGCTGGGGCAGATGCTGGCCGACGACCTGGGCTACCCGTTTGTGGAGTTGAGCCGGGAGATCGAGAAGTTTGCCGGTTGCAGCGTGTCTGAAATACAAGGGTTGTATGGCCAGAATGCCTACCGCCGTTACGAACGGCGCGCGGTGGAAGAGGCCATCCAGATCTACCCCGAGGCGGTGCTGGCCACGCCGGGCGGTCTGGTGTCGGATGCCGCCACGTTCAACCTGCTTCTGGCGCACTGCACCACGGTGTGGCTGCAGGCCGACCCCGAAGACCACATGAACCGCGTGCGGGCGCAGGGCGATTTGCGGCCCATGGCGGCCAGCCACGAGGCCATGGAAGACCTGAAAACCATTCTGGCGGGCCGCTCGGCCTTCTACTCCAAGGCGCAGTTCCGCGTGAACACCAGTGACCAGCCGCTGGCCGACACCTTCATGTTGCTGCGTGCCACCGTGCGTGAGGCTTTGAGCCTGCCCGTTTGAGGTGGCGACAGGGGTGCTCAAAAAAAGATGCAAAAAAATGCATGTTATGCTTGACATGAAAAAATAATAAGCAGTATGATGCATGCCATCGGGGTGCAAGATTGTGCAGCCCGCCAACAGGAGACCCTCATGAACGCCCCCATCGCCGCCCAAAACCTTGCCCCCGCCCGTGTCAACTACCAGACACATCCCAGCCAGTACCACCACTGGAAACTGAGCTTTGACGGGGCTGTGGCCACGCTCAAAGCAGACTTCGATGAAAACGCAGGCCTGCGCCCCGGCTACAAGCTCAAGCTCAACAGCTATGACCTGGGTGTGGACGTCGAACTGAACGATGCCATCAACCGCATCCGCTTCGAGCACCCGGAAGTCCGAACCGTGGTGGTGACGAGCGCCAAGGAAAAAGTGTTCTGCTCCGGTGCCAACATCTTCATGCTGGGCGTGTCCAGCCACGCCTGGAAGGTGAACTTCTGCAAGTTCACCAACGAGACCCGCAACGGTCTGGAAGACAGCTCGCGTCACAGCGGTCTGAAGTTTCTGGCCGCCGTCAACGGTGCGTGCGCCGGTGGCGGTTACGAGCTGGCGCTGGCCTGTGACGAAATCATTCTGGTGGACGACCGTTCCAGCGCCGTCAGCCTGCCTGAGGTGCCGCTGCTGGGCGTGCTGCCCGGCACCGGTGGCCTCACCCGCGTGACCGACAAGCGCAAGGTGCGCCACGACCTGGCCGACATCTTCTGCACCACCAACGAAGGCGTGCGCGGCAAAAAGGCCAAAGACTGGCGCCTGGTGGACGACATTGCCAAGCCCGCACAGTTTGCACAGGTGGTGCAGGCGCGTGCACAGGAGCTGGCCGCACAGAGCGACCGGCCTGCCGATGGCAAGGGTGTCACGCTGACACCGCTGGCGCGCACCATCGATGCCGACAGCCTGACGTATGAACACGTCAGCGTGCAGATTGACCGCGCCCTGCGCACGGCCACCTTCACAGTGAAGGCCCCCACGGGTTCGCAGCCGACGGACGTGGCTGGCATCGAAGCCGCAGGCGCAGTCTGGTTCCCGCTGCAAATGGCCCGCGAGTTGGAAGACGCCATCCTGGAGATGCGCACCAATGAGCTGGAAATCGGCACCTGGCTCATCAAGACGCAAGGCGACGCCGCCGCTGTGCTGGCGATGGACGCGACCCTGCAGACCCACCGCTCGCACTGGCTGGTGCGCGAAACCATCGGTCTGTTGCGCCGTACCTTCAGCCGCCTGGACGTGAGCAGCCGCAGCCTGTTCGCGCTGGTCGAGCAGGGCTCCTGCTTTGCCGGTACCTACCTCGAACTGGCCCTGGCTTGTGACCGCATCTACCACCTGGCTTTGCCCGACGATGAGGCCAATGCCCCCAGGATCACCGTGGGTGAACTGAACTTCGGCACCTACCCGATGGCCACCGATGAAAGCCGCCTGCAGCGCCGCTTCTATGACGAGCAGCCTGCCATGGATGCCGTGCGGGCGGCCCAGGGCCAGCCGCTGGATGCCGATGCCGCGTTCGCCCTCGGCCTGGTCACCAGCAACCCCGACGACATCGACTGGGCTGACGAGGTGCGCATTGCCATTGAAGAACGTGTGGCCATGAGCCCTGACGCGCTGACCGGCATGGAGGCCAACCTGCGCTTCAACGGCAAGGAAAACATGGTGACCCGTGTGTTTGGCCGCCTGACCGCCTGGCAGAACTGGATTTTCCAGCGCCCCAACGCCGTGGGCGAAAAGGGTGCGCTCAAGGTCTATGGCAAGGGTGACAAGGCTGCTTTCGACTGGCACCGTGTTTGATGACTCATTCGCCTGCTGCGCGGGCACATCTTGCGTCTGTGATGCTCGCCGTACAGGAAGTACGGCTGCGCTTCTCGACGCAAGCTGAGCCCGCTCGCGACGGCGACTGAGCCATCAAACCAAAGCCAAATTTTTGACGTTGTGCAGCGTGTTCCTGGCGGGGCGCTGCAACCTCACTTCTTCCGCCGAGCCTTCTTGAAACCGGAGACCCGACATGTCCTCTATCGACTACAGCGAAAAAATCCCCAACAACGTCAACCTGGCCGAAGACCGCACGCTCAAGCGCGCGCTGGAGCAGTGGCAGCCCAACTACCTGCAATGGTGGAACGACATGGGGCCTGACGGCAGCCAGAACTTTGACGTGTACCTGCGCACCGCCGTCAGCGTCGACCCGCAAGGCTGGGCCCAGTTCGGCCACGTGAAGATGCCTGACTACCGCTGGGGCATCTTTCTGAACCCGACTGAAGCCGACCGCAAGATCCACTTTGGTGACCACAAGGGCGAAGCCGCCTGGCAGGACGTGCCTGGCGAATACCGCGCCAACCTGCGTCGCATCATCGTCACGCAGGGCGACACCGAGCCTGCATCGGTCGAGCAGCAGCGCCACCTGGGCCTGACCTGCCCCAGCCAGTACGACCTGCGCAACCTGTTCCAGGTGAACGTGGAAGAAGGCCGCCACCTGTGGGCCATGGTCTACCTGCTGCACAAATACTTCGGCAAGGATGGCCGCGAAGAAGGCGAAGCTCTGCTGGAGCGCAACAGCGGCAATCGCGACAATCCCCGCATCCTGGAAGCCTTCAACGAAGAAACACCCGACTGGCTGTCGTTCTTCATGTTCACGTACTTCACCGACCGTGACGGCAAGTTCCAGTTGTGCGCGCTGGCCGAGTCCAGCTTCGACCCGCTGGCACGCACCACCAAGTTCATGCTGACCGAAGAAGCGCACCACATGTTCGTGGGCGAGTCGGGTGTGAGCCGCGTCATCAACCGCACCTGCCAGGTGATGAACGAGCTGAAAACCGACGACCCCAAGCGTTTGCGCGAAGCCGGCGTGATCGACCTGCCCACCATCCAGCGCTACCTGAACTTCCACTTCAGCGTCACCATCGACCTGTTCGGTGCCGACGAGTCGTCCAATGCGGCCACGTTCTACAGCACGGGCCTGAAAGGCCGCTACGAAGAAGGCAAACGCGCCGACGACCACCAGTTGCGTGGCCAGCACTACAAGGTGCTGAACGTGCAGAACGGCGCACTGGTGGAAAAAGAAGTGCCCATGCTGAATGCGCTGAACGAAGTGTTGCGCGACGACTACATCAAGGACAGCATCGGTGGGGTGGACCGCTGGAACAAGGTGATCGAAAAGGCGGGCATCCCGTTCCGCCTGAGCGTGCCGCACAAAGCCTTCCACCGCAACATCGGTGCCCTCAAGGGCGTTAAGGTGGCCCCGGATGGTCGCGTGGTGAGCGAAGCCGAATGGCAAGCCAACCGCGACAACTGGCTGCCGTCCGAAGCCGACCGTGCCTTCGTTGCCAGCCTGATGGGCCGTGTGGTGGAACCCGGTAAATTCGCCAACTGGATCGCGCCACCGGTCATGGGCATCAACCGCCAGCCGGTCGACTTCGAATACGTGCGCTTCAACTGAGCCACCCTCCAGAGGAGCTGCCCCATGGACATGAGCGAAACCCAGGTCGTCAAGCAACACCTGATCGACCCCGAAATCTGCATCCGCTGCAACACCTGCGAATCCATCTGCCCGGTGGGGGCCATCACCCACGATTCGCGCAACTATGTGGTGGACGTGGACAAGTGCAACTGGTGCAACGACTGCATTTCGCCGTGTCCGACGGGCAGCATCGACAATTACCGCCGTGTGATCAAACTGCGTGCCTACACGCTGGAGGAGCAACTGGGCTGGGACGTGTTGCCCCCTGAGCTGTCGCCTTCCGAACTGACGCAACAGGCCGCCGAAGGGGGTGCTTCGTCGGGCGAGGCCGGTGCGCCAGCTGCCGCCAGCGTGGCCGACAGTGTGGCCAGTGCCGGTCAGGGCGGGGCGGCATCACCCGCGTTCAACAGCGCGCAGTACGGCGCCACCGTGCCGCCCTGGTCGGCCGCGCACGCCTACAGCAACCTGTATGGCCCCAAAGCGCAGCAAAAGACCATCGAAGCCACGGTCACCGGCAACCTTCGCGTGACCGCAGTGGGCAAGGACTATGACACCCACCATGTGGTGCTGGACTTTGGCCAGATGCCGTTCCCGGTGCTGGAGGGGCAGAGCATCGGCATCATCCCGCCGGGGCTGGATGCCGCAGGCCGCCCCCACCATGCCCGACAGTACTCGATTGCCAGTCCCCGCAACGGCGAGCGGCCTGGCCACAACAACCTGTCGCTGACCATCAAGCGTGTGCTGGAAGACCACCAGGGCAACCCGGTGCGGGGCGTGGCCAGCAACTACATGTGCGACCTGAAGGTGGGCGACAAGGTGCAGGTCATCGGGCCGTTCGGCACCAGCTTCCTGATGCCCAACCACCCACGCAGCCACATCGTGATGATCTGCACCGGCACCGGCAGCGCGCCCATGCGCGCCATGACCGAGTGGCGGAGGCGGCTCCGCGCCAGTGGCAAGTTCGAGGGCGGCAAACTCATGCTGTTCTTCGGTGCCCGCACGCCGGAAGAGCTGCCGTATTTCGGGCCGCTGCAGAACCTGCCCAAAGACTTCATCGACACCGAGTTTGCGTTCTCCCGCGTGGCGGGTAAACCGAAGCGCTATGTGCAGGATGCCCTGCGGGACCGCGCGGCCGATGTGGTGGGCCTGTTGTCAGACCCCAACGCCTGCTTCTACGTGTGTGGCCTCAAGGCCATGGAAGAAGGCGTGGTGCTGGCGCTGCGCGACATTGCCACACAAGCGGGGCTGGACTGGAACACAGTGGGTGCCGCCCTGAAGCGCGAGGGCCGCCTGCACCTCGAAACTTACTGACGAACCAGCCCCCATGCGTCGCTTTCCAGCGACGGGGCTCCACCGCTTTGCGGGTCGCTGCCCCCCAAGGGGGCCCAATCCGCCTTTGGGCGGCCCGGCGCCGGATTGATCTCCAACTGACGTACATGAATTTGCATTTCGAAACCCTGTCAGTGACCACCCGCCAGCCCGGCGTGGCCCAGGTCACCATGAACCGCCCGGCCGTGTTCAACGCGTTTGATGAGGCCATGATTGCCGAGTTGGACGCGGCGTTTGCCGCGTTGGAGGCAGACGCCTCGGTACGCGTCATCGTACTGGCGGGCGAAGGCAAACACTTCAGTGCCGGGGCCGATTTGCAGTGGATGCAGCGCGCCTCTCAGGCGGACCGCGAATGGAACCTGGCCGATGCACGCAAGTTTGCCGCCATGCTGGCCCGCATCGAGTCTTGCGCCAAGCCCACGCTTGCACGTGTGCAGGGCGCGGCATTGGGCGGCGGCGTGGGCTTGGCCGTGGCGTGCGACATTGCGGTGGCTGCCGACAACGCCAGCTTCTCGGTCAGCGAAGCCAAGTTCGGCATCTTGCCCGCCGTTATCGGCCCGTACGTGACCAATGCGGTCGGCAAGCGACATGCGCGCAGGCTCGCGCTCACGGCCACGCGCATCGGTGCGGCAGAGGCCCTGGCCATGGGCCTGGTGCAGCAACTCACCCCACTGGATGCACTCGATGCCGCCGTGGATGCCACGGTGAAGGAACTGCTGGTGTGCGGCCCCCACGCGCAGTCTGAAATCAAGCAACTGTTTGCGCAGTTGGCGGTGGGGCCCATCTCGCCCGAGGTGCGCGAACTGACGGCACGGACCATCAGCCGCGTGCGCGGCACCGAAGAAGCCAAAGAAGGCTTCGCCGCCTTCCTGGGCAAACGCCCTGCCAACTGGATACCTCAATGAATCCACTGAACCTTTCACACGCGCCCGTGCTGGTGGTGGGTGCAGGCATCATGGGCGCGGGCATCGCGCAGGTGGCCGCCCTGGCCGGGCACCCCGTGAAGCTCTTTGACGCGCGCGACGGCGCTGCTGCCGAGGCCAAGGAAAAACTGGCCAGCACCTTCATCACGCTGGTCGACAAGGGCAAGCTCACGCCCGAGGCGGCCTCGGCGGCCATGGGGCGTGTGGTGTCCATCGACACGCTGGACGATGCCGCAGGCGTTCGGCTGGTGGTCGAGGCCGTGGTGGAAAAACTGGACGTCAAGCGCAGCCTGTTCAAACAGCTCGAGGCCGTGGTTGCGCCCGGCTGCGTGCTGGCCACCAACACGTCGTCCATCTCGGTCACGGCCATTGCCAATGGTTTGCGTCACCCCGAGCGGCTGGTGGGCATGCACTTTTTCAACCCCGTGCCGGTGATGAAGCTGGTGGAGGTGGTGTCGGGTCTGCAGACCGCGCCTGCGGTGGCGCAGGCCATTTTCGATGTGTCCAAAGCCTGGGGCAAAACGCCGGTGCATGCGCGCTCCACACCGGGCTTCATCGTCAACCGCATCGCCCGTCCGTACTACGCCGAAACGCTGGCGCTGCTGCAGGAACAGGCGGCCACACCGGCGGTGCTCGATGCCTGCTTGCGTGCAGTGGGCTTCCGCATGGGGCCGTGCGAGCTGATGGACCTGATCGGTCACGACACCAATTTTTCGGTCACCCAGTCGGTGTACGAAGCCAATTTTTCTGACAAGCGGTTCGTGCCTTCGCTGGTGCAACGCGAACTGGTCGACGGCGGGCTGCTCGGTCGCAAGTCTGGCCAAGGTTTTTTCAGCTATGCCGAGGGTGCGGCCAAACCGGCCCTGCCCGCCTGGGTGCCGGCCCCGTTGCCCACCTGCCGCACACTGGTGGTCTTTTTCTATCATAAAGAGATCAACAACCTTTGGGTAAACATGGTTTATTTGG
>ERZ761609.302-NODE-302-length-62122-cov-813.711038_pt1 | contig 62122 bp, 54 predicted proteins | sample MGYA00511163_ERZ761609 | MGnify/ENA primary metagenome ERZ761609 (study PRJEB28899, sample SAMN02445070) | bioreactor sludge metagenome | biome: EBPR sludge | place: Australia: Brisbane, Thorneside Wastewater Treatment Plant | collected 2011-12-16 ... | reverse complement strand
TCTCCCTTCTCCCGTGCGCGGGAGAAGGGCCGGGGATGAGGGAAACGGTCATGACCGTCATCATCAGGGGTGTGTCGAAAGTCATGACCGTTCGCTGAAATCCGCCTGCGGCCTGATCGACTAGGACGCCGACGACTTTTTCAACGCCCGGCGGGCGCGAAGGCGAGTCGATCACTCGACGGCCGGCGCGCAGTGGATCTGGCGCATGCTTTCCCACGGCGGAAGCCCGGAATCGTCGTGCGTGGCCGAGATTCTGTCACTGTGCATCGCCTCGCATCATTCCGGGCACGCTCCCCCGCGACCGTGAGCGAGGATTGAAGCGCTCATCATCGCGGACGCACGACGATGGCCTTGGTGTCATTGCCCTCCGCCACCGTGTGCAACGGGGCCGTGCGCTGGTACAATCTCGCCTACTGGCACAAGGGTCTTCGTCTTCGTTGCGTTTCTGGCGCGCAGACTTGTGTTGGCAGCGAGCCTTGGTTCAGGTTGGCTCGCAGAACAAACTACCAGGCTGCTCGGTAGAACCGCACCGCGCGTTGGCGTCGACGCAGCGGGAACTGGCTCGGAAGGTGATGGAAAGAGTGTCGAGAGCGCGGGGGGCTCGCGCTGGAGTTGCTCGGAATGTTGGTCAGGGACTTGCTTGCGTGTTCCTGCATCGGCGGCTCCTGCGTGGAGAGGCCGCACTCCCGAGAGCGGTATGGATGAGCCCGGTAGACTGCCATCGCCATACCGGTGACCTGGAATGCAGTCGCCCCCTTGGCCTGCGCCCGCAAGAGCTTCAGTCGCAGGCCCGGCGACGGCAGGACGACCGGGGAAACACATCGCGGTGGATCGTCGGGAACTGCCTGCGGGGCACCGCCCGCCTCGTTCCGGCTTCGCCGGCTGATGGCGTCTGCGGCCATGTCTGAGGCGCTGACGGCAGTCTGGCCGGGCAAGCCCTATCCGTTGGGCGCTACCTGGGATGGCGAAGGGGTCAATTTCGCCCTGTTCGCGGAGCACGCGGACAAGGTCGAGTTGTGCCTGTTCGACGACAGCGGGCGGCAGGAACGCCAGCGTATCGAGCTGGCCGAGAAGACCGATCAAATCTGGCATGCGTATCTGCCCGAAGTGCGCCCCGGGCAACTGTACGGCTACCGGGTCCATGGTCCTTATCGGCCTGAGGAAGGGCACCGCTTCAATCCGCACAAGCTGCTGCTCGACCCCTACGCCAAAGCGATTGTCGGCGCCATCGAGTGGAGCGATGCCCAGTTCGGTTACCGCATCGGCAGTCCCCACGAGGATTTGAGCTTCAGCCGCCGCGATAGCGGGCCGCGCATGTCCAAGTGCCAGGTGATCGATCCCGCTTTCGACTGGGACGGGGACCGCCGCCCGAATGTTCCCTGGCATCAAAGCGTCATCTACGAGCTGCACGTCAAGGGCTTCACCCGCCTGCACCCGCAGGTGCCGCCCGAACTGCGCGGCACCTATGCCGGGCTGAGCACCCCGCCGGTCATCGACCATCTCAAGCGCCTGGGCATTACCGCGGTGGAGTTCCTGCCGCTACAGACCTTTGTCGACGACCGCCATCTGCTGGAACGGGGGCTGAAGAACTACTGGGGCTACAATTCCATCGGCTACTTTGCCCCCGATCCACGCTATTCCGCCAGCGGTCGTCTCGACGAATTCAAGCATCTGGTCAAGACTCTGCACGCCGCCGGTATCGAAGTCATCATGGATGTGGTCTACAACCACACCGCCGAAGGCAACCATCTGGGGCCGACGCTGAGTTTTCGCGGTATCGACAATGCCGCCTATTATCGCCTGGTGGCGGGCGCTCCCCGCTACTACATGGACTACACCGGCTGCGGCAATACCTTGAACATGATGCATCCGCGGGTATTGCAGCTGATCATGGACAGCCTGCGGTATTGGGTCATCGAGATGCACGTCGATGGTTTTCGCTTCGATCTGGCAGCCGCGCTGGCCAGGGAACTGCACGAAGTGGATCAGCTCGGCGCCTTCATGGACATCATTCACCAGGACCCGGTCCTGTCGCAGGTGAAGCTGATTGCCGAGCCCTGGGACCTCGGGGACGGTGGCTATCAGGTGGGCAACTTTCCGGTCGGCTGGACCGAGTGGAATGGCAAGTACCGGGACGTCGTGCGCGATTACTGGCGCGGTGAGGGCGGCATGATGGGGCAACTCGCCTACCGTCTCACCGGCTCCAGCGATCTGTACCAGCACAGTGGCCGCCGACCCTATGCCAGCATCAACTTCATCACCGCCCATGATGGCTTCACGCTGCACGACCTGGTCAGCCACAACGACAAGCGCAACGCGGCCAACGGCGAAGAGAACCGCGATGGCGAGTCGCACAACCGCAGCTGGAACTGCGGCGCCGAAGGCGCGACGACGGACCCCGAAGTGCTCCGGCTGCGGCAGCGGCAGCGACGCAATCTGTTGGCGACACTGCTGCTCTCGCAAGGCGTGCCGATGCTGCTGGCGGGCGATGAAATGGGACGCACCCAGCGCGGCAACAACAACGCCTATTGTCAGGACAATGAACTGAGCTGGGTCGATTGGGATCTCGCCGCGATGCCGGAGAACCAGCAGCTTTTCGAATTTGCCGTCCGCCTGATCGAACTGCGCAGGAAGCATCCGGCTCTGAGGCGGCGGCACTTCTTCCAGGGGCAGCGCATCCGCGGCGCAGGCGTCAGGGACATCATTTGGCTGCATCCGGACGCAGCCGAGATCAGCGATCAGGACTGGGATCATCATCATGCCCGTTGCTTCGGCCTCTACCTGATCGGCGAGGCTCTGGAAGAGCAGGATGAACGCGGCCAGTGGGCGAAGGACGATGATTTCCTGGTGCTGCTGAATGGCCATCATGAGCCGATTTGCTTCAGCCTGCCGTGGAAGGGGAGCTGCGACTTGGTGCTCGATACCGCTCTGGCCGAATGCGGCGAGCTGCGGCAGGTGAGCGACCAGGCCTATCGCCTGGAGGGCCGTTCGCTGGCGCTGCTGACGCAACGGCGTCCGGCTGGCCGAGTGGCGGAGCCGTTACTGCGCCGGCGCTATTTCATGCCCTTCGGTGCGCAGGTGCTGGAAGGTGGGCGGGTCCGCTTTCGCCTGTGGGCGCCGGCTGCCGAGCGCGTGGAGGTGTCGCTGCAGAAGCCGGGGGCGCGCACCGTCCTCCTGCAGATGGAATCGAGGGAAGCGGGGTGGTACGAACTGAGCAGCGATGAGGCGACGGTGGACGACCTCTATCGCTATCGGATCGATGGTTCTTGCGAGGTGCCCGATCCAGCCTCCCGTTACAATCCCCAGGGCGTACATGGTGCCAGCCAGGTGATCGAGCCGGGTCGGTTCGCCTGGACCGACCGCAACTGGCGGGGCCGGCCCTGGGAGGAGGCGATCATCTATCAGCTGCATGTCGGCGCGTTCACCGCGCAGGGGACCTTCGCGGCAGTCAGGGAACGACTGGATCATCTGGTGGAACTGGGCGTCACGGCGATTCAACTGCTGCCGGTTGGTGCCTTTGCCGGGGCGCATGACTGGGGTTACGACGGCGTGCTGCCATTCGCCCCCGCCGCCAGCTATGGCCATCCAGACGAGCTGAAGGAACTGGTTCAGACCGCCCACCAAAAGGGACTGATGGTCCTGCTTGATCTCGCCTGTCACTACTTCGGGCCCGAAGGCAATTACCTGTCCGCCTACGCGCCGACGTTCTTCGTCCCACGCACGACCGATCTCGCCGGCAGGAGCATCGATGTCACGCTGGCGGTCGCCGGCGAATTCCTCATCCACAATGCGCTGTACTGGTTGGAGGAGTTCCATCTCGATGGTCTGCGCGTGAACGCGGCTCTGCTGCAGGAAAGCTCGGGTGAGCTCGATCTGCTCGACGCGCTCGCCGACGCTGTCCGTGAGGGTCCCGGCAAGCATCGCCATTGTTACCTGCTGCTGGGCCATGATCAGCGGGCTGCACGCTATCTCCACTGGCATGATCACAGCGCTCCGCGCCGCTATGAAGCCGTCTGGAATGACGCCGCCCAGCAGGCGATGCAGGAACTGTTGACCGGCGCAGCGGCAGGCGCGGCCGCTACCGCCCGGTCGCTCGACCAGCTGGGCGCCTGCCTGAGCCGGGGGTTTGCCGACGGTGGCTCAGGTCGCCTGTTGCCCACGGCTTTCGTAAACTTCCTGCAGGACTACGCGTGCATCGGCGACCGGGCGCTCGGCGAACGTCTCCACCAGTTGACCCCAGCGCGGCCGCTGGGCGCGCTGGTGGCGACCTCTCTGTTGGCGCCCATGCCGCCGGCGCTATTCATGGGCGAGGAGTTCGCCGCCGCGCAGCCGTTCCTGTACTTTTGCGACTTCAACCCGGATCTGGTCAAGAACGTTGCAGCCAACCGGCGCAAGTCCTTTGCCCATCTGCAGGGGTTTCGCACGACCAGGACGCGGGCGCGCATTCCAGATCCCACGCAGCCGGCCACTTTCCAGCGCTGCAAACTGGACTGGAACAGCCTGCGCCAGTCACCGCATGCTGACTGGCTGGATTTCCATCGCCGCCTGCTGGCCGTTCGCCGCCGGGAAATCTGTCCGCGGCTGGCTGGCATGCATGAGGAAGCCGTTCGGCATACCGTGATCGGCGGGCGAGGCTTGTCGATCCGGTGGACGCTCGGCGACGACTCAGTATTGACCCTTTTGGGCAACTATAGCGGCGTTCAGCTGGAAGGACTGCAACGGCCGGCCGGTACCGTCCTCTGGGCCGAACCAGGCGAAGCCGATCATGCGCTGACGCAGGGGCGGCTGCTGCCATGGTCGGTCGTGTGGTTTCTGCAGAGTGCCGCTTGATGCCAGTTACGCCAGCCCATTCCGGTGACATGGTGCGCATGTCACAACCGATTGACCCTGACCGAGGGAAGGAAGAATCATGATGGAAACCAAGTTGAATGACGAAATGATCCGCATCGCCGAAGCTCGCCACCACGATCCGTTTGCCGTGCTGGGAAGGCATCCATGTGCTGAAGGCGTCGTGGTACGGGCCTACATCCCGCACGCGACGGAAGTTTCCATCGCTGAAGGCAATCTGCCGCTGGAACGGGTCCCGGATTCCGACTTCTTCGAGTGGCGGGGTTCCGGCAAGAAGCTGCCGGAACACTATCGCCTGATCTGGCGCGATACCTCGCACCACGACCACATTGCCCACGATCCCTACACCTACCTGCCGCAGCTGGCGGATTTCGATCTGCACCTGTTCGGCGAGGGCAGGCACAGCCACGCCTACAACTTCCTGGGGGCAAACGAACGAGAGATTGACGGCGTCGCCGGCATCCTGTTCGCCGTGTGGGCACCGAACGCCGAGCGTGTGAGCGTTCTGGGCGATTTCAATCACTGGGACGGTCGTCGCCACCCAATGCGCGTGCGTCCGGGGAGCGGGGTATGGGAGCTGTTCATTCCCGACATCGCCCCGGGCATCTTCTATCGCTTCGAGATCAGGAACCGGAACAGCGGCGAGGTGCTCACCAAGTCCGACCCCTACGGCCAGCGCTTCGAGATGCGGCCGGGCAATGCCTCGATCGTCACGCCGCGCTCGACCTACGTCTGGCAAGACGCCGCCTGGATGGAGCGGCGCGCCGCGGCCGACTGGCAGCATGCGCCGATGTCCACCTACGAGGTCCATCTCGGCTCCTGGCAGCGCGGCTACGAAGGGGAATTCCTCAACTACCGCGAGTTGGCAAGACAACTGGTCGAATATGTGACCCGGATGGGCTTCACGCATATCGAACTCCTGCCGATCACCGAGCATCCCTTCGATCAGTCGTGGGGCTACCAGGTCACGGGCTATTTCGCGCCGACCAGCCGTTTCGGCACACCGGACGACTTTCGCTACTTCGTCGATCTTTGCCACCAGAACGATATCGGCGTGCTTCTCGACTGGGTTCCCGCGCATTTCCCCAAGGATGCCCATGCGCTGGCGCGCTTCGACGGCACGGCGCTCTACGAGCACGAGGATCCACGCAAGGGCGAACATCTGGACTGGTCGACGCTGATCTTCAATTTCGGCCGCAACGAGGTGAAGAACTTCCTGATTTCCAGTGCCGTTTACTGGCTGGAGGAGTTCCATATCGACGGTTTGCGCGTCGATGCCGTCGCTTCCATGCTCTACCTCGATTATTCGCGCACCGAATGGGTGCCCAATCAATACGGCGGCCGGGAGAACATCGAAGCGATCGAGTTCCTCCGCCAGCTCAACGCCACCACGCACACGGAAGCTCCCGGCACGCTGGTCATCGCGGAGGAATCGACGTCCTGGCCGCAGGTGACGCGCCCGACCTACATTGGCGGGCTGGGTTTCGACGTCAAGTGGAACATGGGCTGGATGAACGACACCCTGCGCTACATGGGACAGGAACCGATCTACCGCCAGTACCATCATGACCTGCTCACCTTCAGCATGCTCTACGCGTTTTCAGAGAACTTCATGCTGCCTTTCTCGCATGACGAAGTGGTGCATGGCAAGGGCTCGATGATCAATCGCATGCCCGGCGACGAATGGCAGCGTTTCGCCAATCTCCGACTGCTCTACACCTACATGTTCACCCATCCGGGCAAGAAGCTCCTGTTCATGGGCACCGAGTTCGGTCAGGGTCTCGAGTGGAACAGCGCCGGGGTCCTCGACTGGTACATCCTGGAGTATCCCCTGCATGCCGGCATGCAGACGCTGGTGAAGGACCTCAATCACCTCTATCGCGGCTCGTCGGCCCTGCATGGAAACGAGTTCGAGTGGCAGGGATTCGAGTGGATCGATTGCCACGACTCGCAACAGTCCATCCTGAGCTTTGTCCGCAAGGCCGGCGATGAGTTCGTCGTGGTGATCATCAATTTCACGCCGGTCCCGCGGATGGACTACCGTATTGGCGTGCCGCAAGCGGGCGCCTATCGCGAGATGCTCAACTCGGATTCGCATTTTTATGGCGGCGGCGACGTCGGCAACAGCGATCGGCAACTCGTTGCCGAGGAAGTGCCGTGGATGAACCGCCCGTATTCATTGACCATCACCGTGCCACCCCTCGCCGGATTGGTCCTCGCGCTGCGCGCCTGATGCCGCGCGACGAGGGCGGCGAACGCCCCCTCGGACCAAGCGTGTGTGCCCGGCCGCCGGCGACGGGCACGCACGAACGCTCCAAGCGAAATCCGTGAGTTCGGCGTAGAAGCGCAGGCTGACCGTCGCCTGGACAGTAGAGCAAGCAGGCTGCGGCTGCCGGAGCGGGATTCGCCGGCGGAGAAGGAGCAACGCTGCGCCGCGTCGTCTTGCGACGGCGAGGTGTCGGCGGTGGGGATTTCAGGTATCGTCAGTGCCTCATCGATCCAGTCGACAACCGGGAGCCCAGCATGCAGCCTGACGCCAGCGAGCCTTTCGACCAGATCAGCCCGCGCGTTCGCCGGCTCCTGCTGGTCAACGGTCTGACGACCGTCGAGGAGGTCATCGCCTGTCATCGCAGCGGCGAGTTGTGGAAGTTGCCCCTTCTTGGCCGAATGGCGATCGAGGAGGTCGAGAATGCCTTTCTCGCCCGGCCGCTGCGGCAGCCGTACGCCGGCGTCGAAGCCTACGTCACCGTCGATGGCTCACTGATCCGCGAGCTGATGCATCCGACCATTCATGGCAACCGCCGGCAGAGCCTGGCCGAAGCGACCGTTGCCGCCGGCGCCAGCACCCGGCTGCACCGGCACCTGCTGAGCGAAGAGATCTACCACGTCACCGCCGGCGACGGCGAGATGACCCTCGGCGCGGAGTCGTTCCCGATCCGCCGCGGCGACACCATCTGCATCGCGCCACGAACCCCGCACCGCGTCAGCGCATCGGCCAGCGGCCCGCTGATCCTGCTGTGCTGCTGCTCGCCGGCGTATGCGCACACCGACACCGAGCTGCTCTAGCTCGCCGGGGTCGAGCTGCGCAGCGAGCGCCGGCGCGGCTCGTACGGGAAAGGAAAGGAACACGGGAAGAGCGACAGCGGCGGCGTGTGACCCGGGCCGAACGGCCGCCTGAGGCGTCAGGATGCTTCCCTGATGCGTCAGGATGCTTCCCCGGGCGGTCGGGATCCCTTCCCAAAGCCTCGGAATCGGTGTCGCGGTCGTCAGCCGGGCGGCGCGTTGGCACGACTGCCTGCGACAACCTACCATTTTCGCAGAGGGGCAATCCGTCTCTGGGTGACTTCATAATCGTGGAGGAGTGATATGGCAAAGAACGAAACAGTCCGTCTGCCGCAGGAAACAAAGCAGGCCGATGAAGATGCCTTCCTGGCGCTCAAGGCGATCACCGGCTACAGCCCGGCCAACCAGGCCTACGGTCTGGCAATGGTGACGGCCCGAAGTGGTGAAGCTCGAAACAGAGTTTCATCTACGGACAACGTTAGCTGAGCACATTGACCGGATTCAATCGAGTCACCGACAGCTTCTGGCGGTCTTTGGCGCCGCAGGTGTTCACGGTCGCACAGACGTCTGGCCCGGTCTTGGCTCGTGCGGGACTTCGCGTGCTACCCGACCACATCCTCGCCACGTGCCCGCAACCGGGCATCCTGCTGATCCCCGGCGGTGTGGTGGAGGCCGAACTTGCCAAACCCCAGGTGGTCGATTGGGTCGCTCACGCCTCGAAATCTGCCGCCGTCACGGCATCGGTGTGCACGGGCGCATTCATTTTGGCGAAGGCAGGATTGCTGGCCGGGCGTACGGCCACCACGCACTGGGAAGACCTTGCCGACCTTCGCCTCGCCTTTCCAGACGTCCAGGTCATCGCAGGCAAGCGCTGGGTTGATGAAGGAGCGGTCGTCTCGTCAGCGGGCATCGCTGCCGGCATCGACATGAGCCTTCATCTCGTGGTCCGTTTCGCAGGTGATGCGCTGGCTGCGGCTACGGCTCGCCAGATGGATGTGCCATACATCCGTGAGCCCTGAGCTGGCGCGCCAGCCGACCCGCTGCGGCAGGGCGCATCTGGCGGCTCGAGAAGCACGTAGCGAGAAAAAAAAGGCACCGCCGTGGCGGTGCCTTTGACTTGCCTTCGGCGAGCAGCCTAGAAGCCGGCGCCCCGGATCGACTTCAGACCCTTGTACACCGCCTTGCTGCCGAGTTGCTCCTCGATGCGCAGCAACTGGTTGTACTTGCAGACGCGGTCGGTGCGCGACAGCGAGCCGGTCTTGATCTGCCCGGCGCCGGTGCCGACGGCGAGGTCGGCGATGAACGAATCCTCGGTCTCGCCGGAACGATGCGAGGAGATCACGCCGTAGCCAGCCTTCTGCGCCATGCGGATGGCGTCGAGGGTTTCGGTGACGGTGCCGATCTGGTTCACCTTGATCAGGATGGCGTTCGCCGCCTTCATGTCGATACCCTGCTTCAGGCGCGTCGGGTTGGTGACGAAGAAGTCGTCGCCAACGATCTGCACCTTGTCGCCGAGGGCCTTGGTGAACTTGACGTAGCCTTCCCAGTCGCTCTGGTCGAGACCGTCCTCGATCGAGACGATGGGGTACTTCTTGCACCACTCGGTGTACTTGGCGATCATGTCGTCGTCGGTGAACAGCTTCTCCGGATTCGACTTCCAGAACTTGTAGCCCTGCCGGCCGCCCTCGTCGAAGAGCTCGGACGACGCGCAGTCGAGGGCGATGGCGATCTGCTTGCCGGGCTTGTAGCCGGCGGCGGTGATCGCCTGCATGACGACCTCGAGCGCTTCGTCGTTCGACAGGTTGGGAGCGAAGCCGCCTTCGTCGCCGACCGCGGTGACGTGGCCACCCTTCTTCAGGATCGTCTTCAGTGCGTGGAAGACTTCGGTGATCCACTGCAGGCCCTGCGAGAAGCTCTCGGCACCGACCGGCATGATCATGAACTCCTGGAAGTCGATCAGGTTGTCGGCATGCTTGCCGCCGTTGATGATGTTGGCCATCGGCGTCGGCAGGACGAAGCTGCGGTTTTTGTGGATCTTGCCGATGTACTTCCACAGCGGCATGTTGCTGACATTGGCGCCGGCCATGGTGATTGCCATCGAGGCACCGAGGATCGCATTGGCGCCGAGGTTCGACTTGTTGGGCGTGCCGTCGAGGGCGATCATCGCCTCGTCGAGTTCGCGCTGATTGAGCGGGTTCTTGCCCTTGAGGAGCTTGGCGATGCTCTTGTTGACGGCGTCGACGGCTTTCAGCACGCCCTTGCCGAGATAGACCTTCTTGTCGCCGTCACGCAGTTCGCAGGCTTCGAACTCGCCGGTCGAAGCGCCCGAGGGAACGGCGGCGCGGGCGAGGAAACCGTTGTCGAGCGTGATGTCAACTTCGACGGTCGGGTTGCCGCGTGAATCGAGAATCTGGCGACCGACAACCTTGGTGATCTTGACGAATTCCGGGGTGACAACGGCTTCTGTTTCTACTGCCTGTTCGACTGCTTTCGCTTTCTTGACTTTTTCGGCTTTTGCCATGATCGAGCTCCATAGGAGTGGTTTGGTGGAAAGTTCGCGGAACGGCTCTGGCTCCGATCATACCGAATTCGGAACAAGCGGCGCAATGCTTGCAGAAGGGAAAATCTCCATAGTTATCAAACTCGGCCCGCAGCGGCGTTGCGGACGGTTCCAGGGCTGTCGTGCGCCGCGCCGGGCGGGGACCACAGGCTCATTGCGGCAGCAGCTCGACGGCTTCGATCCACGCTTCGAGATGGCTGCCCCCGCCTCAATGGGCGAGGATCGGCACCGGAATGAAGAAGGCGAGCAGGCCGCACAGGCGGTAGGTGGCGGCAAAGCCGGCGTGGTGCGATGGTCGACGAGTCGTGGCACGGCCAGCAGCAGCGCTGCGGCGACGAAGAAGTTCTCCGGTCGCTGGCCGGCGTAGAGCCAGTAGACGCCACCCCAGATGCCGGCGCGGGCTGCGAGAAAGCCGATCAGACAGAGGATTCCGACCAGCAGCAGGCGCAGGTCGCAGGCATAGGCAAGGAGCAGGGCGAGGCCTGCCCACGGCAGCAGCACCCGGTCGGACGGCGTGACCTTGTAGATCTGAGCCAGCAAGGAGAGGTTGAGGACGGAGCAGGCGAAGCTCAGCAGCGCCGCCAGTTTGCAGAAGTAGGCGCTGCGGTCACGTTGCTGCAACGCCGCCGTCAGACCGAGGCTGGCGAGCGCCGAGGCGATCAGGATGGCGACCTGCGCCGTTTCGGCGAAGAGGCCGCGGAACTGGTGGAAGTGGAAGAAGACGCTGGCTGCCAGCGCCAGTGCGCCGAGAAACGACGCGATGCGCATGCCGAGCGAGAGCTGCCGGTCGTGCCGCTCATGGTCGCTGTCGCAGCGATTGGCGTCGCCGGCCAGAAGCAATCGGTGGTAGGCCGCAAGCGCCTGTTGCTGGGCTTCGTCGAGGCTGAGTGCGCCGGCGCGTCGCAGCCGTTCGAGTTCGTCACGGAAGACACGGATTTGCTCTGCGCGCTGCCGTCTTTCGCTGTGGTCTGGCAGATCTGGCGGCTCTGTGCTCATGCTGCCACCGCTTATCCGCCTGCCCGGCGGTGGCCGTCCACCCGGCTGTCAGCCGGCGGGCGGCGCCCACCTCGAAGCAGACGCCGCCCGCCGGTCGGGTGATCAGGTGACCCGGACCTCGATCTTGCGTGGCTGCGCGTGCTCGGCTTTCGGGATCGACAGCCTGAGCACGCCCTCGCTGAACTCGGCAGTGACCTTGCCGGCGTCGAGTTCCTTCGACAGCGTGAAGACACGCCGGTAACGCGGCAGGCTGACTTCGGCGTGGCTCGCCTCCATGCCGCCGGGCATTTCAAGGTCGATTTCGCCCTCGATCGTCAGCGTGTCGGCCTCGACCTGCAGGTGCAGCCCGTCCTTGGGAACACCGGGCAGATCGGCATAGAGGGTGATTCCCGAAGCATCCTCGATGACGTCCACTGGCGGCAGCAGCGCGGCTTCGTCACGGGTGGCCTGTTTCTTGACAGGAGCGTTGTCTGACATGTTCGATTCTCCTTACTGAATGTTGATGCGGCGAGGCTGCGCCGACTGCTTGCGGGCAATGCTGATGCGCAGGACACCATCGCGATACCTGGCGTCTACGGCATTGGCGTCGACATCGTCGGGCAGCGTCACGACGCGCCGGAAGCGACCGGCAAAGCGTTCGTCGATGTGCACCGTCGCGGCTTCGGCGGCTGACGGCAGCTTGCGTTCGCCGGCGACGGTGAGCACACCCTTCTCGATCTGTACCTCGAGCGTTGCCGGGTCGATGCCGGGTGCGAAGGCGTAGATCTCGACGGATTGCGGCGTGCCGCCGACGTTCATCGCCGGGAAGCCGCCGCGGGCGATGCCGCGAATGCTCGGCGAGAAATGGAACGTCTGCTGCAGCTCACGTTGCAGCCGGTCCAGTTCGGACATGACGTCGCGGGGGAAAAGGGAGCGATAGATCATCTTGAATCCTCCATCGGTTGGGCGGGAACGCCGGGAGCGGCGCTTGTTGAACAAGTTTGGGGCGGCGGCGGAAACTTCAATATCTTGATTTCCGCGGCGAACAGGACTATTTATTCGGCAGCGGCTCCTGCCGCTGGCTCACTCGAGGATGGTGCATGGAATTCAAGGACTACTATCAGATACTGGGCGTCGCGCGTGACGCGACGGCGGATGACATCAAGAAGGCGTTCCGCAAGCTGGCGCGCAGGTATCACCCGGACGTTTCGAAGGAAGCAGATGCCGAAGCGCGCATGAAGGAACTCAACGAGGCCAACGCGGTGCTCTCGGATCCCGAGAAGCGGGCCGCCTACGACCAGTTGGGCCGCGGTTATCAGCCGGGGCAGGAGTTTCGGCCGCCACCCGACTGGGATGCCGGTTTCGAGTTTTCCGGCCGCGGCTTTGCGCCCGGCGAAGCGGCGGACTTCTCCGATTTCTTCGCCGAGCTGTTCGGCCGCATGGGGCCGCGGCAGGGCTTCGGCGGCGCACAGCGGACGCGTTTCGAGACGCGCGGCGAGGATCATCACGCCAAGGTGCTGCTCGACATCGAAGACGCCTTCACCGGCGCCACCCGTCAGATCAGCCTGCGCGCCCCGCGCAGCGACGCGCAGGGGCGGGTGACGCTGCTGCAGCGCACGCTGAGCGTGAAGATTCCGCAGGGGGTACACGCCGGGCAGGTGATCCGCCTTGCCGGCCAGGGCGCGCCGGGGATCGGCGGCGCTGCCGCCGGCGACCTGCTGCTCGAGGTCCAGTTCCGCCCGCATCCGCGCCTGCGCGCGCACGGCCGCGACCTCCACCTGACGCTGCCGGTGGCGCCGTGGGAAGCTGCGCTGGGTGCTGTCGTCAGCGTCGAGCTGCCGGGTGGCAGCGTCAAGCTGCGGATTCCGGAGGGGGCGCAGAGTGGCCGCCAACTGCGTGTGCGCGGCAAGGGAATTCCGGCGGCGCAGACCGGATCCGCCGGTGACCTGCTGCTCGACATCCAGGTCGTCCTGCCGCCGGCGAATACGCCGCAGGCGCGGCAGTTCTACGAACGAATGGCGCGTGAACTGGCTTTCGACCCGCGCCAGGAAGGGAGGGTTTGAGCCATGCATGAAGATGAAGTCTTCGTCGGCAGCCTGATGGAGAACAGCTGGCTGACTCTCGAGCAGGTGGCTGCCGCCTGCACCGTCGACCCGCGTTGGCTGCTGCGTCACATCGAGGAGGGGTTGTTTCCGCATGCCGAGAGCGTTGCCGGTGTCTGGTGCTTTTCGAGCACCAGTCTGCGGCGCGCACGTCGCATGCGGCAGCTCGAACGGGACTTCGATGCGGTGCCCGAACTCGCCGCGCTGATGGCCGATCTGCTCGAGGAACTCGACGAGCTGCGCGCCCGCGCCGCTGCCGCGCGCTGAGCGGCGCGCCCATGGGAAGCCGGCAGCGGCCACGCCGCTTCGCCGGGAGCGCGCCGGGGAGTCGAGCCGGGGTTGAGGGATTGCGGTCGGGCGCGGGGTCGGCGTGGCCTGCCCTAAGCGTGGTTTAAGGAAGCCGCCGTACAGTCGCATCCGTGCTTGCAGTGACTGACTGTCCGCGATGCGGGCGGCACGGCGAGCCGCGATTCCTCCCCCATCATCAACTCGACAGAGAGACCCATCGAATGAACAAGCCTGCCGCATACTGCTCCGCCGCCCTCCTGATCATTGCCGCCAGCTTGAGTGGCAGCACGCTCGCCTACGACAGCAAGCCGGCTGCTGCCGCCGCTGCTCCGGCGGCGCCCGCGGCTGCCGCGCCGGCACGTGAAATCACCAAGGAGCAGGCCGTCGAGATGGCCCTCAAGGCACATCCGGGCGAAGTCACCAAGGCCTACCAGGACAGCAAGAAGGGCAAGCAGACCTGGGAAGTGAAGATCAACGGCACCGACGGCAAGAAGTGGGAAGTGCACTACGAAATCAAGACCGGTGCGCTGGTCTCCGAGGAAGGCAAGTAATTCCCGTCCTGCCTGCCGCCTGTTGCGGGCGCCGGCTTCCCTGTCCGCTCGCGGACAGGGAAGCACTTTCGGAGAATGTCCATGGCCGCCACCGATGCCGACAGTGTTCCCGTCTGGGATCCGTTGTTGCGTCTCTTCCACTGGATCCTGCTGTTCAGCTTCTGCCTCGCCTGGTTTTCCGAGGGCGAGGTCTTCGAATCCCTCGCCGACCGCTTTGACGGCGAGCTGATGCAGCTGCTGCATGCCTGGGCTGGCTACGCCATCGCCGGCCTGCTGTTGTGGCGTCTGTTGTGGGGCTTCGTCGGTCCCCGACATGCGCGCTTCGCCGACTTCGTTTTCGGTCCGCGTGCCGTTCTTGCCTACCTGCGCGATGTGTCGAGGCTACGTGCGCGCCGTTACCTTGGCCACAACCCTGCCGGCGGCGCGATGATCGTCGCGATGCTGCTCGGTCTGCTGGCGATCGTCGTCAGCGGTCTCGTCCTCTATGCCGCCGACAAGGGCCTCGGGCCGCTGGCCTCCCTTTTTGTCGACAGCAGCGAGTCGTTCATCGATGGCGTCAAGGAGACGCACGAAATCGCCACCGACCTGACTCTGCTGCTGATTGCCGGGCATCTTCTCGGCGTCGTCTGGGAGAGCCTGCTGCATCGCGAAAACCTGGTGCGGGCGATGATCACCGGTCGCAAGCGCGCCTGAGCGGCTGTCGTCAGCCATTCCCGGGGCACGGCGACAAGTCCCTGCGGCGGCCTCGGTGCCAGGTGCATGGCCGCCGGTCGGCAGCCGGCAGGCGGCGATTGACTTCGTTCGCCGGATGCGAGGATACTCTCGTCAGCAAAGCTGGCTTTCTCAACGACGTCGGGGTGGGATCATGGCAATACTGAAGGAATTCGGCGAACTGCTGGTCAGTTCGCGGCCCGGGCAGGTGGCCGGGGTCGTCAACGAGATGCGCGAGGGCTCGGTGCAGTGCCTCGGTCCGCACGGTCTGCACCGCATGGCCTATAGCGAGTGGGGCGATGCCGCCAATCCGCGCGTCCTCATCTGCGTTCACGGCCTGACACGCAATGGCCGCGATTTCGACGTCCTGGCGAACGCGCTGGCCAGCGACTACCGCGTCGTCTGTCCCGACATCGTCGGCCGTGGGCGCAGCGATCGTCTGCCTTTCGCCGACGACTATGCCCTGCCGGTGTACGCCAACGACATCATGACGCTGATCGCGCGCCTTGGCGTCGATGCGGTGCACTGGCTCGGGACCTCGATGGGCGGTCTGATCGGCATGTTCCTGTCAAGCCTGCCGGGCTCGCCGATCAGGCGCATGGTACTCAACGACGTCGGTCCGGTGATCGCCATGGATGCCCTGCAGCGGATCGGCGAATACCTCGGCAAGGCGCCAGATTTTCCCGACCTCGCCGCGGCCGAAGCCTATGTGCGCGTCGTCTGCGCGCCCTTCGGCAATCTGACGGACGCCCAGTGGCGCTACATGGCGGCCGTCGGAACGCGGCGCAAGGCCGACGGCAGCCTCGAGATGAACTACGATCGGGCGATTGCGCAGCCTTACCAGAAGGCCTATCTCGAGGCCAAGGACATCAACCTGTGGCCGCTGTACGATGCCATCCGCTGTCCGACCATGGTCTTGCGCGGTGCCCAGTCGGACATCCTGCTGCATGACACGGCAGCCGAGATGACGACGCGCGGGCCGCGGGCGCAGTTGGTCGAAGTGGCGGGCGTCGGGCATGCGCCGATGTTCCTCGACGAACTGCAGGTGCGGATCGTCCAGGACTTTCTGCTCGCCGACCCGGGCTGAGCAGGATGCAGCGCGCAGCCGCGTGCTGCGCGCGCTGCCGAAGATGAACCTGGCGCAGCTGCTGGCGCGCACCGCACGTGTCTTCCCCGAGCGGCCGGCACTGCTCGTCGGAACGTGCGTCATCTGCTCCTATTGCGTGCTCGGGCGACGCGTGGCTGCGATCGCCGGCGCGCTGCGCGGCCGGCTCGGCCTGCAGCCGGGCGCGCGTGTCGCGCTGCTGCTCGGCAATTGCCCGCAATACCTCGAACTCCTCTACGCGATCTGGCATGCCGGCCTGGTGGCCGTGCCGATCAATGGCAAGCTGCACGCGCGCGAGGTGGCTTTCATCCTCGAGAACTCGCTGACCTCGCTGCTCTTCATCGCCGGCAGTGGTGATGCAGCGGCATCGCCGGCGGCAACGCAGATGTGGAGTGCCGCCGTGCCGCGACTGCGCATCGTCGCCGTCGATGATGACGATTACCGGCGCCTCGCCGAAAACCAGCCGCTGACCCCGAGCGCCGCCGCGCCTGACGACCTCGCCTGGCTGTTCTACACGTCCGGCACGACCGGCCGGCCGAAGGGGGTGATGCTCTCGCATCGCAACCTGCTGGCGATGACGCTTTCGTACCTCGCCGATGTCGATCAGGCCGAGCACGCTGACAGCATCCTCTACGCGGCGCCGATGTCGCATGGTGCCGGCATGTACAGCTTCATCCATGTGCTGGTCGGCGCGCGCCATGTCGTGCCCGAGTCGGGCGGCTTCGACGCGGCCGAGATCCTCGCGCTGGCGCGCAGCCTGCGGCAGGTATCGATGTTCGCCGCGCCGACGATGGTCCGCCGCCTGGTTGACCAGGCGGCGGCGCACGGCGGTGACGGCGACGGCATCAAGACCATCGTCTATGGTGGCGGGCCGATGTACCTCGCCGACATCCAGCGCGCGCTCGCGGTACTCGGCAACCGGCTGGTGCAGATCTACGGCCAGGGCGAGAGCCCGATGACGATCACCGCCCTGTCGCGCCAGCACCACGCCGATCGCGCCCATCCGCGCCATATCGAGCGACTGGCTTCGGTCGGCGTCGCCCACAGTGTCGTCGAGGTGATCGTCGCCGATGCCGCCGGCCGGTCGCTGCTGGCCGGCGAGCTCGGCGAGATCCTGGTCCGCGGCGAGACGGTGATGCAGGGTTACTGGCGCAACGCGGAGGCGACGGCGGCGACGCTGCACGGTGGCTGGTTGCATACCGGCGATGTCGGCAGCCTCGACAGCGATGGTTTCCTGACGCTGCGCGATCGCAGCAAGGACGTCATCATCAGCGGCGGCGCCAACATCTACCCGCGCGAGGTCGAGGAGGTGCTGCTGCAGCACCCGGGCGTCGCCGAGGTGGCGGTGGTGGGACGGCCGAGCGCGGAGTGGGGAGAGGAGGTCGTTGCCTTCGTCGTCTGCCGGCCGGACGCGTCGGCGCCGAGCGGGCAGCTCGATCGGCTGTGCCTGCAGTCGATCGCCCGTTTCAAGCGGCCGCGGGAGTACTTTTTCGTCGCCGAATTGCCGAAGAACCACTACGGCAAGGTGCTGAAGAGCGAGTTGCGGCGGCAATGCGAGGATCGAGGGGAGAACTGACGATGGGTGGTCGGCTGCAGGACAAGGTGGCGATCGTCACCGGCAGCGGCTCGGTGGGACCGGGTTGGGGCAATGGCAAGGCGATGTCGGTGCTGTTCGCCCGCGAAGGGGCACGCGTGGTGGGCGTCGATATCGACGCCGCGGCGGCGGCGGCAACGCAGGACATCATCGACGGTGAGGGCGGGCAGGCGATTTCCGTCGTCGCCGACGTGACCTCGGGGTTCGACGTCGAGCGGCTGGTGGCGACGGCGCTGGCGGCCTACGGGCGGATCGACATCCTCGTCAACAACGTCGGCATTGCCGTCGTCGGTGGACCGGCCGAACTCGACGAGGCTACCTGGGATCGGGTGATGGCGGTGAACATCAAGAGCGCCTACCTCACCTGCCACCACGTCCTGCCGGTGATGATCCGGCAGCACGCCGGGGCGATCGTCAACAATGCATCGGTTGCGGTGCGCGGCTGGGCCGGCGTCAATTACGGCTTCTATGCGGCGAGCAAGGGGGCGATGGTGGCAATGACGCGCACGATGGCGATCCGCCATGCGCCGGACGGCATTCGTGCCAACTGCGTCCTGCCCGGCCTGATGAACACGCCGCTGGTGCATGCGGCGCTGACCCGGGTCTATGGCGAGGAAGGCGACATCGACAACCTGATTCGCCGGCGCGACGCGCAGTGTCCGCTGGGTCGCATGGGCGACGCCTGGGATACCGCTTACGCGGCACTGTTTCTCGCCTCGGACGAGGCGAAGTACATCACCGCCACCGAGATCTTGGTCGATGGCGGCCTGTCGGCACGCTTCGCCTGAGCGATTGTGAGGAAATCGTCGCGCGCCGGCCGAGGTGAGCGGCGCGATGACGCGAACGACGAGACACTGCAGGTGGATGGGCGACGAGTGGGCGACCGGGCACCGCAACATGTCGGTCCGCCGCAGATTGGTTCACGACCTCTGCTCGGCTGTCGGCGCGCCGGTGGCAGGCGTGCGCGGCGGCACGTCGGGTTGTGCCCGCGCTGCCCAGCCGTCGAGCGACTACGCCAGGCAGCGGATCAGGCCCGGGATTTCGCTGAAGTCGTCGAACCAGATGGGGCGTACGCCGATCGACACGTACCTCGCCGATTCGAGAGCGACCTCTTCGGCGGCGGCGGCGTCAAACCGACCGTCGCCGGGCCAGCGCAGGAGCGCGTAATGGTAGCGGCCCGGCAGTGCAAGCGCAGCCTGGCGCAGCAGTTCGTTCATCGCTTCGTCATCGAAAGAACAGCCAACGTACAGCGCGTGACGGACGGGATTGGCCAGGCACCTGGCGAAAACCTCGCGGACGATCCCTGCCGGGCTGCCGCCATACGCCGTGGTGTACTGCGCGGTGGCGAAGACGAACTGTACTCTGGTGATCAGGAACAGCCGGCGCGGCGTGTAGCCGTGCAAGTGATAGATCGGCTGGTGCAGGCCATGCGGTCCCCTTTCGCGTGCGAGTTCATTGGGGTCGCCGGCCATCTGATCGCCGCGCATGGCGTAGGCGGCACGCGCCACGCCGGCCGCATCCAGGGCTTCGCCCATCAGGTCGTCGAAATTGTAGGTGATGATCGCGTCCCAGCCCGGAAACAGGCCGCCTCGGTCGGCCACCTCGATCGGTGCGGCGAGCTCGGCAATGGCCCGATGGATGGCACCGGGGCGGCGCTGCCCCTCGTAGAGAATCCCGGTCAGGTCGGTGAAGAGCTCCTGACCGAGGAACTCGTGGCAGATCTGTGCGCCCGCCATGAGCGTTTCGACGTCCGCCGTGCCGGCGTCGATCAGGGCGAGAACTGCCCGAGCGCGCGACTCCGCGTTTGCCGGCAAACGCTCGCGACGCGTAACTACGCGTCGGTATTCCTGGTTGTCCGGCGTGCTTTCCGGGGTCAGCCGCATTTCGCAGATCTCCCGGCCATGCTCCGTGAGGCGCGCCAGCAGCCGCCGCACCAGCTCCGCCCAGGAAGGTCCGCCGGCGTCCATCGTCGCCCCGGCGCCGATGACCACCGACAGGCAGGATGCACGGCGGATCCAGCGCATCAGCCCGAGGTCGAGATCCCTCTGCTGGGAACCCAGTGCAGCGCGAAACGGCTCGAAAGAAGCGGTCAGCCAGCGCGCCTTGACCGCCCCTTCTCCCAGGTGTTGGCCGTCGACCGGTGGCCCGGGCTGGCGCTGGCTGGCGTGCGCCAGCTGCCGGGCGCGGTAGAGGCCGTTGATCTGCGTCTCGATTTCGAAGAACGCCGACCCGATCTCGTCACCTTCAACGAGGCGGGCAAACTCTTCCGGCTGCCAGTGCCGCGCGGCAAAGAAGCTGGCCCAGTCGCGGCGACGTTTCGATGGTCCGACGATCATTTCACGTTCTCCCGACAGCCGAAAGTGGTGGCCAGGCAGCGAAGCGGGGCCGCCGGCGGGCGGCAGCGGTGTCGGCGTGCTGGCCAATCGCACTCGGGGACGCTGGCTGCGGGCCAGCGGAATGGCCTCAGCCAGCGTCCCCGAGCGGCATTCTCCGCGCTGACTTGGGGTGTCGGCACACTGAACCTGTCGACCCGCCGCATTCCTGCCTCCACGCTACGACAGCGGCCCTCGTGAAACGCTCCTCGTTGGCCCCGGTCGGAAGCCGGCGACCACCCCTTTGCACCCGGATGGGCCTCCGCGCTCGCCAGCGCGGAGCAAAAAAAACGCGGAACCGATGGTTCCGCGCTGTCCAACGTTGTCCCCGCGAGTGCCGTCAGGCCGGCATCCTGAACCTGGGTTCAGTTAGGTCACTTCCCTTCCGCATCAGGTACGCCCGACATTTGGGGCGCACACAACAGCGGTTTCTATGGTCTGCGACCAATGCCAATTTGCATTGGTTCAAGGAATCTATGACCTTAACGAACACCGCAGGGAACTCTGCTGGAGGCCCGGGTCGGCAGTCACTCCGACTTCAGGACTGCATCGATGTCAGCCTCCATGGAAGAAATTCTACGCCTAAGCGCTTCCATGTCCAGTCCTATTTCAGATTCAATTTTCTGATGCTCGACTGCGACTCCCTGATCGAGGCCAAGGTGCTCATGGGCGATGTTGAGGGCGGCCATGACGGCGATCCTCTCGGCAATGTTGTTCCTCGTCTTCTCGGCGATGTCACGCATCTTGCCGTCGACATGGCTGGCGGCGTTCAGCAGCGCGGCATGCTGGTCAGGTGGGCAGGCGACCCGGTACTCCTTGCCGAGCAGGATAATGTCGAGAAAATTGGCGTCGTTGGGCATCGGTCCGGGCCTCTCAGCTCTTGCTTTCGGGCAGTTGCGCGGCGATCTGCTCAAGGCGGGCAGAGGCGCTCGCCATCCGTTCGGCGAGGCGGCTTCTCTCGTTCTCCGCCGCGCTGAGCTGCTCGCGCAACTGATCGTTCTCGCTGCGCAGGTTGCGACAGAGCGCAATCAGTTGCGCCACCTTGCTCTCGAGGGCGTTGAGTTCATTCAGCATGGGCCAGACTATAGATTCAACAGGCGCGTCCGGTCAAGGCGCAGACCATGCCCAGCGACGCCGGAAAGCTCGACGGGCCGCAACAGCGCCCGTCCTCGGTCGCCGGGGCCGCCCGCCCACGCGCCAGCGATCACCGTGACGAACGGCTTGCCGGAGTCGGAGTCGTCTGCTGGCGGGCCTGCTTGCGGCGGTACATGTCGGCGTCCGAATGCTGGACGAGCGACTCGACGTCCCGGCCGTCATCCGGATACATCGCCAGCCCGACCGAGGCCCCGGCGCCGCGTGCCGGCGCCGTCGGGTCCACGGCCAGCAGTGGCGCGCCAAGCAGGTGCTCGAGGTGGGCACGGGCGCTTTCGGCGTCGTCGCGATTGTGCACCGCATCGAGCATGACGACGAACTCGTCGCCGGCGTAGCGTCCGACGAGATCGCGACTGCGCAGCCCGCTACGCATGCGCTGCGCCATCTCCTGCAGCACCTTGTCGCCGACATCGTGCCCGAAGCGGTCGTTGATGTGCTTGAAGTCATTGAGATCGACAAAGAGGATGGCGAAGGGGCGTGGTTCGGGCCGCTCCTTCTGTCGCGCCAGCCGTTCATCGACGCGGCGCATGAAGGCATCGCGGTTGGCCAGGCCGGTGAGGCGGTCGCTCAGCAGTTTCGTCTGCATCAGGCGGAAGCTCTTCGCCAGATCACCGATCTCGTCGCTGCGGGCGACGTCGAAAGCGGCGTTGAGATCGCCGTCGCCGACGCGTCGTGCCGCGACGGCCAACTGCCTGAGGTCGTGGGCAACGACCGAGAGAACCATGAAGCCGATGACGACGGTGAGCAGCGAGGCGAACAGGGCAACGATGACGGTACGTTCGAAGTTCTTCGTCACCTCGCCAAGGAAATCGGACCGTGGCACGGCGGTGACGACGATCCAGTCGAGGCCGGCGGTGTCCCGGATGCGGGCGTACGCTGCCTCGACCTGCTGCCCGTCGGCAGCCTCGAAGACAGCGGTGCGCGGCTGCGCGCCGTCGCCGGCATCGCGCACCAGCTTGTCGATCTCGCGATGCGTCGCGACGATCAGCGGGTCGTCGCTGTCCCGGGCGTTGAGCCGTGCATTGCCGCCGCTCGCGTCTTTTCGCAGGTGTGGCCCACGCGAAGTGCCGATCAGATTGCCATCGGTCTCGACGACGTAGGCGATGCCATGCGCGCTCAGCTTCAGCGAGCGCAGGAAGTCGTTGACGTGCTGCAACGAGAGATCGGTGGCGACGACGCCCTGGAACTCGCCGTGCGCGTTGCTGACCCGGCGGGCGCGCGTCGCGACCAGTTCCTCGGTCTTGAAATCGATGTAGACGGAGGTCCATGTGTGCAGGGGCGCGTTCTGGCCCGACTTGAACCAGGGGCGTTCGCGCGGCTCGAAGATGCGCGCCTCGCGCACCGGGTCGCGCAGCTTGCCGCTGATGCCGGTGAAGCGATGGACCGTTCGCGGACCCTCACCGCTCGTGCGCAGACGAAGTTCCGCTTCGCTCGCCGAGTGTCGCCAGAGTCCGAAGAACTGACCGTTGCGATCACCATAGTAGGCGTAGTTGTTGGGCTCGCGATGCACCGAGGTGGCGAGCCAGAAGCGCGTCCGCAGATTGTCGAGGTCGTCGGCGACGTTCGCGGGGGCGGCGACGTCGGTCGGGAACGCGGTTTCGAGGACGGCGCTCGAGCCGAACACATGCCGCTCGGCGGCCTGCGCAATCCGATACACCATCTCCGACAGCAACTGCTTTGACAGCGTATCGACGGCGACCCGACCGGCGGCGTAGGAGAGGGCGCCGATGGTCGCCGCCAGCAGCAGCACGAGGAGCACGTACGGCAGCGTCAGCATCTGGCGCAGTGACAGGAATTGCAGCAGCTTCATCGACGCTTGCCGTCGGCGGCAGGATGCGAAGCAGGCGATCGGCGGCTGGCGAGCAATGGGGGAGACTGCAATCGTGCTCCTTCGCGTCCGCTCTGCCGGGTTTGGCGGAGCTTGATCGCGAGCATGCTACGACCCGCGGCGAACGCCGGCGGTGAAGGATGTCACGCCAGCAGCCAGGAAGCCGGTGTCGATCGCTTGCGCACGCCCTCCTTGTCGGCTGCGCGCGACGAACTGTTCATCTCCGCAGGGTCGCTCACTCGCCCTGGGACACGATGGCAGCCTTGACGCTCGGGACGTACTGGAAGTCGGCGACCAGGATATGGTTGTAGAACCAGCCGTTGATCAGGTACTTGACCTCATCGGCGATCTCGTCGAGCGTCATCTGCTTGGCGTTCTCGAGCAGATCGAAAAGCATGCGGCGAAATTCGCCGTGCAGCCGTCGATGCGCTTCGAGCCCGGGGTAGTGGCAGGCCGCCATCATTTCCTCCTCCTCCCGGAAATGGACCTTGACGTAGTCGGTGAGCATCGCCAGCGACTTCAGGATTCTGATCTGGTCACCATCACCGGTGAACGTGGCGGCAAGATCGAACAACTGCCGGTGCTGCGAATCGATCATCGGCAATCCCACCTCGATCTTCGGCGACCATTCGGCCAACTCAAAAGTCATTGTTCTGCTCCATCCACACGAGAATTCCCGAGAATGATCACGAGGCCGGCGCGCGGCTCGCGCTGTCGATCCGTTCGCTGAGGCTGAGCCACCGGTCCTCAAGGGGAGACAGTTCGCCCGCGATCTGGTTCAGCCGCTGGCCGAATTCTGCCAGCTCCCTTGCTGTGGCCGGTACGCAGAGGCTCGCTTCCAGCGCGCGCTGTTCATCCTGCAGGACGAGCAACTGCTGCTCGACCCGCTCCAGTTCGCGCTGCAGCGCCTTCAGGTCGGCGGCGGCCTTTTTCCCCGAATTGCCGGGGGAGGGTGCGCGGCCCAACCTTTCCCGGGCCTCTCTGCCGCTCTCCCTGAGGCTGTCACGCCGCTTCCTGGCTTCGTCGAGCAGGTAGCGCTGGTAGTCGTCGAGGTCGCCGGCGAAGTCCGTCAGGGTGCCGCGAGCGACCAGCCAGAACTCGTCGCAAACCGAGCGCAACAGCGAGCGATCGTGGCTGACCAGCATCACCGTCCCCTCGAACTCGTTGAGAGCGAGCGCCAATGCTTCGCGGGTGGCCAGATCGAGGTGGTTGGTCGGCTCGTCGAGCAGGAGCAGGTTGGGTCGCTGCCAGACAAGCATGCACAGCAGCAGGCGCGCCTTCTCGCCACCACTGAGGGTACCCACGGGCTGGTTGACCATTTCGCCAGCGAAGTTGAAGGTGCCCAGGAAACTGCGCAGGTCCTGCTCGCGGTCGCTCTGGCCGGCGCTCTGGCTTTCCCTGGTCAGGCGGACCATGTGCTGCAGGGGCGTCTCGCCAAGCCGAAGCACATCCAGTTCCTGCTGCGCGAAGTAGCCGATGTTGAGACCTCGGCCAGCGTTGACGCTGCCGCTGACGCAGTCGAGGACGTGGGCGATGGTCTTCACCAGCGTCGACTTGCCCTGTCCGTTGGCTCCGAGGATGCCGATCCGCTGGCCGGCCATGACCGAGCGGCTGACCTGGCTGACGATCACGCTCGCCGGCGTGCCGGCGGGTGCGCTGGCCGGCGGCGGGTAGCCGAAGCTGGCATTCGTCATGACCAGCATCGGGTTCGGCAGGCTGGCGGGTTCGCCGAACTCGAAAGCGAAGTCGCCGCTGGTCAGTACTGGGGCCAGACGCTCCATCCTCTCGAGGGCCTTGATCCGGCTTTGTGCCTGCCGGGCCTTGGTTGCCTTGGCCTTGAAGCGGGAGATGAAGCTCTGCAGGTGGGCGATCCTTTCCTGCTGTCTGAGGTAGGCGTTCTGCTGCAGCTCGATCTGCAGGGCGCGGGTTTCCTCGAAGGTACTGTAGTTGCCGCCGTAGCGCGTCAGCCGGCCGTTGTCCAGATGCAGCGTGGCGGTCGTCACGGCGTCGAGAAAGTCGCGGTCGTGGCTGATCACCAGCATCGTGCCTTCGTAACGCTTGAGCCAGCTCTCGAGCCAGACCAGGGCGTCGAGATCGAGGTGGTTGGTGGGTTCGTCGAGCAACAGGAGGTCGGACGGGCACATCAGGGCTCGTGCCAGTTGCAGGCGCATCCGCCAGCCACCCGAGAAGCCGTCGACCGGCTGCTCGACTTCGCTCGTGCGAAAGCCCAGCCCGAGGATCAGTGCCTGCGCGCGCGCCTGTGCGTCGTTCGCGCCGGCATCGTGCCAAGCCATGTAGGCGTGCGCCAGCCGCTCGCCGCTGCCATCGGCTTCCGCCAGCTGCAACTCGCGTCGGGCGGCGAGCAGTCGGCTGTCACCCGCGACGACAAAGTCGGTGGCGCTCTCTCTGCTCGCCGGCATCTCCTGCGCCACCTGCGCCAGGCGCCAGCCCGGGGGCAGCAGGAGTTCTCCACTGTCCTCGTGCAGCGTGCCGTCGAGGAGTGCGAAGAGGCTCGACTTGCCGGCGCCGTTGCGGCCGACGAGGCCGACCCGCTCGCCCGGACTGATCGTCACCGAGGCGTTGTCGAAAAGGACCTTGCTGCCGCGGCGCAGGCCCAGGTTCCTGAGCGTGATCATCGTGCGGCGCGGTTGGCGGTTGTCGGCCGCGTGCTGGTGGCCGCTGCCATCAACGGAAGATCACCGTCTTGTTGCCGTGTGCCAGCACGCGGTCCTCGAGGTGGTAACGCAGTCCGCGTGCCAGCACCGCCTTCTCGATGTCCTTGCCGTAACGCACCATGTCCTCGACCGAGTCCGAGTGGTCGATGCGGATGACGTCCTGCTCGATGATCGGGCCCTGATCGAGATCCCTGGTGACGTAATGGCAGGTGGCACCGATCAGCTTGACGCCACGCTGGTAGGCCTGATGGTAGGGACGGGCGCCGACGAAGCTCGGCAGGAACGAGTGATGGATGTTGATGATCTGTCCGGGATAGCTTTCGCAGAGGTCGGCCGGCAGGATCTGCATGTAGCGGGCGAGGACCATCGTGTCGGCGCGGACCTCTTCGTAGATGCGTCGGATCTCGGCATTCGCGGCCTGCCGGTTGTCGGCGTTGACGGGCACGTAGTGGAAGGGGATGCCGTGCCATTCGACGAAGGCCTTGAAGGCGTCGTGGTTCGAGATGATGCAGGGAATCTCGATGTCGAGTTCACGGGACTGCCAGCGCGAGAGGAGGTCGTACAGGCAGTGTTCCTGCTTGCTGACCATGATCACGACGCGCCGCTTGACGGCAGAATCGCTGATCTTCCAGGCCATTGCCAGTTCCTCGGCAAGCGGCCGGAAGCGTTCCCGGAACTCGGCGAGGTGAAAGGGCAGCGAATCGGCCTTCACTTCCATGCGCATGAAGTAGCGGCTGTCGTTCTCGCCGCTGCCGTCGTCGGCGTGGTAACTCGATTCGAGAATCCAGCCCGAGTGCTGGGCGATGAAACCGGAAACGCGCGCAATGATGCCGACCTGATCGGGGCACGAGCCGGACAGGGTGTAGAAGCGCCGCGAGGACATTGCCGGTCAGTCCTGCCGGCGTGTGCCGCGGGCGCTGAAGGCCTTGTCGATCTCGCTGCGCAGCTCGGTGAAGGAACGGGTGACGGGGAACTGCGGGAACTCGCGAATGACGTTCTCCGGTGGGTGAAAGAGGATGCCGGCATGCGCTTCGCCGAGCATCGCCGTGTCATTGTACGAGTCGCCGGCGGCGACCACGGTGAAGTGCAGCTCCTTGAGCCGGCGTACCGCCTCGCGCTTCTGGTCGGGCATGCGCAGGTGGTAGCGCACCAGCATCCCGTTCGCGTCGGCCTCGAGACTGTGGCAGAAGAGCGTCGGCCAGCCCAGTTGCCGCATCAGCGGGTGCGCGAACTCATAGAAGGTGTCGGACAGGATGATCAGCTGATAGTCCTCGCGCAGCCCGTCGACAAAGGCCCGTGCGCCTTCGAGCGGACCCATGGCGGCGATCACTCGCTGGATGTCGGGCAGGCCGAGGTGGTGCTCGGCGAGGATGGCGAGCCGGTACTTCATCAGCTTGTCGTAGTCCGGCTCGTCGCGAGTTGTGCGACGCAGTTCGGGAATGCCGGTGCGGGTTGCGAACTCGATCCATATTTCGGGGACGAGGACGCCTTCGAGATCGAGACAGACGATGTGCACGGCAGGCTCCCAGGGGACCACGGGTTGAATGAAGGCGCGATTCTACCAAATCCGCCGACACAGGGCTCCGGCCAGGCGCGACGGCCGTTTCCGGGGCGTTGCAGCCCGGCGGGGCAGCGCTGCCGGCGCGGCGTGTGCTGGCGTCCCGGTTTATAGTGTCGGCTCGCATGCGGCGGCAGAGGAGCCGGCAGGCTGGCCGCCAGCGATTCGGCGAGTCGCCGCAAATCCCGAGTACCAGGTCGCAGGAGGAAGAAGATGAAGCTTGTTGTTTGCCCGCTGCTGTTGTCGCTGCTGCTGCCCGCCGCTGCCGGCGCCGTGTCGCCGGAGGCGACAGTGCCCGTGCCGCAGACCCTCGACGAGGCGCAGCAGCAGAGGCGGCGGGCCGAGGCGATGCGCGAACAGGCGGAGCGCGACTACAAGGCCGAGCAGGATCGCTGCTATTCCAAGTTCCTCGTCAGCGATTGCCTCGAGCAGGCGAAGAAGCGTCGCACGGCAGCGATCATCGAGTCACGCGCCCTTGACCAGCCGGCACGCGACTTCGAGCTCACGGCGCGCCGCCACGAGGTCGATGAGAAGGAAGGGCAGCGGCGGGCCGAGCAGTCGCAACGTGAGGCCGAGCAACTGCAGAGCAGCGAACGTCATCGGGCCGAGCAGGCGGAGAAAGCGGCGGCGCGCGAGCGGAAGCTGGCGGACAAGCAGCGGCAGGCTGCCGAGGGCCGGCAGAAGGCCGCTGCAGAGCAGGCGCGCCGGCAGGCCAGACTCGACGAGCGGGCGCGTGACGATGCCGAGCGCGCTGCCCGGAAGGCTGCCCGCGAAGGCGGCAAGCCGGCAGCCGGCGCCGGCAGTTGAAGCCTGGCGACCACGGTCGGTGCCGGCGGCCGGGCAGCGGCCGAGTTCGTCACCGGGCTCGCCGACGAACGACAACTGCTGTGCGCCGAGGCGATCGCGTGTCCGGCGGCCGCGGCAGCTATAATCGAGCGCTCGACGACGGACGGACCTGCTGCCGATGAAGTATCACGACCTGCGCGACTTCATTGCGCAACTTGAGAAGATGGGCGAACTCAGGCGGATCGCTGTGCCCGTCGACCCCCGTCTCGAGATCACCGAGGTCTGCGATCGCGTGCTGCGTGCCGGTGGGCCGGCGTTGCTCTTCGAGCAGCCGACCGGCCATCACATGCCGGTGCTGGCCAACCTCTTCGGTACGCCGCGGCGGGTGGCGCTGGGAATGGGACAGGAGTCGGTGCTGGCGCTGCGCGAAGTGGGCAAGCTGCTCGCCTATCTCAAGGAGCCGGAACCGCCGCGGGGGCTCAGGGACGCCTGGGACAAGCTGCCGGTGCTGCGGCAGGTGCTCAACATGGCGCCACGCCTGCGTTCCTCTGCGCCGTGTCAGGAGATCGTCAGCGAGAGCGGCGATGTCGATCTGGGGTGCCTGCCGATCCAGTGGTGCTGGCCGGGCGATGTGGCGCCGTTGATCACCTGGGGCCTGACGGTGACGCGCGGGCCGCACAAGGCGCGTCAGAACCTCGGCATCTACCGCCAGCAGGTGCTGGGGCCGAACAAGCTGATCATGCGCTGGCTGGCGCATCGTGGTGGCGCGCTCGACTTCCGCGAGCATTGCCTGCAGCATCCAGGCCAGCCGTTCCCGCTCGCCGTCGCCCTCGGGGCCGACCCGGCGACGATCCTCGCAGCGGTGACGCCGGTCCCCGACAGCCTGTCCGAGTACCAGTTCGCCGGCCTGTTGCGCGGCAGCAAGACCGAAGTGGTGAAATGTCTCGGTTCGGATCTGCAGGTGCCTGCCTCGGCCGAGATCGTTCTCGAGGGCTTCATCGACCCGCAGGAGACCGCGCTCGAGGGGCCTTACGGCGACCATACCGGCTACTACAACGAGCAGGCGCGCTTCCCGGTATTCACCGTCGAGCGCCTGAGCATGCGGCAGCAGCCGATCTACCACAGCACCTATACCGGCAAGCCACCCGACGAGCCGGCGATGCTCGGTGTCGCGCTCAACGAAGTGTTCGTTCCGCTGCTGCAGAAACAGTTCCCGGAGATCGTCGACTTCTACCTGCCGCCCGAGGGTTGTTCGTACCGGCTGGCGACGGTGAGTCTGCGCAAGCAGTATCCGGGGCACGCCAAGCGGGTCATGTTCGGAATCTGGAGCTTCCTGCGCCAGTTCATGTATACGAAATTCATCATCGTCGTCGACGACGACGTTGACATCCGTGACTGGAAGGAAGTGATCTGGGCGATGACGACACGCGTTGATGCGGCACGCGACACGCTGATCGCCGAGAATACGCCGATCGACTATCTGGATTTCGCCAGTCCGGTTGCCGGTCTCGGCAGCAAGATGGGAATCGACGCCACCAACAAGTGGCCGGGCGAGACCGGCCGCGAATGGGGCAGACCGATCGCCATGGAGGCGGCGGTCAAGCGGCGCGTCGATGAACTGTGGGATCAACTCGGTCTTTGAGGGGGCGCACGGGCATGCCGATCCGATCCGACCATACCGGCGTTGCCGCTGGACGCCGCCGGCCATTCTGGAGAACGCCTTGAGCAGTGAACTGATTCCGCATGCCGACCTCGACGGTCCGCGGGCATGGTGCCATGTCATCTACGGACTGCACGCGCTGGCGGTGCTGGTCGGGGTCACCGGTGCTGCGAGCATCGCCGGCGCTTTCGTTTTCGGCGTGCCGTCGCTGCTTGCCGTCGTGCTCAACTACATCAAGCACGGCGAGGTCCGGGGCAGCTGGCTCGACAGTCACTACCGCTGGCAGATCCGGACCTTCTGGTTCACCCTGCTGTGGCTGCTGGTGTACGGACTACTGGTCATCACCATCATCGGCATCCCGTTCGCCTGGCTGCTGATCGTCGTCCTGGGGGTCTGGGTCGCCTATCGTGTCATCCGTGGCTGGCTCGCGCTCGCCGATCGGCGGCCGATCGGCGGTTGAGCGGGTAGCGCTGGCCGGTGGCGGTCGCTTGTCCCTGCCGCATGCGTGGTGCCGCGAGTATGATGACGATCATTGCTCGGCGATGCCCGGCTAGACGACCCGCCCTGATGAACCACTTGCGCACCTGCTGGCTGCTGTGTCTGCTCCTGGCTGCCTGCGGCGCCGCTCGCGACGTCGTGGCGGATGCCGATGTCGGTTCGCGGCAGCCGGCCGCACTGCGGGTGTTGATCGACGACAACTACCCACCCTACGTCTTTCGTGATGCCGACGGCACGCTCACCGGTTTTCTGGTCGACCTCTGGCGGTTGTGGGGGAGCAAGTCCGGTGTCCCGGTTGAGCTGCAGGCGAGCGACTGGGCGACCGCGCAGCAGCGAATGGCTGCTGGCCAGGCCGAGGTTCTCGATACTGCCTTCAGGACTCCGGAGCGCGAGCGGAGCCTGGATTTCTCGCCACCCTACGAGACGGTCCAGGTAGCGATCTACACGCACCGCAGCATCGGTGGCATCGCCGACACGACGACGCTGCAGGGCTTCCGGGTCGGCGTCAAGGATGGCGATGCCTGTGCCGAGCACCTGGCGGCGGCCGGCATCGTCGACGTGCAGCCCTTTGCCAGCTACGAGGCGCTGGTGCAGGCGGCGATCGCCGGCAGGGTGCGTGTCTTCTGTCTCGACGATCCACCGGCAAACTACCTGCTTTACCGCAACAACGCCGAGCAACTCTTCAACAGGGCTTTCACCCTCTATGCGGGCGATTTTCACCGGGCGGTGCAGAAGGGAGACGCCGCCAGCCTGGCGCTGTTGCAGCGCGGTTTCGCCGCCATCACTCCGGCGGAAGAGCGGGCGCTGCGGGCGAAGTGGATGGGGACTCCGTTCCTCGTCTCGCCGGGCGCACGCTACCTGGGCTATGCCCTGCTGGTCGGTTCGCTGGTGGGGGGCGTGCTCCTGATCTGGGTGATCACCCTGCGGCGGGTCGTTCGCCAGCGGACGGCAAAGCTCGCCGCGACGCTGAACGCCGTTCCCGACCCGATGTTCGAGCTTGGACTCGACGGTACCTGTCATGAAGCGCACACGCTGCGCGCCGGACTGCTGCCCGCCCGCTCGGCCGACCTCGTCGGCAAGCGGGTCGCGGAAATACTCGATCCCGCCGCCGCCGCCATCTGTCTCGACGCGCTGCGCGAGGCACATGCAGGCGGCTACTCGGCAGGCCACCTGATCTCGCTGGATTTGCCGCAGGGCCGTTTCTGGTTCGAGCTGTCGGTTGCGCGCAAGGCGGAAGATGGCGGCCGCGAGCCGCGCTTCATCGTCCTCGTGCGCGACGTCAGCGCGCGCAAGCGGGCCGAGGCGGCTCTGTTGCGACGCAGCGAGCAGCTCGCGCTGATGTCGGGCGTCAGCCAGGAGATCAACAGCCGGCTCGACATGCCGGTGATCCTGCGCGAACTCGTCGTCGCCGCGCTCCGACTTGTCGGTGCCACCGGCGGTGCCGCGGCACGGCTGCAGGACGGGCAGATGGTGTTCAGCGAGTACTGCCGGGGCAGCGAATGGATGCCGATCGACTACCGTTTCCCTGCCGGTCACGGCGTCCCGGGGCGGGTCATGCAGACGCGTCAGTCCTACCTCAGCAACGATGCCGCGAACGATCCCTGGGTCATCGCCGAGGTCCGGCAGGCGATCGCTTTCGACAACCTGCTGAACATGCCGATCATCGGGCGCGACGGCGAACTCTTTGGCTGCTTCGAGATTCACAACAAGCCCGGCGGTTTCGACGCCGCTGATTCCCGCGTGTTGCAGGGTCTGGCGGCGAGCGCCGCGGTGGCGCTGGAAAATACCGCCCTGCTGGCGGAGCGCCGGCGGGCGGAACTGGCATTGCGCGAGAGCGAGGCGCTGCAGGCGCTGGTGCTTGCCAGCGCCGCCTGCGGCATCGTTGCGACCGACCCGCAGGGGCTGATCACGCTCTTCAACCCGGGTGCCGAAGCGATTTTCGGCTACCGCGCGGAAGAACTGCTGGGCCGGGCGACGCCGATGCTGTTCCATGATGCCGACGAGGTGGCGGCTGCCGCGGTCACGCTCAGCGCGGCGCTCGGCATCAGCGTCGAGCCAGGCTTCGATGCGCTGGTCGTCAGGGCGCGTCTCAGCGGCGAGGCCGACGAGCGCGAGATGAGCTGCATTCGCAAGGACGGGCGTCGCATCACCGTTCGCCTGGTGGTCACCGTCATGCGCGACGAGGATGGGCAGCTCAAGGGCTACCTCGGGACGATCGTAGACGTCAGCGCCGAAAAGCGGGCCGCTGCCGAGCGCAATCTGGCGGCCAAGGTTTTCGAACAGGGCGGCGAGGGGATCGCCATCACCGACGCTGCCTGCCGCATGGTGATGATCAACCAGGCGTTCAGCCGCATCACCGGCTACAGCGCCGACGACGTGCTTGGCCGCAACCCCAGCATGCTCGCCTCGGGGCGGCACGATGCCGCCTTCTTTCGCGGCATGTGGCTGGCGATCGAGACGGAGGGAAGCTGGCAGGGCGAGATGTGGAACCGGCGCAAGGATGGCAGTGTGTATCCGGAATGGCTGTCGATCAGCCGTGTCGAGAGCGAAGGCGTGACGACACACTATCTCGGAACATTCATCGACATCACTCGGCACAAGGAGGCGGAGGCGAGCATCCAGCGGCTGGCCCATTACGACCCGCTGACCGGTCTGCCGAACCGCAGCCTGCTCGCCGAGCGGGTCCGGCATGACCTCGCGCGTGCGCATCGCGGGCGGGAGCCGCTTGCCCTGATGTTCCTCGACCTCGACCGCTTCAAGAACGTCAATGACTCGCTGGGTCACCGGGTTGGTGACGAACTGTTGCTGCAGGTGGCGCGGCGGCTGCAGGGAACCGTGCGCGACGAGGACACGGTCGCCCGGCTCGGTGGTGACGAGTTCATCGTCGTCCTGCCGAACACCGATGCCGACGGTGCCGCGCATGTGGCGGCCAAGCTGCTCGAGGTGACGACGCCTGCATATCGCGTCGAGCAGCACGAACTGAGCTGCACGGTGTCGGCCGGCATCGCGATGTACCCGGCAGACGGTGACAGTTTCGAGAGCCTGTCGATGTGTGCCGACACGGCGATGTATCGCGCGAAGCAGGTGGGCCGCAATGCCTACTGTTTTTTCACCGCCGAGATGCAGGCGCGTTCGGCACGCACCCTGCAGATCGAGAACGAGCTACGGCGGGCGGTCGAACTCGGTCAGCTGAGTCTGCACTTCCAACCGCAGTTCGCGCTGGGCGATGGGCGCCTGCTCGGAGCCGAGGCGCTGTTGCGCTGGCAGCATCCCGAACTGGGGATGGTCCCACCGGCGGACTTCATCCCGATTGCCGAGGACTGCGGCCTGATCCTGCCGATTGGCGAATGGGCACTGCGCACCGCCGTGCGGCAGATGCGCATCTGGCATGGGTGCGGCCTGCCGGCACTGAGCGTGGCGGTCAATCTGTCGGCAGTACAGTTCCGCCAGGCCGGTCTGACCGACCTCGTGGCGCGGATTCTCGAGGATGAAGCTCTGCCGGCGCAGTTCCTCGAACTCGAACTCACCGAGAGCGTGGCGATGGACCAGCCGCTGGCGGCGATTGCCACCATGGACAGGCTGCGCACTCTCGGTGTCCGGATGTCGATCGACGATTTCGGGACCGGCTATTCGTCGATGAGCTATCTCAAGCGCTTTCGGGTGCACAAGCTGAAGATCGACCGCTCGTTCGTCGCCGATCTTGCCTCCGATCCGGACGATGAAGCGATCGTCGTCGCGACGATCAGCCTGGCGCACAGCCTCGGTCTGCAGACGATCGCCGAGGGCGTCGAAAGCGAGGCGCAGCTCGAGTTCCTGCGCTCCCGGGGTTGCGATCAGGCGCAGGGCTATCTGTTCAGCCGGCCGTTGCCGGCCTGGCAGTTCGAGGCAATGGTCGCTCGTTGCGGTGGCACCGCGTGGAGGGAAGGATGATGGTGAGCGGTGGCAGAGGTGCGTCGTTCGCTGCCGTGGCCGGCGTGGTCTCGGTGATGGTCGTTGACGATCATCCGGCACTGCGGGCCGGTCTGCGCAGCCTGATCGAATCCGACACCGGTCTGCGCGTGGTGCGGGACCTCGAGAGTGGCGAGGCGGCTTACGGCGAGTACCGGACGCTGCGCCCCGACGTCGTCGTCATGGATCTGAGCATGGACGGCTTCGGCGGCATCGAGGCCATTCGACGGATCCGGAGCGTGGACCCGCAGGCGGCGATCCTGGTGTACAGCGTGCACAATTCGCGAGTGCTTCTCGAGCGGGCGATCGAGGCGGGAGCCGTCGGTTTCGTCACCAAGGGCAGCCACGTCGATAGCCTGTTGCAGGGCATTCGCACGGTGGCTCGGGGTGAGTCCTTCGTCAGCCCCGACATGGTGCCGATCCTCATCCAGCGGCAGCACTCGCCGGAGTCCGGCCGCTTCGGCAGGCTGACCCAGCGCGAGTTTCAGGTCTTCAAGCTGCTCAGCGAAGGTCATTCGCTGGCCGATTGCGCGCGCATCCTGCACCTGAGCAGCAAGACGGTGAGCAACCATTTAACCCAGATCAAGGCCAAGCTCGGCGTCTCGAGTCCGGCAGAGATGGCGCGACTGGCGATCCGGCAGGGTCTCGTCGAACCCTGAACGGGGCGGCGCACCGAGGAGGCCGCGGCTGCCCCTGGCAGCAGGGAAAATTTCCCGTACCGATCGGGACTGATGCCGCTGGTCGTGCACCCGGCGGCACGCCAGAATCGGTGCATGGAGTCCCTGTCCCATGCTTGCCGCCTGCTGCCACGCAGCCGATCACCCGTCGCCGGGGGAAGTCGATGATCGATGCGCTCTTCGAGTTGTTCGCCGTGTTCTACCAGCGAGGAAATCTCGCCAGCGCCGAGCAGGTCGCGCTGAAGATCATGCAGGCGGTGCCCGATGCCGCCGTTGCCCTGCAGTTCCTCGGCCTCGTTCTTTATCGGACCGGGCGCCGCGACGACGCCCGGCAGGCGTTTGCCGCCGCCGACGGCGTCGCACGAGCCCTGCGATCGGCGCCGCCCGCGGAGCGCCGTCTCCGTGCTTCGCTGCAGTGTCTGCGGGCGGCACGCCGCAGCGGGTCGGTGCTGGCCGTTGCCTGGTACGACCTCGGTCTGGTGCAGTTCCGTCTGCGACGTTACCCGCAGGCGATCAGCGCCCTGCAGGTGGCCGTGGCGGCGCAACCGGAAGTGTCTGCCGCCGCCCGTCGCGCGCCGCGACCTGTTCAGACGTTGGGCAGGATCACCCGTATGCGTGTGCCGCAGCCCTTGCGGCTGCTGATCTGCAGCGTTCCGCCGAGACCCAGGACGCGTTCGCGCATTCCGAGCAGACCAAAGCCGGCGTGCGCAGCGTCCACCTCCATGCCCACGCCATCGTCGCGGATCACCAGGCGCAGCAACTCGCCCCGCGCTGACTGCCTGCTGCCAAGGATCAGCCGCAGGCGGCGGGCCTGCGCATGGCGGGCGACGTTGCTCAGGCACTCCTGGACGATGCGATAGAGGGTCACCCTGAGCGCTGTCCCGCCGCAGACCAGGCAGCGAGGAAGCGAGGCCTGCCACTCGACCTCCGGATGCTGCAGCCCCCAGCTCTCGAGCAGCCCGGCCAGCGCCTCGGCAATGCCGGCCGCGTCGAGGATACTCGGGTGCAGACCCTCCATCAGCCGGTGCGACACCTCGTAGATCTCGCGTGCCGAAGCGTCGATTGCCGTGGCGGTGTTCCTGATCCACTCGGGGTCGCAACGGTCGTTGCGCTGCAGCGCACCGGCAAAGGCGCGGATTGCCGTCAGGTGCTGCGACAGTTCATCGTGCAGCTCGCGCGCCAGATCGGCTCGCTCGCGCTCCTGCAGCGCGATCAGTCGCCTCACCAGGCGCGTGTTTTCGTCGAGGAGTGCCTGGGTTGCCCGTTCCGAGGACTTCCGTTCGGTAATGTCCTGCACTGTGCCGATCAAGCGTCGCGGCTGGCCGTCCGCTGAACACTCGACTTCACCGAGGCCATGCATCCAGCGGACGGCACGGTCACTCGGGCGCACGATGCGGTACTCGCAGTCGAACACGCCCGCTGCGCCGACGGCGAGCCGGACGTGATCGACGACCTGCTGGCGATCGTCGGGATGCAGCAACTGCAGCCAGGCCTCGGTGGTGTGCTCATGCTCGGGTCCGATGCCAAGTATCCGCTCGAGCATCTGGCTGCCAAGCCACTGCCCCGAACCCAGGTCGACCGTGTAGCTGCCCAGCCGGCCGACCTCCTGGGCACGCTGCAAGGCCTGCTCGCTGGCCTTGACCGGCGTCACGTCGGTGACCTCGACAAAGAAGCCCTGCACCTCGCCATCGACCACATCGGGAATGTAACGAGCCAGGGCGTGGCGCAGCGAGCCGCCGTCGGGCGACGGGATGGCGCGTTCGAACTGCTGTGCACTGCCGCGCAGAGCCGCCTCGATATAGCGCAGGTTGAGGCGGTATCGTTCCTCGCCGATGACGTCCCGGATGTGCCTGCCGGGGATCGTCGCCGGATCGAGGCCGAACCAGTCGCGATAGGCATGGTTCGCGAAGCGGTTGCGCAAGTTGCGGTCCCAGTAGCCGATCATCGACGGCAGGCTGTTGAGCAGCGCCGCCAGATCGTGCTGCGGGCGATGGTCCCGGTCGACTGCGGCCGCTGGCCGCTCGCGCCGGCGGATCTCACGATGGCGGACGACCACGCCAGGGGCGGAACCCGGCCGCGGGGCAGCATGGAATTCGCACCAGCGTTCGCCGTCGGGCGCGTGGCACGGGTACTCCAGGCCAAACAGCGTCTGTCGTCCGGCCAGCACCTCTTGCAGCCCCTGCAGCGCGGCGGCGGCCAGCACGTCGCTGGCCGCCGCCTGCCGCACGACAGCGAGATAGTCGATGCCACGGCCGGCGGCCAGTTCGGTGCTGCCGCCGTTGCGCTCGGCAAAGTCTCGCCATGCCTGGTTGACGCTGAGGATCACGCCGCGCCCGTCGAGCACGGCAATCGAGTCGGCAGAGGAATCCGGAAACAGTCCGGCGGACTGCGGGATCGGGGTCATGTGCCGATTATTGCCGAAACGTTGCGAAATATCGAGCCGGAATCGCTGCCGGTGCGCCATCCGTCGCTGCCACGGCCGGGAAACTTTCCCGACCCGGTCGGGAGTCCTGCCTCTTGGCGCGGTCCCGCCGGCGGTCCAACATGCGCAACGAATGATGTCGGTCACTTTGCTGGGGCGGATGCGCCTGGGCCAAGGTCGGAGGTGAAGCGGATGAGCGGCAACGGTTACCTACGCACGAAGGAGCGGAGCGACGCGGTCTGGCCAGGCGCACGCACGATCGCAGTTCGCCGGCTCGTGCCAGGCGGCTTGCCGGAACCTGCGGCCGCGCCGGGCAGGCCGGTGCAGGCGGGCGCCGGCTTTGATCTTGCCGGACGGCTCTTCGCGCACGCGGCGAGGGGCATCGCGATCATCGACAGCGGCTGGCGCATCGTCCGGACCAACCAGTCCTTTACGCGGATTACCGGCTACAGCGCGGCCGAGGCGCTCGGTTGTGAGGTCGCTCTCCTCTTCTCCGCGCAGGACGCTGCCGAGCTTCAGCAGAGCGTCTGGTCGTCGATCGAAGCACTCGGGTACTGGCAGGGCGAGGTCTGGAACCGGCGCAGGGACGGTAGCCTGTATCCGGAATGGCTGGCGATCAGCCGCGTCGACGCGGAAGGCATGCCGACGCACTATGTCGCCAGCTTCGTCGACATCAGCGGGCACAAGGAGGCGGAGGCGAGCGTCCGGCGCCTGGCGCACGTCGATCCGCTGACCGGTCTGGCCAACCGCAGCCTGCTGGACGAGCGGGTCAGGCATGAACTCGCGCGTGCGCATCGCGGTCGCGAGTCGCTGGCCGTGATGTTCATTGATCTCGATCGCTTCAAGGGCATCAACGACACTCTGGGTCACCGGGTGGGCGACGCGCTGCTGGTCCAAGTGGCGCAGCGCCTGCAACGCGCGATGCGTGATGGGGATACCGTCGCCCGGCTTGGCGGCGACGAATTCATCGTCGTTCTACCGAACACCGATGCCGACGGCGCAGCGCATGTCGCAGCAAAGCTTCTGGAAACGGCGGCAGCGGCCTATCGCATCGGGCGGCATGAAGTGATCTGCACGATGTCGGTCGGCATTGCCGTTTATCCGGCGGACGGAGCGACTTTCGAGAGACTGTCGATGTGTGCGGATGCCGCGATGTACCGCGCCAAACAGGGCGGGCAGCATGACTATCGCTTTTTTACGGCGGCGATGCAGCGCCGTTCGGCGCGCACACGACAGATCGCGAACGCGCTGCGGCGGGCGCTCGACCAGCGTCAGCTGCGCCTGCACTTCCAGCCCCGGATTGTGCTCGGCGACGGGAGCCTGAGTGCAGCCGAGGCGCTCGTGTACTGGCAGCATCCCTTGCTGGGCGTCGTGCCACCCGGCGAATTCATTCCCGTCGCCGAGGACTGCGGCCTCATGCTGCCGCTCGGTGAATGGGTGCTGCGCACTGCGGTACGGCAACTGCGCCTCTGGCGGCAGGCGGGCCTGCCGCCGCTGTGCATGGCGGTCAATCTGTCGGCAGTCGAGTTCCGGCAGGCAGCTCTGGTCGATCTGGTGGCACGGATCCTCGCCCGTGAGGGGGTGCCGGCGGAGCTTCTGGAACTCGAGATCGGCGAAAGCGTGGCCATGGATCAGCCCACGGCCGCGCTGGCCATCATCGACAGGCTGCGCGCGCTGGGCGTGCGGATCTCGATCGACCGCTTTGGCACGGGCCATTCGTCGCTCGCGTGCCTGCAGCGCTTGCGCTTGCACCAGCTCAAGATCGACGGTTCGTTCGTCGCCGGCGTGGCCGGGAACCCGGGCGACGCAGCGATCGTTGCGGCGATGATCAGTCTGGCGCACGAGTTGGGTCTGCAGACCGTGGCCGTCGGTGTCGAGAGTGAGGCGCAGCGAGTCTTTCTGCACCGCCGGGGGTGCGACCAGGCACAAGGCCACCTGTTCAGTCAGCCGCTGCCGGCAGAACGGTTCGCGGCCTGTGTGCACGACTTCGGCCGGTACGGCGTGCCGGCGAGCCAGCGCCTGTCGCTGGCGGGGAGCCAGGGTTGAGCATCGGCGTCCGCGTCCCCAGGCGGCACGGCAGTCGTCGGCGCGCTGCGCGGAGCGACGGCGATGGCATCATCTGCTGGCATTCGTGACTTTTCTCACCGTCGACCGTCGGCTGGGGGGAAGAGAATCCTGGCATGGAATGGCTGCTGCACGAGAGCGGCACGACGGCCAGTTCGCTGTTCCTCGTCGTCGGCAAGGCAACGAGGCGGACAGCCGGGCGGCGGCTGCGGCGCTCTCCAGCAGCGGGGAGATCTGGCTGTTGCGCGGCCGCTGGGACGACGCGCATGACGGATCACGTCGAATGGCGCACGTGCTGCCGGACGGGGGCCGCCGGCGAGTGAGCGGGAAGGGGTTCGGGATGAAGAATTGCAGACAGGGGCTACCTGGTTTTCAGGATTCGTTGGCGGCCTTCGTGGCCAGCGCGCGTGTCGGCGATGTTGCGGCGATGCGGGCACAGGTGAGCGGCGGCTTCGACATCAATGGCTACGATGCACTTGGCGACACCGTTCTGCAGCACGTGATCGGTGCGCTCGAGGCGTGCCCGTCGCTGTGCCGCTACCAGGCGGTCCGGGAGATGTTGCGCCTTGGTGCTGATCCGGGCAGCGTCGGCCGGGATGGTTCAAGCCCACTGTTCCAGGCCTGCGTGAACATGGACAGCGGCCTGTTGCGCATTTTGCTCGACGCCGGTGCCGACCCGAACGCGATGCTGCGCATTCTGGCCGGTACTGGCGGCGAAGCGCCGGCAGCCGGTGCCGACGGCAGGTGTCACCAGTCGCTGTATGACTGGGCCAGGTTTGCCTACTGCTATGAAGTGTGGCATGGCAGATTGCCCGGGGAAGCCGGTCCGAGCGAAGGTGTGGGCGAAGAGGCCTGGCTCGACCATGTCGACCGCCTTGCCGTCAGCCACGGCAGAAAGCGTCCCGATCACCTGCGGCTGCTGCGCCAGTGTGGTGCCCTGCGGCTGGCCGAACTGCGTCAGCAAGCGGCGGCGAGAACGGCGTCGGCAGTACGCGAGCGCCGCGTCGCCTAGCCCGGCATCGGACGGCGCGGCGCGGACGGCGCAGGTGGCGGGCAGCGGAGTTGCTTGCGCGCGGTCTGCTACAGTGCAGGCTCAGCAGTCAGCCGCCTGCGCGCGAAGGGGAGCCGGTGACCGAGCCTGGGACGATCTGCCGACACCGCCCGTGGTCTGCCCGGCGAGCTTGTTGCCGAGCGCCTGAACGCCGCGTATGCTCGGCGCGCCGGCAGGGGCGCCGCACACCGGCGACAAGTGGCTCGCGGCCGCAGGTCGGATAGTGCCGCGGACAGGGCGCAGGGGTGACGCGTGAGCTGGCGGCTGACGATCGGCCCGTTCAATCGTGTCGAGGGCGACCTCGAAGTATGGCTCGATGTCAGCGCTGGCCGGGTTGTTTCGGCCCAGGTCAGCTCCACACTCTACCGTGGCTTCGAGCACGTGCTGATCGGCAAGCAGCCGCGCGACGCGCTGGTCATCGTGCCGCGCATCTGCGGCATCTGTTCGGTGTCGCAGTCGGCTGCCGCAGCGACTGCCCTGGCTGAGGCTGCGGGACTGGAGATGCCGGCGAACGGTCGCCTGGCGAGCAACCTGATCCTCGCCTGCGAAAATCTGGCCGACCATCTGACCCACTTCTACCTCATTTGTCGAGCAGTTGATCAGCGAGAATGTCACGCACGCGTGGCTGTTCGGCGAGCAGGCGCTGCACCCGGCTGTTGGGGAGACGCGACCGCTGTCCGGCGAGTTTGCCGAGAAGGCTGCCGCCTACACCTGGTGCAAGGCGCCGCGCTACGGCGGCGCCGTCGCCGAGACCGGTGCGCTCGCCCGTCAGATCGTCGCCGGGCAGCCGCGGCTGCGGGCCTTGGTGGCGGCGACCGGCGGCAGCGTGCTGGCGCGCGTCAGCGCGCGACTGCTCGAACTGGCGCTGGTCGTCCCGGCGATGGAGCGCTGGGTGGGCTCACTGCGGCCTGGTGAAGCCTTCTGTGCGCAGGCGCAGTTCCCCGACGCCGGCCGCGCCGTTGGTCTCGTCGAGGCCGCCCGCGGCGCGCTCGGCCACTGGTTGCGCATCGAGCACGGGCGCATCGCCGGCTACCCGATCATCGCTCCGACGACCTGGAATTTCTCGCCACGCGACGCGGCTGGCGTGCCGGGGGGACTCGAGCAGGCGCTGGCCGGTCTGCCGGTTGCCGACGGTGACGAAGTGCCGCTGCTCGTGCAGCATGTCGTCCGTTCCTTCGATCCGTGCATGGGGTTGTACACCGTGCATTGACCGCAGGCGCAGTGAAGCGTGGAGATCAGGCGTTGCGCACAGGCTGTGCAGGGAATCGGTCAGGACCGCCGACCGGCCGCATCCTCGCGTCATTGATCATGGCAGCGCGCAATCACCTGCACTCCCTTGGCGACCCCGGACAGCCGTCAGGCGGATCACCGCGGTCGCAGCATCCCTCCCGGATTTCGTGAATGATTCATTCGCGCGACGATTTGCTGACGAAATCAGCGATCTTCCGGACGACGAAAGCGGCGGGCGTCGCGCACTTCGTCGGCTGCTTCTTGCTGGCCTGATTGCCGTCGATGAGGACGATGATCTCGTCGCCGAAGACGGCGAGCCCTTCCGACGAGATCGGCAGATCGGCAGCCTGTTCCTCTCCCGGCACGATGACCCGCTCCGCCTCCAGTTCTTTGGCGCGGAAGCGCATCAGCCGGAAGGGCCCTTTTCCATCCGGCCACTTCTTCAGATCGTCCTCCTCCTTGAGGTCCTGCGGCGGCCCGGCAATGACCAGAACCCAGCCATCGGCGTAGGCAAGCTCACGGATGCCACGCCCGCCCAAATCGAGCGCGGCCACCTTGTCGAACGAATAGGCGTCGAGTCCTTTCAGGTGCATCAACACTGCCAGCCCATGCCTGCCGCCTTTCGCTTGCGTCGGGCGCGGCAACAGCGGCGAACGGAGCCCGATCCAGATATCGGGCGCGCCCGCACTGGCGACGTTGACCGCTCCCTCGGCGTTGTAGGCGGGCGCCTGATTGCACTGCTCTGCATCATTCTCAGCCTTCCTGGCTCCTGCCTCGGCCGTCTTGATGGCCAAGGAAGCGGCCTCGATCAGCGAACCTTTCGGGAGATTCCTGCCGAACAGGGTACTGGCGTTGAATTCGTTCGACTCCGTGAGCGCGAGCTTTACGCCTTTGTCCTTCACCCCGTCGATGACGCCGAATCGCCATCGCTCCTTCGACTCCCTGCATGTCGTGCTGCGGCTGTGCGAACCAAAGACGGCGATCCTGCCTTCTCCTGCTGCCGTCAGTGCCTCGATGTCGCCGATCTTGCCGCCCTTGAACTTGGACTGTTGCTGCTTGGCTTTTTCAAGGGGCGTGCCGTCAAGTCTGAACCAGAAAAGCGATGCTTCCTCCTCATTGTCGCCGACCAGCAGACAACTGCCGCTTGCGCCGGGGCAATCGACAATCAGAGCCGCCGATGCCTCGCACAGTGGCGAATGCCCGAGCGGCGTACCGTCGGCGCGGGCAGCGGCAGGCCCCATGGCGAACATCGCTGTGGCCGCGAACAGGGCCGCTGCGTCGCGTGCCGCCGCGGCAGAAATCAAGTGCGTCTTGTTGCGCATGTTGCGTCTCTTGGTAAAGGAGCCGGCAGGATGTCGGCTGACGACGCGGCATTGCCGCCGGAACGGATGTGGCTGGAAGTTGGAACGACAGTATAGGTCAGTTGTCAGGCATCACCACGGTTGATGCAGCGGCCGGAAACCGTGCCTGAAATTGGTGGGTGCAGGGTGTGCACCGTGTCTTGCAGGCTCGGCGACCCGCATCATGGCCGGCGGGCCGGCGCGGCCTGCGGCCAGGCTGCCGGCGGCTCACTCAGTAGTTCTGGCGCAGTGATTCCGCGATGGGGTTTCTGCTGACGCGCACGGCTGGCAGGATGGCGGCGAGCACGGTCGCGCCGAGCCCGATGGCAAAGGCTGACACGACGGCCGATGGCAGGACCCTTATCGACGCCACGTAACCGGTATTGGCGTTCGGCAGCGGCGGCATCTCGATACCGAGGGCGGTCAGTGCGGACGCCGCCAGAATGCCTGCCGCTGCGCCCACGAGCGCTCCGATCAGCCCGATCAGCGCGTTCTCGAGGATCACCAGGCGGAAGATGTCGCGGCTGCGATTGCCCAGGGCCAGCAGCGTGCCAAACTCGCCGATACGCTCGAAGACGCTCATGTTGACCGTGTTCGCGACGGTCAGCAGGACCATCAGCAGGACGATCAGCCGCAGCACTCCGAACTGGCGGTCGTAGAGATCGACCGCCTTCTGATAGAAGTCGTTGAGCTCGCGCCAGGTCCTGATCTCGTACTGTTGTGCATCGAGCTGTGTGCCGAGGGTGGCTGCGGTAGCCTCGGTTTCATCAGTCTTGCGAAGCGAGACGACGATGCTGTTGGCGCCATTTGAGCCGAAGAGTTCTTGCGAAGCGGCAAGCGAAATCCTCACCGCCCGCGCGTCGAACTCCTTCGAAAACGTCTGAAACGCTCCGACCACTTCGAAGTCCAGCGTGTTCGTCGCGCCGGCGGCCGTCGACACCAAGAGTGTGACCGGATCGCCTGGCTTGAGCTGCATGCTGGTCGCCACGCCATCGCCGAGCAGGATGCCGTACTGGTCGCCGTCTCTCAGCTGCCGCCCGGCGCTGATCTTCAGGTAACTCCCCAGGCGCGCTTCCTTGTCGGCTTCGACGCCCTCGCCGACGATCGAGATGTCGCTGCGTCCGTTGCTCAGCAGGCCGGTAAAGCTGATGCGCGCCATCGTGTCCGCCGTCGCCGGCAGTGCTTCGATTCGTTGCTTGAGCGTTTGCGGCTCGTCGATCAGGTACTTGTCAGGGGAGCGTGAGCCAAATTCGTAAAAGCCCTTCCGGTATACCTGCAGGTGGCCCGATTGCGAGTGGATCGTCGCTTCGCTGAGCTGGAAGAGAATGTCCTGGACGAATCCTCCGGTGACGATCAGGCCGACCACGCCGAAGACGATCGCGCCGACTGTCATTCCCGTTCTGAGCTTGTGCCGGAGGATGTTGCGCAAGGCGAGGCTAAGCATGGGTGGGTTTCCCGGGACTGGTCTGCGGGGCCTCAGCGGTTGTGACGCAAGGCATTGACGATCTCCATGCGGGAGGCCTTCCAGGCCGGATACAGGCTGGCCAGGAGGGTCGTCACCACGGCCAGTGCGACAGCGTCTGCCGCCAGTGCGACAGTGACCCGGATCTCGCCCGTGAAGCCGCGAGCCATTCCGGGTGGCGGTGGCATCGGGATGCCGACGTGGGAAATCGCCTGTGCCAGGAGGAGGCCGACGGCGAGGCCGGTCAGGCCACCGATCAGGCCGAGGATCGCCGCTTCACCGACGAACACACGCAGGATCGAGCGGCGCCTGAAGCCGAGCGCCATGGCCGTTCCGATCTCGCCCGTTCGTTCCATGATGCTCATGGTCAGCGTGTTGGAGATGCTGAGGACGATGATCGCGGCAATGATCAGCTTCATCACACCGACCTGCTTCTTGAACAGGGCAACGGTCTTGTTGTAGAAATCGGCCAGCGCGTACCACGGCACCACCTCGAGCTCCTTCTCGGGGAGTTGCTGCCGCAGTTGCGTCAGTACGGCGTCGGTTGCCGAGGTGTCGTCGAGCAGCAGAAGCCAGCGATGCGCGCCCCTGGTGCGCAGGAGATCCTGCGCCAAGGGCAGCGGCAGGCGCAAGGCGGCATCGTCGTAGGCCTTGGTCACTGTCGAGAAGAGGCCGCGCACCCGGCATTCGACGGCGTTGAGCCCGCCCGAGGAGGTGTTCGCCAGGAGGACCACGGTGTCGCCGACCTGTGCGCCGAGATTCGCTGCCAGCCCGTCGCCAAGAATGATTCCCTTTGGCTCGGCACTCGAGAGTCCTTCCCCCGCCGAAATCAGGAGCGTTCTGCTCAGCAGCGCCTCTTTCTCGGGATCGACCCCGTCGGCGACGAACGAGATGGTTGAATCGCCGCGACTGATCAGGCCGCTGAAGCCCAGGCGCGGTGCGAGCAGCCTGACATGCGGGGCTTCCTCCGCAAGCTGTCTTGCCGGCGCCTTTTCCGGCAACAGGTAGGCGAACGGGTCGGCGATTCCCGAATCGAGGTAGCGCGGTCTGACGATCTGGATGTGGCCGAGATGTGAGTGGATCGTGTCCTCGCGCATTGCCTGGTAGATCCACTCTATGAAGCCACCGGCGAGGAGCAGCGAGATGACGCCGAAAGCCACCGCTACAGCCGCCAGGGCCGAGCGCCGGCGTTGGCGGACGACGTTGCGGAATGCTATTGCCAGCTCGCCGATCAGGGGGTCATTTACCATCGCGCGAATGATAGCGTACGGCTTCGTCGTCTGTCGATTCGTCCGCACAAGCGCTCGCGGTCGGCAAAAAAAGGAGCACCGCCTCTCCCGCTACCGCTTCGAGTGTGGGAAACTAGGAGCAGGGAGCGTTGGGCTGGTTGGGAGAATCGATGGCGCGAGGGTGTTCGTGATGAGTCTGCGGGGAACTCCTGACTGGGTGAGCTACTTGGTGCGCGCCGGTCTGCACGCGCCTTCTGCCGACAACTCCCAGCCTTGGCAGTTCGTCTGGGATGGCCGGACGCTGGAGCTCTTCATGCACGACGAGCGGGGTAAGAGGGGACTGGGAGCCGATCATCCGGCAAACCTCATGGCGCTCGGCGCGGTGATCGAGAATCTGTCGCAGGCAGCGCGCGCGCTGGGAATGCCGGCCGAGACCCTGCAGATGGGTGACGCGAGTGGCAGCGGATGCATGGCGCGCGCCGTCTGGGAGCACCCGCAATCGCCACCTGGCGCTCTGCCGGCGGGTGTGCAGCAGCGGCATACCAACCGCGGGCCCTTCGAGACGACGGCGCTGGACCGGCGGCTGCTGGCCGAGCTGGCTGTGATGCGGCAGGGGCCGCTGCGGGTCGCCGTCGTCAGCGAAGCACAGGCCCGCGAGCGCTGGTCTGGCCTCGTGCGTGAGGCGTCCGAACTGCGCTTTCAGAACGAGGAGATCCACCGCTGGCTGGGCGACAGCCTGCGCTTCACGCCTGAAGAGGTCGCGCGCGGTGATGGTCTCGATGTCGCCAGCCTGCTGTTGCCTCCCGGTGGGGAATCGCTGCTCCGGTTGTCGCTGGACTGGCGGCGAATGGTGTTACTGAACCGCTTCGGTGGCTGCAAGCTGTTCGCCCTTCTGGAAGCGGCGATGCTGAAGAAGTGCGCGGCGCTCGTCACCGTCATCGGGCCGGCTTCCGGCACGGGTGTCGAGGTCGCGGCCGGAAGGCTGCTGCAGCGGGTCTGGATTGCGTTGAACGAGATGGGGATCGCTGTCCATCCGTATTTCGTTCTCCCGGATCAGCTGCACCGTTTGCGGACCGGGCGCGTTGCGCCCGAGTTCGTGCACAAGGTTCGCCGCATCGAGGCTGCTGTCGGCGAACTGCTGGGCTCCCGCGACGAGACGGTCTTCATGCTGCTGCGGGTCGGGGTGCCACGCGTCGCCGCTCCGGTACGGTCCAGACGCCTGCCGCTGGAGCGCAGCTTTTCGGTGTTGGTTTCGCCATGATAAGGAGAGGAGCATGAGTCAGGTCAGAGAGATTGACATGGACGGGTTTCTCCTGGTTGCCCAGGGTCACAGTGCTTTCCAGTTGCTGTGGTCGGGCGTTCAGCTGGGATTGTTCGACACACTTTCGCGGCACCCCGGGGCCACCGCCGAGCAGCTCTGCGAGAGTCTGGAGTTGCAGCCCTATCCCTGCCGCGTGCTGTTGATCGGGCTTGCCGCGCTCGGCCTGATCGTCAAGGCCGATGAGCGATTCCGCAATTCGGCTGTGGCCGAGCGGGTGCTGGTTCGCGACAAGCCGGATTCGATGGCGCCGGTTCTCGGGTGGCAGGCGGACATCGTCTATCCGGGATTGCAGGACTTCCTGCCATCGCTGCGTGCGGGGCAGAATCTCGGTCTGAGTCGTTTTCCCGGGGCAGGGGAGACACTCTACGAGCGTCTCGTCAGCCATCCGGAGCTGGAACAAGTGTTCCAGGACGCGATGAGCGCGCTGTCGCGTCAGGCCAACCGACTCATCGTCGACGCCTTCGATTTTGGCAGTTTCGCACATGTCGTCGATGCTGGCGGCGGCGATGGCACCAATGCCATCGCGCTGGCCCGGCGCTACCCGTCGCTGCAGGTGACGGTCTACGACTCGGAGTCGGTGTGCCAGATCGCACGCGAGAAGATCGCCGCAGCGGGCTTGGGTGATCGCGTCTTCACCTGTGTTGGCAACTTCCTGCAGGACCCCTTCCCGGCCGGGGTCGATGCGATCCTCTTCTGTCACATCCTCACCATCTGGTCGATGCAGCGAAATCTCGAGCTGCTGCGCAAGTGCTGGCGGGCACTGCCGGACGACGGGGCAGTGGTGGTGTTCAACATGATGGGTGACGACGACGATACGGGTCCGGTCGGCACCGCGCTCGGTTCTCCCTATTTTCTGGCGATCGCCACCGGCGAGGGAATGCTGCACGCCCGCAAGGATTACCAGCAAGCCATGCTGGAGGCAGGATTCACGCGTGTCGACGAGGTTGCTGGTCTGCCCCTCAACCATGGCATGCTGGTTGCCCACAAACACTGACGAACGTGCCAAGGTCCCCGAAACCAATGGAATCGCCAAGCCCCGCTTTCGATTATTTCACCGCCTTCCAGCGCAACCTTGGCTTTCTCACCCGCGCGGAGCAGGAAAAGCTGCGCAACGCGCGCGTCGCGATTGCCGGCCTCGGAGGGACCGGCGGCGCGCAGGTGCACGCGCTCTGCCGCATGGGAATCGGGGCGTTCAATCTGGCTGACCCGGACGTTTTCGAACTGGTCAACTTCAATCGCCAGATCGGCGCGACGATGAACTCCATCGGGCGCACCAAGACGGCAGTGATGGCGGAACTCGTGAACTCGATCAACCCCGAGGCGGATGTCCGTCTGTTCGGGGCCGGCGTCAATCCGGAGAACATTGCGCAGTTTCTTGAGGGGGTCGATGTGGTGGTCGACTCGCTCGATTTCTATTGCTTCAAGGAGCGCTTCCTGCTCTACCGCAGTGCCCGCGAGCGGGGCATCTGGGTCATCACCTCGCCGCCGCTCGGCTTTGGCTACACGCTCCTGGTCTTCGATCCGAAGGGAATGTCCTTCGAGGACTACTTTGCCTTCAAGGAGGGGATGAGCGAGTTTGAACTGAGCGTCTCGCTGATCGCCGGCATTGCACCGCGGCCCTGGCTGATGCAGTACCAGACACAGGGGGGCCTCGACCCGGCGGGCCACCGTCTGCCGTCGGTCGGCGCGGCGCCGTTCATGATCGCCGGCGTCATTGCCACCGAGGTGATGAACCTGCTCACCGGCCGGCAACCCAAGATCGCCGTGCCGGAACTGATCCAGTTCGACGCCCTTCTGCGTCGCTTTCGCCGGGCGCGCTACCGCTGGGGGATGCGTGGCCCGATCCAGAGGCTGAAGATCGCCCTCCTGCGCCGCAAATTGCCGCACTGAGAACCATCACTTCGCGATAGGCAAAGAGAAACCCCGTGTGGCGCGGAGCCAGGCGGGGTTTCTTTTGCGTCGGCGGGCGCTGGGGGCCCGCCGTCTCTGCCGATGCTCAGGCCTTGCGGCGACGGATTCCGGCCATGCCGAGAAGTGCGAGGCCCATCACGCTGAGCGTTGCCGGCTCGGGGAGCGCGACACCACGGATGTCGATGCTGCCGCTGGCGGCGTAGCCGGCGGTCGCCGACCCACTGTTGAAGCTGCTTCCGAGAGCCGCATCGCTACCACCCGGGAAGGCGTTGGTGTCGAGGTAGACCTGCGCAGGACCACCGGTGAAGTTCAGCAGGCCGTTACCCGCGCCGCTGCCGATCGAGCCGAGGCTGCCGCTGAGGATGAAGGAATCGAGGGCGATCGGCGTGCCGACACCATCGACGCAGTTGTCGGCGGCGGTGCACAGGCGCGTCGTCGCACCAGTGGCGTCGAGCCAGAGGTTGCCGGCCGAGATGGTCGCTTGGTCGGCGGCGAAGCTGCCGGTCGGAGTGAATTCGGCTGCCGAAGTGTAGAAGTGGATCGCACCACCGGAGAAGATGACGTTGAACGGCGGGGTGGCCGGAGTAGTGGAGTTAATCGCCTGGGTCTTGTAGCTGTCGAACCAGTAGCTCAGGTAGACACCGTTCTGGCCGCGCGACCAAGTGACGTTGCCCTGCGAATCCTTGATCGTATCGATGCGTCCGACACCTGCCAGGATCTCGCCCGGGGCCAGAATGGCCGCCGTACCGTCGGAATTGAGACTTCCCTCATAGACGTCGCCGACCTCGAAATAAGCGCCGCCGGCAAAGGTGACGCCATTGACGTTTGCCGCGCTTGCCGCACCCGCACCCATGGCCAAGGCGATGGCAAGAGCGATGCCAGTTTTTTTCATGACTAATACTCCTCTTAGAAAATGACCCAAAGTTTCCCCGCACCTGGGTGCGCAGCGGAGAAGGAGCAATATGTGTGCCAGCCAGAGGGAGATTTCACAAGTTATTGTTTGTAAGAAGAAAAATCAAACTTCCCGAGGAGAGCGAGGGCGGCGGGAAATCGATGTGTAAAAAAATCCGACACTTTCAGCGCCATCGGAGTCCGGCGTAAGCGATGGCAAACGCACGGAGCAGGTCGTCACGCGGGGTTGCTGCCACGGCTCGTCAGCCGCCGCTGCGGCCTGTCGGGTGTCGTCGACGGCGACGAGGCGGCGCATACCGGCGGGGCGCTGAATTGGGCTTGTCTGCAGGGATTTTTTGTGCCAAAGTCCCTTTGACGGCCTGTCGTGGTGTCCTACAGTCGTTCCCGGGTGGTTGGTCCGTTGTTCCTGAGCGGCGGCAGGGACGCCACCACGCAGTGTTGTAGGCGCTGCGCGGTGCGGGTTGCCTATGGACGATGTTGCCCGGGGGGCGTGCGGTCGTGACCGCCGCCTGCCAGGGTCGCCGCAAACCTGTCCCGACGGGTGAACATCCGATCCCCGTGACCGGAGGAGGCAGCAAGGCGTGAAATGGTTTCGACGGCTGGGTGAAACGTTGGGAATTGGCCGCCACGAGGCGTCTGCAGACACTCCCATGCCCAGCGACATCCAGAAGACGGTCATGGAGTTCTCGGTGATGGACCGGACGCGGCCGATGTCGTTCGAACGTCCGTCGTTGGCCGCCGATCACGTTTCCCGAGTCGAACGCGAGCGCTTCAAGTTGCGGCTGGCGGGCACCAGTCCGGAACGTCGTCGTTCGGCAACGGTCCTGGTCGAGAAGATGTATGGCTGGCGAGGCTACAAGCTGAGCGGAGATGCTGCCTTGGCCCGTCGCGAAGGAGCGCTGACGATCACCGGTCTGGTCTATGGGCATCAGGGCGAGCCGGTCGGTACGGCGACTCTGCGTTTCGATGGCACCGGAGGATTGCTGGCCGACGAGCTTTATCCTGCCGAACTGAGCGCGCTCCGGCAGGAAGGGCGGCGCCTTGTCGAGTACAGCAGGCTGGCCATTGATCGTGGCTTCGTGGATTCGAGAAAGGTCGTCGCCGCGCTGATGAACGTCTTTTACACCTGTGCCACCGCCGAGGGCTACACCGATGCGATCATCGAGGTGAATCCGCGGCATGTGGATTACTACGTCAGCCGAGCCAACTTCGTCTGTATCGGCGAGGAGCGGCATTGCCCGCGAGTTAACGCACCGGCGGTGCTGCTGCGCCTCGACTATGAGGTGGCTGCCCGGCAGATCGCACTTTACGGCGGCAGAAAGAACGATCCGGCGGCCGGCAGGAGTCTCTATCGCTATTTCCTCGTTGGCGACGATCAGGAGGCGCTGTCGGACCGGTTGCTGCCGGAACAGACGCCGCCGGATCAACGAGGGGAACGGCCTTGAGTAGTGACCACAGGCACGACGGAGCCCTGCCGGCCGTTCGCCGGCTTGCCGCCCGGCGATTGCTTCCATTGCTTCTGCCGGTAGCGGTGTTCTGCGGCGGCGATCGCCGATGAACGGCTTGCCGGACACGCTGGATACCGGCGCGGGCTTCAGCAGGTACTTCGAGATGCTGCCGGCGCTGGGTCGGGAACAGCAGGAGCAGACCTACCGCCTGCGCCACCAGGTCTATTGCGAGGACCTCGGGTGGGAGGAGCGGCGGACCGATGCGCTGGAGACCGACGAGCACGACGCGCATTCGCTGCATTGCCTGGCTCGCAGCAAGCAGTCCGGGAACCTCGCTGGCTGTGTGCGTCTGGTTCTCGCCCGTCCGGGTGATCCGGGTCACCCTTTCCCGTTCGAGCTGACCTGCGCCGAGACGCTGGACCGCGCCCTGATCGATCGCCTTGCCGGCAATCGGCAGCGGGTTGCCGAGGTCTCGCGCCTCGCCATCGGTCGTGACTATCGTCGGCGGCGTGGCGAGGAGGCTTCTCCCGGCACCCTGCTCGAGTCGAGTTTCGGAACTGCCGAGCAGCCGCGCTTCCCGTACTTGCTGGTTGGTCTGTACATGGCTGTTTTCGTCGTTGCCGAACGGCATCAGCTGGACACGCTCTTCCTTCTCGTCGAGCCGCGGCTGTCGCGCCACCTCAATCACCTCGGCATCGGCAACCAGCCGATCGGCCGGGCGGCCGAGCACCGGGGCTTGCGTGTTCCGGCAATGATCGACGTGGCGCAGGTGATTGCCAACCTCAATCCGCGGCTGCGCGGGGTTTTCGACGTCGTCGCGCGAGAAATCGCTACCGGCTATCTCGCAGCCGCTGCGAGTCTCCCGGAGCAGGGCCGATGAACGTCCTCGCACAATCGCTGCCCGAACGTGTTGGCGCTGCTCTTGGCGGCGTTCTCGATACGGATTCGTGATGGCTACGACAGAGAACCCCCTGCTCCGACTGAAGCAGTTCGCCGGCTTGCTGGAAGAGGGATCTCACGACGAAAGTCTGCAGCGGCTGGCTGAAGCGACGGCGCGGATACTCGAAAGTGAGCGCTGTTCGCTGATGCTGCGCAGCGAAGACGAGAATTCGGAGGTCCGCTGGCGGGTCTGTGCCAGCTTCGGCCCCTTGCCGGAGCGCGCTTTTCTGGAAGAGGTGAGGACGGGCGAAGGGATCGCCGGTTGCGTCGCCGCCAGTGGCGAAGCGCTGCTCATCGCCGACATCGAGCGCTCGGAGTTCGCAAGCTGCGCCCGGCGGACGGAAGATCCGTGCAAGAGCCTGCTTTCGGTGCCCGTCCGCAACGCCGGGGCGATCGTCGGCGTTCTCAATGTCAGTGCGCATCGTGCAGGGCGGGCATTCGGCATCGCCGACCTCCACATGCTCGAGGTGGTTTCTCTGCTCGTCGCCCAGGCCATCCAGATACGTCAGCTGCGGGGCCTGCTCAACTCCCGTTTCGCCCAGCTGGCGCTTCTGGACCTGGCGGAAAAGGACCTCGGACGGGCTCTGGCGAACCCGTTGCCGAACCCGGATCAGGTGGCGCGCATCATCGCGCGATCGTTCTACAAGGAGATGAATCGTGTCGGCCTCGGGCCGCGGCAGATCGTCAACGCTGCTTCCGAGATCATCGAACAGCTCAGCGGCAGCATCGTTCGGCACAGCCGCCGGCTGGAACGGGAGGCGCCGGATGCGGCCGATGCGCGGCCGCTCGCCTGAGGCGCCGGCAACGGCGTCCCTCGTCGTGCTGACACGCAGTGGCTTTCGCCTCTTGCCCGTCGCAGCGGCAGGGTAGATGATGCCCTGGCTGGAGGCCGTCGGTCTGCTGTTGCTGCTCGATGACACGGTGGCGCTGGCGAACCTGCGCCTGCAGCGCGACGACGACGGAAGGCTTCGCCTGCGACGGACCTACGATTTCGAGTACAGCGATACCGGCGACAATCGTCGTGCTGCGCAGCTCGCGCTGCTCGGCGACGAGGTGCTGCTGCTGCGTCTGGCGCCGGTGGCGGCCGCCGGGTCGCGGCTGCGGCTGGCTGCCGGACGTGAAGCGGCCGATGACGGGCGGACGAGCGCCGGCGAATCGCCGCGTCACTGGCACTGAATCTTCCGGCGTCGGCCCGGTTCGCGAGCGGCAGCGGCGCAGCCGTCTGACCGGCATGCGGCACCGGACCCTGCCGGTCGGGTGGTTCGGCCAGCAGCCGCGCGACGCCTAGAAGCCGGTGACGAGCTTGAGAAAGAACTTGTTGCCCTGGAAGCGGTTGTCGACGCCGGTTTCGTGGTTCCAGCTGCCGATGAAGCTCGTTCCCTTATGGTTGTACTGGATCGCCGGGCCGTAGGCGAAGACCTTGCCACGGCGGCCGTCGGGAGCCACCCTGCGGCCAGCGACCTCGTCGTCGGTGGTCTGCGTCAGATAGTAGCCGGCCAGGCCGACGCCCCAGGGGCCGAAGTGCTGGCCAACCAGATAGTCCATGTGAAATTCCTGGCCGGACTGGTAATCCGTGTCGTTGTTCTTGGTCTTGATGTTGTACATCAGCTTCGCGGACACCTCGAAGCCGCTCTGGTTCAAGTACGTGAAAGCGACGATCGGTTCGAAGCTGTAGTAGTTGGCGCCGATGCTCTCGGTCGGGTCACTGGCGTTGTACTTGCCGGTTGGCAGGTAGATGTCGAGGCCGACCGTCAGGTGCCAGTCCGGCGGGAAGTGCCAGCCGATGATCAGCGGATTGATGATGATGTCGCCGAGACCAAAGACGCTGCCGGTGCCGATGCCGGGAATCGGGGTGTGCAGCCGCTGGTATGCGACGGGTACGATGGCATGCACCGCCCAGTCGCCGCCGAGGATCTTGTGCCCGGTGACGTGGATGAAGCGCAAGGCGTCGAAGGTGGCGTTGACGCTCAGGCCGGGAACCTTGTTGCCGTTGTTGTCGCGATAGTCGCCCTCGTAGTAGCCGAGATAGTTGATGAAGTAGTTGCCTGGCGGTGGCAGGGCGCCGGCCATGAAGTTCTCGGAGCCGTTCGGGTACTGGTCCGGACCCTCCTTGGCCGCTGCCGGGTTGGCGGCGAGCAGCAACGGCGCTGCCAGGAGCAGCAGCGTATACGCTTTGAGCATCGTCTTCTTCTCCCTTGGTGATGTTCGCACACGCTCCTGCAGGCGGCAGCGCTCGCAGGAATGGCGCGGCGCTCATGTTACCACCTCGGGAGCAGGGTTGTAGCGCTGCCGCCAGCGTCGAGCGCGACTACCCGGCGGGCGGCTCACTCCCGGCGGGCGTCGGCTGGTTCTCGGCAGGCGCCGGCAGGGGCACCATGATCGCCTGTCCGGGGGGCGAGCAGCCGGCGTCGCAACAGCGTCCGGGCTGCCTGTTGCGGGTGATCGGACGCGATTCGTCGTGCAGCACGCCGCGCTCGAGAAGCCGCTCGACGAGCTCGACCTTGCTCCCCAGTGGGTAGTTGCGCCAGATCTCCTGCTTCATCGCTGCTGGCGAACCGCCGCCGTGCAGGCTGATCACCGAGTACCAGCCGCTCTGGTACGACGCCGTCAGGTCTTCGATGAAGCGGGCGACTTCGATCCGCTTGTCGTAGGGAACGTCCGGACTGGCACGCAGGACCTCGGCCAGCGTTGCCGCTGTCGCCGGGTTGTGGTCTTCGTCCGGCCCCGGCAGGGCGACGATCAGGCCGCCGGAGACCTCGTGCGCCAGTCGGTGCATGTCGTAGATCTGGGTGGCGAGGAGCAGCTTGCCGATGTTGGCAAAGACCGGCTCCGGCATGAAGCTGCCACTGTACGGGTCGGGCGTGCCATAGACGCTGGCCGCGACGCCGCAGGCAAAGAAGCCCTCGGTGATCTTGATCAGCTCGACCATCGGTTCGCGCAGGCTGGACTTCCTGCCGGGATCAAAACCGTTCGCTTCGCACATCAGCGCGCCGGCACCGATCAGCAGGTCGCCGAAACCGGCACGGGCAGCGATGCAACTGTGCCGATGGTGGGTTGCGTAGTTGTAGGTCAGCGAAGCCGAGTGCTCCCACTCGCCTGCCAGGAACACCTTGTCCCACGGCACGAAGACCCGGTCGAAGATGAGAACGGCAGTCGATTGACCGTAGCGGCGCGAGAACAGCGCGGCACCGTGCTCGAGCTTCTCGCCGGGCCGACCCGCCGGCCGGGCGACCATCGTCAGTCCCGGTGCATCGACGGGCAGCGCGCAGCAGACGGCAAAATCGGCGTCGGCCGGGCCCATGTTGCGGCTCGGCATGACGAGGATTTCGTGCATGTACGGCGCGCCGGTGACGATGGCCTTGGTGCCGGAAATGATGATGCCATCGCTGCCGCGCTCGACGACATGGACGTGGCTGTCGCGACAGGTCTGTTGATGCGGTCGCTGCGAGCGGTCGCCCTTGGCGTCGGTCATGGCGATCCCCAGCGCGAGGTCGCCGTCCTGAACGTGCTCCTGGTAGGCAGCGAAGCGCTGCCGCCGTTCCAGGCTGCCGAGCGCGTCGTCGACACGCGCACAGAGCTGATTGATCGCGTTCAACGCATCGTGCGCCAGATAGCGTTGCGCGCAGCCGGTCTCCTGGCGCAGAAGGCGCACCGCTTCGAGCTTGTTCAGCAGATCTCCGGCCGATTCGTCGATGTGCAGCATGCGATTGACCGTCCGCCCGCGGTTCGCCTGCAGCGCGGTCATCAGTCGCGCCTTCTCACCGTCACGGGCAAAGTCGTAGGTGACCGCGAGGGCGTTGATGCCGGGTTGCATTTCGCGACTGTCGGCGACCGCATCCAGCAGGCGTCCGTCGACATAGACCGTCGGGCGATAGCGGCGCAAAGACTCGCGGTAGTCGTCGCCGCACATCAGTCCACCGGTCGGCAGGCTGGCAGACTGGGTTGGGCTCATTCGTCCTCCTGCCGGCGGCGCAGTCGATGGGGCGGTCGGGAAGCCGCGGTGGCGGACGCGTCTAGCCCTCGCGTGCCGCGCGCCGGCGGTCGTTGTCTGTGAGCAGGCGCTTGCGGATGCGGATGCTCTTCGGTGTGATCTCGACCAGTTCGTCGTCGTCGATGAATTCGACCGCCGATTCCAGTGTCAGTGCGACGGCGGGCACCAGCCGGACCGCTTCGTCGGTTCCCGAGGCGCGGACGTTGGTCAGCTGCTTGCCCTTGATCGGGTTGACCACCAGATCATTCTCCCGACTGTGGATGCCGATGATCATTCCCTCGTACAGCTTGTCTCCGGGCACCGCAAACATCCGTCCGCGGTCCTGCAGCTTCCACAGCGCGTAGGCGACGGCTTCGCCCTTCTCGGCGGAGATCAGGACCCCGTTGCGGCGCCCCGGGATGTCTCCCTTGACCGGCGCGTACTCGTCGAAGACGTGGCTGATCAGTCCGGTGCCGCGCGTGGTGTTCATGAATTCGCCCTGGAAACCGATCAGACCGCGGGCGGGAATCCGATACTCAAGGCGGACGCGGCCGCGGCCGTCGGCCGACATGTCCTGCAGGTCGCCGCGACGGTAGCCGAGAGCTTCCATCACCGCTCCCTGGTGCGACTCCTCGACGTCGAGCGTCAGCATTTCGTACGGCTCGCAGGTTTCGCCGTCGATCTCCTTGAGAATCACCCGCGGGCGCCCGACGGCGAGTTCGTAGCCCTCGCGGCGCATGGTCTCGAGGAGGATCGTCAGATGCAGCTCGCCGCGCCCCGAGACGAGGAAGCTGTCGGTGTCGGCGGTTTCCTCGACCCGCAACGCCATGTTGGTCAACAGCTCCTTGCGCAGTCGCTCGCCGATCTGCCGGCTGGTGACGTACTTCCCTTCGCTGCCGGCCAGCGGCGAGTTGTTGACCATGAAGGTCATGTTCAGGGTCGGTTCGTCGATCTTCAGCATCGGCAGCGCCTCGGGTTTCTCGCTGTCGGTGATCGTGCAGCCGATCGACAGATCCTCGATGCCGGTGACAAGGACGATGTCACCCGCCACCGCTTCGTCCATCGCTACCCGTTCCATGCCGCGGAAGCCGAAGACCTGACCCACCTTGGCGTTTTTCGGTGCGCCGTGCTCGAAGCGGCCTGCCGCGTCCGCCTGGCCGTACATCACCGTCACCTGTTGCGCCGGCTTCAGGCGGCCCCGCTGCAGGCGGCCAATACCGATGCGGCCAACGTAGCTCGAATAGTCAAGCGCCGAGATCTGCAGTTGCAGCGCGCCGTCGATCTCGGCCGCCGCCGGTGGTGGCACGTGGTGCAGGATCGCGTCGAACAGCGGTCGCATGTCCGGCGACGGTTTCGCCAGGTCGAGCGTGGCATGACCGTTGATCGCTGAAGCGTAGATCACCGGAAAATCGAGCTGCTCGTCGTTGGCGCCCAGCTTGTCGAAGAGGTCGAAGGTATGGTCCACCACCCAGTCCGGGCGGGCGCCGTCGCGGTCGATCTTGTTCACGACGACGATCGGCTTCAGGCCGAGGGCGAGCGCTTTCTTGGTCACGAAGCGCGTCTGTGGCATCGGTCCTTCGACCGCATCGACCAGCAGCAGGACGCCATCGACCATCGACAGCACGCGCTCGACCTCGCCGCCGAAGTCGGCGTGGCCCGGGGTGTCGACGATGTTGATGTGGATTCCGGCATAGTCGACGGCCAGGTTCTTGGCCAGGATGGTGATGCCGCGCTCCTTCTCCAGCTCGTTCGAGTCCATCATGCGCTCGGTGATGTGCTGGTGGGCGGCGAAGCTCCCGGCCTGCACCAGGAGCTTGTCCACGAGGGTTGTCTTGCCATGGTCGACATGGGCGATGATGGCGATGTTGCGAACGGCGCGGGACATGTGGGCTGAGGCCTCTGGAGAAGGGGCAACATTCTAGCACGGCCGCCCCCGGGCTGCGGCGCCGGAGAAAAACGGCGACGCGGGTCAGCGCGGACTGGCGCCTGGCTGATTGCGCATGAAATCGGCGGTGTTGAAGAACGCCGCCAGCAGCTTTTCGCGCAGCGACTCTTCGATGCCGATCGCCTGCATCGCCAGCAGCATGCAGGCGACCCACTGGTCGCGCTCGTCCTCGCCGATGGCAAAGGGCATGTGCCGGCGACGAAGCATCGGATGGCCGATCTGCTGCACGTAGAGGTCGGGGCCACCGAGCCAGCCGGACAGGAACATGAAGAGCTTGTCGCGGGAGGGCTGCAGGTCGGCCGGATGCAGCGCGCGAATCGTTGCGAACTGCGGCACCTGGTCCATCAGCTGGTAGAAACGGTCGCACAGCCTGGCGACGGTGCTTTCGCCGCCAAGCAACACGTAGAGGGTCTGTTCCTGCATTGCGGGAGGTCTTCTGTTGCCGACAGGGGCGAATTGTACCGCGGGCGCCTGCAGTCTGCCGCAGCGCAACATCGGAATTGACAGCGGCCCGGCAATCGCTAGAATCCAGCCCTCGCCGTTCCCGTGCTGTCCCCCGCCGGCAGTCGTTGGCGCAGCGGCAGGCGGTCGCCGTTGCCGGCAACGATGATCGGGCCGACATCCGGGCTGCCGGCGGGATCCCTGGCAGCGACGACGCCCGCACCGGGCGGCGGCCACCCGCACTGGCGCGCGCAACGCGTCGGCGACTTGCGGAACCTTGCCGAGCGGCCGGCAGGAATTGCCATAACGCCGTCGCTGGCGCAAACTGCAGCTTTCCCGCATCGGCAGGGGTATTTTTTTTGGGGTGTCAGATGACCGAAACGATTGTTGCTTACCTGCGAGCCAATGCCGAGCAGCTCGATGTCGATATGGCCGAGGCGCTCCACATTCCGCTCGCCGAACTGCGCGACCAGATCGCCCAGCTTGCCGCTTCGGGCGACGTGATCTGCTGCCGCGTCACCCGCTTCATTGAGGGTCGCAAGATCGAAGGGATCAGTTGTCGCCTGTCGTGCGATCCGCCGACGCCTGCGCGCGGACGCAAGCCGGGTGTCAAGAAGGACGAGGATGTCGACGCTGGCCTCTTCTGAGGGGCCGCCACGAGGGCTGCGGGTCAGCGCAGCAGATGCAGGGCGAAGTGCCCCTTGATGAATGCCTGGAAGTTCTCGACGCCCTTGAGTGCCAGCTGCAGGCGACCAAGCTCCATCGTGTTGAGCCGCTCGAGCACGACGTAGTTATCCGGCTTGCGTCCCTCGCGCACGGCTTCGACCTGGGCACGCAGGCGCATCAGGACCAGGAAGTCGAAGCTCTCGGAAATGGTGGCCGCCATCTTGCGGTTGATCACCTTGTTCCTGACCAGCGTTTCGAGCCGCTGATGCGTGCTGCCTTCGAGCGTCCCGGCCTGGATTGCCAGCGCCTTGACGCCTTCCGAGATGGCGAAAATGCCGGCCTTCTTGATCTCGAGCATGCCTGAATGCTCGCCACCGCTCTCGGCCCTGATGCGGCCGAACCAACCGATCGGCGGCGCGAAGCGCAGCGTGTTTTCGACCATCCGCATGAGGAACAGCTCGTCGCGCCGGACGTGCGTGTAGAGCTGATCCTTGAGTTGCTGTTCGAATGACGGGTCGCCGAAGATCGTCCGGATGTCGACAAAAGTGCCGCAGCTCAGCACGTGTTTCGGCGTTGGCGCCTGCAGCCAGCGGGCGAGCTGGTCGCGCCATTTGCCGAGGCTGCGTCGCCATTCCTTGTTGCTCGCCATGATGCCACCGGGGCAGGGGGGGATGCCGATGGCGGTCAGCGATTCGATCAGTTGCTGGGCGAAGTCCTCGATGCGGCTGATCTCTGCGGCGCCGAGTTCGTCGCCATAGACGATCGCATTGTCCTGGTCGGTCAGCAGCGTCTGTTCACCGCGGCCTTCGCTGCCGAGGACGACGAGGGCGAAGCGTGCCGGCAGGTCGGCGAAGCGGTCCTCGCGCAGCAGGGCAATCAGGCGCAGCAGGACCTGGTCGTTGAGATGGGCGATCATGCGGACCAGGTCGCGCACGTTGCGCGTTCCCGCACCGCCATCGCTGATCTGCAGGACCAGCCCCTGGATGCGCTCGAAAACGCTTCTGAGTTCGTCGATGCTGGTTGCACGCTCGATGTCGAGGACAAGCTGGTGCGGGGTGTTCGACTGCAGGCGGATGATGTCGCTGTCGGTGATGATTCCCGACAGCTTGCCCTTGCCATCGACCACTGCCAGGCGGTGGATGCGCTGGCGCGACATGTGGTAGAGCGCCTCATAGAGCAGATCACTCTCGCCGATCACCGCCAGCGGGCTGTTCATGATGGCGCGCACGCTGAGCGTTGAGGGGTCGACGCCGGCGGCGACGACCTTGTTGCGCAGATCGCGGTCGGTCATGATGCCGAGCGGCAGCCGGTTCTCGAGGACGATCACGCTGGAGATGTTCTTCTCGCGCATGACCCCGACGACATCGACGAGGCGGTCGTCGGGCGCGCAGGTGACGACCTGGCGCTGGCAAAAGTCCTTCACCGGGCGAAAGAACTGGCCTTCCTCAGACATCGGGGACTACTCCATGTTGTTGATTGTTGTTTGCCCGCGGCGCCTTCCGTGACGGTGGCGTGATCCGGGTGCGGCCTTGGCCTGCAGCCGGATTCTAGCATCCGCCGGCCGGATGCCGGTTCTGCCGGTGAGCATCTGCCGCTCAGTCTGGCGCTTCGCGCTTGTCGTTGGCGGGTGTTTCGGCGTCCGCGACGTCGGTGCCGGGCAGCTGCCGGTGCAGCGCCGCTTTCGCCAGGAGGTGAGCGGTGACCGGCGCGGTGATGAAGAGGAAGAGCAGGATCGCCAGTTCGTGCAGGCTGATCGCGGACGACTCGCTGCCGGAGAAGAAGATCGCCGAGGCGAGCAGGATCGCCCCGACCCCAACGGTGGTTGCCTTCGTCGGCCCGTGCAGCCGGGTCAGGAAGTCGGGCAGGCGCGCCAGCCCGATCGAACCGAGAAGGACGAAGAGGGCGCCGAGCACGATCAGCGCGGCGATGAGCGTTTCGCGGAGCGGGCTCATTCGATGATGTCGCCGCGCAACAGGAACTTGCACAGCGCGACGGTGCCAACGAAGCCGAGCAGGGCCAGAAGCAGCGCGACCTCGAAGTAGGCGGTGTTGGCGCTGCGGATGCCGAACAGCACGAGCAGTGCGATGGCGCTGATGCCGAGCGTGTCGAGCGCCAGGATGCGGTCGCAGAGGTCGGGTCCTCGCAGCAGGCGGTAGAGGTTGAGCGCCTGTGCCAACGCGATGAGCACGAAGGCGATTTCGAGGGCTGCGGTCAGCATGCGAAGATCTCCCTGAGTGGCTGCTCGTAGCGCTCCTTGATCTCGTCGATCAGCGCCTGTGGATCGGGGGCATCGAGGGCATGGACGAGCAGGATCCAGCCTTGCCGGTCGACGTCGATGGCGACCGTGCCCGGGGTCAGCGAGACGACGCTGGCGAGCAGGGTCGCCACAAAGGGATCCCGCAGGTCGAGCGGCACTTCGACGAAGGCCGGCGACAGGCGGTGCAGCGGGCCGATGACCTGCCTTGCGACGCGCCAGTTGGCGGTGACGATGTCAACAGCAAAGACGGCGAGGAAGCGCAGGGCAGACAGCGGTCGGACGAGATGGGGCGGCTCTGGCCAGAAGGGCGCCGCCAGGTGGGGCACGACGATCGCCAGCAGGCCGCCGAGGACGAGCAGGGCGAGCGAGGCAGCGTTGGTGATCAGCGCCCAGATGAGGAAGACGCTGAGCGAGAGCAGCGGTCGCGGCAGCAGGCGGCGCCTCATCGGGGGGCCCCGTGTCCGGCGGTCTGCGCCTGTGCGCCGAGGACGCCGGCGACGTAGGCGCCCGGCGCGTGCAGCTGAGATCGGACGAGCACACGTCTGAACTCCAGTCACTGACCA